>OLOQ01002545.1_pt1 | contig 14721 bp, 10 predicted proteins | sample 1673101 | NCBI WGS metagenome assembly OLOQ01 (sample SAMEA3136754, study PRJEB25190) | human gut metagenome | biome: human gut; feature: human-associated habitat; material: faeces | place: Austria | collected 2013 | reverse complement strand
CTATGCTTTGATTGCAGGTTTCGCAGAAATCGGGGAAACCATCGAAGAAACCGTACTTGCGATTTCTTATAGTGCCCAGAACAGGAGCACGAATATTAGATTATGTTAGACTGAGATGAAATTTGATTAAATTCTTGACATTGCCATAATCCATTGTATTCGATTATATTAGCGTAATTTGGATGATTTTGGATAATTCGGAAAATCTGTCTTGATTTAGTTAAATCCAATCTTGGTTGACACGGCGTTGACACGAAAGCCATTGTGTATGTCAACCGTATTGACTAATTTTGTGTTGGAAATAATAATCACTCTCCTATGGCAACACTCACTCGTAATATCACGAAGGGTACCAACCCCATGGGGAAGGCGGAGCTTCTGCTGCGTCTTTCTGTATCGCGCAATCTTGTAGTCCGTCTGAAGACCGGGCTATGGATGGATCCCTCACGTTTTGACAAGGGAACTTTCTCCCTACCCAAAGACCCGACGGCACGTGCCGAGATTCGTGCAATAGAGGACAGACTTATCGACATTGAACGATTTCTTATCAATCTCTGCGAGAAAACGCCGTCCGATACGCTGACAAAGGATTTCGTTGTAGCGCAGTATGACTTGTTTCTGCATCCGAAACCGGAAAAGCAGAAGCGGCAACCGCGTGAGCCTAACTTCTTCGACATATTTGAGGATTACATCGCAAAGAAAAATATTTCGGAGTGGCGCATCAAGCACTTGCGAGTCTTGAAACGCGCACTGATGCGATACGAGTTGTATGTCCGGGCAAATGGGCGTGGTCGCTATAAAATCAAACTCGACGACTTCACGGTCGATGATGTCAACAGCTTTGAGAAGTTCCTGCGCTCGGAGCATGAAATCCACGAGAAATATCCGGAAATATATAAGGCAGTTCCGGCAGACACGCATACAACGAGAAAGAAGCCGAAACCGCAACCCAAGAGCGACAATACTATTATCGGTCTTTTCGGTCTGATGCGGGCTTTCTATCGCTGGTGCCGTGACCAAGAGTTGACGACAAATGATCCATTTGCCAAATACAACGGCAAGACAACCGAAGTGTATGGCACTCCCTATTACATTACCCTCGAAGAGCGCGACCGGATAGCCGACTATGACCTCTCGTCGAATCCATCATTGGAGGCACAGCGCGACATATTTATCTTTCAGTGTCTTATCGGTTGCCGCGTGTCTGACCTCTTGGCTATGACACCTGCTAGCATCATCAACGGAGCCATCGAGTATATGCCTCAGAAGACAAAGGGCGAACGTCCGCAGGTTGTCAGAGTGCCTCTAAATGCAAGAGCCCAAGCCCTCGTTGCCAAGTATGCCGGACGCGATGACTTGAACGGCAAACTGTTTCCCTTCATCAGTTCGCAGAAATACAATGTGGCCATCAAGAAGATATTCACAACTTGTGGAGTCAACCGTATGGTGACTGTTCTCAATCCTACAACTGGAGCAGAAGAAAAACGTCCGCTGAATGAAATAGCCAGTAGCCACTTGGCTCGACGTACTTTCATCGGTAATCTATACAAGAAGGTAAAAGACCCCAATCTTGTCGGCTCACTCAGTGGCCACAAGGAAGGCAGTAAAGCCTTCGCCCGCTACCGAGACATCGATGAGGACATGAAGAAGGAACTTGTCAACCTCCTCGACTGATTTCTCTTTTCCCCAGCTCCTATACATCGGTTTAGTTCATCGGGCATATATAGTGCCCGAACTGAACTAAACTTTAATTTTCATTGCAATGCTCAGATATAGTAGAGGCAGATGTAAGATCAATAATTCTCCATCCTAATTGTTTCATACGTAATAATCTCTCTTCAGACCAATTTTCTTTGAACACAGCGTAGCAAAGGAGATGCGTAGGTCGCGAAAAGCCTACGTACATCATTCGCATTGCCGATCTGGAAGTATTTTGTTTATATTCTGCTTCTTCTTGGAATAATGGATTAGGATACTCTACTGCGGGATTTCTTTTGGTTGCTTTCTTTTTTACCTTAAACAAATGCTCACTTTCATATCCAGCATAACTTGTTTCGACATATAAGGTGGCACAATGGGTTTGACCTTTGACAGAATGTGCGGACCCTACATTAATATCTTCAAATTTATTATCAAACACTTCAATATCATCAGTTCGGTTTTCAAAGAAATGTTGAAGTTCTTCTGATTGTATGTTATATCCGAACCAAGAAGCGAGATCTGATTTTATGAAACCGGAAATTAAATCATGGCAATCTTCCACCTCATTAAAAAATAATAATACAGAGGCTCTATGGATAATAAGATTGAACATATCTAATCGATTTCCATTTGAGGACGCAAGAATCGCCTTAATTTGAGTTATTGTAAGATTTCGATTATTAGAGTCGGTAATTTCTAATATTCTTAAAATGTAGACTATTATTTTATAAATCACTTGTTTGCACTCATGCATATTAACCGCTCGACAACCATAAAGAAGAAAGTCCATACATGTTTCATATGCCTCTCTCCCTAATTGAGAAGATTTATTGCAAGTTGGGAGTATGTCTTTTAGTCTAAGTTTGGTAGAATTATCATCCTCCTTTATGTTCCAGCCAATAGCATGGAATCCATATTTTTTACCTTCTAACGTATTTCTCAAACCATATTTTTGAATCAGATCATTAAAGCATGGAAGAAGATAATTAATAGTATTATTATCAATGATGAGCAAATAGGGAGGGATGTCTCCCGTAGGTAATTCTCTCTTCCCTATTACGATAAAACGCGCATTTCCTACATCATCTTTCACTTTGTCAACAGTGAACGGATTTACCACACGGGCGATTGAATTAGTTAATCGGAAAGAGTTTTGTAGCATGATCTCATTTCGAGTTAACCAAGCGTCTGGTTCATTTTTTCGCGGATTTCGGAAGATAGTTTGGTTTTTATCCCCAATACGTTGAATGCTACATTTTTCACAATGAAAAATCTTATCTAGTAAATCGAGCTGATGCTTTTTCAAATCTTGACTTTCATCAATAAAAATATATCTAAACCTCATTCTTAACAATTGAAGTATAAAGGGATAATGGTGGATATAATATTCAGCTAGAAAGTAACAATCATCAAAATGAAGAACACCCCTTTTTAGAATGTTTTTCTTCATCTCAATAAAGTAACGTCTGATCTCTTGGTGTTTATTCTCTACCTCTTTATCTCTTTCCCATTTCTTTACAAATGGAATGTGCGGTATATCTATCCCAATTTTGCCGTCTTCAAGCATGTTGAACCGAACGTCTTCTATCGCATAATTTCTATGAGACAGAAATATGACCGGTGAACAGGGATGTCTACGAACATATTGTGATACACATTGGTTGTATGAAGTTGCATCAATAACAGTTATCTTGTATTTAAGAAGAGTCTCATAACATGGTATAGCTAAGAACTTGTCAACAAAATCTTGAACTGTACCAATAAAATGAGGGGATTTAAAAATTCGGGAACATTCGGATGATAAATTCTTCCTAATTTCATTTACAGCGTTATTTGTATGAGATAAAACGAGTATTCCACCTCCGTTAATCAAGGGCAAAATGTTTTCAATGCAAAACAATTTTGCTTGCAAAGCTGTTGTTTTACCACTTCCAGGGACAGCTAACACATCACATGTATCAAATCTTTTGATAAAGTTCCTTCGTTCTTCATCAAAAGTACAACCTTTGGGTAACAGAGCTATTTCAGCTTTTTTTATCAGTTCGTCATCTATTCTCATGTTATATTACTAAATGACAAATCGAATAGCCTCTAATAAATATTTAATATGCTCATCCTCTCTGGATAGGTCAATAGTTCCATCACCCTCAATTTTTGAGGCTAACTCTTGTGCGACTGCGACTTTATCTAGACTACGATCTTTTAATTTCTGTTTTAACTTGTCAGCAAAACAATCCTGATACTCATTTGAACTCATGTCTTTCTTAAACTCAATGGTTCTATTATGGACGGTTGCCACTGAATCCTTGAATAATTTTGATAAAATGGGTGAGTTAAATAGACACCATTCTAATGTCCACTCTTTTGCTACATAAAGTTTGATATTAGTTGGCAGATTGCCTAATTTCTCATTAATAGCTTTCATCTTATTATTCTCAGTCTCTTCCCGTTCACTTATATCAGGTCTAACATCTAGATCCGTTATAATTGCACACTTCACTAGATTCTCCATGCCTTGGAGAGGCATAAATATTTTAGCAAAATGTAAATAAGCAGTAGAACCCACATTGATAATTGAAATTTCTTTTTGGGTAAAATCAATTCCAATTTTTTTAGCTAAAATAGGCAATAAGATTTCTTCTGCCCATCCTTCTACAAGAAGAACTCCTTTAGCAAAAAAGAGATTTGACTTTGTAACATCTAAAAAGTGGTCTAGATATTTATAGTCCTTCTCATTTAGCTTAGTATATCCAGGACCCAACGGGAATACACATTTATGTTTACACATGAGTATATTGTTTCCGTTAGACTGATCACCCAGCTTGATTTTTGAAGTAATATTTGGGCTATGAGTGGTCAGTATGAACTGAACGGTATTCTCTTTAAGTAAACCATCAATTACTTTCATTTGGGCTTGAGGATGGATATGAGCTTCAAGTTCTTCTATTAAGCATACATGTAAATTATCTCCACTTTTTCTTAAGTGAAGTAATTCTGTAGCCATGAAGAGCCTGTTCATGGTTCCAAGTCCCAAATTATGACTATTCAGTATACCAATGGCAATTCTCTCTAGAATATTTCGCATTGTAGGATTTGAAAGAAAAAATCTCGATTCACTCTCGTTATCAATGAATTGCTTAAGGAAACTGTCAACGATACCCTTTATCTGACGTTTATTAGATCTTTCTCCTCCTTCGTCATTTGAGAACCAATTTTCAATTTTTTGATTGGCTTCTTCAAAAATTTTAATAAACTCATGTTTCACATCCCCAATCGTTTCTTGAAGAAGTTCATGACTTTGGAGAATTTGAGATAGTCTAGAATTCTTTTTTGATGTTAACTCATTTTCTGCATCTCGTAACGGTTTCAGGTATGTGATTCTTAAATTTGCCTTCATCGTTGCATCTAGCGGACGCCCATCAGCGGTAGCTCCTGCGCATATATCATATGGCATAATCCTTCCATTCTTTCGTGAAGCATTTAACACTAAACGTAATTGGCAGTAACCCTTTCCCTTGATAGGTATAGCACATTCCGTAAAATGTCTTGCTTCTAATTCGGACATTTCGTCAATGAGTACTTCAATTCTCAATGTCTCAGAGTCTTCGTAGAAATCATCATGTTGGACACGTATCGAGTCAAATGTATTTGTTCTCAGTACAAGTTTTAGTGCATCAATTATGGCTGTTTTACCTGAATCATTTTCTCCTATTAGAACATTCATCCCCCTTTTAAATGGAACGATCAAATGAGGATGGGCAATATCAAAGATCGAATCACCATATTTTCTGAAATTCCAAAGTTTAAGCTCCGAGATATACATAATCAAGGTTAAATTAGTTCTTAGATTTACGTAGTCTTCTGGAAGACAACTTCTTCCAAATGTTACGGCCTATCTTGACTTCTTCTAGTGAATATCCGCACTTCTCGATGAGAATCTTTCGGTCGGTAAAGTCAAGAATTTTATCAATAGCTTCTCCTTTACGAAGCATTGCATCTATCTGATCAAAAATCATATCATTGTCTTCATGATAAGGCAGATATATGGACTCTACCTCGCTTGGCATCAGTTCCAACACGCCACCTCCAAAGTTTCTGCCTACTATTTCTGCATGAGCAAAAGAGAACGAATTATAGTAACTCGCTACAAAAGCCTTATGGTTAGCGTTTGGTTTGAAGAATACGCGATGCATAGTATCTGTTGTGTAGGCTTGAGCACTGTTTAATACAAGACGAGGGAATAGATGATTCCTTCGGAGGAACAGCGCATCTGAGAGTTTAATCGAAGGGATTACAAACCAGTCATCGCGAATGCTGGTCTTATATCCTTTATTAATTCCATCAGCCTCGCCGGAGGCTATATATTCTTTAGCACCAGCATGATTAGCAATTTCTTCTTTTGATCTAAACACAAGTAAGTGAGCTCGGCTTCCTTTGTTCACATTTTTCTGCCAGTCATGCATTGTGAAATCAAGACTTGACACTTGCACGCTTCTTCCGACCATAGGTCTTGCAAACTCATCTAATCCATAGAAATCTACAATCGATTTCGGTACTGTAAAATACTGATTAGCACCTGTCGTAATACCGACTTCTACAGAAGCATAGTCTCCAATATGGGTTTCCGCATTTGATGACAAATTCTCAATAAAAGAGATTTCCTCTTCTGATAGAAAATAATATGACCACTTATCGGAATCCTTGCTGACTGTTTTTGCGTTGAAATTCAGTCCTCCATTAAGCAAGGTTTGTAAAGCCGGAATATCCTTGATATCCACATGGTCAATATTATGTCTCCCACTTCCGTCTTTTTCACATAATAGCAAAACTACTTCTTGTTGAATGTCATCAAATACAAGCTGCTCAAATGAAATGATATTCACTTGGTTAAAGGTCTTGATAAGATAATTTCTAAGTTGCTTGGCATAGGATACTTGTAGTATATCTGCTGGCACAACAAAAGCAATTTTACCTCGCTCCTTCAACAATAAAGAGCTACCTACTATGAAGGTTACCCAAGCATTTGTCAGTTTTGAGTACTTCAATTTAGCCTTCTTAAAAATATCAGCAGCTAAAGATTGCAGCGATTGGTCATAATATTGGTAACGAATAAACGGAGGATTCCCAACCACAAGATCAAAATGTTGATTTGTCGTCAAGCAAAATTCATGAAAATCACGATTTTGAATCTCTGCGTCAGGAAGATCAATCGCCAATGCCTTATTAGCCTCTTCCTCATCTAATTCTATGCCAAGAAATGATGTAAAATCCATATTGAGATTTTGTATCTGCTCAAAGAATACACCATCTCCACAACTGGGTTCCAAAATATCAGGATGCGTCAAGCCTGACATTCCCCATTGTAACAGGAATGCGGCTATCTGCGGAGGTGTATAATATCCCCCTCTCAATTTCTGCTCGGTTGCATTTTCAAATAGTTGCATATATCTCTGATATTTTGGGTATTTGATAATATTCTTCCTCTGTCAGACAGAAGAGCTTTTGAATAAGAACCTCCATTTCATTCTTCTTAATGGAGAAATTCCTTTTCAAGGGTGTAAGGATTCGGTTGTTGTTCCCGGCATTGACAATTCTATCCCCAATTGAGATAAGTTCTTGTTGTAGAGCAGATATGTCATCATGCAATTGTTTATCAACCGGATTGGTAAAATCAATTGACCTAAAAGGTAATTGCTTGAGGACTTTAGTACCTCTTGCAATGAAACCACCCCGAAATATCTCACCATACAAAGATGAGACCCATTCAAGAGGTCTTGATGTGAGTAGTGCTTGGAGGTAATAAATTGAGTATGGAGAGTTCTCCGGCAAACTGATAATGCAATATCCTGCGGTCCCTCCAGATGAAACCAAAGTGCCATAAATATCTACGGCATACTTTTCTCCTTGAGAGAGCACTCCTACAATTAGTTTGCATGGCAGTTCGCATGCTTCAAGACTCTGATGCCTTCCGTATCTATGCCATTCATTGTCATTGTCCGGGGTGGGCTTAATGTCACGAGTCTTTCTGTCCAGTTCGTGCTTAAAAGCCATTATGTAGGAATATCCTAAAGGATATTTTTCAGCCAATTCTTCCAGTGATACTATCTGCAACTTCCCATTGCCGTCTTTAATATAGGGGAAAATTACACGAGCATTCGGTCTGAATGAATTATAGGAGCTCAGACCATCCTTGACAGTCTTAAAATAAGGCTTGGTAAGACTCTTTTCTATTTCCCATGTGGAGTTACCTCTCAAAAATGAATAAGTGGTTGCAGTCTCGGCGATAGGCTGAAAAATATAGGTCTTATTAGCACTTGTCTGAATACCGTTAAAGATATTATCGCTTCCAACTGCATCTGACAAGGTATATCCATCTCTTTGAATTTTTTCAAAAAGTTGGTCGAATTCCATTGGGAATAATGCCCATGTATCAGAACTGATATAATCTGATGAGCGTTCAGTTATGACATTAACGTCAAGTCTGGTTCTCCAAAGAGAAAGATCACGAACTTCTTCATACTTGAAGTTGGGATTGTTTTCCTTGGTTAAAATCAGCAGACACGTATATGTGGTTTTGCCATTGAATACTTGGTTTGCACCAAAGGAGATGAGTTCTGCGAGATGATGATTTATGGCAATTAAGTCTCTCAGTTTAAGAGCTGCACCTACTTTCATGAACTTACTAGGTATGATATACCCAAGAGCCCCATCATCTTTTAAGAGTTGAAGCCCACGTTCTATAAACAGGAAGTACTTGTCATACTGTTTATAGGCCGAATTGTATTTTGACGGATATAATGGATGCTCTAATGGAGTAAGATTCTTCATATCCTCCGATGACATATATGGAGGATTCCCAATAACGACATCAAATTTCAATTCTCCGAAATCGTACGTGTTAATAGACTCTCTGAGGTTTGTGTTTTTTACATCATCAGGCCCCAAAAGGCTGTTCCCGAAAAATATATTTTGAGATAAACTTGGCAATATCGGCTTATGACCGGATAAAGAGTTTACATTCTCATCCTCCAGCACCTTAAGCAATAGCCCAAACTTAGTCGCTTCTGTCGCATTGTAATCTTTATCTACTCCCAAAATACAATTAGTAAGTATTTTAACCTTCATAGAGTAGGGCAAACGAAAACCGTCTATACCAGTGCGGCAGAGTTCTTCCGGATTATTATGAATATAGTAATCCAATGTAACGTCACACAATAATTGGAATAGTTCCAGTAAAAATGCACCAGAACCGCATGCGATATCCGCAAATTTTAGCTCACATAGTTGGTTCAGTTTTTTTCCTACGACTCTAGGGAGTACGGCACGCCTAAGTATCTCTTGGATTATATATGTCGGTGTGGTAACAACGTCTCTATCGACATTTTCCGGCTTATCAACTAGTGCCAACGAACCATCGACATCTGCAATCCGTTTAGAGAGGAATATTTCATAAATCCGACCAAGAATATCTGAAGACAAAACGGCAAAAGAATATGGAGTTTCAGGATAATACAACTGCCTTACAATATCCCAGAAAGTCGAAGATATATTGCCGATTAATTGTGGTGCCAAAAACTCATCAAAGAGACCGGAATTATACTTTAGGTCGGCCTTATGGAATAAAGATACTAATTCAGTGGCATCTCCTTTTTCTGCAATATACAGTAATTCCTGATAAGTCTCAATGTTGCGATCCTCACATACACGCAGAAATAGGAGTTTGTTAATATAGCTTTGTACGATGTCAGATAATTGTTCAAGCGACATATCTGGACTCTCTCGATGTATTTCATTCGCTAACGCAAGTCTCCAATTATTTATCTGTTCAAGAAATAACTTGTCTATTGGCTTGTAATCGATATTGCGTTCAATATGCGCCCAGTTCCTATCAAAATCGCCATTATATACACTGTCGTGACCCAGCAAGGACGAAATTTCATTAAATTTTTCCGCATATTCAGTATAATGAAAGCTCTTGATGAGCCCTTTCTTTCTACTATCGTCACCATTTACAGGTATGGTCGTATCGTAGATATACAAATACTCAAAATTAGAAAGCGCGGAAATATTAAGTCCAGCAGTATAACCATATCTGCGCACTTGTCTGGCTGGACCATCTTCCACCTCAATTTTGACATGCGGTTTCTTGGCTTCCAAAAAGAATTTTCTTTCTGAAAACAGTCTAAAAGTGTAATCGGGTTTCTTGGTATTAGTATGGGCATTAGCTTTTAAGGGTTCTTCCAAAAGAACCTCCCTCTCATTAGTGCTCTTACCCTGAACGTTTTTAATATCCCAGCCCAACAATTCAAACAGAGGGTCGAGGAAATCGCTCCGTAATAAGGTTTCGTTATATCGTTCTGATTTGTAATAGTCAAAGTCTTGTCGAAATCTTGATACCAGATCAGCAACTTTTATTTTCTTTTCCATATTCAGCTATACTTTCTGAAACAATAGATAAAACATCATTTGCTGATGACTCACCAGCGATTACATCATATACTTTGTCTGCTAACCATAATTGTCGTAATTCGTTTTCATCTATATTGTAGTATTTGGCCAATATGGGTATATGCTCTTCTTTTGCAAATCTTTCTCCTCGCTCAATGCGGCTATACATAGGTGTATCTATGTCGAGCAGTGCCGCTATCTGTCTTTGTAGATAGTGATTCTCTTCTCTCAACGACTTTAATTTCTGTGCGAAATACATTGTTGTCAAATTTTGATTTGTCAATTTATGACAAAATTAATGATTATTTTTGATGCAACCAAATTTCCTCAACATTTTCTGTCAAGTAGAAGCTGATGGAAGGTATAAGAAAGTGCCATCGGCAACTGCGTTGGCTGCCGATGGCATTGAATTGGGATTAATGTCCCATGTGGAAGCCGCCGTTGAGGTGCTTACCTCGGCGTTTGGCTCGCCATGCATCGAGGGCTTGCTTAGGCGTAAGCTCCGGATGTCTCGCCTTGAACTCAGAGAATGTCTCAGTATCGCCTCCGGATACTGAACAGCATCCATCTTCGGGAGCGGACGGTTGCTGAGTATGGCTAAGAAATGGGGCAAAGGAAGAAGTTGAAGTCTGCTTAGGCTCGTCTGGATTTGATGAAAATACTTTGGGGACTTTGACTTCCGGTACGAATTTCAAATAGACGGTAGAGTATTCTCCCTTACATCCATCGACACGGATTGCTTTACCGGCAACGTAGTCATTAATCTGCTGTCCCGAAAATTTCACTCCTCGGAAATTGGTTATCGGGACAATAGAGCCGTCGGCATACATCCATTTTGAGTCGGGCTGCAATGGTCGATTCTCTGAAAGATGCTTTTGGATATTACCGTAACTGAAACGCCGGTCAATCCTCGATGCAGAAAACCGTTTCCCTTTTCGGGTGTACCACAGGCCTTGTACCTCATTGGTGCTACGCCTGTATTTGTACTCTATACCGACACCTGACGCTTTGAGTTTAGCCTTGAATTTGTCAAAATCGCAGATGCTACGATCTTCCCATGCGTCATTTACTGCATTGAAAATCTCGTATCTGATTTTCTCGACACCACGAAGATTATCCACATTAGTATGCTGCTTACCTTCGGAAATATGCAGTCCATACTCCTCAGTCAAGGAACGACAAGCGTCTTTATTGCGACTATAGTCATTACTATCGGAGATTGTCTCACCGAAATTATTGATGCGGCTATACACCAAATGGCAGTGCGGATAATCCTTGTCGAAATGTCTGACCAATATATAAGTAGTGTCTTTTATGCCCATTCTCTCCATATATTTTCCAGCGATTTCAACCATCATTTCCTCTGTCACCTTGTCCTTATCCAAGGCGTGAAAGTTGAGAGAAATGTGTCCGACCGGATCTTTGACATTCGGATTCATAGATATGTTATCCTGTAAAGAGGCGGTGATTTCCGCTCGCCCACCTGACAGAAATACATCTTTAGAGTCGATGATTTTCCATTCATCACAGGGCGAACCATCCGGTTTGTCCTTCTTCTTTCGGGTGACATAATCAATGCAACCTCCGGCACTTCCGCCGTTGCTTATCTTGCCCATCATATGCTGTCGGGAGTATTACGATAGGTTTTGATAAGCGACAAAATAAAGTCCCGGCATTCGTACATGTCCCGGAAAAGTTGGACAAGGTTCTCATTTGTTGAACCTCTGTTTAGAATGGATGAACAGAATTTGGCGATGCGATTGAGATTCTCGGCTATGCCCTGAAGATCTCTTATCGCCTTTACGTCTTTGGGTTTTAGACGCTCCGTCACCGTACAATGGATTGATGCCTGACGGATATATTCCGAACGGTTCAATCCAGCAACAATTGCCTTGTTCATCATTATCTCATACTTGTCGAGGCCGTATTTCACCGGAACAACGATTGACTTTCGTTCCTCGGCGGGTAGTTTGGGTCGACCTTTGGAAGGTCGGGAATTGTATCTTCTCATAATAGCAGTGTGTTTAGAAGTCTGTGACCATCGGGAGCGGTTGGGCGAGTCGTTTTCGGATTACTTGTAATACGAAAACATAAACTCGCTCCAACCCCAACCGAACACTGACGATAGTTTCGAGCTGCGCGAAACTAAGCCCGCTTTTAGTGGTCGTGATTAATCATTTTTAGACAGTTGCAATCAAACAATCAGAGTTTGCGCCAGATTTCGTGGTCGGCGGCGTAGTCGTCCATGTGGCGGAGAAGCACCGAGTCGATGAAGCCGGAGATGGTGGTGTCAATGTCTCCGAGACGACGAACCATCAACGCGATGCGGTTGTATAGTTCTTTGCTGATGCTCGTCTGCTTTCGCTGTTCAAGTATCTTCGGAGCGAGGTATGCTGTTTTGTATTCCTCATACTCCATCTTGCGCTGTTTGATGCCGATACGCTGTTGCTTCGGCTCGGCTACTGACAGTAGCGCAACTGTTGTGTTGTTCTCGGTGGTTGCGGTGTCCGCAATGTTGACCGCGGTGTCGCTGTTGACTTCAACACTATTGTTGAAGATGTTGTCAGTCATTTCGGACGACTGAGTTTCTGTAAAATTCTTTTTATTACTCATAATTGTATTTTTTGATTTTTGTAAAACTTGTTGTTAGATACTCATTCAGGTCATTATAACCTGAGTAGAGTGTGGAGCGGTCAATCACTTTTGTACCGAATCGTTCTGTCAACTGACCCAATGCTATTTTACCTGCAACATCGTTGTCAAGATAGCAATGGATAGCGTTGTAATCCCGCAGATGGGGGATTGCCTTGTTGACATTGCCGACGGAGTTGAAAATGATTATGTCCGTTCCGATGATTCCAAGTGCCAGTGCCGACAGATAATCAATGAACCCTTCAAACACTGCGCACTCTGTTGACGGGCCGTCGCGTATACGCCGTATGGAGATGTCTTTCGGAGAGATGCAACCTTTGAAATATCGGTTGCGTATCTCATAGCCATCTGACTCGTTGGCAAAGGCAACAGAATAATATTGTTTGCCTCGGCAACTGTAATGCACCTGTTGACAGTGTGCCTTTGAAATCTCCGGTGGAATGCCGCGCTCTTGGAGATAAGCGACAAGTGCGTGGCTCTCCAACGGCACTATTCGGATGTCCTCAAAACTCGGAGTAGAGTGTCGCGTAACGGATGTGGAAGCGACTGTCTGCATTGATGGTATCGGGCAACTGTCGGCTAAGCAACGCAGGAGATGACGCATATCGGTTGACTGATATATCTCGGCTGCAAGGTCTACGATATTGCCTCCTTTACCGATACCGAAGTCATACCAGCAGTTGAGCGTGGCCTCCACCTTGAACGATGGCGTATGCTCCTGTCTCAGCGGCGACTTATACCAAAGTTTGTCTCCACACCGTCTTACCGGCTCATGTCCGAGTCGGGACATGAAGGTGGCTAAAGGGATAGATTTTATCTCTTTGAACATGGTGGTAAAATGTTTAGGGGTGGCAGTTCGAGTTCGGCTCACATATATACACACCGTACCGAACTAAACTCGATTAGTAGTAGAAGTCGCGGTTAAACTGATAGGCTCCGTTCTCCTTGACAATCATCCGCTTGTTCATCAGGAAGGTCTTCAGTTTGGTGACCTTGCCGTCGCCATACGGATAGCCGCAAGATGCGTATGCCGCCTTGATTTTATCCTCGCAGTTCTGACAGCCTTTGATGGCTCCGTCGGCGAAGGCGAGTTCAAGAGCTTCGCGGTGCTGGTCGGGTGACAGCTCGTTGTAAGAGAACACCTGCTGTTTGGCGGATTTACCGAAGGTGTGGTTCTCTACAATCTCCGGAAGACCGTAGTCATTGACCCTGAAAGCGAATGGCGCGAAGTCCATTGACCGGATACATGATGCCGACACCTCGGTCACTTCATCATCTGTCGTGCTTTTGGAAACCTGCAATACGGTCTCGGCTTTGTTGTTTAGCTCCGTGCCGACATGACCGCGCACGTTGTCATCGCTCTTGTTGAGATGCAGGACAGTGTGGATGTGTATCTGATACTTGTCCGTCCACTCCATCAGCTTGTTGATGAGCCTTGATGATTCGGTAGCATTGTTGATGTCAAACATCAGGTCGCGTACACCATCTATGATTACCAGTCCGACATTCGGTGTTGTGGCAATCGCCCGGTCTATAATCTCCAGCCTTATATCAGGTACTTGTGCCCTGAGCTGTGCAAAGATAAGATTGTCGGGATGACGGTCGAGCGGCAGACCGGCGAGTTGCAATGCCCGGCGAATCACCTTCTGACAATGATAAGGACTCTGCTCGGTGTCGAAGTAGAGGACAGTCCTTTTGTTGTCTGGAAATTCAGCTACGTATCGCAATACCTCCCCGTTCATCAGCGCAGCAGCAACGATGGCGCTGACATTGAAAGTCTTCTTGCTCTTTGCTTTCCCGGTCGATGCCGAAAAGTTCCCGAGTGTACCGATTACGGAGCCGTTGCAAAAGAGAACCTCCGGTGCCACGGCAATCTCGTCCGTCACTCTGATTTGCGAGGCCTGCCACAGGGCATCCAAT
>OLOQ01002537.1_pt1 | contig 14752 bp, 13 predicted proteins | sample 1673101 | NCBI WGS metagenome assembly OLOQ01 (sample SAMEA3136754, study PRJEB25190) | human gut metagenome | biome: human gut; feature: human-associated habitat; material: faeces | place: Austria | collected 2013 | reverse complement strand
CCTCGCGGAGCGTTTTTTACTTTACAGGAAAGCAATTTCCTGTAAAGTAAAAAAAAGATGCCAAAAACACGTTTCCGTGTTTTTGACATCTTCGTCTACAGCTAGGACTATAGCACTTTTTTATTCCTATTGCAAGGGGATTTTTAAATCAATTAATTATTTTTCGTTCTTTTGCTAGTTTTTTTGTGATGTTTCCGGCTGTTTTCTCACCCAAAAGGATGCTTTATTTCATCCATTTATCTGCTTCTTCTTTCAGCCAGGAGTACCATGCTTCCATTCCCTCTCCGGTCTTTGCGGAGATTGGGAATATCTTAAGATTCGGATTCCGTTTCCATGCATACTCCTTTACCTTATCCATATCAAAGTCAAAATATGGCAGCACATCAATTTTATTGATAATAAGTGCATCGCATACAGTAAAGATTAATGGATATTTCAATGGCTTGTCGTGTCCTTCCGGTACGGACAAAATCATTGCATTCTTCACTGCTCCGGTATCAAACTCTGCCGGGCAGACAAGGTTTCCTACATTTTCAAGGATAGCAATATCTACATCCTCCGTGCCAAGCTCCTTCAAGCCCTGTCTGGTCATGTCTGCATCCAGATGGCACATACCGCCGGTATGAAGCTGCACAACCTTTGCCTTTGTCCTATCAGCAATCGTCCATGCATCTACATCGGAATCAATATCCGCTTCCATGACTCCTACCCGGTAGTCCTTTAACAGCTCATTGACCGTTGGCACCAGGGTAGAAGTCTTGCCACTTCCCGGTGAAGACATCAGATTTAAGAGAAATGTTTTCTCTCTCTTTAACTGTTCTCTTAAGCTGGCAGCATCCTTATCATTGTTTTCAAATATACTTCTTTTTACTTCAATTACTTTCATTTCCAGTTCCTCAATTATATCTTATTTTACATCTGCTCTTGCCAGTGCATCTTTATAATACTTGAAGTCTGTAAATACTTCGTTGGTATACGGATTCTTCTTGTTCTTTACCGATTTGTAAATGATGTATCCTAATGCAATGGCATTTACAATCAGTGCCAGTGCGCTGACGATGGTCATTGCGGTCGGATCTGCGTTGTTCGAAGTTCCTGCTACAATGCCATTTACCGTTCCGTCTGCATACTGTCTGGAAACGGTTGCCCATGGATAATAGGTTGTTCCATCGGCAGTAGTCTCCTGAAACAGTGGAAAAATCTGGGCAAACATACACCAGATTGCCAGTGTATTTGCACGGTTCATAATCCAGCCACCCTTGTTCCAGATTAATGCTGCAATAGTAGGTGCTAAAAGCAGTGCTACACCACAGAACCAGGAGTGGGTTGGCAGACAATTGTAGGTATAAGCGAAGTTCCAGATATCATATACTACAATGTAAACCCAGATCATATCCGGCCAGATCATATCCTTCTTGTCTTTGGAAGAATATACTTTCCACCAGCCTGTCATGCAAAGGATATTTAAGATTCCTGCGATTCCGTTCATTACGTTGTGCCAGCCACCATAAAGCCATACATCTTCAGAAGATAACCACCAGGAATACCAGCCGTTGATTGCGGATTCGAAATCGCTGGCTACTGCAATCAAAATATTAATTGCTACGATTACAAATGGGAATGCGCGGAACCACTGTTTCTTTCCAATACCCCATTCATACTTAATCATCATAAAGCCGATACATCCGGCAAGTGCTGCATACAGTTTTGCATAATGGAACCATCCATTCATATAAAGATGTGTCTGGTTATTTACTGCCCATTCTACGCCCTGTCCTGCGCATACTGCAATTACAACAAAGTAAACGGTAAGTGCCAGCGGAATAATTCCAAACATCATAAGTCCACCAAACTTGGTTCTTCTTGCAAACTCATTTAATAAAATAAGTCCGGCTAAGACTGCCAGCATGGCAATCCACTGATAAATTCCATTTCCTCCATAAACATGAAACAACATTTTAACCCCTTCTTTCTTTGATAAATATTTTATCCGAAAGCCTGCCTCAGCAGGCCTCCATTTCTTTGATACTGCATTCATTTCCCGTCAGCAGATAGGTGTCATCACTCTTACAGTACGGACATTGTCTGCCGAATTTTACAGTCGGATAAGTTTTTTTGCAATTCTCGCACATGGTTACCGCCGGAAGCGTCTCGATACGCAATTCCGATTCCGATAACAAGTCCGATTTCTTCCGGTAATAGTCCCAGCAGTCTAAAAGGTATTCCGGGACAATTCCGCTGACTTCTCCAATTTCCAGAGTAACAGAACCTATCTTCGTCACTTCATTTTCTTCTGCTACTTCCTTTAATGTTTTGGAAATATGAATGATAATTCCCAGTTCATGCATACACTCACATCCTGCTTTTTATTTCTTCCTGCCTTTGAATTTAATCTTAATCTCACGCTTTAACATATATGGGAAGATTGCCTTTAACTTGTCTTCTGATTTTACCATGCGGCTTGCATCCGGCAGGTCACGGCTTAAGTGGATGGCATCAAATTCGCACTTCGTTGTACAGATTCCGCAGCCGATACACTTATTCGGGTCTACTACGGTAGCACCACAGCCTAAGCAGCGGTTTGCTTCTTTCTGTACCTGCTCCTCGGTAAAGGTGCTTCGTAAATCACGGAAGGTATGCTTTGCATCTCCAGCCTTATGTCCCGGCACCTGACGTTTTGCATTGTCAAAGGTCTCAACTTTAATATTGTCTTTATCCAGTTCAATGAACTGTCTTCTGTTACGTCCCAAAGTAAGGCTCTGTCCTTCATGGACAAAACGGTGAATCGATACACAGCCTTCTTTTCCTGCTGCAATAGCATCAATAGCAAATCTTGGTCCGGTATAGTTATCTCCTCCGGTAAAAATATCCGGCTCTGCAGTCTGGTATGTTACCGGGTCTGCCTTTAAGGTTCCGTTCGGATTAAATTCCACTCTGGTTCCTTCTAATAAAGCCCCCCACTTAATGGACTGTCCAATGGATAATAATACCTGGTCACAAGGAACGGTTAATAATTCTTCTTCGTCATATTTTGGTGAAAACCGTTTATTCTCATCCAGAACAGAGATACATTTTTTGAATACTACTGCGGTTACTTTGCCATTCTCGGTAAGGATTTCCTTTGGTCCCCAGGAATTATTTACCACAATGCCCTCTTCTTCTGCCTCTGTCACCTCATCATCGGCTGCCGGCATAATATCTCTTGATTCCAGACAGAACATGGATACATCGGAAGATCCGGTACGAAGTGCGGTTCTTGCAACGTCTACTGCTACATTTCCTCCACCGATTACTACGGTCTTGCCAGATAATTTCACGCCTTCTTCATTTAAATTGACACGACGCAAGAAGTCTACTCCGGTTTCTACGCCTACGGCATCTTCTCCCGGTACTCCGGTCATACGTCCGCCCTGTGCACCAATTGCTATGTAAAATGCTTTATACCCCTGTTCACGCAGCTGTGCTATGGTAATGTCCTCGCCAACTTCTACGCCGCACTTGAATTCTACCCCCATCTCGCGCAGCACATCGATTTCTGCATTGATCACATCTTTTTCCAGACGGAAAGATGGAATACCATTCATCAGCATACCACCCGGTCTTTTTTCTTTTTCAAATACAGTAACCGGATAACCCATTTTCTTTAAATAGAATGCGGCTGACATCCCTGCCGGTCCTGCTCCGATTACTGCTACCTTCTCCTCAAAAGGCTTTCCGGAATAATTCAACATTGGTGGAATATAACGCTTCTCTGCATGAAGCTCCTGTTCCGCAATGAATTTCTTGATTTCATCAATAGCTACTGCCTGGTCAATGGTTCCCCTGGTACATGCATCTTCGCAGCGGCGGTTACAGATTGCTCCACATACTGCCGGGAACGGATTCTCCGTCTTAATCAGCTTCAATGCATCCAGATATCTTCCCTGAGATGCCATTTTAATATATCCCTGTACCGGAAGATGTGCCGGACATGCTGTCTTACATGGTGCGGTACCGGTGTCATAACAGTTAATCTGGTTATCATCCCTGTAATTTGGATTCCATTTTTCCGGTCCCCACTTGGTGGTATCCGGAAGCTCCTGCTGCGGATAGGTAATATGCCCGCCATCTTTGGTGCATAATTTCTGTCCGAGCTTTGCTGCTCCTGTAGGACAAAATTCAACGCATCGTCCGCATGCGACACACTTATCTGATTCTACACTCGCACGATATGCTGAACGCGAAAGGTTCGGTGTGTTAAACAATTGTGAAGTTCTAAGTGCGTTACAGACACCCGGTGCACAGTTACATATTGCAAATATCTTATCTTCACCATCAATGTTAGTAATCTGGTGTACAAAACCATTATCTTCGGCTCTTTGCAATATCTCAAGCACTTCATTGAGGTCTATATAACGTCCCTTTCCGGTCTCAACAAGATAATCAGCCATATCGCCTACACCGATACAAAGCTCACCCTCAATCTCACCGGTACCCTCACCGCGGACTCTCTGCTGTCTTCTGCACGAACATGCTCCGACTGCATATTTATTTTCATATTTCTTTAACCAGTATGAAATATGCTCAACACTTACTGACTGCTGTGTTGCCGGAATAGCCTGTTCAACAGGTATAACGTGCATACCGATTCCTGCACCGCCAAGCGGTACCATCGGTGTGATTTTTTCAAGCGGAAGTCTTGACATATTCTCAAAGAAATCTGCAAGTTCAGGATGTTCTTCAACCTGTTTTTCATTCATCATCATAAACTCAGCACAGCCCGGAACAAACATAGGAAGTATGTACTGCTTTACATGATCTTTATTTTCCCAATTATATTCTATAAGACCTATAACGCTCATTTCCTGTAAAAGTTCTTCTGTGCGTTCCAGACTTTTTCCGCACTTTTTGGCAATCTGTGGTGCCGTTGCAGGTACTCTTACTTTCATAGAAAGTGCAACTTCTGCCATCTCATCGGTTATAACACCGGCAAGGCCCCAGTATTCAGGGTCTTTTGTCGTAACCTTGACACCGATTCTGTCTGTAATCTTCTGACCCAGCTTCAGAATCAGTTCTCTTTCTTCTGCCATATTTATCCTCCGTTCAGATTGTTTTAATTATAGTACAATTATACTACCCGTTTGTTAAAAAAACAACAATTTAGAAACAATTTGATTTACAAATTTAGTCTATTTGATTAACTTTTGTGCATATGCTATTATGATTAAATAAAATAAAGAAAGGACCGGATTAATCACCGTGACAATTGCAGACTACACTCTTGAATATATAAATGGCATTCCTTATCTTATGCCTTATGGACAATCTGTTGCAGATTTAAAAAAATGTGTGAAACTCAATGACACTGGCATTTTTATATGGAACAGCCTTTCCGATGGCTTTGGAAGAGATAAAATTTTATCTGAAATGTGTAAAAAATACAATGCCGTTACTCCCGATGATAAAACTATTCTTTCTGACGATCTTGATTCATTTTTAGACATACTTACAGCCTACAGGGTTTTTGAACGTGAAAATGATATTATAACCCTACCGGATAATTCTAAACCGCATCATTTAAGAATTAATACAATTTCTATATGCATCAATGCACCGGATGAATATGTTTCAGACAATTTTTCCATTTTCCGCTATGATGACAATGAAGATTTGTCATTTGATACATTTAAGGATACAGTGCATGACGATATTACAATTAATATAACGCATTTTATTCCGTTTTTTCATCGTGGAAAAAAACAGGTTTTAAGAACTGATGAACTCACTCTTCTTGAAGATGATTCATTTTACATATGCAGATATAACAAACCATACGGACTGATTGAATGGCATCTTTCAAAGGACGGACGCACATGTAATATGTACTGTAAACGCACATCTGATACAGATTCAGACAAACCGGACATAAGTGAAGAAATATTTTTTGCCATAAGAACAATCTTTCTTTATAATGCTTCTTTTAAGGGAATGTATGCCATACACTCGGCATCAGTCCTTTATAAAGATAAAGCATGGCTGTTTTCAGGTCATTCAGGTGCCGGGAAATCAACGCATACAAATATGTGGAAAGAACTTTTTAACACGCCTGTCATTAACGGTGACTTAAATCTTATAGATATAAATACCACAGATGGAATTCCTATAGTTATAGGAATTCCGTGGTGCGGTACTTCCGGCATTTATACCAGCCGCAGTTACCCGCTTGGCGGAATAACTTTTATAAAAAAAGACATTACTGACCAAGTTAGGCGAATTGACGGTGATGACGCTGTTTTAAGTATTGCACAACGCATGATATCACCGTGCTGGAATACCCGACTGCTTGAAAATAATCTTGCAGCATCAGAAAAAATAGCTGCCGGAATTATAGTTTTCAGACTCTGCTGCACCAAAAATCCTTCATCCGCATTTTTAATGAAAGAAGAAATCGACAATGAATATCATTAAACATATTATAAGGCGAATTAAAGAAGGCATGTTAAAAGACATGCTCCGACAGACTGTATGGATTTACGGATATGCACGACATTACTGGAAATCTATGATTTTTTATACACTTTCGGGGCTTATCGGAACTGCTATCGGGCTGTTATCAAGTATTATTTCCAAAGATTTAGTAGATATTATAACCGGCCACCAGACAGGTGAACTCTTAAAAACCTTCTGCATGATGATTGGTTTTACAATCGGAAGTCAGGCAATATCACAGTTTACTTCATACCTTTCATCAAAGATAAGCATACGTGTTGACAATGAAATAAAAGCCGATATCTACGAGAAAATGTTATCGACTGACTGGGAGGCAATAACACATTATCACACAGGTGACCTGCTTGTCAGATGGAGTTCGGATGCATCCAATATTTCCAACGGAATATTGAGCTTTATCCCGAATCTTATAATTTATCTTTTCAAATTTATTATGGCTCTGGGCATTGTTATTTACCATGATGCAACATTTGCCATATTTGCATTAATCGGCATGCCTGTAAGTGTACTTATGTCAAGAAAACTCATGAACCGCATGGTCAATAATAATAAAAGAAGTGCCGCTCTGAATGCCGAAATGTCTGGCTTCAACCAGGAGTCACTCTCTAACATACAGACAATCAAGGCTTTTGACCTTATAAAATTGTATTGTGAAAGATTAAAAGATTTACAGACTAAATACCTGAAAATGAGACTTGAATTCAACCGCATGTCAGCTGTGACATCATTTATTATGGCTATTGTGGGAATGGCAGTATCTTACAGCTGTTACGGCTGGGGAATTTACCGTGTATGGAGCGGTGCTATAAGTTATGGTACTATGACGCTTTTCCTCTCACTTTCAGGTCAGCTTACAGGAACTTTAAACTCACTTATCTCACTTGTTCCTACAGCAATCAATCTTACTACCTCTGCAGGCCGTCTCATGGACATTCTTAACATGCCACGCGACGATTATTCGCAGACCGAAGAGGTTACACAGCTTTCCGATATGGGAAAAAAATATGGCATACGCCTTGAAATCAGCAATATGTCCTATAAATACAACTCAGGTACAGAAGTTTTTAAAAATGTCTCTTTTGAGGCTGCTCCACATGAAATTGTGGCACTTGTCGGTCCTTCCGGTGAGGGAAAAACCACTATGCTCCGCATTCTTCTCTCTCTTCTTCATCCATACGAAGGAACGTGCCTGCTAAAAAGCGGGGAGAATTACAATAACAGTCTTACACTTTCGCCTGCCGCAAGAGCATTATTTTCATATGTTCCACAGGGAAATACTATGTTTTCCGGCACAATTGCTGACAATATGAGAAGTGTAAAGCCGGATGCAGCAGATGCTGAAATAATTGAAGCTTTAAAGCTTTCATGTGCATGGGAATTCGTTTCGGAACTTCCTGACACAATCAACAGTGAAATAAAAGAACGCGGCGGCGGATTTTCCGAAGGTCAGGCACAGCGTCTCTCAATTGCCCGTGCAATCCTTAGGAAATCGCCTATTCTCCTGCTTGATGAGGCCACTTCCGCACTCGATGTTACAACAGAAAGAAATGTTCTTAAAAATATTATGAAAGATGATTACCCTCGTACATGTATTGTAACAACTCATCGTCCTACTGTTCTTACCATGTGTGACCGTGTATATTCAATCCATGACATGCAATGTACTCTTCTTAATGATGATGAGATTGAGGAAATCACAAGAAATTTTTAAATGTGTTATGAGAATCACAAAAAACCGCATCACCGGCAAAACCGATGATGCGGTTTTTATTATGTTATCTTAATTAATTATGCATTATCTGTCATATAAGCATATGTTACAGATAATCCTGCCTCTGATGTTACAATAACATCACCCATTCCGATGTTATCCTTTGGATTATTCCAATATGAAAATGCAATCTTAATCTCCGGACCCGATGTAAGTACAGGCGTACCATTAGAACTACTGTATTCTACAGACTGGTTAAATCCAAGCGTTAAAAGCTGCTGGCTGCATGTATGACTTGTATCATGTCTTGCATTAACCTGAATTCTGTAATCGCCCCTGCCAAACTCCGGTCTCTGATGTATATTAGTTGTGACTGTATAACAACCACTCGCTGCATAAACCCCTTCAGCAACATCGTCACAACCTACAACTACAGGTTTCTTGTAATCGGTCATAAAAATCCACCTCCAAAAAACTAATACCTTCAGTAACTATTATAGTATATCATATGTCAGGCATATGTCAATTTGCATATTTTTTTATTTTTTATTTAGTCATTCTTCTAAAATATAATAATTTAACGCATTACTCTTGCATGAAATCCAAAAAAAGGATATATTTTAAATATCAATTTTTAAAGGAGTTTTATAATGGAACAAAGAGAATCCCTTGGCTCCCGCCTCGGTTTTATTCTGTTATCTGCCGGTTGTGCAATCGGCATCGGTAATGTATGGAAATTTCCATATATAACAGGACAATACGGTGGCGGAGCTTTTGTTGTTATCTATCTTATATTCCTTATTCTTATGGGTGCTCCCATTATGACTATGGAATTTGCTATCGGCCGTGCCAGCCGCAAAAGCCCTTTTCTTGACTGTAAAGTGCTCGAAAAGCCGGGTACAAAATGGCACTATCATGGTTATCTTGCCATTGTCGGCAATTATCTTCTGATGATGTTTTATACGACCGTAACAGGCTGGATGCTTTACTATTTTTATAAAAGTCTCACAGGTCATTTTAATAATGCATCAGTTGAAACAGTAAGCACAACTTTTACAAATATGACAGCAAACCCATATATCCTTGTCGGATTTATGATAATTACAGTTGTTACTGGATTTCTTGTATGCTCACTTGGTGTACAGAATGGTGTTGAAAAAATTACAAAGGTAATGATGCTTGCACTTCTTGCACTTATTATATTACTTGCAATTCACAGCATGCTTCTCAAAGGTGGTATTGAAGGACTTAAGTTTTATCTTGTTCCTGATTTTAACAAGGTTGCCGAAATCGGGCTGTTTAATGTTATTGTTGCTGCAATGAATCAGGCATTTTTTACATTAAGTCTCGGAATTGGTGCAATGTCAATCTTTGGAAGCTATATTGGAAAAGAGCAATCACTCTTTGGTGAATCAATAAGAGTTTGTATACTTGATACATTTGTTGCTATATTTGCCGGTCTCATAATTTTCCCAGCATGCTCTGCATTCGGTGTCAATGCTGACAGCGGTCCAAGTCTTATATTTGTGACACTGCCTAATATTTTCAGCAATATGGCAGGTGGACAGCTTTGGGGAAGTCTTTTCTTCCTCTTTATGTCATTTGCAGCATTTTCAACCGTAATTGCCGTATTTGAAGGTATTATTGCATGTTTCATGGATATGACAGGTGTTTCACGTAAAAAATCATGTTACATTAATATTATAATTATGATAATACTTTCACTTCCATGTGCGTTGGGCTTCAATATTTTATCAGGAGTTAATCCTCTCGGTGCCGGCTCAACAATCCTTGATCTTGAAGACTTCCTTGTAAGTGATTTAATACTCCCTATAGGTTCACTCATCTATCTTTTATTCTGTGTATGCAAAAATGGATGGGGCTGGGATAACTTTATCAAAGAAGCCAATACAGGAAAAGGCATTAAGTTAAGCAGTAAATTAAAAATATATCTTACATATGTACTTCCTCTTCTTATTATTTTCAAATTCATAATCGGATTAAAAGCCAGATTTTTTTAAATCTGTATTATTCTAAAAAATAATACAAAAGCAGCGGAATCCTGACACATTTCCAAGTGTTAAGTTCCCGCTGCTTTTTTGTTTTTCTTATTTCCATGGTCTGTTTTGTGATTTCTGTGGCTGCCATGAATTTCCGGCCGCCGTAGTCATAAGATTTGCCGTATATGCATCTTCAAGAGCATATCTTAAAGGATAAACTTCTTCTCCTCCGTCAACATATTTTTTCATTCCAGCCAGCACTCTCGCAGCCGCTGTTTCATCTTCACCAAGTCCGCATATACCAAAAGGCGGAATGTACAATTTTCTTCCCCGGAAACTTACTGCCAGTATTTCTCCTGTTTCCTCATCTTTATAAACATCCATTTTTTCTGATGCAGCAACATTATTATCTTTCAGGAAATATACCATATTATCTGTTATCTCTCCTCTTGTTCCACGAACATTTATAAATCTGTTTCTTATATCACTTCTGTACTGGTCTGACATAAAATCATAAAATGCTGTCTTTTCGTTGTCATATTCCATAATAAGGTGCTTTTCTTCTTTACTTACAACATCACCTTTTGTAAGAATTTCGTAACGTGTTTTTGTATCAGTGACTTTCATCTGATATGCTTTTCCTATAACATTTACATCATTTATTCCTGTATCAAGAAACTCACGTATTATGCTGACTGCATGATAATCATGCATACATGATATAGTCATTGAAACAGGTTCACCTATAAGACCGGATTTTACTATCTGTATTCTTGCATCATATGTCGGATAAAATGCATACTGTTCAGCAACCTGCAGCTTATTACACGTATAATTGTTGTTTTTTATATTTTCCCATACCTGAAAAAGTCTGCCGTTATCGAGCGAAACCGGGGTCTCTGAAAGAACCGGAATTCCGATATTCAGCCATTTTTCAACCGTATCACACATAAGTGTTTTCGTAACAGCTGATACAACAAAATCAGGCTTTGAATTTATCATATCTTCATCTTTACATGTCACAGGAAAATCGAATTTTTCTTTTACTCTGCATGCTGATTCCTCACTATGACAAAGAACCATACATATTTCAAACTGTTCAGGAAGTGCTTTTGCTATTCTGAAATACAAAGAAGCTCTGTAGCCTGAACCTAGCACACCAAATCTTATCATATTATGCCTCCTTATTTTCTTCTAATTCTGTGAAACTGCGGCTTAATGGTAATTTCCTGTATCACCGCACCGTCCCTGATATTTATTATATATTCAACCGTCTGTGCAACCTCTTGTGGCTCAAGATGTGCCGCCATATCCTCATCTTCTTTAAAATCCGCATTCCTGTATAAATCAGTGCTTGTCATATCAGGATGAACTGACACGACTTTCACTCCATATTTTCTTGCCTCATCAAACAGACTTCTCGAAAATGCTGTAAGCCCCGCCTTTGACGCACCATACGCACATCCATGCGGACTTGGCTGTAATGCTGTAACTGATGAAATATTAATTATAAATCCTTTACTTTTCTTTAACTGACGCAGTGCAAGCTGCGAAAGAATCATCGGTGCTTCAAAATTAGTTCTTACAATTTCCTTTATCTTTGCCGCATTAAGTTCTTCATGTAAACCATAATAACCGACACCGGCATTATTTATAAGAATATACAATTCATTCTCTGACATGATTTTTTTTAAAATCTGCGTTATTTTTTCTGTATCTGTTATATCACATTCTATCATGTTAAATTGTTCTTCTTTATGTACTTTTGAAAAATCTCTCGCAATTCCAAAAACTTCATATCCGTTTTTTACAAGCATTCTGCTTATCGCAAGACCAATTCCTGATGATGCTCCGGTTACAACCGCCGCTTTTTTCATATTTTTGTTTCTCCAGTCACAATCTATAATTTTATTATTTTTCCTGCCGCTCCCATAAAAATATTTTATCTTTTTCAACATATCTGCTTACCAGCGATACCATATAATCTTCCATATCTCTCATAATTTCATCCGGATAATGATAATATCCATTATCATTTTTATATGGGAACTGAACAGCTGCACTAAATGGTTCTTCTTTACGCATATTTTTCATGTACTCCGCAGAAATCCTAAATGTTCCGACACTTATATCAAGAAGTTTATTTAAGTCAATTCTGCCTGTTATTTTGTCAAACATATCTGTATAAACACTTTTCCAGTTTTTACAATATATCATTGGGTCAAATGCAATCCGCGTTTTTAACCCCTTATCCAATGCAAGCTCAATGCAGCTGATTCTTGAATCAAGAGAGGCTGTTTTATGCTCGAATTTGGAAATAATTTCATCAGGTGACATCGTAAATGCAAATATAACATTGTCTGACGGAGCAATTTCTTTTAAAAATTTTTCACATGAACTTTTTGTTCTTATCTCAATTTTTAAATCAGTATGTCTTTCTGCAAAATCCACCCATCTTTTTGTATATCCGAAAATATTTTCTACTGCAAGCAAATCTGTATCATATGATACGCAAAGATATACAGGATGTTTTTGCAGCAATTTATACACTTCATCAAAAATGTCGTCTAAATTGACAAACAGTACGACATTTCCTGATGGATACATGCCTTTAAGATAACAATACTCACAGTCAAACACACAATTCATCATACATGATGTATAATAAAAATGTTCATTTCCAAAGCTCTGGCATACAGGTGCACCAGCATATACAAGATTATTTTCTTTTTTTGCAATTATAAGATTCTGTGTCCTGTGCTGTAAAACCGATGACTGCCGGCTTCTGCAGAACACATCTTTGTAGTGGTCGATATATATAGTGTGTGACTGTGGAAATTTATTCAGGATTCTTACTGTATCGGGCATATCCGCAACCGATTTTTCAACATATATATGCGAAAAAAAACTGTTATAATAATCTGCTTTTAAGTTGTTCAAGTCTCTTTTTTCCTTCTCTCTTATCATTACACGGCATCATATTTTCTTCATACATCTTACACACAACACCATTAATATCTATATTTTCAATAAAGCAATATCTTATATACTGCCTTAATTCATATTCCATCGTTTTTGAACAGCACAAATCCCGGCAAAGCTTGTCTGCAAGCTGCTTTTCCTTTGCTGCCTTTTCATCACCGGCACATGAAATATCATCCAGAATATCACGAAGCCTGTTTATATATTCATCAATAATATTAATATGATTTTCCACAAGTGCAGTTATATAATCCGGCGTTATCCCCTCTATATCACCATTATCAGAGAGAATTTTTACAAAACTCATCTCATGCGGTGCAAAAAAGTACGCACCTGCCTGCCATACAAATGCTGCTTCCATATCGTATAATACTGTATCTGATGTATTCTGCGGATTTTTGTCGTTTTTATTTTCAAAAAGAACGGCAGATGTTATAATTTCCGCTTCTTTAAAAGGATTTTTATATATCATATCAGGATAAAATGTACGTTCTGATGATTCATCCGTAATTTTGCTGCATATGTATATTTCATCCGAAGCCGATGCTGATGCACAAGTTCCGATATTTACAAGAAAATTTTTGTCTGCTTTCAAATCAAGCTTTGCACATACACCCGCTACCGATGACGCAGCAGCAGCATTACCTGTCCCTGTAATAATTAACAATATTTCTTTTTCTTCATTTGCAAATACTGTAAACGGCATATATGACTCATCTTTTTTTAATCTGTATTTCTCAATCAGCGGTTTTGCCTCGCAGTAAATTGCCATTGCCAAAATTATCATTTTCTGCACTCCGGTCACATTCAATTTTTCATTATTATAGCAAATCTTCCCGTTTTTTTCCTGTTTTTTCTTTAATTTTAATAAATTAATTCACTGTTTAACTTTAAAATCCGTTCTTTATCATATATAATTTTATATAATAACGTATGCAATCTGCCCGCAGATACATACATCCACATAACTATGAGAAACACGCTCCGCGAGTTTCTCAAGTTATCGCGGCAGTCGCCAAGGTCTCGTGCAAGCACGGACTTTGGCTCGTTACACACGTATATAATATGCCAAAAAAAATATCTATTGTGGCAGAATGGAGTATTTATGAAAAAATTAGGTTTCGGAACTATGAGACTCCCTCTTATTAATCCAGAAGATAAGACAAGCATTGACCAGAATTATTTTAATCAGCTTGCAGATAAATTTATTGAAAAGGGATTTAATTATTTTGATACAGCATATACTTATCATGATGAAAAATCTGAAGGGGCAATTAAAAAAGCCCTGACCGAAAGGTATGACCGCAAAGATTACATACTTGCAGACAAGATGCCTACCATTCTTGTAAAATCCGGTGATGAATATCCTATGTACTTTAACAGACAGCTTGAAAGAACCGGTGCCGAATATTTTGACTATTATCTTATGCACAACATGGGAAAAGACAGATATGCAAAGGCCACTGAATTCGGCGGATTTGAATTTGCCGAAGAGATGAAAAAAGAAGGAAAAATCAGAAAATTTGGATTTTCATTTCACGATGATGCTGAAACTCTTGACAGAATCCTT
>OLOQ01002530.1_pt1 | contig 14807 bp, 14 predicted proteins | sample 1673101 | NCBI WGS metagenome assembly OLOQ01 (sample SAMEA3136754, study PRJEB25190) | human gut metagenome | biome: human gut; feature: human-associated habitat; material: faeces | place: Austria | collected 2013 | reverse complement strand
GACGGATTTCATAGATGCCTGTGATCTAATTTGCGCATAACTATTGACAGTACCGCTGCAGATGCTTTCCAAGAGCACTGGGGCATAAAAAATAGAGCACGACTGAGTTTATTCTAGGCCGTGCTCTTTTACTTTTTGTGCCACTATCAGAGTATCATTGATTGTTTTCTGGTTGCTCTATATCAAGATCGCTAAACGTGTTGAACGGATTCTCAACAAAGCCGAGATTTTCATAAGCGCTGGAAAACAATACGGCGATTAGCTCATGAGACTCATAGGGTATATTATGTTCTGCAAATAGATGCCTATCAATTAATCCGAACTTATCTGGTGGAATCCGGTTGCCTTCAACAATCACATTGCTTAGATTCTTCGGTTTCTACTTCTACTTTTCTCTCATAGAAGCGTTTATACAAGCTCACATAATCCATCAAAGCTGGCTTCATTAGGGTAAAAGAAACCGTACCAAAGTCAGAGCCAAACATGCCACGGCCCAGATCCAACATGTTAATGACTGTAGACTCTTGCAGAACAGTTTTTCTTAATGCTGCATAGCATCCCAACGTCATCCAAACAGGGATATTAATCATGGATACGAATCCCGTTGATGCAGACATGTAAAGACACTTTTCCATAAAAACAGTGCTTAGGTCACTTGAGGAATCAGGATAATTCCTTTGTACGTAATCTTGAAGTGCTGGTTCTACATCGCTTATTCCTCTATACGGCGGATTCGTCACCACGATATGATACTTCTGCGACAGTGCCTGACCCAGATTGATCAGCGCCTGCAGGCGCGGCGCGGCTTCCACTTCGCCATGGATATTCATCGGAATCTGCTGGCCGGAGGACTCCCAGCGCGGCACGGCAAAACGCCGAAGCAAATCCCAGTCTGCTTCAGCTGGTGTAATGATGCTGCCGTATTCGGTGGCATCGTGGAAATCCTCAATCAGCTGCATGATCTGCTTCACAGAGCTGGCGTATTCCTCCTGTGACAGATCGATGCCCATATCATGCAGCGGAGCGCTGGTGATGCCATTACTCTCCTGGATTGCATACACATGCGGCTGCACGCCTTTGCTAAAGAAGCGCCGGTCATACTGGCGTGCCTTCATCATGACGGCAAAGTACGCCAGCTGCGCCGCTCGTTCGTCAATATCTAAGCCCCACAGGTTATTCTGCACGATGCTGACTGCCGCTTCCCTAGCGGTATATCCGTAATCCTCGTAGATACGGACAAGCACGTCAAACAGCACGCAGAGGATGTGACCACTGCCTGCACAGGGATCGATGGCGAGGATTTCTTCCGGCTTCAGGGCAGCGTACTGCTTGCGGATCTCCGCTAGCTGCGCCTGCACCTCCGGCTCCTGTTCGGCCTCGTCCAGATAATACTTCCACTCAGATTTCAGCTCATCGTTGGGATGCCCTTCCAGCCACAGACGGCCCAGGCTGTTTTCCACCATGTAGTGAACAATCCAGTCCGGAGTAAACAGCTGCGTGGCGGCGGGGATCTTCTCCTTGCTAATCTTGATGTTCTTTTTCAGGTCAGCGAAAACCTTATCCTTAGGCTCCGTGTTATAGTACTGGTACAGCCACCCGATGATCTGCACCTGGTCCTTCCAGTCATCCTCCGGAATCAGCGTAATCATCTGCTCGATGACAGAGCCCTCACGGAGAAGATAGTCCGGCAGTAGCAACTCGGTATAGTCCTCGATCTTCTGGAACATGCCGGGCAGAATGCTGTTCAGGGCGTTGCACTGAACGATCAGCAGGTATTTGAACAACTCCTCTTCCTGGTTGGCATCCTTCAGCTGATAGATCCTGTCCATGTTCAGGCCGTCCAGCTCCAGGTGAATCGCCTCAGCCAGGATCTGCGGCTTGAACCGACCTTCGTCATCGGTGAAGACCCGAATGTGGGTGGGCAGGTAGCCGTTGACCTCCATGAACCGCAGGGCGGCGAAGCGGTTAAACCAAGTGTAGGCCACTTCTTCCATGACCTGCTGGTATTCCTTCTCCTGGATATGACGAATCAAGGCCTGCCGCTGCCGCTTTTCTGCGGCGGTCAGCAGATGACCATTCACGCTGTCCGCATTAGGATCGCCCATATCCTTTTCGGTGATGCCATACACAGCGGCGCGCTTGGTGACTCGGTCGATCAACTCTCGCCGTGCCCACACCGCGTATTTCTTGATTGCGTTCTTATCCATAAGTGCACCTCTCAGCTCAGCTTAATGCCATCGCAGCCGTGGAGCAGCTGCTTCATGTTGGCACGAATCTTCTCCACATAAGCGTCAATTTCTTCTTCAGTGGTCAGCGTCTTTGCCGGGAACATGGCCTGACGATGGATGGTCTTGTATACCTTTTTCGGTGGCAGGGGTCCCGGACCCGGCTTGGGATCGGGCTTCGGGTCAGGCTTAGGCGGATTTACGATGGCCTCAATCTTATCTAGTGTGGTGTCCTTGTACTGCCACATGGGCGGGATCAGGCCGTCCAGCAGCGCCAGCTCAGTCGTTGTGGCGATCTGCTGTTTCTTCTGGTCGAAGAAGGTGTCCGCCGTGGCAGAGACGCTACGAGCATTCATGTCGTCGCCAGCGGCCTGATGGATGTCCGCCATGCACTGCCGGACGATCTCCAGCAGCTCCTCGCGCTTCGCATCCAGCATAGCGTCATGGCTGGCCTTCACCTTGGCCATCAGCTCATTCAGTTCCGGCAGACGGCTGTAATCAAATTTGGCTCCGGACTGCACCATGGTGATCAGTCGGATACGATTGAGAGCAGCGTTGGCCTCCGTATCCTTGGCGATATAGTCCAGGTCATGGCGAAGGCTCTGCTCAAAACGCACGGCGGAATCGAACAGCGCGACGCGGGACTTGAAGAATTCCTCCACTTCCTGCATCGACTCGTGCATGGTGTAAAGGTCGTCTTCGCGCTCAATGACGCGGCGAATCAGCGCGATGTTGTCGTTTTGTTGGGACAGCACGTCCTTCACCAGTGCGATGGCCTTGTCCACCTTGGTCTGATCCGGATATTTGTGGCCCTGATACTTGGCCAGCAGGTCGGTATAGTGCTGCAGCTCGCCGGTGAAGGCCTCCACGATATAGCGAATCAGACCGTCCTCATCCTCCGGCACATTCATCTTCTCTGGGAAGAAGTCCCGCAGGAACTCGCGCACCTCGCGGATGTCCTGAACTCGGGGTGTCTGGCGCTTGGAGATGGTCGTCTTGCCGATCTCAGTCCTTTTGCGCAGCATGTCCGTCAGCTTCGGATTGTCCGGCTGAATGGTCACGCCGCCGTATTTGATGGTCACCTTCTGCTGCTGGATCAACATGGCCACCACAGCAGCGATATCGATCTCGCGCCAGCCATAAGGCTTGGCCTGGTAGCGCTTCTGCACGTCGTCCATGGTGGTGTTGCGGTTCATGTTGTGCTGTACTTCCAGGAATTCCTCCACCTTGGCGGCAGCATCCCGGTTGGGCTCAGTGCCTTCGATAGCGATCTCCGTGCCGCGCAGGATGGCAAGAACATCGTCATCGGTCTCCGCGAACTTCGTGATCAGTCCCAGGTCGCTGTAGACATGGGAAACCAGATATTCCAGCGCCTGGTCGATGACGCTGCGGGCGCGGGCCTGCTTGACCTTCAGGTCACGCTTTTCTGTGTCGGTCTCGGAAACGGACACGTTGCCGGGGCGGATGTCGATGGACTCACCATCCACATAGAATCGGCCTGTGGCGATGGCCTCCGCCAGGAAGGCGGCTGCGCGCATCTCATAATTCGCGGCCTCATCCTGCTGATCGCGGATGATGTCCTGCACGGATTTGGGCAGCTGACTGACGTTGCGGCCCTTCACGTATTTGCGGATCTTCATCGCGCTTTCCAGTGATTCGTAGTAGGGGTTGTCCGCCAGGACAATGATGGCCTGTCCCTTAGACTCGGTCACCAGCCGCATCTCGGTTTTCTCCACGGGATCAGAGGCCGCTGTCAGCACACGAAGCAACATGCCACCGGTCAGCACACCGTTGGGCTGACCATCCACCATCTGATCAAAGGTGAAGTCATACCGGCCGGAATAGCGGTATTTCTTTGCGGTATAGATGTCCGCGAACACCATCTGGGAGATGCTGCGGATGATATCAGAGTTCGGTACAGCGGTGTTTTTGATCTCCCGCTGGATATCCTGTTCCTCGTCTGTCAGGAAGTTATAGGTATCGCCGGTGCGGCCAATGTAGTTCTGGCTGAGCAGCCGGTCAAGAGAACCGCGCACCTGCTCCCGCATGGTGATTTTGTCCAGACGGATGTCATCTGCCATCAGGATGACGATGTTGTCCAGATTGGCCTTTACGTCATCCACGTAGCGCACCAGGTAAAGAAGCTTCAGTACGTTCACATCCTGCGGCTCGATGCCATTGCCGTCATCGGCGGCGCGCTGGCAGCGCTCGATCACGCGGCGGATGGAGCTGTCCAGGAAGGTGTGCACGGTATCATAGAACAGATAGAACGGGGCCAGAGCGTACTCGTCCTTGTCCTCGATTTTCTGCGCTGCCTCCTGGAAGCCAGAGAGCATGGAGCGCTCGCCGCCGGAGAGGTGCTTGCCGGAATTACCGTGCTTGCGGATCTCGGCAAAAACCTTCTGCATGAGGATAAACTGATACGGCACAAAGGGGAAATTGCGGGCAAATTCCCCGGGGCCGCTGAAGCCCTTGATGTCCAGCACGGCATCGGTGAAGGAGAACAGGTTCCTGAGCACAGAATCGTTGGCGTTATAGACCTGCTCCAGCTGCGGCTCCACATCGTCCTTTTTCAGCAGAATGCGCTTCTGGATAACCTCATCCGCAGAGGAGGAGGACAGAGAGAGGCGGGTCTTGAAACGCGCCTGTATGCGGGAGAATTCGTTCTCGCGGGTCTTGATGATTTTATCCACGGCTTCCTGACCTGTGCAGACTACCCAGACCTTGCCACCGCACTTGCTGCCGATGTCTTCCACCAGCGACTGCAGGTTGATCAGCAGATCGGTATCGCCGCCGACGTACTGGCCGACCTCGTCGATCATAAACAGCAGGCGGAAGTCGTCGGGTTTGCTGTCCACATACTCCTTGATCTCCGACACCAGCTGCGCGATGGAGGTTTCCACGGTCTCTGCGCCATTGAACCAGTTGGTGGCGGCCTGTTCGCTCATGCCCAGCACTTCCATGAGAGTGGCAACGATGTCGTCCTCAAAGAAGGCGTAGGCGTCGCGGGACTCCACCCAGGGTGCGCCGTTCTTCTCCTCAAACACGCGGCGGAACTCAGCGGTCTTGCCCTTGCGGTCGATGAACTGCTCCAGCTTGGCTACCTTCAGGTTTTCGCCGTAGTAGCCCAGATAGGTATAGAACATCTTGGCGAAGACGCGCAGCACTGCGGTCTTGTCCTTGTTGATGGAGCCCTCGATGTCGATGTTGAACAGGATCGTATCCGTGTGGCCAGAGCGGGTCGCACGGTCAATCAGCATGAAGGTAGCGGGGTCATCTGCCAGCTCAGGCTTATGCCGGAAGCGCTCCACGGTGCGGACACCGTTGACTTCACGGTTCTGCAGAAGGTAGGACAGCATCTTCAGGAAGTGAGATTTACCACTGCCGAAGAAACCAGAAATCCACACGCCAATATCGGCGGTCGGTGCATTGAAAGACTCCAGGTAGTTATTGAAGAAGGTAATGATGTGCTTCTTCAGCTCCCGGGTGATGACATACTCATCCAGTTCCTGCACCAGGATATCCAGCTCGTCCTGGTTGACCTTGACGACACCGTTAATCGGGCGATCAATGCCTTTTGCGAACATGTCCTGTATTCTCATGCGGTGTCTCCTCCTCAAATCACATTGAACGCCCGGTAATACGGGTTGGGCGTGAGCTTGTCGAAAAGTTTGACGTAGTGGCCGTCATAGGTGCCGGGGTACATGACCAGCACAGGCACATCGGAGAAATACGGCTGCATCGCATCCAGCAGGGCATGGACCCGGATAAAAGGGAATGCCTCCCCAACGCCGGTGATCAGCAGCACGTCACCCTTGTTGTGTGGCTCATACTGCATCTTGTTCACGAAAGCCGTATTGTTGGCCATGCGCTTCATCTGATCCAGCACGAACTGCTTTCCCTTTTTCTCCTCCTGCTGGGCGACCCGGTCTGTAATCCGCTTGTCGTCGCAAATAGAGAGGAAGACGCGGTACAGGTTATACTCGATCACGTGACAGTTCAGGCTCTGATCTGTGACCAACGTTTCGGTGAAATACCGCACCGCCATTTCCTGCTTTGGGTCATAGCAGAAGATGCGGATGTTGACCTCATTGCTGAGGCCTTTTCCTTCCAGGAATTCGGGCGTCTGTATCAGCGCCCGGAGATTATCCAGCCTTTGCATCAGTTCACTCATTTGCGGCGGTTCTCCTTACGATAAGCAGTTGAAGGCGGGGAGCAGGTATTCCTGGCCGTCTGCGCGGATCGCATTCTCAAGCAGCGGGCTGATGAGCACAGGATTGAGGCGGGTAGCATCAGCGCTGTCCAGATACTCGTTGTCCACCAGCAGCTTTTGCAGCACTTGTTTGAGCTTCGTGATGGTGCTGTCGCTCCAAGTGGCCACCCAGTCATCCTGCTCCTGCAGCCGCTGGAAGAATACGTTCAAGTCTATCTTACCAAACGAGCTGTCCAATTTTCTGTACTTCTCGCCGATGACGGTCAGCATGAAGTCCTGAACAAGGCGATACTGGCGCATCATGGCGTAAAGGCAGATCTGCTTGGAGACATCGCTGGGTTGTTCCGCGATGGCTTCCACCAGCGACGGGTCTTCCATCGTGTCCAACCGTCGCAGGCAGGCCAGCGCCATTTTTCGGACGGATTTCTCCGTGGGATACTGGAACAGATTATCCTGTACGATTCTCTCGGCAACGGCCTCGTGATCCAGCCCCTCGCAGACCAGTTTTGCCGTGGTGCGCATTTCGTAGAACAGGAACTGCTCACGGGTAATTGTAGCGCTATATGGACTGTTCTCCTTAAGCGCCAGGTTTGATTTGTGTAACATGCATACCTCCGGGCTTTTTCTGTTAATCCTTAGATGCGGTATCCTTTTCGTCCGGTACAGTTTCAATGATCTCATTAATGTTGCAGTTCAGGGCTTCGCATATTTTTAAAAGTACATCTGTTGTTAAGTTTTCGCCTTTTCCTAATTTAGCTAGGGATGCAGTGCTGATGCCGCTCATTTCGCGGAGTTGCTTTTTTGAAATCTCTTTTTCAAGCAGGATTCTCCATAAAGGCTTATAGCTAATTCTCATTTAAACTCCTCCATCTCGCCACACTCGTAGCTGAACGGATAAAACCAATTCATACTATAGCATAATAGAACACGATGGTCAATCAGAAATTTGTCATCGCAAATTTTAAGATAGCTATATAAAGCATTTTCTATTAACCGAGCAAACCTACGCGGTAGCTGTTAGATTTTCCAGCATCAGCTTTGCAATTTAGCTAATCAGGTGACCCGTTCCGTTAGCAACCATACCAGCATATCAGGCCGTTTCCCTGATTTCACGCGCTAATATTTATTCATATCTTATGCATGTTTAGCCGGTCAAAGCCTCTAAAACATAGTAGAAGTTCAACACAGGACTGCATGGATTTTCAAAACCACTACATTTTTTAGCTGAATCGTCCGCCAATGTTTGCAATTTTGAGATCCAACAAAGGGGAGCGCTGTTAGAAATCAGGGCAAAATGTTGGCAACCTGCAAACAAAACCCCTGAATCTGCTAGCAGAAGGGCCTGGGAGAAAAAGAAAAGCGCCCGCTTTTGTTAGCAGGCTGCTGTTAGCAGCTTTTTGCTCCAAAAACGGGCTTTTTTGGCGATCCCGGCGCGATTCGAACGCGCGACGTTCCGCTTAGGAGGCGGACCCTCTATCCTGCTGAGGTACGGGACCATGTCCTCGAAATCCTTATTTCACAAGGCTTTCGAGCTTTTCGTTCTTCCTGACCGAGGGAAGTAATCCGGGCTTTCCGCGTTAGCTGTCTAACTGCGGGCGGCGTGTTCGACTTTCACGAGCCCTTCATCTTCCGCCTGATGTTAGCAGTTTGGCGGTAGCTCTGGGAGGGAAAATCGGACGAAATCAGGAGGAATCTTGCTATCCGGTCGCTCAATTCAGGCGGCAGTCCGACTTCTTATTAGGAGATCGAAAAAGCGTTCGCCTTTGCTGTTCCCTGAAGTGCCTTTAAGCCTTGCCATTACTGGGTTTCTAACGATTTTCATTGTTCGCATTTTCCTTCAAAATACCCCCGTTTTTCCCCAGTGCTGTTAGCTGGGTGTTAGCACAGCTAACAATGGCGGCGTGTTCGACTTTCACATCTACCGCCAAATCGTTAGCTGGATGTGATGAAATCATCATCATTTATCCCCGTAATACGGCAAATGCAGGTTCAGTCATGAATGAATATTCATTGCATATTTTCCAAGGCATTTTCCGAAATTCAGATCCGTGTTTTGTCCCTCAGTAAAATGAAAGACATTGCAGGAGCAGCAGAAAGATTTGAGTCTGCCACCTTTGTTCTTACAGTCGTGCGCGTTGTGGACTTGCGCCAATTAGTTGTTGCTTATGTCGGGCGCATAAGTCTAAAGCGCGAGCCGCAGGTAAATAAGCCTGCAGTTCGCGCTTTAAATTATTACCTTTATAAAAATTTTCGGCATTCCACACATACAGGGATATGAACTGCTGAAATTTCAGTACTTCTCTCCCTGAAAGTGCCCTACCGGTGTACCAGACATTGCAACAAAGGTTGCGTCCAAATTCGCGTTATGCCTTCACCTCGGCAACGATGCGTCCTGCAAAAGCGGGGCCGCCTTCAAGCCTGCCGCCAAGAAAGAATGTGTGGCGACATGGACAGGGCAAAACCTTCTTCATCGGCTCGAATTCAAATTCCGCAACCCAGTGGTTTTTGCCCTCGCGGCGCAACGAGCCGCCGCATGCCGGTGCAAACGCATCGATAACATGCGTAAACTCCACACCAAAGCGCAGCATATCTTCCTGTGGAATTCCCTCCATCGCAAATTCCACCGAAATCGCCGCCGCTTCAGTGCTCAGACGCATTTCTGAAGCGCTTATGACTTCAACCATATTGAATTTCCGTTTCGCATACGCTTCCAGCTTCGCAAGCGCCGCCTGCAAGAAGGCTTCGTCCCGCACCGCCGCATCCTTCAGCTTCAGCGCCTCGACGCTCTCCCTGCGCGCCTCGGCGAAAATTTCGCGCAGCAGCGGCTGCACGCCGTCAAACACATCGCTGTGCAGCATTTCTTCCGCGCCGCACAGCCTGCGGAAGCGATCAAAGGCGCTGTCGTTTGCACAGGTCGCGCCGGGCTGACGCTCAAGATGATGCGCCATCAGCTCCGCGCTGCTCCCATCGGCCTTTATGCTCTCGGGCAGCCCCATCAACGGATGTATCGGCAGATACGGTACCTGGCACGGGCGGCCAAACGCCGTGTATACGCAGGTCTGCCACGGTTCATCCGCAAATATCCAAAGATCGCTTTCCAGCGTCGTTCCAGTGCAAATGCGGCGCGCGGTCGGAGAATTGTGCGGTGAACGTCCGGGACCAAAGCGGTCAACGTCATCCTGCGTTCCCTCGTAGTGACAACTCATCACCCGGGCAAGCGTTTCGATATCTATCGGCTTATGCGGATACACGCAGAACGGCGTGCCTTCCCTTTCAATATCCCAATCTCGATCGAGCACAATGCGCTGCCCATGCTTCTGGCGCAGCAAATTACCCGCATGCCTCCAGGTCTTTTCACCCTGATACGCCTCGGCAAAATCAAAGTCGGAATAATCCGTCGTTTTGGGCACATACCATCCCTTTTCGACGGCATAGCGCACAATATCCTTCGAATAGAACATTTCCGGGCAATCGCTGAGCGTATGGAAGGTATAATGATTGGGCATGACGACCACCGCGTCATCCGGTACGCGCGCACCGACATAATGCCGCCCGCGGACGAGCTGGAACATGAACGCCTCATTCTTATCGGCAATGGTATAGGCGCGGCCGGAAGGAGCGTAGCCCCATTCGTCAATCAGCGCCATCAGCACATGCGCACCCTCACGCGCCGTATGTGCGCGTTCCGCCAGCGCACGGCGCAGCACATAGCCAATCCCGCCGTCCTTAACGACGTTCGGGTCGTCATCGTCTTCCTTGGACCAGCCCATCGAATTTGATGTGATAACAACGCCACACTCGTTTAGATAAGCATCCGCAGCGGTAACGCCGCCCTCATCCTCGACATATTCCACCCAGTAATAGCCGAGCGTATGCGGAACCTGCGGAATGCGTGCCAGCCCTTTCTCTGCCGGTATCAGTTCGCCCGACGCATGATCCGCTGCGGGCACGATTGCGTGCCGGACAATCACATGACCCGGATCATCCTCGTTGTGTGCGACGAGCACGCGCCCGCTTGCGGACACAGCTTTACCCACAATCACAGTCATACAGTTCATCATTTTATCCTGAAGCATTGCGAATCTCCTCATTTGATCTTTGGAAGCGCAACCTTATCAAACGCAACGGTAAAATCGCGCATGTATTCTGCCATCGTATTGAGCATTTCCACGCCCCATGCCTGCGTTGCCTTCGTTGGCGGATCGATAGACATGCCATGCGTCAGCCAGCCATTGTCCGTAATGGAGCGAATCGGCCTGGGAATCGTAACGCTCCCCCCCTTGAAGTTGACGTCCATCCAGCTGGCGCTGGGGAGTTCATCGGAAACGTCGTTGCGGATGCCTTCGCCCTCTTCAAGGTATTCCGTATGGATCAATGCCGGGTCAATGCCCATCACTGCAGCGGTCTCTTCGCCGCCGCCATGGCCGCCCTTCCATTCCGGACGAAGCTCTCCGGCAATCAACCACCAGTTCAGGTTAGCAAGAATCGCGCCCTTTGCATACAGATGATGGCCAACCTCTGTGATGGATTTGCTGTTTCCACCGTGACCGTTCAGAATAATAAAATGACGGAAACCATAATCATAGAGCTGATCGCAAATGCGCTCCAGCAGGACGCGAAGTCCCTCCACGCCCAGCGAAATCGTTCCGGGGAAGCCGACGATATCCGCTGTCGCACCATAGTTCACAGTTGGCGCGATCACTGTGTCAGACATGGCTGAATACAGCTCAGCAATGCGATGCGGTATCATCGTATCCGTGCCGAGGGGCATGTGCTTTCCATGGTTTTCAATGCTGCCAACCGGGATTACAACCGTATCGCGGGTTTTCAGATATTTTTCAACGTCCAGATAATTCATTTTTTCGAGAAACATTCTATCCACCTCCAGTCTAAACTCAGCCATTATTATACTCTGCTTTGGCAATTCTGCAAGTGAGATACGTAAAATCAGGACGCAATTTACGCATGATGTCTTCGGCCATCTGCCAGTATGCCAACAAATGGAAATTTGTTGGGGAACTTCACCTACACTGGCGCATCTCATCCCCCGACTCGGATTCTGCCTGGGTCGTGGACTTTCTTCGTTTGGGAGAAAGAAAAGAAGCAGCGGAGCAATGCCCCGCCGCCTGAGTAGGTCAGCTGCCTTCTGCCATGCCGAACAGCGGATCATGAACTTTCTTTTCACTCGCCTGCATCCGTTGAAACCGCGCAGGCATCTTATTCGCTTCGACTGTCTCAAAGGTCCCATACGCCATGCTGACGATCGTCGGCATCGACGTTGCCGCCATGGCCGCATTCGTGTCCAACGGCAATTTCTACAACCGGCGCACACGGTATGACAACGGAGAAACCTGCCTTATCTAAGACAATCAGCCGCCTTTCCCGTTATACCATCATGAGCATCGCTCAACGCGAGTGGATTCCGCTTTTCATGCGCTCAACAGGATTACTTCGTTGTCGATTCGTAATCAAAGCCCTGTAGGTGCAGTTCATCGGCCAAATGGCACGCTACCTGCCGACCGTCCACCTCTCTCAATTCCGGAACCTCGTCGATGCATTTTTGCTTGCAGTAGTCTGCAGCACGAGTATCCCAGCCCCTACGCACATTATCGGATTGGCGTCTATATCCGTTATTTCAATCAGACCAGACATGAGAACTACCTGCTCTTTCATAAGCAGGAGTTCATTGATACCATCGCTCTATGTCCAAACTGGACGCTGGTGGACTTCTATGTGGATGAGGGACAGACTGCACCTTACATGGAGAACGCTAAAGAATGGTCCCGGCTTCTTCAGGACTGTCTCGATGGAAAGATTGATCTGATCATTACGCAGAAAGTCAGCAACGTAACACGGAATCCCAATGAGATTACACTGACTGCCCGGGTACTGGCTACCCAGCCCAAGCCTGTTGGCATTTACTTCGTCAATGAAGACATTTTTACGCTGGCATCCTATTATCAAATGGATATGCGAGAGAAAAGATTTTTCCCATCTCCCGACTGGCAGATGCTTCCGGATGATCAGGAGGAAGAACGGAGGGGGTTGCTTGAATAGGCGATACAGCAATGCCGAGCAGAAAGAGCGTATCGTCTATCCATGAAGAAGCTATACGGGCTCAATAGTGATGAGGACGATATAGAAGAAGATGACGACCCCTCCAACGACGCCGATGCTCACCATGGCAACAAGCGCGAGCAGCGCTGTGGTCTTGTCGGGCGTGGGCTGCGCGGGAGCCTGCGTCGGCTGCGGCGTGATGACAGGCACAGCAGTCGGCTCGGGCGTTACATAGATAATCTCCGGTGTGGGCGTGGGCACGGCTTCCTTCTCCTCATCGGACATCAGTGCCAGCAGGTCGCGCTCATCGACGAGGTTCAGGAAATACGTCTCGTACATCTCCGCCTCCTCGTCAACCGGCTTGTCGTAGTCGATGACGAGATAGAAGGTGCCGAATTCGCCTTCTATCATGTTGCGGTCACAGATGTCCTGATACGCCTGCCGACGGGCGGTTTTCGTCGCCTCCGGGTTCTTTTGGGGACGGCCCAGGGCAGGTCCGGTGAGCTGAATGCCACGCTCCTTGCACCAGGCGATGGCTTCCCTGTTTCGGTAAATCTTGTCTGCCAACACCCTCGCCGGGTAGCATCCGTAGTGTTCCCGGTATCCTTCCACAGCCCGGAAGAAATCGGTGGCTTCGTTGAAAGCATCGAAGGAAAGCCGCTCAATCCGGGCATAACCGTCCACCATGCTGATGTGAAGCTTCGCGCCGAATTCCGTGTTGGCGTGTGCCTTGCCCCGGACAATTGGCCGCACCCACGGCTGACGGATGCTGACGATTCGATCCGGCACGCTGTGTACCCGATGCTCCTCCGGTGGTGTTTCACAGTCTGCGTCACTCAAGCATCACCTATAAGCTCAAGCTGAATGGTGGCGACATCAAGGCTGTGCAAGGTGATTCCGGGCATTCCCAGGCACAGATGGTTACAGATCAGTATTCGCACATTCTAGACGAAAACCGTCGGCAGAATGCGCAGCTTGTCGAAAGGGCATTCTATCAGGGAAAAGGTGCTGAGACGACAAAGGCAGACCAGAAAGATATGCCTTCAGCAACTGAGCAGGCAGCGGCGTCCGGCATCGATGCGGAGCTGTTGATGAAGATACTTAGCAACCCTGAAATGGTAAAGGTGTTGCAGATGCTGTCGAAGACTGTGGGATAAGAGTATTGACAAACCTCAAAAAACCCGTCAAAGCAGGCAATGCTTTGGCGGGTTTCCCCTTTATCAACGTAAGCCACCGAAGGAGTTCTATATTTAGGTTAAGCCAGAAAGCGACCGCATGACCAGATCGACATCCTTGTTTTCAAGCTCCTGAATGATGTGCAGATAGGTTTTCTGGGTAGTCGTCATGCTTGAGTGACCAAGCCGCTTGGCTACACTGGCGATCGAAACCCCTGCAAATAGCAGTAGTGATGCGTGAGTATGGCGGAGTCCATGAATGGAAATCACAGGGATGTTGCTCTTTTCGCAGTGACGACACAGAATATCATTTACTGTCGAATTGTAGACCGTAGACTTCACAAAAATGGGTTGATCCATCGGCAGGCCTTTTACCAATTCAGAAAACTGAATGACCAATTGCCAATCGATCTGAATCTTTCGAACAGAAGACTTATTCTTTGTCGGCTGAAATCCCCCCTTTCCCTTGTAATCTCAAGTCTTGTTGATGTAAAGAGTCTGATGGGAAAAGTCGAAATCTTTCGGGGTCAGCGCAAGCGCCTCAGAGAATCTCATTCCAGTCTTTGCAACTAAGAGGATAAAGTAATCCCAATTCACTTCGCTTTTCAGCTCCAACGATGCCAGCAGAGTGTGAAGTTCAAACTGATTGAGGTATTTAACTTTCTTTGCTGTCGGAGTACGCCCCTTAATGATGGCTTTTCGCGTAGGATCACGATCAATAAGACCTTCATCAACAGCATCGAGGATAGCTCCCTTGAGCTGATGGTGAAAATCCATGGTCGTCTGACGTTCATGACATTCTGCGTAATCGTTCAAAAGCTGTTGGTAGGCGATTCGATTCATATCGCAAACTCGAAGAGTTGGAATCAGCTTTTCCAACCATTTCTGCGCCATGAGATACTTATCCAGAGTGACCTTACGTATCGCCCCTTTCTTGTAGACAGTGATCCATCTTGCATAATATTCAAAAAACAGGTCGTTCCCTCGCGTATCGATGTTCATAATGCACCTCCATTTCTTTAGTGAGGGGACTTACGCTGATGAAGGGTGATAAGGTGATCGAGTTGGCGAAAGAAGTCACTGATGGCTTGCTGTTCAATCAGACTTGGAAGCCAAGTCTTCAATTCAGAAAACTCT
>OLOQ01002523.1_pt1 | contig 14836 bp, 9 predicted proteins | sample 1673101 | NCBI WGS metagenome assembly OLOQ01 (sample SAMEA3136754, study PRJEB25190) | human gut metagenome | biome: human gut; feature: human-associated habitat; material: faeces | place: Austria | collected 2013 | reverse complement strand
CGATGAAAAGATCATCGAGCGGTGGCGCAAGCTGTCGGAGTTCGTGGAAAAGCGCTATCACCTGCATGTGTTCCATCCCCGGACGCGGCTGGACTACTTCGGCCTGATCCCACGGTTCTTCCAGCTGGTGAACACCTGCTACGCGCCGCTGTACGGCACGGTGGAGCTGTCGGATAAGCAGATCAAGCGCTACAGCGCCAAGTTTGCCCCGCTGATCAACCCCAATCTGGCCTTCTTTATCATGGATGAGCACGAGGATATGGTGGCCATGGGTGTGGCCGCGCCCTCCATCGCCAGCGCTCTGCAGAAAAGCCGGGGCAAGTATTTCCCCACCGGGTGGATCGACCTGCTGAAGGCCTTCCACAAGAACGACACCATTGACCTTCTGCTGATCGCCGTGCGGCCCGACTACCAGAAGAAGGGCGTCAACGCCATGATCCTGTACAACGCCATGCAGGGCTGCCATAAGCTGGGCATCAAGGAGGCCGAGACCGGCCCCATGCTGGAGACCAACGAGAAGGTGCAGTCCCAGTGGAAGGACTTTGACATCGAGCAGCACAAGCGCCGCCGCTGCTTTATCAAGAAGCTGAAGTGATGATGCAGAACTATAAATTTACCATTGCCTATGACGGCACACGGTTTTTCGGCTGGGAGCGCCAGCCGGACAGGGACACCATTCAGGGCAAGCTCGAAGCGGTGCTGAGCCGTCTGGCCGGCCAGCCGGTGGAGATCATCGGCGCAGGCCGCACCGATGCAGGCGTTCACGCCCGTGCCATGGTGGCCAACGCCCAGCTGGACGTGAAGGAATCCCCGGAGGAGATCCGGGACTACTGCAACCGCTATCTGCCGGATGCCATCGCCGTCCGGGAGGTGAAGCCCTGTGGGCCCCGGTTCCACGCCCGGTACAACGCGCTGGGCAAGACCTACCGCTACACGGTGTTTGTGGGGGAGGTCAAGCCGGTGTTCGACCGGAAGTATGTGACGCTGCTGCCCTATGCGCCGGATGTGGAGCGGATGCGGCAGGCTGCCGCCTACCTGACGGGAGAGCACGATTTTGCCGCTTTCTGCGGCAATCCCCGCATGAAGAAATCCACCGTCCGCACGGTGGATACCATCGACATTCAGCAGCGGAAGGATCGTATCACGTTTACCTTCCATGGCAACGGCTTTTTGCAGAACATGGTGCGCATTCTGGTGGGTACGCTGCTGGAGGTAGGCCGTGGCTTCTGGGAGCCGGAGCAGGTGCAGGCCATTCTGGACAGCCGCGACCGCAAGCAGGCCGGCCCCACCGCCCCGCCGGAGGGACTGTGTCTGATGAAGGTGGATTATTAAGACTACTGGCATGAAATCCGGCGATTGCATTGCCAACAAAAATAAGGGGCGGCCTGTGGTCAGGCCGCCCCTTTCTAATTGTGCCGCGCAGCGGCACACCTCAGTTCTTCACTTTTCTCTCTTATCTTTTATCTGAATCACAAAAACGCCGCCCAAAGGGCGGCGTTTTTGTGATTTACATGTTGTGTATGTCGTTCAACAGCTCGTCCAACGACATGCGGCCCACCTTTTCGTTGGCGGCTGCGGCGGGGTTGGCCGCTTCCGCTGCCTGACGGGCCGCCTCGGCCTCTGCGGCCTGACGGCTGGCTTCCGCCGCCTGACGCTGGGCGATTTCCTGCTGCATCTTGCCGGACAGATCCTCCACAAAGGGGCTGGTCAGCGTATCGTCGGAGACCTTCCGCTGTTGGGGTCGTGCGGGAGCGGCAGGTGCGGCCTTCCGCACGGGCTGTGCGGGTGCGGACTGCTGGACAGGCCGTGCCGCGGGAGCGGCTTTCACCGGCTCTGGGCGGCGGCTCTGCTGCGGCGCACGGTTCTGGGCTGCGGCGTTACGGTCGGGGCGGGGCGGCTGGGGCGGACGGTCATCGTCATCGCCGCTGTCGCCGTCATCGTCATATCCGCCGCCATTGTGGCCGATACGGCCCAGCAGGAAGCCCACCAGCAGCAGAATGACGACCAGCAGCGCCGCACCGATGATGGCGGCGGTGGAGGTAGCCATCTCACCCACCAACGGCAGCGTTACCGTCATGGGGATGGAATAGGTAGGCGGCTCGGGCGGCGTGTTGGGATCGACGATCGTCATGGTGGGGATGATGCCCTCGTACTTGGGCATGCGGTACACATGGACGGTATAGGTCTTGGAGGTGGTGCCGTCCTCTGCTGTGCAGGTGACGGTCATCACATTGTCCCCCTCCTGAGACAGCTGCATGGTGGCCTCGGTGACCTTCAGGGCCTTTTCGTCCTTTGCCACGCCGGAAAGCGTCGCCGACCGGGTCTCGTAGGGGACGTAGGCCACGTATTCCGTCACCGCACCGGAGAAGGTAGGGCTGAGCGTGCCCACATCCAGCGTCAGCTCCTTCAGCAGCGCGTCGGTGCTGGGCTTGTAGTTGGGATCCTGCTCACGGGTGACGGTGATGGTGTAATTCTTCTTGGCACCGGTGGCGGCGGTGCAGGTGACGGTAACGGTATTGCTGCCCACCACCAGCGTATTGCCGCTGACAGACACACGGGAGGAGCCGTCCGCCGCCTTATAGCTGAGATTCAGGGATTCCACCGCGTAGGGCACCGTGGCGGTGTAGTTGGTGGTGGATTTGTTGAACGCGGGGCTGAGGGTGGCGTTGGAGCAGGTGAGGGAGCTGAGGTCGCAGTTGCTGCTGGGCGGGGTCGCCACCGAACCCGTCCAGGACGCGCCGCTGACGGTCTCGTCCTTGCTGCCGTCGGAGACGGCAATGTTTTTGAACCCGGCGGTCAGTGCGGTGCCGCTGGCCAGACCGCTCTTTACCCGGAAGGTGACGGTCAGCACGCCGGTGCTGGAATTGATGGGGTTGCTGACGCCGTACAGCAGGAAGTGGTTGCTGTTGTAGTCCATGGTCCAGCCGCTGATCTTCTGATCGTAGTTGGTGAACTCCAGCGTGTTGCTGTCATACTCCAGCGTGGCCTCGATGCCCATGACGTTGCTGCCGGAAATGCTGAGCGTCAGCGTGACGGTGCTGCCGGCCTGTACGGTGCTGTCGCCGGACAGGGAGGACGAGGCCGCCTCTGCCCGTTGGGGCAGCAGCGCCGCGACGATCAGCGCCAGCGTCAGCAGCAGCTTGAAAAGGGAAGATGTATTGTGTTTCATGGCGTTATCCTCCTATCAACCGATGGTATCCTTGCCGATGATGACGCGGGCCGCCTTGACCACATCGGTCAGGGTAACATAGCCGTCGCCGTTCAGGTCGGCGGCCTCGCGGTAAGCGCCCTCCAGCGTCTTCTTGTCCAGCACGTGGGACTGCAGCGCCACCACGTCGGTCAGGGTGATCTTACCGTCGCCGTTCACGTCGCCCGTTACCACCAGCGTGTAGGACTTATTGCCCACCACGGCGGTCATGCCGGTGCTGAGGGTGCCGCTGGTCACTTCGGTCTTGCCGTCGTAGACCTTGGCGTTTTTGCCCAGCTGTTCCACGGTGCTGCCGGGCGTCAGACCCGTCCAGTAGCCGGAGATGTTATCGGGCAGCTCCGTTACCTTTGTGGCGGTAAACACCGGCTTGAAGGTCATGTCCTTGGCCTCCATCACGGTCTTGCCCTCGGTATAGCCCTCCCAGTGGCTGAACTTATAGGTATACTGGCCGTCAGGCGCCTTGGTGGGGGAGGTCTCCGGCATGGGGATCAGCTCACCCTCGGCCACGGTGCCCCGCTTGAAGATATCGCCGTCGGCGTCAAGGAAGGTGTAGGTGTACACATCCGCGTACTGGGCGTACAGCGTCAGGTCGGAAGCGATGATCTTGGTGGCGGAGGAGATCTGCTCGCCGCCCTCCTTCTCCGTGAACCAACCGATAAAGGAGTAGCCCGTCTTGCTGGCGGTGGGCAGCTTGCCGTAGACGATATCACCCAGCGAGACGGTCTTGGTCTTGCTGCCGTTCAGCGTACCGCCGTTGGGATCGAAGGTGATGGTGAAGGTCTCGTCGTCGTGGGCCTGACCGCTGTTGCTGCGGACGGTGAAGCTGGACTTGGCCAGCTCAAAGCTCTTGCTGTTGGACACCGCTGTCAGCGTGAAGGTGTAGTTACCGGCGGCCAGCGAGCTGTAGGCCACGGAATCGTCCAGCTTCTTCAGGTCGTAGGACATTGCGTTGGGAGAGGCGTTCTTGCTGATGACTACCGCGCCGCTCTCCTTGGCGATGGTGATGTTGACGGAGGTGATGGGAGAGGAGCAGGAGATCACACCGCGAACGGGGAAGGAGGAGTTCTTGGCCACCAGAATATTGTCCTTGGTGGGATAGATCACGCCCCGCAGCGTCCAGTCGTCGGCGCTGTTGGCCACGGCCACCGGCTGCCACTCGGTCACGCCGCTCTCCTCGGAGGAGGCCGCCATCACCAGCGTATCATTTTCATAGCTGAGATATGTACCTGTTTTCACATTTTTCAGCGTATAGGCACTCTTGCCCTGGGTCAGCTCCCACTTCTGCCCGTCGGAGATGGAGGGAGAGGACAGGGAAACGGTGCTCTTGTCGGCACTCAGCCGCAGGGTCTTGCCGTCCACCTGCGTGCTGATGGTGTAGAACCCGCCGGCGAAGTAGTTCAGGGTGAAGACCTGATCCGTTCCCTCGGCGGAGCGGACGTCCAGCTTGGCGCTGCCGCCTGCGGCGGACACGGCGTGCTTCTGGTCGCCGCTGTTCAGCAGCAGCTGATAATTGCCGTCGGCCTTCGGTGCGTCCTCGTAGCCGTTGTTCATCAGCATCACCAGCGCATCGGCCGGCTCGTTCACGCCCAGACGGCGGTAAACGCCCATCTGCACGTCGCCGGAGCTGCCGTAGAAGTACCGCAGGATCAGACCGGAGGTACCGTATTTATTGGCGGTGTCGCCGGACATGGCAGCGCCGGATTTCCCCTCGCTGCGCAGCTCCTCCGCCGTGACCAGACGGCCGGATACCGCGTAGATGGCCGAGATCAGATCGCCCTCCGGCTGGTTGGCGAAGCCGCCCAGCGAGTCGAAGGCGCGCTTGATGAGGGAGCAGGCGTCGGTGGGGCCATGCTGCACGGCCCGGCTCCAGAACACGTTTTTCAGCGCCACGGAGTATTCTTCGATATCGAAGCCGTCCACCTTGTTCTCCACCAGCGAGACCACTTTATTATAGAACTTGTCCTTGGTGTAGTCGTACTGGGCCTGACCGAAGGTGCCCTTGTAGGTGTTGGCCATGTCCTCCCACGTGTCATCAAAGTAGGAGCCGTAGCCGTCGGAAATACGGTGATAGGCGCTGTCCAGCGCATCGCCGATATCGCGGTAAACGCTCTTGTCGCTCTTCTTGCACCACTCGGCGAAGTCGTGGGGAACGCCCGCATTGCTGGCGAACATGTACATGCCGTAGGATTTTCCGCCGGGATCGCCGGGGGTGGTGGCGATGATGCCGGGGTCATAGGACGCGCCGATCTCGTAGAAGCGGCTCAGCGCGTCGTAATCGGCGTTGTACCACTGCATGGCCGTGTCGGCAATCGCGCGGATAAGGAATCCGCTTGCCACCAGTCCCAGAACGATGGCGCAGCTCAGCAGCAGGGCGGTGCTTCTTCGTAACAGTTTCATGCTGTTTTCCTCACTCTCCGTTCAGAATACACGGACAATGCAAAGCCGGGAGAGGGAAGAATGCCTTTCTACCGCTTTACATAATGTTATTCAAAAGAAAGTATAGCATCCGCAAACGGGCTTGTCTATAAAAAACGCGAAAAAAACACAAAAAATTGGGTGTTTTTGTCGAGGAACTACCATATTTGGGGAAGATACTTTTCTATAAAACGCCCTATGAAGGAAAAATGTTCCAAAGAAAAGGGCAAAATGAAAGAGCTTGGCAAATGTTGCTTGCGTTCGGGAAAGAAGTATGGTATAATAAAAACACTATTGGCAGGTGTGCCATAACAAGCAGGAACACAATGTGGAGAACCAGCAACGATACAAGGGAGGAACGACTATGAGAAAGAGAGCGGCGGCCATTCTATTGGCACTGTGTTTGGCACTGACCCTTTTGCCCACGGCGGCCTTCGCCACGGAGGAGGGCGGCGCGGCGGCCCCTGTGGAGCAGCCCACCCAGCAGGAGGAGAAGCAGGAGGGTCAGCAGGAGCAGCCGGAGGAAACCCCGGAACAGCCGGAAGAACAACCGGAAGCGAAACCGGCGGAACAGCCGGAGCAGCAACAGGAGTCTGCGGCGCAGGGGGGACCTGCGGTGCAGTCCAATGAAACGGGCATCGCCCTGCTGGCAGATGAGCACAAGCACTGCATCTGCGGAGGCAGCGTCACGGCGGGGGATCATACCAGCCATTCCGACGTGGCCTATCAGCCGTGGAACGGCACGGACGGCATTTCGTATACGAACAATACCGCCTACGTCTATCTGACAGGCAACGCCACCATCGGCGGTCATCTGACGGTGGACGGTAAAACCCTTTACCTGTGCCTGAACGGCAAGACGCTTTCCAGCAACAATACTGCTAAAATCCAGGTCGAAAACGGCGGTCGACTTGTTCTCTGCGACTGTCAGGGTGGCGGCACCTTTAAGGGCGCGACGCAGAGTGTCTGGGGCGGTGCCTGCATTTACCTTTATACCAGCACGCTGGATATGTTCGGCGGCAAAGTCACCGGCAAAGGCGGCGGCGGAGCCATCGCTCTGGATGACCAGCAGTGCATATTCAATATGTACGGTGGCGAAATCTCCGGCAACAACGGCAATAACTACGGCGGTGCCATTTTCCGGAAATTCAATGCAAACATGCCGAACACCACCGGCGGCACTTTCAATATGTACGGCGGCACCATCAAGGATAACACCGCCAAGAACGGCGGCGCATTCTTCTCCACCACCGGCGGCACCATCAACATGACCGGCGGCACCATCTCCGGCAATAAAGCGACCCAAAGCAACAACGATGCCGGAGGCGGCGCCATCTATATGCGCGGCAATGGTAAGATCGACATTTCCGGCAGCGCGGAGATCACCGGCAATTCCTCCAGTCTGGACGGCGGCGCGATTCTGATGGGTTGGGGCGAGATCAACATTTCCGGCAGCGCGAAGATCAACAGCAATACCGCCAGCCGCTGGGGCGGCGCCATCTGCCTGCGCCAAGATTCTAATCAGTCGACAACGCTCAACATGAGGGGTGGCGAGATCAGCGGCAACAAGGCCAATTCAGAGGGCGGCGCGGTTCATGTGCTTGACAAGCAATGCCAGTTCTTCCTCTATGACGGCAAGATCACCGGAAACACCAGCGGCGACGGCGGCGCCATCTATCTGAATCAGGAGCCGTCGTGGCTGATTATGCAAGGCGGCGAGATCTCCGGCAATACGGCCACCGGCAATGGCGGCGGCGTGTATATTTACCGCTCCGGCTCGGTCTGCCAACTCTATAGCGGTAAGATCGAGAATAACAAAGCCAGCGGCAATGGCGGCGGCATTTATATCAATCCCAGCAACAGCGGCCAGCTGAAGGTCGGAAACAAACCCATCGTACAGAACAACACGGTTTCCGGCAAGGCCAACAATGTGTATCTGCCCTCCGGCAAGACGCTGACCATCGAGATCGGCATGTCCAAAGGCGCGTCCATCGGCGTCACCACTGCGAATACCAGGTACCCCGTGGCATTTTCTAATAATTACAAAAAAGACTACGCGAATTACTTTTTCGCGGATGACGCCAATGCCCACGTGGAGTATAGGGATGACCAGAAGCTGTACCTTGTTTCCGGTGCGGTTGCGCGGCCCCTCACCGTGACCTTCGACCCCAACGGCGGTACGCTGGCCGAAGCGGACAAAACCAAATCGTTGATGACCGGCGAACCCTATGGTACGCTTCCGGTTCCCAGCTATGAGGGCTACGATTTCGCCGGTTGGTACACGGAACAGAACGGCGGCACGAAGATCGAGAGCTCCACCACCGTGACGGTGGCCGGTACGCAGACGCTTTACGCCCACTGGACGGAGCACGAATACACCGTCACGGTAGTTAAGATCGGCATGCCGGAGTGGGGTTCGGTAACACCTATGAGCATAAAGGCCAAGGCGGGCGAAACGGTCACACTGACGGCAACACCGACAACGGGCAATCAGTTTCTGGAGTGGGTTTTCCTCAACAAGCCGGAGGGCGGCGGCTGGGTCAATCCGGTGCTGACCTTCACAATGCCCGCCGAGGATCTGACCATTCAGGCAAAGTTTACTGTGAAAAATTATACCATCAGTTACACCTTGGAGGGAGTTTCCGGCGGAAGTGCCCGCATCGTCGTGTGGGGAGACAAGGTGTTTAAATATCTGCCCCAAAATCCCACATATCGCGATTGGGTATTCACCGGCTGGAAATACGGTGATGTCACCGTTACTGAGGACATGACCTATGGCGATCTGGCAGGAAGCGACACGGTGAGTTCTATCCACATTATAGCGCAGTGGCACCAGCACGAATTCAATACCTGGACCAACGGTTATCCCGGAACACTGAAAACGCCTGCGGACTGCACCCACGATGCTGTTTACTACTGGAGATGTGTGTGCGGTAAGATCGAATACAATGACAATCATCTGTATGAGGAGCCGGGCACAGCGCTGGGCCATTTGTGGAGTTGGACGTCCAATGGCAACGGTACGCACACGCGGACATGCCGACGTGAGAACTGCAATGCCACCGAAACCAAAGATTGTTCCGGCGGCGCAGCCACCTGCACTGCCAAGGCAATCTGCGAGGTTTGCAAGAGCGAGTACGGTACGCTGAAGGCGCACGACTTCACAGCGGAGACGGCAGAGGAGCAGTACCTGAAATCCAGCTCCAGCTGCACGGAGAAAGCGGTCTACTACAAGTCCTGCACGGTTTGCGGCCTGAGCTCCAAGGGGACGGACGGTGAGGCTACCTTTGAATCCGGCAGCGTTCTGGGCCATGAATGGGGCGCATGGACGCAGAACAGCGACGGAAGCAGCCACACCCGCGTCTGCTCCCGCGACGCCAGCCACACCGAGACGGAAAGCTGCTCCGGCGGCGAAGCCACCTGCACTGCCAAGGCAAAGTGCAGCACCTGCAACGCCGAGTACGGCGAAACGAACCCCAACAACCACGCCGGAACACTGGGTGAGTGGCAGAGTGACGGAAACAACCACTGGAAAGAGTATTCCTGCTGTGGTGCAGAAGCTGACAGGGGCCCCCATGATTGGGACAATGGCCAGGTAACGACACAACCTACCTGTACAAATGCGGGCGAAAAAACATTTACCTGTAACGAATGCGGCAGGAAAAAGACGGAGCAAATCGACGCCACCGGCCACAGCTGGAAACAGGAGTGGAACTCCGACGAGACGCATCACTGGCACGAGTGCGCCAACGGCTGCGATGCGAAGGATGCCTATGCGGAGCACGCCGACGCCGACAAGAACCACGTCTGCGATACCTGCGGCAAGGTGCTGAGCGAGTGCGCGGATGACAACAAGGATCACAAGTGCGACTACTGCGGCAAGGTGCTGAGCGTGTGCGCGGATGACAACAAGGATCACAAGTGCGACTACTGCGGCAAGGTGCTGAGCGTGTGCGCCGACACCGACAAGGATCACAAGTGCGACTACTGCGGCAAGGTGCTGAGTGAGTGCGCCGACCCCGATAAGGATCACAAGTGTGACTACTGCGGCAAGACGCTGAGTGAGTGCGCCGATGACAACAAGGATCACAAGTGCGACTACTGCGGCAAGACCATCTCCAACCACACCGGCGGCACGGCGGACTGCTGCCACAAGGCGGTGTGCGAGATCTGCGGCAAGGCGTATGGCGGGCTCGACCCCGACAACCATACCGACCTGAAGCACTTCCCCGCCCAAAGGGCCACCATACTGCGGGAGGGCAATATCGAGTATTGGTATTGCTCCGACTGCGGCAAGTACTATAAGGACGCCGAAGCTACCATCGAGATCACGCAGGAGGACACCGTGATCCCCAAGGTGAAGCGCGACAACAGCGGCATTCCCTCCCACGGCGGCGAGACTGGCAAGACGGACAAGAACGATAAGACCGTCCAGTCCGTCAAAACCGGCGACGCGGGCGTTGCCCTGTACGGTGCTATGGCGCTGCTGAGCCTGACCGGCGGCGCGTGGATCGTCGGGAAGAAGAGAAGATCATAACACAAAAACGCTCCCCTACCGGGGGAGCGTTTTTCTTGCCTCCCCTGTGTAAGGGGAGGTGTCAAAAATCTTTGATTTTTGACGGAGGGGTTGTCACATGACGGACAATTCCCCAGTCAGCTTTGCTGACAGCCCCCTTTACACAAGGGGGGCGAATTACGAATTCCCACGCCAGTGTTCGCACTGGCTCGGAATGACAGAGCTTGTTGCTTTTCATCTTGCCGCTGCCGCCCAGTGGTTATCCACCAGCTTATCAAAGTCCACCCACTGGTCATCAGTCAGCTCGCCCGCCTGGGTCATGACCGTCTCCAGCCGCTCCAGCGCCGCCTTCTCCATGGTCAGGGGCGTGTTCCACGCACCGATCTCCCGGTGGCGGGCGGTGACGGCCTCCAGCGTGTCAAGGCTTGTGTCGGGGAACTGGCCGATGATGGCCTCGGCCACCTCACGGTCGGTGTGGGAATCCACCCAGTCCAGCGCCTTGGCAATGGCGCGGCAGAAGGCGGTGATCACGTCGTCATGCTCCGCTGTGTAGCTCTGGGACGCGAAATAGGCGGTATAGGGGATCGCGCCGCTTTCCGCACCGATGGAGCAGAGGATATACCCCTCGCCGGAGGTGACCACCTGCGTGGCGGCAGGCTCAAACAGCGTCACATAGTCTCCCTGCCCGCCGGTAAAGGCCCCAGCCATCATGTTGAACTGCACGCTGGTGTCCACGATCACGTCCTTCTGCGGCTCCAGACCGTGCTGGCGCAGCACGTATTCCAGCGTCATCTCCGGCACGCCGCCCTTCCGGCCGCCGATGATGGTCTTGCCCCGCAGATCCTCCCAGTTAAAGGAAACGTCCTCCCGGCCCATCAGGAACGCGCCGTCGCAGGCTGTCAGCTGGCCGAACACCACCGGATGATCGTCCTTGCCCTGATTGTAAATGTAGATGCAGCTCTCCGGCCCCGCCAGACCGATGTCGCTCTGTCCGGAGACCACGGCGGTCATCACCTTGTCGGCCCCGCCGCCGTTGGTCAGCTCAATGGCAAGGCCTTCATCGGCGAAGAAGCCCAGCTCCATGGCCACATACTGCGGCGCGTAGAACACAGAATGGGTCACTTCGTTCAGGCGTACCGTGGTCAGTTCCGCCTCTGCCGTCCCCGTGCCGCAGCCGCAGAGCAGCGGCAGCAGCATCAGGGCGGCCAGCACCGGTGCGAAGATCTTTTTCATGCTTTTACCCCCAATAAATGATACAGTATTTTTTCCACCCACAGCACCAGCCGGTACATGACCACTGCGGCCACCAGCAGCAGCAACACGCTGGTCATCACCAGATCCATGTTGAACACCTGGGAGCCATAAACGATCAGATACCCAAGACCGGCCCGTGAGACAAGAAACTCGCCCATGATAACGCCTACCCACGAAAGGCCCACGTTGACCTTCAGGGTGTTCAGCAGCGTGGCGTAGTTGGCGGGAAACACCAGCATCCGCAAAAGCTGCCAGCGGCTGGCGCCCATGGCGGCCATCAGCCGGGTCTTCTGGGCGTCCGTGGCGCGGAAGCCCTCGTACATGTTGAGAATGGTGACGATCAGCGAGATAGCCAGCGTCATGACGATGATGGCGCCGGTTCCGGCGCCCATCCACACGATGAAGATGGGGCCGAGGGCTGTTTTCGGCAGCGCGTTCAGCACCACCAGATACGGATCCAGCACACGGCTCAGGGTGGGCCACCACCACATGGCCACGGCCACCACCGTTCCGGCGGCGGTGCCCAGCAGGAAGCCCACTGCCGTCTCCCAGCAGGAGACGCCTACGTGCAGCAGCACATCACCGCTGCGGCACAGGCTCAGAAACGTGGCGGCGATGCGGCTGGGACTGCTGACCAGAAAGCCGTCGCTGAGACCGACGCGGCAGCTCAGCTCCCAGAAGGCGAAGAAGCCCACTAAAATTGCCAGCTGCCACAGCCGCACCCGGCGGCTCTGCCGCCGCACATCCCGCAGATACATCGCCCGCTTGGGCGACACGGCAGGTTCAATCATGCAGCTCCAGCTCCTTCCATATGGCATCGAAATACCGGGGAAAGGCGGGATTTTCCCGCCGCTTCATGGGATCCATCTGCCGCAGCTCTCCCATGTCGAACACCGCCTTGACCGTGGCGGGCCGCCGGGACAGCACCACCACCCGATCCGACATGCTGACGGCCTCGGAAATGTCGTGGGTCACCAGCAGGGCGGTCTTGCCCTCGGAGCGGATGATGCGCCAGATATCGCCGGATACCGCCAGCCGGGTCTGATAGTCCAGCGCCGAGAAGGGTTCATCCAGCAGCAGGATATCCGGGCCTGTGGCCAGCGTGCGGATCAGGGCGCACCGCTGCCGCATGCCGCCGGACAGCTGGTCGGGCCGCTTGACGGCGAATTCCGACAGGTCGTAGCGCTTCAACAGCGTTTCCACGTGGTCGCGGTGGGCCGGGTCGCGGTCGCGGCGGATCTGTAGCCCCAGCATCACATTGTCCCGGATGGAGCGCCATTCAAACAGCTGATCCCGCTGGGGCATGAAGCCCATCCGGCCGCTGGCGCCCGTCACCGGCTGGCCGTACAGCGACACCGCACCGCCGTCCAGCGTCTCCAGTCCCGCCAGCACGCCCAGCAGCGTGGATTTTCCGCAGCCGGAGGGCCCCACGATGCTGACGAATTCCCCCTCCGCCACATCAAAGGATACGCCGCCCAGCGCTTCCACCTCGCCATTGCGGGCCTGATAGGTCAGGGCGGCGTCCCGGATCGAGATGATGTTGTTCATATGTGCCTCCCTTTTTCGTCCATAAGACCTTGCGGGAGAGATGCCTCTCCCTGCATCAGTATACGGCGGGGGTGCGGGATTGGTTCCTCGTTGACTTTTTGCCGCCGCTGGTGTACCATAGGAGCACAGTATATAAGAAGGAGGACGTCCCCATGAAGAAGATCATTTCCACCACCAACGCGCCCGCCGCCATCGGCCCCTATTCCCAGGCCATCGACTGCGGCACTTTTGTTGTCACCTCCGGTCAGGTGCCCTTTGATCCCGCTACCGGCGAGTTCGTCCCTGGCGGCATCACCGAGCAGACCCGTCAGGTGCTGACCAATATCAAGGCCATTCTGACCGAGGCCGGCCTGACCATGGACAACGTGGTCAAGACCACCGTGTTCCTGCAGAATATGGGCGATTTCGCCGCCATGAACGCGGTGTACGCCGAGTTCTTTACCGAGGGTCAGTATCCCGCCCGCTCCGCTGTGGAGGTCGGCGCACTGCCCAAAGGCGCTCTGGTGGAGATCGAGACCATCTGCGTCAAGTAAGCGATACAAGTATAAAAGAACTCCTCCGTAAAGCGGAGGAGTTCTTTTATACTTGCCCAAAAGGGCTATGCCCTTTTTTGACAAGCTCAAACAGGAAAGACACGTCGCTGACGTGTCTTTCCTGTTTTTCTGCCAATTTCGCGTCAGAGGGCGGAAAACGGCAAGTAGATGGATAAAGGCATATTTCCCCGCTGGCGAGGCATACTGGGAAAACAGCGGCGCGGCGAAACATTTTCGCCGCCTGACGCGTTTACCATATGTACGTGATCCACTATACCCCACAAGGAGCTTATCATGGCAGAATTGATCGTCAATACCGGGGCTCTCCTGCAAAATTACCGGCGCTATGCCGAAGCCGGACAGGTGATCCCCATTCTCAAGGGCAACGGCTATGGCCTTGGCGCACAGCCGCTGCGGGACCTGTTGGCGCGGCAGGGCGTCACCCTGTTTGCCTGTGCCACACCGGAGGAAGCGCTGGCGCTGGCACAGCCGGAAACCGACCTGCTGCTTCTGTGCTGCGTTCACGAGCTGCCGCTGCTGCGGGCGCTGCTACAGCGGCGGGTCATTCTGGCGGTGGAGAGTCTGGCTCAGGCCCAGGCCATCGACGCGCTGCACATGGATGCGCGGGTGCATCTGGCGGTGGATTCCGGCTTTGGCCGCTTCGGCTTTCTGCCGGAGCAGACGGAGGAGATGAAGCGGGTATTCGCGCTGGACAACCTGCGGGTGCAGGGCATCTTCTCCCACTTCCGGGGCGCTGCCGCCGCGCCGGAACAGTTTGCCCGGTTCAGCCGGGTGCTGCTGGAGCTGGACGGCTATCCCGTGGGGCTGCGGCACATCGCCGCCACCCGCACGGCGGACGTACCCCAATACCGGCTGGATGCGGTGCGCATCGGCTCAGGCCTGACTGGCTGCTGCGGCGGCACGCCTGCCGCCGTGCTGGAGGCAGAGGTCTGCACCATGCGCCGCCTGAAAAAAGGCGACCGCGTGGGCTACGGCGACACGCTGCTGCGGCGGGATACCGAGGTGGCCGTTCTGGCGGCAGGCACTTCCGACGGCGCGTTCACTTACCGTGACCGCGGCTTGCGGGCCTTCTGGAAGCAGCGGCGGAAATACGTCCTCCTCCACGGGGCGGAAGCTCCGGTGATCGCGCCGCCGGGCCTGACCCATACCATGGTGGACGTGACGGGACTGGACTGCCATCCCGGCGACCGGGCGGTGATCCCCCACGATCTGGTGCTGACCAGCGAGCACGTCCTCCGCCGGTATACGGAAGAATAAAAAAGCACCGTGGACAATGTCCACGGTGCTCAGTCTGTCAAAAAACTACCCAAACGCCCCTGTTTCTGCTATAATAGAGGAAAC
>OLOQ01002517.1_pt1 | contig 14857 bp, 12 predicted proteins | sample 1673101 | NCBI WGS metagenome assembly OLOQ01 (sample SAMEA3136754, study PRJEB25190) | human gut metagenome | biome: human gut; feature: human-associated habitat; material: faeces | place: Austria | collected 2013 | reverse complement strand
TCGCAAAACAGCGCCTGAAGCACGCTCACTTCATAATTTTGCCAGCCATCCGTGATCGTTCGAAGTGGGAAACTTGTTCAAATACTGCGTAATAGGGAATAGACTACTCAGACAGTGGAGTAGTCTATTCTCATCTGTCTTGCTCGTCTATTTGTACTTTAGCCACATAGCGAGTCTTCTTCCGTCGAATACCGTTTTCATCCGATTCAATATTGGTTCTCCGCTTCTTTTTCTTATCTGCGGCCGTGAATCACGTCAAAAAACATATATCAAAATAAATTCTTGCTATTTCATCGGAAAATCCCCATCCGATATTGCGTGTATCTTCAAAGACTGCTCGAATACGCTTCGATTGCCTGCGATAGAACGAGTCGTTCTCCATGCTGTTGAGGATCATGACAAAATCGGCAAACATGGATTCCAGGCTGGAATAAAAGCGTTCGTCGATATCCCCGTAAAGGTTTGTAAACTCAACGCCGCATTCGACATAATAGAGCATAAGATCTGCGATACTCTCTTTATTTTGCGATGCTTTTCGAAAATCGCTGATTACGGCGCGCGCGTTTTTTAGCGACAACTGTCTCCCGAAGAAAGCGGCATGGATTTTCTTCCTGCACGATTCGATGAGTGGAGCTTCCGCGGACGCACCGCACACCTCCACATCAAGGATTGCCTGACACTGCTTGCTTGCTTTATAAAACTTGCACAGTATGGAAATCAGCTCTGCTTTATCCATGGCGTTTAATTGCCTTTTCAGTTCAGCGATTTTCATTGAATGCCTCCGTTTTCATAAGTTCATGGGCGATGCTGCCGCTGACCAGCCGCATCATGCTTTCCTGCGATGAGCCGAAGCTGAGCAGATTGATGCTGCCGTACCAGACGATGCGGTCATCGATGATTGCATATTTCTGATGAATGTCTGACTGAAAAATCAACGAACAGTTCTGGCTTTTCAGGCGCTCGACGGCGATCTGCGCTGACTTGCGAGAACGCTCCGGCAATGATTCTGCCGAACGCATCACAACAGTCACAGGAATCCGCTTTTGCGCGCATTGTTCAAGCGCAGCTGCAAGCCACTGAACTCGTCTTGGCGTGGCAAGCGGGCTGAAGATCAATACGGACTGTCTTGCCTGCGCGATATCCTGCAGAAATCTGTTCTGGAAGGTAACTTGATCATAAATCACGTCACTGCCGGGAGCAGCATCCTGCTCGGTCAAAACACTATAGCCGAGGCTTGCATAGCCCTTGAGGCGTTTATGATACATTTTCTCCAGCGAGAACGCTGAAGATATGTTTTTTCTCATGGAAAAATGGTTGATTCAGAATGCCGGCGAGTGCGCAAGTAATTTGCACATCGGGCGCAGCCGCAACGATATTGGAAGCGCACAGGCTCGTCAGGGCATTCGCGCCTCCCTCCTTCATTTGATCGAAAGCCTCAATCACTTGACAGAGGGCATTCTATGCTTTGCCCGCGCGCATGTTCATACCTTAATGCTGGCTTATACCCATACGCAGCAGGCTCAGCCGACTACTCTTGGCCACTATTTTTCTGCCGTTGCGAAAATGTTTGAACGAGATAACGAACGCCTTCAGGCCGCGTATCGCACTGTCAACGTTTCTCCCATGGGCGCCGGCGCAATCACCACCTCCGGATTTCAGCTCAATCGGGAAACTATGTGCGAACTATTGGGCTTCGATTCCGTCATGGAAAATGCATATGATTGCATTTCCGCGTCGGATTATGTTGCTGAAGCTGCCTCGGCGGTCGCCATATATGCCCTGGACTATGGTCGATTAATCAACAATTTGTTGTATTGGTCGGCGCAGGAATACGGATTTTTAAAGACGTTCCGTCTTTATGTGGGCATCAGTTCTATCATGCCTCAAAAGCGCAATCCTACCTTGTTTGAACATTTGCGCTCATTTTCTTCCGGCGTTTACGGTGATTGCCAGAAAGTGCTGGTGATGCAGCACAACAGCACCTATGAGGATGATTTGGATCATATGGATTCTGTCAGCACACTCAACGCCGCCATTGACACAATGGCTACGCTCAGCAATTCGCTTTACAATGCCGTCGTCACAATGAAAATTGACGCGGAAAAACTTGAAAAGAATCCGCTGGTTCTGTCTGTTGTTCGGGAATCAGTTCAGTCCGGATGACGTGCTGGACGGCTATCCCGTGGATCGCCTGATGCACGATATTGCGCTGGCGCTCATGGCCGTGCAGACACAAACCACCGAAATTCTCAGTCAGTTCCCTACGAAGGCGGCGAAGGAACCGGCGAGTCCGCTGAAAACAACGGAATCGGAAGAGATTCCGCTGTTCTGACGCTGCCTGAGTTTATCTATTCCACCTATAACTCATTGCTGGAATCTGGCTGGCGCATGGACGAGATCGACCGCATGGATATGCCGGGATTTCTGAAGATGCGCGCATGGAATGCCAGGCAGGAGCAGAAAAAGAAAGAACCTCGCCAACGCTACATTGACGAGGTATGGTCAGAAATGAAACCGTAGTCAGATCCCCCAGATCGGAACAACATAGTTTTCACTGTCTATTGCGGAGAGCGTATCCTTCATACACAGAATGGCGCCCTTGCCACGGGGAACTGATCCCTTGTCCAGAAGCTTATACGGACGAATGAGTTCCGTTCCGGGATTGGAGGTTTTCTTGATTTCCATGGGATGGAGGCTCCCATCTGACTCCATGACAATATCAATCTCCTTGGCGTCGTTATCTCGGTAGTAATACAGAAGCGGCTGCTCACCGGAGTTGTAATATGTTTTCAGAATCTCTGAAACGGTATAGTTTTCCAATATCGCACCGTTGAGTGCTCCCGCCTCCAGTGTTTCAGGGCTGGACCATCTGGTCAGGTATGCGACAAGTCCCGTATCATAGAAGTACAGCTTGGGTTTGCTAACTGTGCGTTTAAGCAGGTTGTTGGAATAGGGATGCAAATAAAAAATGATATCGGATTTTTCCAGCAGCCCAAGCCATTCCTGTACCTTTTCGGAACGCATTCCGCCCATGTCGTTGCCAATGTCAGCATAGTTGACCATCTGGCCAGTACGGCAGGCAACCGCAGTAATGAAGCGCAGAAATTCGACCGATTCAATATCGCCGTCCAACTCGCGGATATCACGTTCAATATATGTCTGCAGATAGCTGGAATAGAACAGATTGCGGTTTGAAACGTGGCCGCTGGTCAGGGCTGGCATGGAGCCTCTGAAAATTCTTTCGTAGATCGCGGGCGTATCTGCCGGCGTGCGGGCGGCAATCCGCATCTGCAGTGCATCCTGATTGAGCGTGAAAGGAAGGTTTTCGCCGTTCCCGTACAGCTCATTTTGAGACATGGTGCACATGTGTAGAATACACGCTCTGCCGACCAGCGATTCGCCGGCCAGCTTCATCAGCTTAAACGACTGTGAACCCGTCATCCAGAAATCACCGGGACGCTGATTGCGATCGGCATGAATTTTAATATAGGTGAAAAGCTGCGGTGCATACTGCACTTCATCAATCAGAATGGGCGGCTTGTGAAGCTGGAGAAACATTTCCGGGTCGTTTTGAGCCAGCGCACGTTCTGTCAGGTCATCCAGCGTTACATAATTGCGCGTTGTTCCTTTCATCAGCTTCTGCAGCATGGTTGTTTTGCCGATTTGTCGGGAACCGGTAATGATAACGGCGGGATACTCCTCGCTGGCTTGAAGGACAACACGTTCAAGGTCACGTTTGATATACTGCATATCGACACATCCTTTCGGGCGAATTCCATTCTGACTGTAGTATAGCCGAAAACCGCGCTGAAGTCAACATGGAATTCGGCTGTTTTACGAGAAAACTAGAAAATAACCGAAGAAAATTGAAGGCAGGTGAGCCGGCATGAGCGAGACGCTCCGCGATCTTGTGGTATCGCTGTCATTGAACAGCGATAATTTCACGCGCAATATCAAATCCATCAACAAGCAGATCCAGGAAGCGGAATCGGCGTTCCGGCTGGCCTCCGCCGGTGTGGAGAATTTCGAGACGACCACGGCCGGTCTGTCCTCCAAGTTATCTACGCTTCAGCGAACCTTTCAGCTTCAGCAGAATGCGGTCGGGCAGTATGAGCGCGCGCTCCAGCAGGCCAGCGACAAGCTGCAGGAGTGCTATACACGGCAGAACGACTACGCGCAGCGGCTGGCGGACGCGAGAGACAAACAGCAGCAGCTGAAAACAGAAGTGGCCAGCGCTGCGCAGGCGTATAAGCACTATAAGAATACGCTGGGCGAAACGGATTCCGCAACGATTGCCGCAATGGCGAATCTGGACGCTTATAAGGACGAGTATCGCGCTGCCGTTCAGGAAGTCAAAAAGCTGGAGGGGCAAAACGTCGCGCTGAAAAAGTCTACACAGAACGCGGCGGACGCATTCTCCGCGGCGCAGACCAAACTGAACGGCGCAAAGAGCACGGTGAAGGAAACCGCCGCTGAAATTGACCAGTGCAACCGCAAACTCGCTCTGACCCGCACCAGCTGGGCGTCTGCCGGAGAAGTGATTCAGGCCAGTCAGCGCAGCATCGCCTCCATCGGCAAGCAGATGAAAACGGCCGAGAGCAGCTATCGTCTGGCTGCGGCGGGAGTGAAGGATTTTGATAAATCCGCCGCCGGGCTGACCGCGAAGCTGGCGCTGCTTCAGGAAAAACTGGGGCTGCAGCAGAAGGCGGTCGCCGAATATGAAAAGGCGCTGGCCGCCGCGAAGGAACAGCTGCAGGCTGCGCAGCAGGTCAACGATCCGGACAAAATCCGCGAAGCCACCGACGCGGTGCAGGACGCGGAGACCGCGCTCAACAATGCCCGCGCCGCGGTAAAACAGACGCAGTCGGACATCGCCAGCTGCAATAAAGAGCTGAAAACAGCGCAATCCGAATGGACGAAGGCCGGGGTATGCCAAAATCGTAGCGCTGTCCAACGCCGCCGTTAAGGGAGAAGAGATTCCGCAGGAGCAGCAGATCAGCGTTACCGACGCGATGGACGTGATGATCCGCTGGTTCTGCCTGCTGTTCGGAAATCAGTTCGGCCCGGACGACGTGCTGGACGGCTATCCCGTGGATCGCCTGATGCACGACATTGCGTTGGCGCTGATGGCCGTGCAGACCCAGACAACAAAAATCCTCAGTGAATTCCCTACGAAGGCGGCGAAGGAACCGGCGAGTACGCCGAAAACGACGGAGTCGGAAGAGATTCCGCTGTTCTGACGCTGCCTGAATTCATCTATTCCACCTACAATTCGCTCTTGGAATCCGGCTGGCGCATGGACGAAATCGACCGTATGGACATGCCGGGATTTCTGAAGATACGCGCATGGAACGCAAAGCAGGAGCAGAAAAAGAAAGAACCCCGCCAACGATACATTGACGAGGTGTGGTCGGGGCTGAAGCCATAGCAAACCCGCTATTGATTCAGATAACTGCTGCAGAACGCCGCAAGACCGGGAATATCTTCGACAGCTGTTTCCCAGACAAGTTCAAAATCGACTACGCCATAGTGGTGAGCATAATTGTCACGCGTTTTTGCAATCAGGCTCCATGGTATTTGTCTGTGCGCAGCCGTAAATTCCGGTGTGAGCTGTTTGGTCAATTCACCCAGCTGTAGAATGCACATGGCAACGGCATTCTGATAAATATGCGACGCAAGGAACGCTTCTTTGTTGTTCTGGATCGCGTCCAGCGTTTCCTGAATCTGATCGCAGTATTTGAGCATGTGCTCAATACAGTTTCGATTCCGCGCGTTTTGATCAGCCCTGGGCATAAATCAGCACCTCTTCCGGTCGGATGTCGTTCAAAAACTGTGGTGTGAGCATCTGCGTGGTCAGCAAATCAAGATTCTTCTGAAAACCATTTTCCAGTGCAAGCTGCATTCCCGATAGCTGAAACAGCGAACGAAGCTGGCCCTTATCGATGCGAAAATCGAGGTCGCTCTTCGGCGTGGCTTCGCCGCGGGCATAGGAACCGAACAGGTACATCGCGGCAACGCCATATTGCCGGGCAATGGGCGCGGCTATGGATTTAATCTCATCCAACGTGTAGATTTTGTCGCTCATGATGGCGGCTCCTTTCGCGGAAGATTCTCTTTCCACCTTTATTATACGCGAAACCGGTCGCTTAATCAAGTAAATTCAGAGCAGACAGGCGGGTGAACCAGCATGATTCGCATGGCTCAGCGTCCTCTTTCCGCTCGAATTTCCTTCACCAGAGCAACGACGTCTTCATCCGTCTGGAGATCGTTTTCTTCCGCAAAGCCTGCGAACGCATCCTGCGCCTGACGAAGCGCCAGCATGGAGGGATTGGCCAGTATAAACTGACCGTTCGCTTCAACGAAAGCGACCTTATCGCCGTCATTCAGTTTGAGTGCCCTACGAATGTTGATGGGCAAAGTGATCTGCCCTTTGCTTGTGATCTTTGCAAGTTCCATAAACGACGCCCCTTTCCGTGGAATTCATTGAATTCCTTACTCACTAATAGTATACCCGAAATTCGCTGTGAATGCAACGGTTTTTTAATTTTTCCTTTGAAGGCAGGTGAGCCGGCATGAGCGAGACGCTCCGTGATCTCGTGGTATCGCTGTCATTGAACAGTGATAATTTTACGCGCAATATCAAATCCATCAATAAACAGATCCAGGAAGCGGAGTCGGCGTTCCGGCTGGCCTCCGCCGGGGTGAAAAATTTCGAGACGACCACGGCCGGTCTGTCCTCCAAGTTATCTACGCTTCAGCGAACCTTTCAGCTTCAGCAGAATGCGGTCGGGCAGTATGAGCGCGCGCTCCAGCAGGCCAGCGACAAGCTGCAGGAGTGCTATACACGGCAGAACGACTACGCGCAGCGGCTGGCGGACGCGAGAGACAAACAGCAGCAGCTGAAAACAGAAGTGGCCAGCGCTGCGCAGGCGTATAAGCACTATAAGAATACGCTGGGCGAAACGGATTCCGCAACGATTGCCGCAATGGCGAATCTGGACGCTTATAAGGACGAGTATCGCGCTGCCGTTCAGGAAGTCAAAAAGCTGGAGGGGCAAAACGTCGCGCTGAAAAAGTCTACACAGAACGCGGCGGACGCATTCTCCGCGGCGCAGACCAAACTGAACGGCGCAAAGAGCACGGTGAAGGAAACCGCCGCTGAAATTGACCAGTGCAACCGCAAACTCGCTCTGACCCGCACCAGCTGGGCGTCTGCCGGAGAAGTGATTCAGGCCAGTCAGCGCAGCATCGCCTCCATCGGCAAGCAGATGAAAACGGCCGAGAGCAGCTATCGTCTGGCTGCGGCGGGAGTGAAGGATTTTGATAAATCCGCCGCCGGGCTGACCGCGAAGCTGGCGCTGCTTCAGGAAAAACTGGGGCTGCAGCAGAAGGCGGTCGCCGAATATGAAAAGGCGCTGGCCGCCGCGAAGGAACAGCTGCAGGCTGCGCAGCAGGTCAACGATCCGGACAAAATCCGCGAAGCCACCGACGCGGTGCAGGACGCGGAGACCGCGCTCAACAATGCCCGCGCCGCGGTAAAACAGACGCAGTCGGACATCGCCAGCTGCAATAAAGAGCTGAAAACAGCGCAATCCGAATGGACGAAAGCCGGAAAAAGTCTGGAGTCCTTCGGCAAATCCTGCGATAACGCCAGCAAAAATCTGAACAAAGCGGGAAAGCTGCTCTCCACGACGCTGACCACGCCCATTGTGGCGCTGGGCACGGCGGCGATCAAGTCCTCCATCGACTTCGAATCCTCCTTCACGTCCGTCCGAAAGACCGTGGATGCGACGGAGGCGCAGTTCGAACAGCTGGCGGCTACGTCCAAGAAAATGTTCACTCAGGTTGCGGCGGGCACGGACGAGATCAACGAAGTCATGGCCAGCGGCGGTCAGCTGGGCGTGGCTACGGAACATCTTTCCGACTTCACCCGCGTCATGATCGATCTTGGCAATTCCTGCGAAGACCTGAACGCAGGCGACGCAGCGACCACTATTGCCCAGTTCGCCAACATCATGGGTACCAGCCAGAGCCAGTTTTCCAATATCGGCTCCACGCTGGTGGATCTGGGCAACAACTTTGCTACTACCGAAAAGCCCATCATGGAAATGGCGCACCGCATGGCCGGCGCGGGCAAGCAGGTTGGTCTGACCGAAGCACAGGTGCTGGGCTTTGCGGCGGCGCTGTCCTCGGTGGGCATCGAAGCCCAGATGGGCGGCTCTGCCTTTTCCAAAGCCTTGATCAAAATGGAGGTTGCCTCCGCGACAGGCGGCAATGCGCTGGAGGATTTCGGCAAGGTCGCCGGGATGACCGGGCAACAGTTTAAAGCCCTGTGGGACAGTGATCCCGCCGCCGCGTTCCAGTCGTTCATCGTAGGTCTGTCCAAACTGGACGACGAGGGCGAAAGTGCCATCGCGGTGCTGGATGAGATCGGCATTAAAGAAGTGCGCCTGCGCGATACCATGCTCCGTGCCGTCAACGCAACGGATCTTTTCTCCCGGGCGCAGAACATGGCCACCAGCGCATGGAAAAAGAATACTGCGCTGTCCGAGGAAGCGAACAAGCGTTACGCCACCACGGAGAGCAAGCTGAAGAACCTCAAGAATACGGCGCTGCTGTTTGGTCAGCAGATCGGCGACGATCTCAGTCCCACCATTCGCAGCCTGATCGACGGCGCGGAAGAGCTTTTGCAGAAGTTCCTGTCCATGGACGAATCCCAGCGGAAACAGATCATTCAGTTCGCGGCTTATGCCGCCGCTGCCGGTCCCGTACTGCTGGTACTGGGCAAGATCACCAAGGGCGTGGGCACGGTATCCGCTTCCTTTGGAAAATTTGCAACGGCGGTTGGCAAAGCGGGCAGCGGCTGGAAGGGATTTCTTTCTACCTTAGGTAAATCCCCCGCCGTATGATTCGCCGTTGCTACCGCCGTGATTGCAGGCACCGTCGCGTTGGCGGATTATGTGTCCGGCGCGAAACAGGCGCGCGAAGCGCTGCAGGGCATGGAGGATACAGCGAAGCAGTGGAAAGATACTGCCGCCGAAACCTTCTATGGAAGCAGCGAAGGACTGTCCTTTTTCGGCCTGTCGGAGAGCGATTTTGTCCGGGATCAGCAGTCCGCGCAGGAATGGTTGGATGGTCTGCTGGCCGTCTGGTCGGACGGAGAAAAAGAGAGCAACGAGATCGTCGCCCAATGGACGGATTCCTTCAAAACGCTCACTGCTTCTACTCGTGATGAGCTGACTGCGCTGAAAGAGGCTGCCGATAAGAATGGCTATACCAGTGTATCTGAGGGGCTGGCAGCGGACATTCAAACGCTGGATCAGATGGACGCGGAGATCGAGCGGCTGCTGAAAAAGCGCCAGAACGGCTTCCTGACTGAAAAGGAAAAAATCCGGCTGCAGGAGCTGATCGACACCCGCGAAGTCATTGAGATCAAGTATCACCTGACTCCAGAGGAAACAGGCGGTTTTGAAACCATCGCCCAGAAGGTCGAAGCCGAGGTCGCCCGTGCGCAGGCACGTGGTAAAACGGATGCGGATACGCCCGTCTATGAAAACGCAGTAAAAGCTGCTGCCGAAGGCATGGCGGCGATCAACGCTCAGATCGATGAGCGCTACGACAAGGAATACGCTTTGATTCAGCTGATTGAGGATGAAACCGAGCGCCAGAAAGCGCTGGAGGATCTGAATTCCCGCTACAATGAGGAGCGGAAAACCGCCGCTCAGGAATACGCCGAAACGCTCTCTTCCATCGTCATGCCCGTGTGGAACCAGCCGGAAATCCAGCAGGCCAGCCAGCAGATGGACGAGCTGTTTACGAAGCTGCGCGAATACAGCATGGCCAGCGAAAGCGAGAAGCCCGCGCTGCTGGCGGATCTGCAGGCGCTTTCTGCCGGTATGGACGAGGGCGTGCTGACAGAATACCTCTCCCTGATGACGCAAATCCAATCTCTGCTGGACAGCGGCATGAGCGAAGCAGAAGTGCAGGCGCTGTTCCCCGATATCGACTTTTCTTCGCAGCTGGATCAGTTCGCGGGGATTGTCAGCTATCTGGATCTCATCAAGACCGACCTGCCCGGCTTGTACAGCATGTTCGGCGAAGCGCTGCCCGAAGAGGTGCTGAAAATCGCCACCGACCTCGATATGACCGGCGCACAGGCACGATGGGACGAATTCGCCCAGAATCCCGGCGCGATCACCACAGAAGCCATTATTACTGGGCTGTCCACCGGTGATCAGCAGGTCAATGTGGATGCGTTCATTTCCTCTTATACAGAGGTGCCGGAAGGCGCCAGCACTGCATCCCTCACACCAAAGGGACTGATTGCCTACGTTGAAAAGTACGCAGAGGTTACGGGCGGCGCAGACGTGAGTGGGTTGACACCCGAAATCGCGGAGTGTCTGGTGGCTGGCTATAAAGAGCTGGCTTCCGGGGCGGATGTGTCCCTGCTGAAGCCGGATGAGATCGTCGCTTATGTTTCGCAATACGCTGAACAACAGGACGTGGATATTTCCGGTCTTTCGCCTGAAGGACTCACAGCTTTCGTTATGGCTTATGAGGAAGCGACGGGCGGTGCGCTCACTACGGCGCTGACTCCAGACGATGTGACTGCCATGGTCGCGAAATACCTGCAGGCGGAGAGCGTAGATCTCTCCGCGCTTACGCCGGATCAGATCGAAGCTATCGTCAGCCGCTACGCTGAGGCGACGGGCTGCGACAAATCCCAATTGCTTCCGTCCTTTACAGCCTATATCACGGAGTACAAAGAGGCGGAGGGCGTAAGTGTTCCCAGACCGAAAACGCAGGTCATCATCACCGGTTATGACTATCTGGCATACCGGCAGCTTCAGAATAATCCTGATCTGACGCTTGAACTGCCTGTGCGTCTGGGGGAACTGCCTGACGGTGAACTGGACAAGCTGATGGCAGACGGCAAGGTGAAATCCTGGAAAGACGGCGTGGAAGTACCCATTGAAGCCGTGCCGGATGGAACCATTGATGCGAGTACTGTGGCCAGTCTGGATCAGGACGGCACACTGCACATCCTGATCACACCCGAAATCACCGGCACGAAGGAAGCCATAGACGCGCTCTCGCCGGTGGTAGACGAAGTCTACCAGCTGGGCGGCACATGGAAGGAAGCGCTGGCAGGCGTTCGCCCCACCACAACGATGGACATGGTGGATAGCGGCTTAAAGCGGATTCAGTCTTACCAGGAAACGTTGGATTACAACTGGTGGGATAAGTTCTGGGCCTCCTTATTTGGCGCATCTACGAATCTGGGAGGCCTCGACCAGAGCATGAAATCGGACTTCAATGCGAACAGAGTGGCAGAGCTGTCTGCCTATGTTGCGGAAATGGTCAGCGCCATTCAGCAGGGTGAACAGGTTCCGAAAGAAGATCTGGAAAATCTGCAGGCCATCGTGGAATTCCTGAATGGGCTGGACGTGACCGATACGGGCGCGCATATTCGCGAAGGCATTGCACAGGGCATGACGGAAGCGGGCTTTGACAGCGATGCAGAGACGGTAGCTGCCAATCTGGAAACAGCGCTGAACACGGCGCTGCAGATTGAATCGTCCTCCAAACGTGTCAAGCCCACCGGCGATTATGTCGCGGCGGGTGTAGGCGAAGGCATGAGCGGATATGACTTCTCCGCTGACGCGCAGGACGCAGCTTCCGGCATTGAATCCGCTTTGCAGACCGCGCTGACGGGCGAAAGTCTGAAGAATGCCGGTACGGCTGCAGCGCAGGGTTTGAGCAATGCGATGACTTCTTACCCCATGGCGGATACAGGTCGCACACTTACAGCGAATGTGCGCTCGGCTGTTCAGTCCAGCCTGAATGGAAACACGCTTCGCTCTGCGGGCGTAAACGTCATGGCTGGTCTGAGAGCAGGCATCCTCGCTGGGCGCTCCGGCGTGATCTCCGCTATGCGCACTGCCGCCCGCGAAGCCGTAAATGCTGCCAAGAAGGAACTCAAAATCAAAAGCCCTTCGCAGGTTTTTCGGGATGAGGTCGGCACAATGGTTATGCGCGGTTTCGGTGCAGGCGTGCTGAAGGAGAGCAAGGAGCAGGCCAAGGTCATCCGCAATGCCTCACGCTTCCTGACCGGCGAAGCGCGGGAAGGCTCCATCGTTACCAACAGCAGCGATAACCGCAAAACCTATAACAACAACGTGTCCTCTACCATTCAGGTACAGCAGATGGTAGTACGGGACGAGCAGGACGTCCGCTCTTTGGCGGTAGAGATTGCGACGCTGACCAGACGGCAGCAGCGCGGAAAGGGGCTGAGACTCCTGTAATTTCACATGTTTATTTATCCATTCGCTGCACGCGCCAGATGTCGTATGAAATATACGCCAACAAACGAATTAAACAATAGCCATTCGTCGGAAAAATAACTTGCCAATTGTCGGAAAAAGCTTGAATAAATGCGTCGCTTAACGTATACTATAGTCAGTACGGTAAAGCGAGGTGTCCAGAATGATGCGGTACAGAAAACGAATTGCTGATGATATTTTGAAGCGGAAGCTGGAAGGAAAGGGCGCGGTTTTGATTGAAGGGCCTAAATGGTGTGGCAAGACCACTACTGCAGAACAGATTGCCGCCAGCATATTGTACATGGATGATCCTGAAAAGAAGGAACAGAACATAACCATGTCTGAGCTCAGTCCAAAGCGTCTGCTCAAGGGAGCAACGCCGCGGCTGATTGACGAATGGCAGCTCGCACCTAAATTATGGGATGCGATTCGCTTTGAGGTGGATCATCGCGGAGAATTAGGGCAGTTTATTTTGACCGGCTCTGCCGTTCCGGCGGACACCAGAGAAATCACGCATTCGGGGACGGGTCGCTTTACATGGCTTACGATGCGTCCGATGAGTCTGTATGAATCGGGCGATTCTACGGGAGAAGTCAGTTTGAAGGAACTGTTTTCGGGCACACCCGATCTGGAGGGAAGTTCGAATCTTGATATCGATCGTCTTGCTTTTCTGGTGTGCAGAGGAGGCTGGCCGCAAGCTGTAGACATGCGAGAGGAAATTGCGCTGGATCAGGCTCAGGATTATTATGACGCGGTCATTCACTCCGACATCAATCGAGCTGATAACGTACAAAAGAATCCTGAACGAGTTCGCAGACTGATGCGTTCCTATGCGCGAAACCAGGGTGGGCAGGTTCCGAATACTGCATTGGCACAGGATATTGCGGCAAACGATGAAACCTCTATCAATGAAGAAACAGTAGCTTCCTATCTGAATGCGCTGCGCAAAATATTTGTTGTAGAAGATATGCCCGCATGGAATCCAAATCTTCGTTCAAAGACGGCTATTCGTTCTTCCGATACGCGTTACTACATTGATCCATCAATTGCCGCTGCCGCACTGGGGATCGGGCCAAATGATCTGGTAAACGATCTGAAGACCTTTGGATTTCTTTTTGAAACGCTCTGCGTTCGAGATCTTCGCGTATTTGCAGACGCCCTGAACGGTGAGGTTTATCACTACCGGGATAAAGACGGACAGGAATGTGATGCTGTGATTCATTTAAGAAACGGCAGATACGGATTGATAGAGATCAAACTTGGCGGTGACAGGCTCATAGAGGAAGGAGCCAAAAGCCTCAAAGTGATGGATGAGAAAATCGACACCGATAAGATGTATGCGCCGTCTTTCCTGATGGTGCTGACTGGAACAGGAGACTTTGCGTATCGCCGCAAGGATGGCGTGTATGTCATTCCAATTGGCTGTCTGAAAAACTGAACTGTAATTTTCTGATATTTCTGAAGCGTTGCTTCTATGGGCAGCGCTTTTTGATTTCCGGAGGTGTTTTTTTGAACGACTGGTTTTCATGGAACGGGAAAAAATGTACGGAGTATGGCATTCATGTATTGGAACAGCCGCCGATTACCATTCCCGCCGAACGCGCAACGTTTACCAATGTGCCCGGCAGACCGGGCAGTCTGACGACGCTGGAAGGAGACGACGTTTATGATGATCTGATTCTGACAGCGCAGTGCATGATTTCCGATCCCAGCCGCATTTCTGATATTGCCGCTTACCTGAAGGGCAGCAGCACAGTTACCTTTGCCAACAGGCCGGGCGGCTTTTATTTTGCCCGGATCGTGAATCAGATCCCGTTTGAAAAGATTCTGCGGGGAAATCCACACCGGTCGTTTGCGGTGAACTTCCGCTGCAAGCCCTTCTGGTATCAGGAAGATGTGCCGGAGATCACCGTAACGACCTCCGGTACATTCATCAATAATCCCGGCAGCGTCTATTCTGAACCGGTCATCACGGTGTATGGTTCCGGCGAGATTACCCTCATGGTGGGGATGACTATTGTAGAACTGGATGGCATTATGGACAGCATTACGCTGGATACCCCGCTCATGGAAGCGTACAGGGGCGCAACCAGCATGAATGGCTACATGAGCGGGGATTTTCCGACGCTGCTGCCCGGCTCAAATGCTATTAGCTGGACGGGCAACGTGACGAAGATCGTCATTCAGCCGAATTGGAGGTATCTGTAATTGCTCTGCTTGCTGATTTTACTTCAGTGTGTTATAATCTGATCGATAAATCGGAAGTTGGAGGAATAAGGATGAGTCAAGGCAGAATTGTTGTAATCACAGGTTCTCCGGGAACAGGAAAGAGTACGACGGCATCTCTTGTTGCCAAGGAATCTGACATGGATAAGTCTGTGCATATGCGCACAGATGACTTTTATCATTATTTGAGCAAGGGAGCGATACCGCCACATTTGCCAGAGTCAAATGAGCAAAATCTGGTTGTCATTGAAGCCTTTTTAGAAGCTGCGAAGCGATATGCTCGTGGGGGATATGATGTAATTGTTGAC
>OLOQ01002516.1_pt1 | contig 14859 bp, 13 predicted proteins | sample 1673101 | NCBI WGS metagenome assembly OLOQ01 (sample SAMEA3136754, study PRJEB25190) | human gut metagenome | biome: human gut; feature: human-associated habitat; material: faeces | place: Austria | collected 2013 | reverse complement strand
TTTGACTTATACAAATATGGCTTATATGCACCACTTTTAACAGAAAGTATTATTGTATGATCTTTTTGTGCTTCAAGTGTATAATCCGGCTGAGGTGAAATGCTGTCATTGATCTTATTTTCAATATCCAGACATGATTGCTTTTCATCTGGTAACCCTTTGGCAACACCATTATCATCAACGCCAAAAAGAATCATGCCGCCATTGTAATTTGAAAAGGCACTAACAGTTTTCAAAAAAGTATTTGTGACAGTTTCTTTAAACTCCATTGTTCGTGTTTCCTTCATACGATTCAGCTCCTTTTCAATTATATTTCTATTATTATATGCAAAAACGCGCAAAAAAACAATCGTATTTTTTTACGATTGTTTTTTTGATTGATTTCAATTATTTCTATCATTATATCGAAGTAGCTTTATTGAGCCTCATCCCAGTAATCCTCCGCATCTCCATATTCGTCAAAATCATCTTCATGATCATAATAGAAATCCTCTGGATCATCATAATCATATACATCATATTCATCTTTTTTCTGTGACAATTTATTGTTGGAAGAGGATTTACTGCGTGACGAATATTTATTGGAAGAACTACTATAACTAGAAGAAGATTTCTGTACATATCGTATAAGGTCCGTAACTTTTCCATCCCACAGACTGCTCCTGCTTCACCTCTTCGCTAATCGCAGACTCGGACGTGGATCCCTTAACGCCCACAAAGTAGGCGGCACCAAAACCGAGGGCAACGGCAATCAGGGTCAAAATCAGATACACGGGCCAATGGCGCTTAATATACGAAAACACGTTGACTCCTTAGAGCTCCGTCTACGAACGGCGGATAACCTCGGTCACGACCTCGGATACCGTAGCAATGTTCGTCGGGTTGACATTGTGGGGCAGGTCGTCCTCGGTACGAGCGCAAGCCAGGCGAGGACCGTCCACGCCCGCAATCGTAAGGGCGCGGCGGCTCGCCTCGAGGGCGGCATACGCATCTGTCTTGGCATAAGGCATCTCGAATGCACCGCAGTCGACATGGAACGCCTTGCAGACCTTGCTGACCAGGTTCATGATACGGCGGTCGCCCTTAAGCAGCTGTTGCTCGCCCTCGACCGTCACGACCGAAATCCTGCCGGCACCGATGGACTCGAGATTGATAAAGAACACGCCGCGAAGCTTATCGCGATGAGAGGCCAGGAAAGCCTTCATGCCGGCACCATCGCAATCGGAGGCACCCGTCGCAACAAACCAAATATCATGGCCGAGCAACTCATCATCACCCATAGAGGCAACTGCCGCGAGCATATCCTCATTCGATGCACCATCGGAAGACGTAGCGCCGCCCTTCCAACCGTCGTCATCGTCTTCGAAGTTATCCCACGAACCGATGCCGCGGCCAGACTTCTTGGCATCGTAGTCATCATCGACACCAAGCCAGTCGCTCATGCTGTCCTGGTCGCTCTTTTTCTTGCGCCCAAACAGGCCGCCGATGCCGCGCTTTTGGGGCTTCGGGGTCGTCACGGGAGCCGAGATGGTCTCGAGCGGCTGCACATCTGGTGCAATGGGCATAGAGGGCGCCACCGGCGCCGATGAGGGCTCCGAGCCCTGTGCCGTAACAAAGGGATCGTCAGTCTGCGCCGAAGGATCGGGCAGGTCAAACAGCGACGTACGAGACGCGACGTTGGCCTGCTGCATCGAGGGCAGCGACGGGTCGGGGACGGAGGCCAGCGGCGACGATGAAGGCGCGGGCGCGGAGGCCGGATCGGGGATATTCATCTGCGGGCGCGACGGCACACGAGACGAAATCTGGGCCATGAGGGAGTCGACTGTCTCGTCCTGCGTGGGGGCGGCGTTGGCTACCGTGGCGCCGGGATCGCTCGGCGTGGGCATGGTAAAGATCTGCGTAGAGTAGGGCCTGGATTCACCAGCCTTGGGAGCTTCATCGACCGTAGAGGAATTCGGCTCCATAACAGGCACCTCGGCTTGCTCGGGCACATTATCCTCAATAGAATCAGCCGCATCGTCAACCGCGTCTTCGGTAGCGGCAGCTGCGTCCTCAGCCTCATCGGAGACGGAAATGGGCTCGGCGATCGCAGTGCCCTGCTTCTCGAACGTCATCGTGGCATCGAAGGACACAGTGTTATCGACCGGCTGCTGCGCGTCAAAGGACGTCGTCGCCTCCGCGACGTCAGCGGACGTCGGCTGCGAGGCCTCGAAAGACGTCGTGGCGTCGGCGGGGTCAGCAGGCGCCGGCTGCTCGGCCCCGTTTTGCTCAAACTCCTGCGCCGCGCGCTCGCGCTCGGCCTCGGCAGCCTGCTGTTGGGCTATAGCCTCCTGCTCGGCAGCCTCGCGGGCAGCAGCGCGCTTTTCCTCAAAGTCGTCAACGAGCTTCTTGCCCTTCGCAAAGGCACCCTTAAAGAAGCTGGAGGCGCTGGCGCCAAGCGAGGAGAATGCGGAAGCGATATCGGCATGGGGCGTTGTCGAGGGGAGCTCGGCCGAGAAATCGGTATCGCTCTCGTAGGACACGCGCTGCGGGTACTCGTCGTAGCCCTCATCGGCGGAATCGTCCTCTGCCTGTTCCGGAGCGGCGGGGGCAAGAATGTCAAGGCCAGCTGCGGGGTCGAGTGCGGACTCCGCCTCGGGCTCGACATCAGAGGACGGGGCAGACACGAGCTCGGCGGCTGCATCGGGCGCATCAGACACGGGCTCTTGAGCCTCGGAAATGGGCTCGGGCTCAAACGCCGGTTCCTCGCCTTCATCGTAAACAAGCGAGCAGGACTCGGGCAGCATGCCGAGCGCGCGGATGGCATCCGAGCCAAAGCGGATATTGCCGGCGGCATTGCGATAGAGTTTGGGCTCGGGCTCGACTGGCTCGACCGCTACGGGCTCCTCCGCCGGCTCGGCGGCGGGCGCCTCCTCGGTGGCCACCTCGGTCTGAACGGCCTGGTCCTGAGCCTCGGGCGCGATGGTACCGATCAGCGTCGCGTCAGCAGAAGCGCCCTCGAAGCCATCGATCTGCTCATCGGGTGCCTCATCCTGCTCGGGCTCGGCAGCAAACGGCTGTCCGAACTCGTCCTCGGTATAGCTCGGCTCCTCATATTCGATGGTGTTGCCATAATCGTTTTGCTGCTGCGCCGCAGCATACTCGGCCGCGGCACGCGCCATTTCCTCGGCCCGGCGCTTTTGCTCGCCAAAATACGTATCGAACGGAATATCGTTGGGAAATTCATTTTCGCCCTGATAAGGGGCAACGTTGTCCATAACACCAAGCATGGCGGCAACAGAAGACTTGTTGCACACCGATCCAGACGTATAGGGGAGCACGAAACGGTTGGCAATAATATTTACCGCGTTGGCAAGCGCCACCAGCGAAACGAGAATCGCTACGATCCACAGCAGGACCTTGAGCGCGCCGGGGAGCGGCAGGATGCGCAGAACGGCCACGGCGGCGGGAACGATCGTCGCCACCGGCAGCGACTTTGCGACCAGCGCGCGATAGGGCGCATAGGGCTCGCGCGCGAACAACTCGGCGCGAGGAGAATCATAGTGGGCCACCACGACCACGGGACGATTGCGCGGAGACGCGAGCGGGCCCGAAGCCTTGTGATAGGCGATGACATTTTGGCTCACGCCCGTTTTGCCCAGGCGCGAAATGACAGGACGGCCCATACGCTCGAGCACATACAACACCGCGCCGACAATTGCCAGCAAGGTGCCGACCAAACCGACGCCTCCGCCGATACCCATGAGCAAGGCGCCCGCAAAAGCCAAAATACCCGTTACGGCAAACGCCAGCCTGCTGGGTGCAGGAGCATTAAACTCCTGCACCTCGGGATCAAAACCGTGGTTGCGGAAAATCTGAGCGATATCCTCGGCAGCCAAACGCTCCTCTTCGCTGCACGCGGGCGTGATGCCGGTGTTCTGCAGCAGGTGGTTAATATAATTCTGGGTGTTCGCCATGTGCGCTCCACATCCATAATCCGACAAATAGGCCCAGTGCTTGCACATTAGGACCGTATATAGTCGAAAGTATACCCCGAGCGGACGCAAACGGCGGAATTCCGATTACGTTAACGCCTCATACGGACATGGATATAGCCTAATCTCCATATCGGACTAAAATCATGGCATCGAACAACCTTCTCATGCGAGGATTCTATGACGGCAAGCACAACGACCGCAGCAAATAAAAAGAGTTCGGCAGAGCCGGGATACGACAAAACTGCCCAGCGTATCCTCAATCTTTTCTTTGTGCTCAACAGTTCTCCCGAACCGCTGACTACCGAGCAGATCGTTTTGGACTCCGATTTGGGCTACGGCTCGGGCAATACCGATTCGGACAAACGCAAGTTTCGTCGTGACCGCGAAAAACTACTCGAGCGCGGCATCGTGATTAAGGAGGTTCGCGCACCCGGCTCCCAGGAAACCGAAGAAAGTGCCTGGGCCGTCGACCGTGACCACACGTTTGCCGCCGGCGGTCTGATTACCGCCGAGGACGCAGACATCCTTATGGACGCCATAGACCAGATGCTCGCCGCCGGATCGTCCACTTTTTCCACCCCGCTCGCCGATATTCGGTCCAAGATCGCATACCTGACCGGCGAGGCGGACGTCCCGGAGACGCGTGCCCTGCGCTCTCCTATGGTTGATGCCGTATGGAGCGCTTTCGCCGAGCGTTGCGCGCTGCGCTTCCTGTATCAAAACGGACGCGGGGAACAGCGTCAACGCACCGTCTGCGTCTATGGCATGTTCGAGCGCGAGGGCGTTTCGTATTTCTGCGGTCTGGATGATGCATCCGGTACCGTTAGGACATTTCGCTGCGACCGCATCGTCCGCGCCTGGAAACCTTCCGGCTTTTACACCATCCCCAGCGACTTTAACCTCAATGACCAGCTGTTCTTTGAGTTCGATTTTGCCGACCGTGACCCCATCGCGGCCACATTCTCGTTTTCCGCCGAGACGCCGGCAGACATGGTCCACGCCCTTACGCAAGGACGCGGAAGCCTCGATCGCGCAGACAAAGGATGGACATGGACCGTTGGTGTGCGCGACCTAGATGCCGCCGCCTCATTTTGTATGGAGCACAGCGCCGACAACATGAGGCCCGTAGCGCCCGACGCACTCAAACAGGCTTGGAATCGCCTCATCGAAAGGACGGTGAATGTCCATGTCCGTGCGTAAACTCACGAGCGAGCAAAGGCTCTCGCGCGCCATCGACATCATGGAAGCCCTCTATGCCGTTGGCGAGAAGGGCATGGAGCGCAGTGAAATCTGTAGTCGCTTCGACATCACCAGCGCTTCACTCGATGAGATTATCGGCATCATTTCGACGCTCGCCGACCGGGAATCGGGAGCACGCGTCATCTGTGAATGCCGTGACGAGCGCGTCATTCTGACGGGCGAGGCGGGCCGTGTGCTGCCGTTGCGTCTCAGTGCGGCCGAGGGCGCCGTACTCAACCATGAACTTGAGTCGTTAGGCATCGAACCGGCAACGGCAGCACGCATCCGCCGCGCGCTTCTGCCCGAGGAACTGGGGTATAACCAGCGCGTTGTCGACACTGTTGCGCGCGGCTCCCATTGGCAGCAGCTCAACTGCGCCATCCAGGACGGCGTTTGCTGCCGCATCACCTATCGCTCGCTTGGCGACGGGCACGCGCGGGAGCGCACCATTGACCCCCTGTGCATTATGACGAACGGCGATAGCATGTACCTGGTAGCCTGGGACACCGAGCAGGATGCGCAGCGCCGCTATCGCCTCGACAAGATCGAGGATATCGTCCTGACCGACGACTCGGTCGAGCGGCACCACTCAAAGATTACGACCCTTCAAGACTCGCTTGCGAAAGCGGGACGCGAAACAAAGCTCGCGATGCCGCTCAATCTTGCCGACCATCTAGATTGGGCGGGCATCACATCGGTCAATCGGGCTGACGAGGACACGGCGATCGTAACCGTCCGCTACACGTCCGAAGCGTGGCTATTTGCCCAAGTAATGGCAAAGGGCGGAGCCATCCGCATCATGGATGACCCCGCCTTGTCAAAGCGCCTGTGCGACTATGCGGAGACGCTCGTCTGTCCGCTCTAATGCCGTCGGTCGTGCGCCTGTCGCCATAACTGCAGGTAGTGGCCGATCTGGGCTGACTCGATACGCTGGTATGAACTGGTGGGCAGCGATGTCAAAAACTTCTTGCCATACCCCTTCGTCACCAGGCGAGGATCCGCCAAGATCAGCACACCGCTATCGGTCGACGAGCGAATCAAACGCCCCGCGGCCTGCTTGACCTCGAGCACCGCCTCGGGTAGCGAATAGCGCGCCCAAGCACGGTCCTCACGCAGGTTACGCTCGCAGGAGAGCGGGTCGGTAGGGCTGGAGAACGGCAGCTTGGGAATGATGACACATCGCAGCGTCTCACCGCTGGCGTCAAAGCCCTCCCAAAAGGCCTTGAGAGCGAAGAGCGACGAAGCCGGCTCGTTGATAAACCGGTCGCGTAAGCGACGAGGAGATGAGTTGCGCTGTTGGCAGTTGAGCTCCAGACCCGCACGGGCAAGCTTGGGCTCAACGCGAGCGTACAGGTCCTCCATGTCGCGCCGGTTGGTGAACAGCGTGAGCACCGATCCGCCCATGGCGAGATGCGCATCGACCAGCACATGTTCAAGGGATGCCAGATATGCCTCGCGGTCGCGCGGATCGGGAATATCTCCGGCGACGACTACGGCCATGTTCGAATCGAAGTCGTAGCTCGAATCCAAGTGCAGCGATGAGGATGTTGAAGCACCGATGCGATCGAGCCCGACAGCATGGTTGAAGTGTTCAAAGCTTTTGGACACCGTCATGGTCGCTGAGGCAAAGATAGCCGTGTGAACCTCGGGCAGCCACTCGGTTGCCAAGGCCTCGCCAATGTCGATACGCTCTGCGGTCATCGACTCTCCGCCGGCACGCAGCCTGCGATTGACCTGCAGCGAATACACGTAGTGTTCATCGGTGCCATCAATGATGAGTTTGAGGTTCTCGGCCAGCTCGTGCAGGCGGCGCGAGATATCACCCAGGTCGACAACGACCTCGGGCTTGTCGGCGGCGACGGCTTGCACCAGCGCGTCGACGCTCCTGTCAGCTTGTTCCAATGCGTCGATGGCAGTGTAGGCCGACTGTAAGAAATCATGCCAGTCGTCAGATTCGCGCAGCTCGGGACCAATCCATAGATTGGCATTGTCATAACCCCCACGGGCACGACGGCCAAGTTCGCGGACACCATCAAACACGTCGGAGATCGCCATGCTCGCGCGCGCGACGGTAGACGTCGCTTTGGCAGTAAGTCCCAGATAGAGTGTAGAGCCTTCGGATGTCGCCAAATCGCGAGAAACCTGGCTCAACGCGCCAGTGCTCGAGCCGCCCAGACGCTCAAACAGAACGCGCGATTCGTCCGCCGAGACCACGCGCGCCCACTGACGACGCGCCTCGCGCTCGATAGAATGGGCCTCGTCGATTACCCAATGGCGAATCGGAGGCAAAATCCTCCCCTCGGCCGCAACATTGCGGAACAGCAGAGAATGGTTCGTAACAACCACATCGGCATGCGCCGCGCGACGGCGTGCGCCGTGGACGAGGCATTTATCAGGGAAAAACGGGCAGAGGCGACGAGCACACTCGCGCGAGGCCGTCGTAAAGTCGGGACGGTTGACGCTGCGCCAGCGGATGCCAAGCGAATCAAGGTCGCCGTCGGCTGACTGGCAGACGTACGCCATGATCACGGCAACCGCCGTAAGCGTGTCGGCGGGATCACGTTTGGTTGTAATTTCGACTTGGCCGCGGCTCATTCGCTCAAGTTTGCGCAAACATGGATAGTGGTCGTACCCCTTCAATGCGCAAAACGACAAGCCACCCGGCAGTTGCTCGGCAAGTTTTGGCAGTTCATGGTACATGAGCTGGTCGGCGAGGTTATTCGATTTGGTCGCAATGCCAACAGTGATGTTATTACGTCGCGCCGCCTCGACAAAAGGCACCAGATAGGCCATCGACTTGCCGACGCCCGTACCCGCCTCGATTACACGGTGGGTACCCGTGACCAGCGCATCGCGCACCTCAACCGCCATCGCGACCTGCTCGTCGCGCGGCTCATAGGTGGGGTACATACGATTGACCAGGCCGCCAGGGGCATAGTCTGCCTCAATCTCCTCACGACTCGGCATCTTGAGGACCGGCAGTTCGTCGGCGTCCACTCGATCGTCGGCGCGGTCTGCCTTGAGAACGTCAGTACGAGCGGCGCTGAGAGAGAAGATGGACCCGGGGTTCTGCCCTGCCAAGAACGAGAAGATAGGACGATAGGACCAGGGCACATCGGGGTGCATGTCGGCCAGGCGCGCCATAAGGCCTTGGGGCAAGTCGGTGAGGGCAACGAGCAACACGCGCCACACGCCGCACAGGGCATCGACATCGGCGTTGGCGCGGTGCGACACCGAATCGCAGCCGAACAGGTCAGCCATAAAAGACAGCTTGTGCGAAGCCAAGCGCGGAAGCGCGATGCGCGATAGCGCCAACGAATCAATCCAGATATCGCTCACGTTGACACCGCCCTTAACCGACTCGATAAACGATCGGTCGAAGGTGGCGTTGTGCGCGATCACCGGACATCCGCCGACAAAATCGGCGAGAGCAGACACGGCTTCAACGGCTGACGGAGCATCGGCCACGTCAGCGTTCGTGATGCTTGTGAGCTCGGTAATCTCGGCGGGAATCAGCTGCTTGGGATGCACAAAAGTATCAAAACGCTCTACGACCTCGCGGCCCGAAAGACGGGCCGCGGAGATCTCGATCAGTTCGTTGTCTTGCACCGACAAACCCGTGGTCTCGGTATCGAGGACGATGACATCCTCCTCGATAAGACCGAACGACTGCGTCTTGGCGCGCTCGGCGAGCGTGGCATAGGCATCGATGACAAATTTCGGCGTTCCAGGAGATACAGCGTCCTCGATTAGCATGCAACGCCCGCTCGACGAAGGCCCATGCGAATCAGACTGTCACAGACCTGGGGGAACGTCATATCGTCGGTATGGCGGATCTCGTCCGGATACAGCGACGTATCGGTCATGCCGGGAATGGTGTTGGTCTCGAGAATGACGGGGCCGTCTTCACTCACGATAAAGTCGCTGCGCGAAATGCCCAGACAGCCGAGGGCCTTGTGGGCAGCGCAAGCAAGCTCCTGGGCGCGGGCGTAGTTTTCAGGCGAAATCTGCGCCGGAATACGGTGGATATCCGTAGGGTCGACGTACTTAACGTCCAAGTCGTAGAACTCACAGTCCTCAGGCTTGCGAATCTCGACGATCGGCAGGGCACGCACATCGTCCTCGCCGTACACGCCCACCGTAATCTCGGTTCCCTCGATGCACTTCTCGACGAGCACTTTGTCACCATACTCGAATGCCTTCTTGATGGCAGCCGGCAGCTCGGAAGGCTCATGCACCAGCGAAATGCCGTAGCTCGAACCATTGACAGCAGGCTTCACGAAGCAGCGTTCGCCACAGACTTCGACGATATGGTCGATATCAACCTCGTCGCCCGTCTCGAGCGCCAGGCCGGGGGCGACGGGAATCCCCGCCTTGGCGTACAAGAGCTTGGATACTTCTTTGTCCGCACCGCAAGCGCTGGCCAGAACGCCCGATGCCGTGTAGGGGATACCCAAGGTCTCCATGGCGCCCTGCATGGCGCCATCCTCGCCGCCAGCACCGTGCATGGCGATAAATGCCACATCGAAGCCACCGGTCGCCATAGTCACCATAAAGTCATCGGCGGCCGTATCGAGCAGCTCCACCGAAGTGTAGCCAGCCTCCTTCAAGGCCACCACGACGTTTTTTCCCGAATTGAGCGAGATCTCACGCTCAGCGGAATGACCGCCCGTCAAGACCGCTACGTGCATGTTCTCTAGGCTTTTACCCGGCATGGGCAGACTCCTCCTCTATAATTCCTGCAGCTGATACCATATTGTAGCGATACCCTCTACGTTTCCCCAAAATCGAAAGGCTTCCATGAATCCCAGGACTAAATCTCAGGACATTCGCGACTTGAGCCAAAACGATATTCGCGAGCTCGTTGCCGAACTCGGCCAGCCCACCTTCCGCGCCAAACAGCTCATTGAATGGGTTTTTGAAAAGAACGTTTGTTCGTTTGACGATATGACCAACCTTCCGAAGGCCTTCCGCGAGCAGCTCAAAGAGGCATTTGCTTTTGACACGCCGACCGAGCTCACCAAGCAGGTCTCCAAGGACGGCTCCCGTAAATACCTCCTCGAGTATCACGACGGCATCTCCGTCGAGACTGTCGGCATGCCCCGTCGCAACAAGCTCTCCGTTTGCGTATCCACCCAGGCCGGCTGCGGTATGGGATGTGCATTTTGCGCTACCGGCCTGAACGGCCTCAAGCGTTCGTTGACCGCACAAGAGATCGTTGACCAGGTGCTCCATGTCTCCAATGACTTTGGCGAGCGCGCAACGAGCGTCGTGTTCATGGGCCAGGGCGAGCCGTTTGCCAACTACGACGAGGTCCTCAAGGCGCTGCGCATCCTCAACGACCCCGATGGCATCGGCATTGGAGCACGTCACCTTACTGTTTCTACCAGCGGCGTTATCCCTGGAATTCGCAAGTTTGCAGATATTCCCGAGCAGTTCACGCTCGCCGTCTCGCTGCACTCCGCTATCCAGTCGACGCGCAACAAGCTCATGCCGGGCGTTAAGAAGTACACGCTCCTGCGCCTCCACGAGGCCCTTCAGCTCTACACTGAAAAGACCGGTCGCCGTCCAACCTATGAGTACGCCATGATTGAGGGTGTCAACGACACTAACCCCGAGATGCAGGCGCTCTGCGACTTCTGCGAGGGCACGCTGTGCCACGTCAACCTGATTCAGCTTAACGATATTGAGGGCAGCCCGCTCAAGCCGTCGCCGATTCATAAGGTTGAAGATCTTCAGCGGCGTCTTGAGTCTCGCGGCATCGAGACCACGATCCGAAATTCCCGCGGCAACGATATCGACGCGGCCTGCGGTCAGTTGAAGCAGCGTTTCAAGATCCAAAAGAACGCATAGGGGAGACCAACCTAAACGTTTCATGTGAAACATCGAACGGCCTCGGTTGTTTAATTGCAACCGAGGCCGTTTCATATCAATCGGCTATCCGCATCTCCCGATCGTTCTGCTTCTATTTCGGAAGAAATAAGGGGGCCTTGTTCTGGTGTTCAGACAAGGACCCCTTCAAAATAGGCGAGTAATTGTTAGGTACCTAATAGCCTACATTATCCCACTGGCGATTAACCCAATCTTGATTAATCTTGGGATTCTTGGTTACCTGGGCAGTTCGCATGGCGACATCTTCCGTCATAACATCCATTTTCTTCTTAGATGTATCAACGATATCCTGTGCACTACGAAGCAAACGGCCACGGAGTTCTTTGTCCGTTGCGATCTTATATCCAGCAAATGCACCAGCAGCCACCGTTGCTGCCAAAGCAACAGCTGTCAAAAACTTATTCTTCATCCTGGTCACCCTGTTCAAATTGAATCATTTCACCCAGAATACGTGAGAGCTCTTCCTCATCTTTGAACTCAATTTCAATCTTGTTCTTTCCACGCGAACTCTTCACGCGCACGTTAGTATTAAATACCTGACGAAGAACGCGCGCAGCTTTCTTGAACGACTGTGGTGTTGCAGGCCTAGGGGTCTTTGGTGTCTCTCCGGCAGAAAATAACGGAGCAAGATTTTCTGTCGCACGGACCGAAAGACCTTCTGCAACAACCTTCTCCGCAAGCCTAATTCTGGCATCCTCATATGGAACGGCAAGGATTGCCCTAGCGTGACCTGCTGTGAGCTTTCCTTCAAATATCATCTGCTGGACGACTTCAGGAAGATCCAGAAGGCGAAGTGAATTTGTAATTGCAGAACGTGACTTGCTGACAGCCTTTGATAGAGCCTCCTGGGTCATCCCACTTGCATCAATGAGCTGACGATAGCCTTTTGCCTCTTCTACAGGATTTAGGTCAGAACGCTGAAGGTTTTCAATAAGTGCAAGAGCAAGCATTTCTTCATCATTAACTTCTTTAATGATGACCGGCAGCTCTTCAAGGCCTGCCAGTTTGGATGCCTGATAGCGACGCTCGCCAGCAATGATTTCATATCCGTTGCCATGTTTACGAACCAAGAGCGGCTGTAAAACACCGTGTTCCTGGATAGACTCGCTTAGCTCACGAAGTTCAGTTTCATTGAAGTGAATTCGAGGCTGATTCAGATTGGGAACAATATCCTCGATGGGCAGCTTGGTTTCAGAAGTCGCTGCAGAAGACGAACCACCGGTTTCATATTCAGCTTCAGAAACCAGTGCGCTCAATCCACGACCTAATCCACTGCGCTTTTTAGGGCTAGGCACGCTTGATCACCTCTTTTGCAAGATTCATATATGCTTTTGCACCCTTATTTTGCGGTGCATAAGTAATAACCGGTTCTCCAAAAGAAGGAGCTTCAGAGATTTTAACCGTACGGGGAATCAACGTCTTAAAGGCCTTATCACCAAAGTACGACTGAACCTCTTCAACAACCTGATTCGACAGTGATGTCCTCGAGTCATACATGGTCATAAGTACGCCATACGTATCCAAGCCCTTATTTAGACGCGATTTGACCATCTTCATTGATTCAAGTAGCTTCGTAACACCCTCAAGTGCATAATACTCGCACTGAATCGGAATAAGAACGCTGTCTGCGGCGGTCAATGCGTTAATAGTCAGCAAACCAAGCGAGGGCGGACAGTCAATGAATATAAAATCGAACTCATCTTGAATAGGTTCAAGCAAATCTTTGAGGCGAGTTTCACGAGCAATTGCGCTTACGAGCTCAATTTCTGCGCCCGCAAGCTGAATTGTTGCCGGAATTACGAATACCTTTTTGCAATTCGTATCAAGAACAAGCGATTCTGCCGGCACATCATTCAACAATGCATCATAGATGCAGTGGTCAAGGTCTTCTTTTTCAATTCCAAATCCGCTGGTGCTGTTTCCCTGCGGATCAAAATCGACAATGAGCGTCTTACGACCCTGCTCACCAAGTGCTGCTGCAAGGTTTACAGCCGTCGTTGACTTACCGACGCCGCCTTTTTGATTGATGATTGCAATTATACGCGTGTCTTTAGCGCTCTTCGAACGCTTAACGTCGCGAAATTCCACGGTCCCTCCTGGTGTGTATTAAAGCTGTCAAACGGAGGATGTTTCACGTGAAACATTCCGATTCGATATCACCCGCCATGTTTCACATGAAACATGGCAAGTTATTACTATCCATTATGTTTCACGTGAAACATCTAAGCAAGCGGATTCTTCTTTGCCATGCCATTTGCACGAGGCAATGAAACGGATGCTGGATGACTCTTCTTAAGAACAATGAACTCCCTGTGGCCCAAGCTCTCAGGCAAATCGATTGCGTCATTCAGAAGCAAAGTGAAGCCGCAAATCTTAGCTGCTGACATGCCAGAAGCAAGCTCCTCATCCGACGGATTGCCCTTCGTGATAACAAATAGCCCTCCATCCTTAAGGTACGGAGCCGCATACTCAACAAGAATCGGTAGAGGGGCGAGTGCGCGAGCGGTTACGACAGAGAACTGCTTCTTATGGCTTCGAGCATATTCTTCAAGACGATCATGAACCGCATGAGCATGTTTCAATCCCAGAGCATGAACAAAAGAATTGCAAGCATCAACCTTCTTGCCAACAGAGTCAATATAAGTAGCTTTACGATGCGTGGTTATCGTTAATGGAATACCCGGGAAGCCCGCACCTGTTCCCATATCGAGCAAAGCCCCCTCAGGAGCCTTATTGATATAAGGGATCAAAACAAGCGAGTCAAGAATATGAAGTACTGCAGCATCTTCTACGTTAAGAATACGGGTAAGATTGGTTGTCTTATTTGTTTCCAGAACCAAATCCAAATGCTGAATACATTTCCTTAGTTCAGCATCAGTCGCGCTCAAGGAATATTCTTTGCAATAGGAAGTTAGACGACTCAACATCTCTTCAGCCTGCTGATCAGTAAGTACAAACAACAGAAGCTCCTTTCTGACAAAAATCAGTGTATCGAGAACTTTTGACAAAAAAAGGGGACGTGGAATCCACGTCCCCTAAGCATAAGTACGAGTAGATTATCGAGCAACAATTACCACATGGCGATCAGGGTCAGAGCCCTCGGAGTGAGTATCGACTGCATCATTACCACGAAGCGCAATATGAACCAGTCGACGCTCATAGGCATTCATAGGCGGAAGCGACACACTCTTATGAGTACGGATAGCGCGCTCGGCAGCAGACTGAGCCATAGCGGCGACCTTGTCCTGACGGCGACTCTTATAACCCTCGACATCGACGACAACCGGATACCTAAAGCCGAGCTTGCGACTTACCAGCAGAGAGAACATAACCTGAAGGGCATCAAGCGTGCGTCCATGACGACCAATGAGAACAGCAAGATCAGGGGCAGTTACATCCAGAATCAACTCGCCCTCGTCGCCTTCATACTCATCGATAGGAGAGTTGGCGGCATCGAAGTGCGAAAGGATGGAACGCAGAATGGAAATCGCAACATCGGCAATGGTGTCGAGCTCCTCATCGGTCAGCTCTTCACCAGCCTTGTAGCGCTGTGCAATCTCGGGATAATCGCCCGCGACCTGCGGGGCAACCTCCTCAAGCATATCCTCGATGATCTCTTCAGACATAACGTACTCCAAAAGTTAGGTACCTAAATAAGATTGATATCCCGACTACTTCTTTTTGTGCGGGCGAGGTTTCTTCTCGCGACGGGTAACCTCGACCTGCAGCGGAGCGTTCTTGAGGCGCTCCT
>OLOQ01002509.1_pt1 | contig 14905 bp, 10 predicted proteins | sample 1673101 | NCBI WGS metagenome assembly OLOQ01 (sample SAMEA3136754, study PRJEB25190) | human gut metagenome | biome: human gut; feature: human-associated habitat; material: faeces | place: Austria | collected 2013 | reverse complement strand
GGGCCTCGTCCAGGGCCTGCTCCTCGGTGTAGCCCAGGGCCACCTCCAGGAAGTTCTTATTCCGGACGTTTGGGTCCTGAGAGGGCATCTCGTTCTTATCCAGACGCATATTGATCTTGGCAGCCATGTTACTTTACCTCCTGCTTGAACAGATTGCAGACTTCCTCGTGCTTGCGCACCTCGAAATCGTGATACATCTGGTTGCGCTTGACAGCCAGATCCCAGTCCACCTGCTGGCCGTCGAAGTCGGGGCCGTCCACGCAGGCAAACTTGGTCTCGCCGCCAACGGTCAGGCGGCAGCCGCCGCACATGCCGGTGCCGTCGATCATGATGGGGCTCATGGACACGGTGGTGGGCACGCCATAGGGGGCGGTGGTCTTACAGACAAACTTCATCATCACCATGGGGCCGATGGCGAAGATCTCGTCATACTGGTTGCCCTCATCCAGCAGCTGCTTCAGGGCCTCGGTGACCAGGCCCTTCTGGCCATAGGAGCCGTCGTCTGTGCAGACCTTCAGCACGGAGGAAACGGCCCTGAACTTGTCCTCCAGAATGACCACGTCCTTGTTCTTGAAGCCCACCACAGCGTGGACCTCTGCGCCGCAGTCATGGAACTTCTTCAGAACGGGATACGCGATGGCGCAGCCCACGCCGCCGCCGACGACACAGACCTTCTTCTTGCCCTCGGTTTCGGTGGGCTTGCCCAGGGGGCCCACGAAGTCGTGGAGATACTCGCCCTGCTGCTTGTGGCTGAGCTTTTCGGTGGTGGCGCCCACGGTCTGGACAATGATGGTAACGGTGCCCTTTTCGCGGTTATAGTCATGGATGGTGATGGGGATGCGCTCGCCGTTTTCATCCACCCGCAGGATGATGAACTGGCCGGGCTGTGCCTTCCTGGCAACCATAGGAGCCTCGATCTCATACAGGATCACGGTGGGTTTCAACGCTTCTTTGGTCACGATGCGATACATGGTCGTTCCTTCTTTCCTAATTCATAAGGGGTACAGCCGTACCCGGAGCATAGGGCGGACCCAGGCCCGCCCTATGTCGTGTGTGTTTATAATATCACAATGTGCGGATTTCGTCAATCCGTAATAAAGTATTATCGGGCGATTATGACGGGAAAGTCCGTGCCTGCGCCTCTTGCAAACCGCCTGGGATGCGGCTATAATGGGGACAACGTTATTCCGGAATAAATATAAGGAGGAATCTGTCATGATCCAAGTCAACGCCGTGGGCGACGCCTGCCCCATCCCGGTGGTCAAGACCCTCCAGGCCCTGAAGAGCCTGCAAGGCGCCGGCTCCGTGGAGACCCTGGTGGATAACCGCATCGCCGTGGAGAATCTCACCCGCCTGGCCCAGAGCAAGGGCTGCGCCATTGAGACCGAACAGCTGGCGGAAAACCGCTTCCGGGTGGTCATCTCCGCCCAGGAGGGGGCCCAGCTGCCGGAGTCCGCCGACGGACTGTGCACCGTCCCCTCGGAAAAGCCCGAAAACACCGTGGTGGTCATCTCCGCCGACCACATGGGCGAGGGGGACGAGGCCCTGGGCCGGGTGCTGCTGAAGGGCTTCCTGTTCGCCCTGACCCAGCAGGAGAAGCTGCCCCGGACCCTGCTGTTCTATAACGGCGGCGCTTCCGTCACCTGCGAGGGCTCCGCCTCCCTGGAGGACCTGCACAAGCTGGAGGCGCTGGGGGTGGAGATCCTCACCTGCGGCACCTGTCTGAATCATTACGGCATCGCCGACAAGCTCCGGGTGGGTCAGGTGACCAATATGTACGTCATCGCCGAAAAGCAGATGAACGCCGCCCTGGTGATCCGGCCTTGACCCGGCAGCGCACCCCCGCCCTGGTGATCTCCTTTCAGGAGACGGCCCAGGCCCTGGCGGCGGAGGCTCTGTTCACCCGGCTGACCCTGCCGGGGCGCATCATTCCCCTGCCCTCCCGGATCTCCGCCGGGTGCGGCCTGGCCTGGAAGGCGGCCCCCGGCGACCAGGCCGTCCTGACGGCGGCTTTAGAGGAAAACGGCATCGGCCACGGCCCCTGCTGCGTATTGGAGATGTTCTGATGACGGAGATCTATCTGGACAGCGCCGCCACCTCCCTGCACAAGCCGCCTCAGGTGGCCCAAGCGGTGGCGGAGGCCATCTGCACGGCGGGCAACGCCGCCCGGGGAGCCCATGGGGCCTCCATGGCCGCCTCCCGGACGGTGTACGATACCCGGTGCCTGGTTGCCCGGCTGCTGGGCTGTCCCCGGCCGGACCATGTGGCCTTCACCGCCAACTCCACCATGGCCCTGAATATGGCCATCTCCGGCCTGCTGACCCCGGAGGACCACGCCATTTCCACAGATCTGGAGCACAACTCCGTGCTGCGGCCTCTGTACGCCCTGCAGCGGCAGGGCATGGGCCTGAGCTTCCTTCCGGCGGACGGAAACGGCCGCCTGGACTATGACGCCCTGGAGGGGCTGTTCCGGCCCGACACCCGGGCCGTGGTGTGCACCCACGCCTCCAACGTCACCGGCGATATGCCGGATATCCTCCGCATCGCCGCCCTGGCCCATGCCCATGGGGCCCTCCTGATCCTGGACGCCTCCCAGACGGCGGGGGCCGTCCCCCTGGACATGACGGCCCTGGGGGCGGACGTTCTGTGCTTCACCGGCCACAAGAGCCTGCTGGGGCCCCAGGGCACCGGCGGTCTGTGCATCCGCCCAGGGGTGGAGCTGCGGCCCCTGCTGCGGGGCGGCAGCGGCGTCCACTCCTTCGACCCGGACCAGCCCGCCGCCTACCCCACCCGGCTGGAGGCCGGGACCCTCAACAGCCACGGCCTGGCAGGACTCCACGCCGCCCTGGAGTATCTCCTGGCGGAGGGGGTGGAGAACCTGTATGCCCGGGAGCACGCCCTGATGCGGCGGTTTTACCTGGGGGTCCGGGACATTCCCGGCGTCCGGATATACGGCGACTTTTCCGCCCCTTGCCGGGCCGCTATCGTGTCCCTGAACATCCGGGACCTGGACTCCGGCGAGGTGTCCGACGCCCTCTTACAGGGCTGGGGCATCGCCACCCGCCCCGGGGCCCACTGCGCTCCCCGGCTCCACCGTGCCCTGGGCACAGAGCGCCAGGGCATCGTGCGCTTCAGCTTCTCCCCTTTCAACACCCCTCAGGAGATCGACACCGCCGTCCGGGCGGTAGCCGACCTGGCCCGATAAAATTTCAGCACCCCCCGGCGCGTCTGCGCCGAGGGGTGCGTTTTTGTCTCGCTTTATCCCGGGTCTGTCCCGGGGGTGTCCCGCCCTGTTCCGGGACCGTCCGCGGAGGTTTTACAGCCGGACGCCGCTGTCCACCACCACGGCCCGGGCATAGGCCAGCTTCAGGTCGTGGCTCAGCTGCATGGGGGGCAGCTGCTGGCGGATGTGCTCAACCGGCACGCCGAACTGCCGGGACATCTCCTGATACCGGCGCTCCACGTCCTCATCCGTGACGCGGATGTGCTCCAGCCGGGCGATCTCCGTCATGGCCAGCTCATACCGGGCGGACTCCAGGGCGTTCTCCCGGGCGTGAGCCCGGAGGTCCTCCTCAGTCATGCCGGCCATCTGCAGATAGTCGGACAGGGAGGCTCCCTGGCTCATGAGGCGGCTTTCCAGCTCCTGCAAAAGCCCGGTGAGCTGGCTCTCCACCATGGAGTCGGGCACCTGTACCTCCATGCCATCCAGCACCTGGCGCACCAGGGCGTCGGCAAAGGCGTCCCGGGCCTGGGCCTCCTTGCGCTGGAGGGCGGCGGACATGATGGCCTGGCGCAGGGCCGCCGCGTCGGAAAAGCCCTGGGCCCGGGCAAATTCGTCGTTCAGCTCCGGCATACTGCGGCGGACGATGCGGTGGGCCTTCACCCGGAACACCGCCGCCTTCCCCGCCAGCTCCGGGGTGTACTGCTGGGGGAAGGTCACATGGATCTCCCGCTCCTCCTCCGGGCGGATCCCCGCCACCTGCTCCTCGAACCCGTCGATGAACATGCCGCTACCCAGCAACAGGGGATAGTTCTCGGCCTTGCCGCCGTCGAAGGGCACGCCGTCCACGGAGCCGTCAAAGTCCAGGGTCACCTCGTCGCCCATGGCGGCCCGGTCCCGTTCCTGCTCCACCAGGTGGGCCTGGAGCCACTCCTCCATGGCCTTGTCCACGTCGTCGTTGGACAGCTCCGCCTGGGGCATGGGGGCGGCCAGACCCTTGTACTTGCCCAGCTTTACCTCCGGATACAGCTCCGCCAGGGCGGCGAAGGTGAAGCCCTCCGGCCCGATGTCCACGATGCGCAGCTCCGGCGCCCCGGCCACCAGGATCTCCTCCTGGCCGAAGGCCTCCACCAGGGCCCGGGGGAAGGTCTCGTTCACCGCCTCCTGATAGAACACGTCCGGGGCGTAGGCCTGCTCCAGAGCCCGGCGGGCGGCCTTGCCGGGGGCGCAGCCGTCCACGGGGTACAGGTCCCGGTTGGCCTGGTAGGCGTCGTCCAGGGCCTTCTGCCACTCCTGCTTCTCCACCCGGATGGTCAGCTCCACCCGGCGGTTTTCCTTCATCTCTTTGTTCAGTACGGTCATGGATGCTCCTCCAAATTTATGATCTTGTCCCCTATTATACCGGAAAAGCCCCGCCGCCGCAACCGTTTCCAATTGTAAAAAAACTGTGACATATATCACTTTCCCCTTTTCTTTTTCCGCGCATTATGGTATCATCTGTTGCACTATCACTTTCGGAGGAATACCATGGAAACCGTTAAGAAATTCATCAAGGAACACCCGCATATGTGGTGGGGACTGTATCTGCCGGTGTACCTGACCATGTTTTTCATCATCGAGCATCTCATCACCGACAACTATTGGGCCACGCAGACGGTGATCGACGACTATATCCCCTTCTGCGAGTGGTTCATTTTCCCCTATGACGCCTGGTCCTTCCTGCTGGTGGCCATCGGCCTGTACCTGATCGTCAAGGACGCCGAGGGCTTCCGGCGGTATATGTGGGCCATTGCCATCACCTTTACCACCGCCACGGTGTTCTGTGCCCTGGTGCCCAACGGCCAGGACCTGCGCCCGGCGGTGATGGCCCACCACAACATCGCCACCTGGCTGCTGGAGAACACTTATGCCCTGGACACCAACACCAATGTGTTCCCCAGCGTCCACGTGCTGGGCGTCGTGGCGGGGGTGTCCGCCGTGTGGCACACGCCGGGCCTGCGGAAGTGGGGCTGGCGCGCGGGGTCCCTGGCCCTGGGCATCGTCATCATCGCCGCCACGCTGTTTGTCAAGCAGCACGCCTTTATTGACGTTCTGGCGGGCCTGTTTGTGGGGGCTTTGGGCTATATCATCGTGTACGTCGTCATCGGAGAGAAAAGAGACCGCCTGATGGCGGAAGGAAAGAGGCTGCGCTATGGAAGCTGTCAGAACGCCGATTCTTGAGGGGATCACCCTGGAGGAGCAGGAGCAGATGCGGGTGTGCTTCGGGGTGCGGGAGGAGCGCTTTCGGGCCGGAGAGACCGTGTATGACTTCGCCGAGGGGCGGAAGTATCTGGGCCTGATCGCCCAGGGCAGCGCCGTGATCCAGCGCATCGACCGCCAGGGGGGGCGCACCATCCTGGAGCACCTGGAAAGCGGCGGCGTGTTCGGGGAGATGCTGATGTTCGAGAACGTGGCCGGTGACAGCATCACCGTGATCGCCGAGGAGCCCTGCCGGGTGTGGTTCATGCAGGACGAGCACATGACCCGCCGCTGCGAAAAGGCCTGCGCCCATCACAGCCGCCTGGTGGAGAATATGTTCCACATCATGACCGAAAATGCCGCCGCCCTGTCCGAGCGGGTGGAGGTCCTCAGCCGCCGCAGCATCCGGGAGAAGCTGCTGTGCTATTTCGGCCTGCTGGCCGGACAGCGGCAGAAGCCCAGCTTCCAGCTGCCCTTCTCCCTCAGCGCCCTGGCGGACTATATCTCCGCCGACCGCAGCGCCATGATGCGGGAGCTGAAGAAGATGAAGGACGAGCACCTGGTGGAGGTGGCCGGGCGGCAGGTGACCCTGTGCGCCCCGGCCCGGTAAGGGGCAGGAAACTTTTCCCGGACGTTGACTTTTCCGGGGGAATGGTGTATTATGGTGGCGGTTCCGTGTGGAAACGGGGCCGGATAATCGAATCATGTCCGAAGATGCTGTGCGGCGGGTACCGCAAAGGCCGGAAAACGGCCAGGTGCCTGCCTAAAAGAAACGGGGCGAAGGAACCCCACGCGAACGGCACTGTGGGCGCAAGAATGCACCGAAGCGGCCTTGGCCGCCGGGACGAAAGTCCGCCATTGGGAGAAACCTCCTGAGAAGGTAGGATGCAGACGAGGAGCCATCGGCTCCACGGCGCGAGGCAGGAGAATTGCACGGCGGAGGGCAAAAGCGCGGCGGGCGTTCTCTTCGTTGTGCGCGGGTGAAAGCATGCGCCGCCGGTGATCCCCTGGGGGAGACCGGCGGCTTTTTTGCGGCGGAAGTGCGCCCGTTCATCGGAATGCCCCGGTGCGCACTTCGTTGACTTGCCGGAAACGGCTGGGCATAAATTTTTCACAGGAGGAAAATGCATATGAAGAAACGCATCGTTTCTCTGCTGCTGGCATTGGTGATGGTACTGAGCCTGGTACCCACCACCGTGTGGGCAGTAGAGAACCACGACGGCCAGGTTCGGGTCATCGTGGAAAACACGACCTACGCAAAGGCCGACGGCGCTGCCTGGGATGGCACGCTGGTGGACAAGTGGGTGGACCTGGCTCCCGGGTCCTCCATGATGGACTGCATCGTCAGCGCCCTGGGTACCTATTCCCAGACCGGCGCCGAGTCCGGCTACATCAGCGAGATCAACGGCCTGTCCGCCGGTGACGGCGGCGAAGCCTCCGGCTGGATGGGAACCCTGAACGATTGGTTCACCAACGTTGGGTTCAAGGACATCAAGGCCGGGGACAAGCTGTTCGCCGGGGATGTCATCCGGGTCATGTACACCGTTAACGGCTACGGCGCGGACATCGGCGGTGACTGGAACACCCAGAGCGACACCAGCCTGGCGGCCCTGTCCTTCAGCGAAGGTGTCCTGACTCCCGACTTCGCCTCCGACAAGACCGCCTACACCCTGACCCTGCCCCAGGGCGTCACCGGCATCCGGATGACGGCCACCGCCTCCAACAAGAACAATCAGGTCTATCTCTCTGCCGACGGCACCGACTACCGCCGGGTGGAGACCGTGCCCGTCCATAACGGCACCGTCCTGACCATCCGCTGCGGCGACAAGGCGGCGGCCACCGAGTGGTCCCCCGCTATCACCCCCACCACCTACACCGTCACCGTGTCCCAGGAGGGTGACGCGCCCCAGGGCGACCTGGACGTCTCCTTCAAGGGCCTGCACAATGCACAGCTGGCCGACATCAAGGTGTATACCTATGCCGATGGTGTGAAGGGCGAAAAGAACCTGCTGGCCAATGTGGATATCGAGCCCGACGGCTATGGTCTGATGTACAACACCAAGCTGCCTGTGGGCGACTATCTGGTGGAGGGCTACAACACCGAGGGTCAGCTCAACGGCACCCTGGTGCTGACCGTGAAGGCCAATCAGGAGAACGTGTTTACCCTGGTCCGGGCCTACGCCATCTATGCCACCAACGACAGCAGCAGCTGGGTGGAGGGCAAGGATTACACCATCGACGTCACCGTTACCGGCCCCGATGGCACGGACCTCCAGGCCAAGACCGGCGTCTCCACCACCTATGGCAATACCCACACCGCCTGCCTGTTTGTGGAGGGCGGCAGCCTGAAGATCACCCTGACCCCCATCGGCGACAAGGCGGCGGGCTATCTGCCCATTACCACCGCCATGTCCAGCAAGCAGACCGTGGGCTGCGGCGCCAAGAGCTTCTCTCTGACCATTCCCAAGGCCCTGGACCTGACCGTTACCGCCCCCGCCGGCTCCACCCTGCGGATGGGCACCTTCGGTAGCTACTATAGCTATACCTTCCTGGAGCCCATTTCCCAGGAGACCAAGGGCGACACCATGACCGCCTCCTTCCGCCTGCCGGAGACCGGCAGTCAGCAGTTCCTGCGGGCCCAGAATCCCGACGGCGTCACCTACTGGACCTTCGGCAAATTCACCGGCGGCCAGGAGCTGGCTGTGACCCGGGATGACCTGCACATGGACGACGATGTCACCGCCGCCTCCGTCAACCGCTTCGATAAGAACGTGTATGACCTGGGCAACATCTACCTGAACATCAACCGCCAGGGCTACCTGAACATGGATGCCGGCCAGACCTACGAGCTGAACGTGCTGCGTAACTGGCAGGCCATCGAGAGCTTCATGAACAGCCAGATCGCCCTGCCCGACGCGCACTATCAGGTGCTGAGCCTGGACGGCGGCGACAGCGACGTGGTGACCATCACCCCCGACGCCAACAATTCCTGCCTGGCCACCATGACCGCCAACCACCCGGGCACCGCCATCGTCCAGGTGACCTATGACGCCATGACCTTCGTTCAGGGTATGGGCGGCAAGGACTTCAGCGCCATCTGGCCGGAGTTCACCGGCGTGTTCGTGGTGTCCGTGGGTGCCGACGGCTCCTCTATCCAGACCAACACCTTCATCGACCGTCCCACCGTGAACATCACCAAGGACGAGCAGAAGTATCTGGATGCCGAGCACGACATCCTGTTCTATGTGGGTACCCAGGGCGCCAGCTACAGCTTCACGCCCCAGGAGGGCTGCACCGTTACCGTGGCCCGCTCCACCGTCACCGATAAGATGACCTTCAACGGCTTCACCAGCCAGGGCGTTTCCGTGGATAAAAACGGCCAGGTCACCGTTACGGGCCTGACCACCGGCCGCCACATTCTCCGCATCGAGAAGGACGGCATGGCCGCCTACCAGGTCATCACCGCCCGGGGCGTCAGCTATGACCTCATCGACGCCGACGGCAAGGTCCTGCCCCAGGATGCTGAGCTGGTCCCCGGCCAGGCCGTAAAGGTCCAGTTCCACGACCTGGTAAGCCCCCAGGAGAAGATCTCCGGCGTTTACAACTTCAATTTCTCCCTGCTGTACCTGGATGCCCAGGGCAACAAGTATCAGACCAACCCCGGCACCCCCTTCGGCCAGTATGATTTCAGCGGCAACCCCGTTCGCCAGCTGCTGAGCGTCACCATCCCCGAGACCGCCGAAGGCTATAGCTATGACCTGACCGGTACCATCCGAGTGGGCGGCTTCGGCGGCATTCCCACCCACCGCGGCGTGTCCTACCGCTCCGGCATGGACCGCCAGTACGGTTCCACCACCGCCGCAGTCCTGACCCGTCTGCCTGAGCTGGTGCTGCCTCTGACCGGCTGGTACGTCCACGATGTGGAGCAGAAGATCGCCGCCATCGGCGAAGTGACCCTGGACTCCGAGGAGGCCATCCAGGCCGCCCGCGCCGCCTATGACGCCCTGCGCCAGGAGCGCAAGGAGCAGGTCAGCAATTATGACGTGCTGGTGGCCGCCGAGGCCCGGCTGGCGGAGCTTCAGGACGAGGCCGTGGCCAACGTGGAGGCCCTCATCAACGCCATCGGCCAGCCTGTGACCCCCGCCTCCCGCGCCGCCGTGGAGGCCGCCCGGGCCGCTTACGACGCCCTGGCCCAGAAGCTCCAGGAGCGCGTGGGCAACTACGATGTGCTGCTGGCCGCCGAGGCCCGGCTGGCGGAGCTGAACGCCGAGAACATCTATAAGACCACCGGCGACTATATCGCCGCCAAGGGTGCCCCCGTCACCGGCTCCATCGGCGGCGAGTGGGCGGTTCTGGGCCTGGCCCGTTCCGGCCGGGACGTCCCCGGTGCGGACGCGTATTACGCCTCCGTGGTGGAGTATGTGCAAAAGGCCATGGACGAGAACGGCCGTCTGAACCGCTCCCGCTCCACCGAGAATTCCCGTCTGATCCTGGCCCTGACGGCTATGGGTAAGGACGTGACCCATGTGGCCGGGCGGAACCTGCTGGACGGCCTGGATTCCATGAGCTTCATCACCAAGCAGAGCGTCAACGGTCCCGTGTGGGCTCTGCTGGCTCTGGACAGCCATGACTATCCCGTCTCCGGCGACGTGACCCGGGAGAAGCTGGTCCGGGCCATCCTGGATACCCAGCGGGAGGACGGCAGCTGGCCTGTCATCGCCTCCTCCCAGGTCCCCGATGTGGACATGACCGCCATGGCCATCCAGGCCCTGGCCCCCTACTATGAAAACGCCCAGGTGAAGGCGGCTGTGGACGCGGCCCTGACCTTCCTGGCCGGTGCGCAGAACGCCGACGGCACCTTCAGCGAGATCCCCGGCACCGATGCCTCCGCCGAGTCCACGGCCCAGGTCATCGTGGCCCTGACGGCTCTGGACATTGATCCCACCGCCGACAGCCGGTTCGTAAAGAGCGGCGTCAGCGTCGTGGACGCGCTGTGCGGCTTCTATGTCACCGGCGGCGGCTTCCGCCACCTGATGGACGACGCCGACGTGGACGGCATGGCCACCGAGCAGGGCTACTACGCCCTGGCGGCCTACTATCGCCTGACTGCCGGCAAGACCAGCCTGTATGACATGAGCGACGTCACCATCACCGTGACGCCCGATCAGCCTGTGACCCCCGATCAGCCCGCAAAGCCCGACGCCCCCCGTACCGGCGATGAAAGCCCGGTGCTGGTGTGGATGGGCATGGCGGCTCTGGCCGGTGCGGCCGTGCTGCTGATGCAGAACAAGAAAAAGCGCGCGTAAACCGCCGCAAATACACCCGCGCAGGGGCGTCTTCGGACGTCCCTGCGCATGGTGCTATAAATGGAGGTGTTCCCCTATGCGGAAAAGATACGGAAAATTCCTGCTGGCCCTGGTGCTGGCCCTGACATTGCTGACGGTAGCGGGCTGCGACATCCAGGTCCCATCCACCCCCACCGCGCCGGTGAACCCCGGCACGGAGCAGACGGATCCCCAGGACAAGCCTGACACCCCGGAATCGCCGGAGGAGCCGGAGGAGCCCGAGGAGCCGGACAGCCAGGGCGACCAGGACCAATACCACACGGACCCGGTGCCCCAGGGGAAGCCCCAGCCGGTGGAGCCGGAGGAAACCAAGCCCGACACCTCTCAGCAAGCCACCTGCACCATCTCTATCTCCTGCGCTACCATCCTGAACAATATGGACAAGTGCGAGGAGGCCAAGCGGGCGCTGGTGCCCGCCGACGGGGTGATCCTGCCTGCCGTTACGGTGACGTTTTCCCAGGGGGAGAGTGTGTTTGACGTTTTGCAGCGGGTGTGCAAGGAAAGGAAGATCCCCATGGAGTTCAGCTGGACACCCATCTATAACTCCGCCTATATCGAGGGGATCTATAACCTGTACGAGTTCGACGTAGGCGACGGCTCCGGCTGGATGTACAAGGTCAACGACTGGTTCCCCAACTACGGCTGCTCCCGGTATCAGGTGCAGCAGGGGGACGTGATCTGCTGGGTGTATACCTGCGACCTGGGCTATGACGTAGGCGGCGGCTACGCCGCCGGGTAAGGCCCCGAGAACCGCAAAAAACCCGCAGGGCGGGGCCTGTGCGCCCCGCCCTGCGCAAAACCGTATGACGAAAGGAGGCCGGAGCCGTGGGCGACGCCTTTTCCCGCTATCATCCCCTGGTGAATTTCCTGTTTTTCGCCCTGGTGCTGGCCTATTCCATGGTGCTGATGCACCCGGTGTGCCTGGCGGTGTCCCTGACGGGGGCGCTGGTGTACGCCGGTGAGCTGGGAGGCCGCCGGGCCCTGGCGGGGCACCTGAAATTCGCCCTGCCGGTGCTTCTGCTGGCGGCCATCGTGAACCCGGCCTTCAACCACGCGGGTGTCACCATTCTCATCTATCTGCCCTCCGGCAATCCCCTGACCCTGGAGAGTATCCTCTACGGCCTGGCGGCGGGGGCCATGCTGTGCGCCGTGGTGCTGTGGTTCGTGTGCTTCAACGCCGTGATCACGTCAGACAAGTTCGTGTATCTGTTCGGCCGGGTTATTCCGGCATTGTCCCTGGTGCTGAGCATGACACTGCGGTTCGTGCCCCTGTTCCGGCGGCAGCTGGAGGTGGTGCGCCAGGCCCAGTTCTGCATCGGCCGGGACGCCTCCTGCGGTAGCGTGTGGCAGCGGGTCCGCCGGGCCGTGACCATCTTTTCCATCATGGTCACCTGGGCCTTAGAAAACGCCATCGAAACCGCCGACAGCATGAAAAGCCGGGGCTACGGCCTGCGGGGCCGGACGGCCTTCTCCATCTATCGCATGGAGAGCCGGGACCGGTACGCCCTGGCGTGGCTGGGCTTCTGCGGGCTGTATCTGCTGTGCGGATGCCTGGCCGGAGGGCTGAAGTGGTGGTATTTCCCCCTGCTGCAGGGGGTCATGACCCAGCCGTTTTCCATCAGCTTTTATCTGGCGTATCTGGCCCTGTGCCTGACGCCGGTGATCATAGACCGAAGGGAGGCCCGCGCATGGCGCTGTTCACCATCGAAAACCTGAGCTTTACCTATCCGGGGCAGACCGCCCCGGCCATTGACCGCCTGACCCTGACGGTGCCGGAGGGTGCCTTTCTGGTGCTGTGCGGCCCGTCGGGCTGCGGCAAGTCCACCCTGCTGCGGCAGCTGAAGCCCGCCCTGGCCCCCCACGGGGTCCGGCAGGGGCGCATCCTGTTCCGGGACGCCCCCCTGGAGCAGGCGGACCAGCGGACCCAGGCGGCCCGCATCGGCTTTGTCCAGCAGTCGCCGGAAAACCAGATCGTCACCGACAAGGTGTGGCACGAGCTGGCCTTCGGGCTGGAGAGCCTGGGGACGGACACCCCCACCATCCGCCGCCGGGTGGCGGAGATGGCGGCGTTCTTCGGCATCGAGGACTGGTTTTACCGGGACGTGGCGGAGCTGTCCGGCGGACAGAAGCAGCTGCTGAACCTGGCCTCGGTGATGGCCATGCAGCCGGACGTGCTGATCCTGGACGAGCCCACCAGCCAGCTGGACCCCATCGCCGCCTCGGATTTTCTGGCGGTGCTGGGGAAGATCAACCGGGAGCTGGGCACCGCCGTGGTGCTGACGGAGCACCGGCTGGAAGAAGCCTTTCCCCTGGCCACCGCCGTGGCGGTGATGGACCGGGGCAGGCTCCTGTGCACCGGCACCCCCCAGCAGGTGGGCCGCCAGCTGAAAACCCTGGGGCACGGGATGTTCCTGGCCATGCCCGCCGCCATGCGCATCTGGGCCTCGGTGGAGACGGAGGCCCCCTGCCCCGTCACCGTCCGGGAGGGGCGGGACTTTCTGCGCCGATATGCCGCGGAGCGTCCGCTGGGCCCCCTGCCCCGGGAAGAAGAGCATCCCCGGCGGGAGCCGGTGATAACGGCCAGGGGGGTGTGGTTCCGGTATGAGCCGGACAGCCCGGACGTTGTAAAGGGGCTGGACCTGACCCTGGGCCGGGGGGAGTTCCTGGCCCTGCTGGGCGGCAACGGCGCGGGAAAAAGCACCACCCTGCGGCTGCTGTCCGGCATGAAAAAACCCCAGCGGGGCGAAATTTCCCTTCGGGGACGCATGGGGATGCTGCCCCAGAATCCCCAGACCCTGTTTGTGAAGAAAACGGTCCGGGAGGACCTGTTCGAGATATTCTCCGGCACGAAAACGCCCCGCCCCCGGCAGGAGGAGCGGGCGGCCCGGATGACGGCCCTGTGCCGCCTGGAGGACCTGCTGGACCGGCACCCCTATGACCTGTCCGGCGGCGAGCAGCAGCGGGCGGCCCTGGCCAAGGTGTTGCTGCTGGAGCCGGAGATCCTGCTGCTGGACGAGCCCACCAAGGGCCTGGACGCGGAGTTCAAGCAGACCTTCGCCCTGATCCTGCGGACTCTGCTGCGGCAGGGGGTGTCCCTGCTGATGGTCAGCCACGATGTGGAGTTCTGCGCCCGGTATGCCCACCGCTGCGCCCTGTTTTTCGACGGCGGCGTGGTGACGGAGGCGGCCCCCCGGGACTTCTTCAGCGGCAACAGCTTCTATACCACCGCCGCCAACCGCATGGCCCGCAGTCTGGAGCCCCGGGCGGTGACACCGGAGGACGTGATGGCCGCCTGCGGCGGCACGGTGCCGCCGGAGCCGCCGCTGCCGGAGGATATCCCTCCTCTGCCGGAGGCCCGGGAGGAGACGCCGGACTGGAAGCCGCCGCGGCTGCCCCTGTGGCGCAAGGCGCTGGCCGCCGTGTCCGGGGCGGGAGCCATGGCCATCTTCCTGTATGCCGCCAATGTCACGGACCTGTCCGCCGTGGTGGACAAGGGCGGGCTGACGGCCCTGGGGCAGAAGCAGCTGACGCTGTATCTGGTGTTCTGCGGACTGCTGCTGATCCTGGCCCTGGCCATCGGGCGGCGGTCCAGGCCCCCGGCGCAGGTGCAGCTTCCGGTGGAAAAGCGCAGGCTGTCCCGCCGGACGACGGCGGCTGCGGCGTCCATCCTGCTGCTGATCCCCGTGACCCTGTTCGTGGGGGTGTATTACCTGAACAACCAGCGATACGGCCTGGTGTCGGTGCTGGTGCTGCTGGAGTGCATGGCCCCGTTTTTCCTGGTGTTCGAGGGGCGGCGGCCCCAGGCCCGGGAGCTGGTGGTCATCGCGGTGTTATGCGCCATCTCCGTGGCGGGCCGGGCGGCGTTTTTCATGTTGCCCCAGTTCAAGCCCGTGATGGCCATGACCATTATTTCCGGCGTGGCCCTGGGCGGCGAAAGCGGCTTCCTGGTGGGGGCCTTGTCCATGCTGGTGTCCAATATGCTGTTTTCCCAGGGGGTGTGGACCCCCTGGCAGATGTTCTGCATGGGGATCATCGGCTTTCTGGCGGGTGTCCTGTTCCGGAAGGGCCTGCTGCGGCGGGCCCGGGGGGGCCTGTGCACCTT
>OLOQ01002503.1_pt1 | contig 14937 bp, 10 predicted proteins | sample 1673101 | NCBI WGS metagenome assembly OLOQ01 (sample SAMEA3136754, study PRJEB25190) | human gut metagenome | biome: human gut; feature: human-associated habitat; material: faeces | place: Austria | collected 2013 | reverse complement strand
GGATTCTGGAGTATATCCAGGCGCATGCCAGCGTCGAGGACGAGTCCGGAAATATCCACAACGCCAATATCATCTGGGGTACGAGCGAGAAACCCCAGTTGGGCAATGCCATCGAGCTGGTAGTGGTGGCGACGGGATTCGAGGGCGACGAGGAGAAGCGGATGATGAAGACGGTCATTCCGCCCGCACGGATCGTCAAGCCTGTCCCGGAAGGTGCCGACCCCGCCGGAAAGCCGGTGTTGGAACCGGTGGGCAAGCCCGGCAAGGCCACTCCGCAGACACGCCCTCTGGAGCAGGTGATCCTGGGCGAGAAATCGACCCGTTACAGCAATATCGACCAGATCCTCGCCAAACCGGCTTATCAGTCGCGTAAGGCGCAGTTCATCGTCGAGATGCCTGCGGGCCGCAAGGAGGTGCTTAAGGAGGAGAAGGGTGCTGCGGAGCGTGCGGAGGAAAACCGCTCCGAGTCGCTGTTCGATTAACATAAAACGGATTGGATTTGGAAGATAGTGCTGCGGCCATCATCTATCACGGCATGACGTTTCATGTCGTGGTGCTGTGTTGTGTGACTTTGTTCCTGCTATTGGTTTCGGCGTTGGTTTCCGGCTCCGAAACCGCTTTTTTTTCGCTTTCGGGTAACGATGTGCGCAAGATCCGGCGGCACGATACGCCGGTTTGCCGGCGGATGCTGAATCTGCTGGGCAAGGCCGATCTGCTGCTGGCTACGATTCTGGTAGTCAATAATCTGGTCAATATCGGTATCGTTATCCTCTCTTCGGAGATCATCGATTCGCTTTTCACTTTCGCCCGTTTCGAGTTTCTTTTCAAGACGGTGATCGTGACGTTCCTGCTGCTGCTTTTCGGGGAGATTTTGCCTAAAGTCGCGGCGCAGACGATTCCTTTGCGGTTCGCCGGTTTCGCTGCGCGGCCCCTTTTGGTGCTGCGATGGATTTTTTATCCGTTGTCGTATGTGCTGGTGCGCACCGGAAACCGTATCAGCGAGCGGGCTGCCCACCATCAGGAAATTTCCATCGGCGAACTGGCCGATGCGATCGATATGACACGCACGGCCTCCAAGGAGGAGCACGGGATGCTTTCGGGCATCGTCAGCTTCGTCAATACCGAGGTGCAGGAGATCATGAAACCCCGGGTGGATATTACGGCCGTTGCCATCACGGATTCCTATGAACAGGTCAAGCAGACCATCATCCGGTCGGGTTTCTCGCGCATTCCGGTTTACGAGGGCGATTTGGACAATATCAAGGGAACGCTTTATGTCAAGGATCTGCTTTCGCATATCGACCGGGGCGACGAATTCGGCTGGCAGCAACTGATCCGCAGGCCCTATTTCGTGCCGGAGCACAAGAAGATCAACGACCTGCTGGCCGATTTCCAGAACCAGAAGATCCACATGGCGATCGTCGTCGATGAATACGGCTCGACGCAGGGCCTCGTGTCGCTCGAAGACATCGTCGAGGAGGTAGTGGGTGAAATTTCGGACGAAAGCGACAAGGACGAAGTGTTTTATACCCGTTTGGACAAAGATACCTACCTGTTCGACGGCAAGACCCATATCGGCGATTTCGAACGCATTGTGGAGATTGCCGAAGGTACTTTCGCCGATGTCAAGGGGCGTGCCGAAACACTGGCCGGTCTGATGCTCGAACTGAAGTGCGACTTCCTGAAAAAGGGGGATACGGTAACGGCTCACGGTGTGCGGTTCACTGTGGAGGAGATCGAGGGACACCGCATCGACAAGATCAAAGTCCGTCTGCATGGATAATATCCTTTGTATCGAAAAGGTTTTGTCCTGGGAACGGTTGCTGCGGCTGGTTCCCGAACGGGATCTTCGGTTGGCTGCGGCGTTGAAGCCGGCTTCCCGCCGCGAAGAGTTTCTGATGTGGCGGTCGATTGTTTACCGTCGTCTGCCGGATGCCGAAATCGCATATAATGCGGTCGGAGCTCCCGTCGTATGCAATTATCCTCTCCATATCGGAGTTTCCCACTGCCCCGGATACGTTGCGGTCTGCTTCTCCGACCGTCCATGTGCCGTCGATATCGAGCCGCTTGCCCGCGATTTCGGTCGGGCGGCAGTCCGCTTTGCTTCTGCCGAAGAGCGGCAGTTGTCCGACAGTCCGCTGTTGTTGCCGGCCCTCTGGTGCGCCAAGGAGACGCTTTACAAATATTCGGGGCGGCGGAACCTCGATCTGCTCCGGGATTTACGGATCGAGCGTTTCGATCCGGACGAAGGCCGGATGACGGGTCGTATTTGCGGGGAATCCGCATTGGAAATCGGACTTCGGAGGGAGGAGGAGCTTCTTGCAGCCTATATCTTGGTGTGATTATGCTTGCAGGCGTAATTCGGTTCGGGACTTTCGGGGTGTCTGTCGTTCTATAATGGAGGTTCCGCCGAGGAGTTGATTTTCGGACGCTTGGGGCGGTGTTTGCGGCGCCGGATGCAAGGATGCCGCCCGGCAGCTTCGAGGCGGGGCTTCGGTGCTCTTGAAATTTCGGATCGTCTGTTGTCAGACCGTTTTGCCGACGTGGAGGGATGTCGGGCGGCTGCGGAGGATTCGGAACCTTCTTTCTGCCGAAATGGGACGAATACCCTCCTCCTTGCCGGAAGTTTCACAAATCCTTTTTCGTATCGGGCGGCCGGAAATCGAACCTCTTGCCGACGAAATCCGGTCGGTCGGGGCGTTATTCCGAATGTTATTGTTATTTTTGTAACGATGAAACAGGCCGTCACCCCGCTTCGTTTAGGTTCCGACCGGATTTCGTCGCTGCTCGTCCGTTATGCGATCCCTTCGATTATCGCGATGACCTCTTCGTCGCTCTACAACATCGTCGATAGCATTTTCATCGGACACGGCGTCGGTCCGATCGCCATTTCCGGCGTGGCGCTTTCGATGCCTCTGATGAACATCGCGTCGGCTTTCGGGTCGTTGATCGGGATCGGTGCTGCGGCGCTCACCTCGATCCGGCTGGGACAGGGACGCCGGGAGGCTGCCGAGGGGGTGTTGGGCAATGTGGTGTTGCTCAATTTTCTGGTAGCGGCGCTTTTTACGGCCGTAGGTCTGTTGCTGCTGGACCCCATTCTCTGCTTCTTCGGGGCGAGCGATGCCACGATCGGTTATGCACGCGATTTCATGCAGATCATTCTCGGCGGTACGATCGTTACCCATATGTATTTGAGCCTGAACGAAGTGATCCGTGCTTCGGGTTATCCGAGGAGAGCCATGACGATTATGCTGACGGCCGTCGTGTTGAACTGTCTGCTCAATCCGCTGTTCATTTTCGGGTTCGGCTGGGGTATTCGCGGTTCGGCGGCCGCGACGGTGCTGGCCCAGGCCGCAGCACTCTCGGTTTCGCTCATCCACTTCTCTTCCCGGGGAAGTTTCATCCGGTTCGAACGGGGGATTTTCCGCTTGCAGGTGTCGGTCGTGGGCAAGATCTTTTCTATCGGTATGGCTTCGTTTCTGCTGCACCTCTGTGCTTCGGCGGTAGTGATCGTCGTGAACAAATCGCTCCGGGAGTACGGCGGCGACGTGGCGATCGGGGCGTATGGCATCATTTATCGGGTGGCGATGCTCTTCCTGATGATCGTTTCTGGACTGAATCAGGGCATGCAGCCCATCGTGGGGTACAATTACGGCGCCCGGCGGTACGACCGGGTGTTGAAGGTCCTGCGGCAGACCGTCGTGTGTGCGGTTTGCGTGACGACGACGGGATTCCTGCTGGGACAGCTCTTTCCCCGGCAGGTGGCGATGCTCTTCGTCGATGCTGCGGACGGAGCTGCGGCCGAGCGGATGATCTCTACGGCGGCCGAGGGGCTGCGGATCGTGTTGTGCGTTTTCCCGATCGTCGGATTCCAGATCGTGACCTCCAATTTTTTCCAATATATCGGCAAGCCGCACAAGGCGATTTTCCTCTCCCTCACGCGGCAGATGCTGTTCCTCATCCCGCTGCTCCTTGTTTTGCCGCCGCATCTCGGTACGCTGGGTGTCTGGATGTCGATGCCGATTGCCGACGGTACTCCCGCGGCAGGAAGCCCTGATCATCATGCAAAAGGAGGCGCCGCGTGGAACTCCTTGAATTCTCGCTGCTCATGCTGGCCGCCGTGCTGCTCTTCTACCAGGTTCGTAAATTCAGACACCGGCCCCATGCGGAACGGAGTATCTGAGTTTTTTGAAAATATCGATTACAGACTCTTTCGGTGAATTGATGGGGGCATTCGCTCGATCCGGGAAATACGACAGAACTCTCGGACGGATCGTTGCACGCGTCCGATTTGGTTTGAATACGGAGCAGGAGCGAGGAGGTGTCGGGTGCCTCCGGGCGTTGGTCGTAACGATAGGGATATCTGCGCAGAAAGAGCTTTTACGATAATAAAAAACAGAGCCGGTGATCCACCGGCTCTGTTTTGGATTTTGTGTTTTGGATTAAATTCCGAGTTTGGTGCGGATCTCCTGCGGAATGGCGTTCTTGTTTACCATAACGGACAGGGTTTTGTACTCCACGAACGGACGCGAGAAGTAGTAGTAACCGTCGTAGGGAGGACGTACGTCCCACGAGTTCTTTACCTTGAAGAAGGGATTGCCCTGCTGATCGACGGCCGTACCCACGATTACCATGCCGTGGTCGTCCGTAGTTTCGTAGTTGTCGAAAGCGATCTGGCGCATCTCCTGCGTGATCTTCTTCTCCTTGACGGGTTTGTCGAACTTGTAGAGAGCCGCCTCTTTCTCGGCGGCGCTCAATTTGCCCCACTTCTCGGCCTCGGTACCCTCCATGCCGTCGATGTCGGTTTCGGGAATGATGCCGATCGCCTTGATGCGGTCGAAGCCCTTTTCGCTGACGTCGGTAGCCCATTCGATCGAGTAACCGTTGGCCAGGGCATTATCGACCACGGCCATCATCTCTTCCAGCGGTACGTTGTAAACCGTACCCCACATCCAGTTGTCGGGAACCTCGATGATGAACTCCGAGTAGAAAGGATGGTGTGTGAAAGAACCTATATCCACATAGTCGTCCATTTTGATCGGCAGCGACGCTGCGAACGATTCGGGGGTATATTCCTTGCCTTCGTAGGTGAATTTTTCAGGGCGCACGCCGAAATAAGTGTCCAGCAGCGCATTCAGACCGTCCTGCCAGGCCGTGGTCAGCACCCCGTTGTTTCTTGCCTTGATAACTGCGTCCAGGTAGGCTTTCAGTGCTGCGTCGAGCTCGCCGAAGACCGGTTTCTCCGTGCCGTAGTTCAGACCCGGATAGACCTCCTGGGGTACGATGCCGTATTTCTTGATGCCTTCGATTACGTCGTGGGCGGCACCGCCTTCCGCAAAGTTCAGATGTCCGTGCAGGCGGACGTATTTAACGCCTTTGTCGAAATACATGTTGCGGACGATCCACATTTCGGACAGGTCCATCTCCGGCCCGCCGGCCCGCAGAATTTCGTTTTCCAGGAACGAAAGAGCCGAATAACACCAGCAGGTGCCGCTGCGGTGCTGGTCTTTGACCGAAGTGTTCGGTACGGTGGTCAAGTCGGTGAACTTGTAGCCTTCCTCCTGGGTCTTCTGTGCAGGTTTCTTGGCCGATGCGGAGCACACCATAAGTGCCAGGCCTGCGAGTAACAGCAGTTTTTTCATCGTAATTTTGGGGTTTGTTATTTTTTAGAAGTTTGAATGATTTTCATGCACGCTTCGAGAGTGATCTCCTCGGGTTTGGTCCCTTTGGGAATACGGTAGTTCTTGCCTTTGTAGGCGATATAAGGACCGTAACGGCCGTTTTTAATCAGTAGTTCGGGCTCTTCGGCGAAGGTTTTGAGCGGAGTGTTCGCTGCAGCGGCGCGGGCCTGCTGTTCGCGCACGAGCTCCGCAGCGCGGTCGTAGCCGATCGTATAGGGATCGTCCGTGCGGGCGAGCGATGCGAACGATTTGCCGTGCCGCACGTAGGGCCCGAACTTTCCGATGCCGATGACCAGATCTTCCCCTTCGTAGGGCCCCAGGTTGCGGGGCAGGCTGAAGAGCGCCAAAGCCTCTTCGAGGGTGAGCGATTCGATCAACTGCCCCTTCTTGAGCGATGCGAAACGGCTCTTTTCCCCTTCGTTGCCTTCGATTTCGACCATCGGACCGTAGCGGCCGATGCGGGCTTTTACCGTATGCCCCGTAGCGGGGTCGGTGCCCAGGATGCGTATCTGGTTGTTTTTGGTCGTCTGGGTCGTGGTCGCATGATCGACCATTTTATGAAAAGGACCGTAAAAATCGTCGATCATGCTGTTCCAGGTGATCTCTCCGTCGGCGATGCGGTCGAACTCCTTTTCGACGTTGGCCGTGAAGTTGTAGTCCATGATCGGCTCGAATTGCGATTCGAGGTAGTCATTGACCACCATGCCGATATCGGTCGGCTGGAGTCGGTTTTTCTCCTTGCCGTAGGTTTCGGTAAGCCTTTTTTCGGCGATCTTGCTGCCGGTCAGCGTAAGTTGCACGTAGCTGCGTTTCTGGCCCTCCTTGTTCTGTTTGACCACGTACCCGCGGTTGATGATCGTCGTGATGGTCGGCGCGTAGGTCGAAGGACGTCCGATTTCGAGCCGTTTTACGAGCGAAGCCTCGTTGTAGCGGGCCGGCGGTGCGGTGAAGCGTTCCGTGGCTGTAATTTGCGCGGGATTGACGCTCTCGCCTTGGGCCATTTTGGGGAGGATGCCCGATCCCTCTTCGCCCGGCTCCTCGTCCGTGGATTCCGAGTAGAGTTTCAGGAATCCGTCGAAACGGATCACTTCGCCCGTGGCGACGAACTGGGCGTCCGAACCGGAGATATCGATGACGATCGTGGTGCGGTCGAGCTCCGCAGGAACCATCTGCGAGGCGACCGTCCGCTTCCAGATCAGGTCGTACAACTTCTTTTCGGCGGGAGTGCCTTCGATCGTCTGCCGCTCGATATACGACGGGCGGATCGCCTCGTGGGCCTCCTGTGCGCCTTTGGTTTTTGTCTTGTAATTATGTGCCGATGAGTATTTCTCACCGAAAAGTTTGATGATCTCCTCCTTGCACTGGCCGATCGCCTGCTTCGAGAGATTTACCGAGTCGGTACGCATGTAGGTAATCAAACCCTGCTCGTAGAGGTGCTGCGCCACGGACATCGTCTGCGATACCGACATTCCGAGTTTGCGGCCCGCCTCCTGCTGGAGCGTCGAGGTCGTGAACGGAGGCGCGGGGTAGCGCTGTGCCGGTTTTTCCTCGGCTTTGGCGACAGTGAACCGGGCGTCGATGCAGCTGCGCAGGAAAGTCTCTGCTTCCTCGCGGGTATCGAAGCGGGTGGACAGTTCCGCCTTGAAAAGGGTTTTATCGGGATCGGTGGCGGCGTAGAACTGTGCTACGACACGGTAGTAGGGCGTCGAGCGGAATGCGATGATCTCCCTCTCCCGCTCGACCAGCAGCCGTACGGCGACGCTCTGTACGCGTCCGGCCGAGAGTTGGGGCCGCACCTTTTTCCAGAGCAGGGGCGATAGCTCGAATCCGACCAGGCGGTCCAGCACGCGGCGTGCCTGCTGGGCATTTACCAGATTCATATCGATCGTGCGGGGCGATTCGATGGCTGCCAGAATCGCCGGTTTGGTAATTTCGTGGAAAACGATTCGCTTGGTTTGGTCGATCGGCAGGCCGAGAACCTCTGCGAGGTGCCAGGCGATCGCCTCTCCTTCGCGGTCTTCATCGGACGCGAGCCAGACGGTCTTGGTCTTCTTGGCCAGCGACGAAAGTTCCTCGACAACCTTGCGTTTGTCGCTCGGAATTTCATAGACCGGTTCGTAGTCCTTGTCCAGATTGACGCCGAGATCTTTTTTCGAGAGGTCCCGGATATGCCCGAAGCTCGACTTGACGACGAAATCCTTGCCCAGGAATTTTTCGATGGTCTTGGCTTTGGCCGGGGACTCGACTATTACTAAATTTTCCTGCATAACATTCAGTATCTTTTCACTAACGCAAGATAACCTAAGTTCGTACTTAGGTTATCCGCAGGTGCTTCGCTATTTTATCATCGTGTAAATCAGGCGCAGCTTGATCGGCGCGTTGTTTGCGGCGTTTTCCATGCCTTGTGCCGATGTATAGGGCATCGTGAAGAGTCCGTAGGCTTCGGGTCCGATGTAGATCGTCCGGGGGGCGGAGTTCTCCGTTTGGCTGCCGCCGGTTTCGACACCCTGGGATTTCAGGTAGCCGTTCCATACTTCCTGCATGTGGCTGGTGATATCCATGACGTAACAACCCTGGCTGCGGTTGAGGTAACCCCCATACGGCAATTCGAAATTCTGGCTCGCGTAGAGCTTTTCATAGGGGTAGTAGTAATCGGAAATGCCCAGCACGTGCTTGTAATCGGCGTAGAGGCCCAGCCGTTGGAACGATTCGTCGAGCAGGGGGGTAATGGCTCCCACGTCGATCTTCTCCCAGTCGTAATCGCTCTTTTCGAGGTAGATCATCAGTTCCGCCTGGTTGATGGCGATCGAGGTATAGGGCATGCCCGATTCGTCCGTAACTTCCTTGTAGAGAGCTTCAATTCCTTCGAACAGGGCGTCCGTGAGGGTCAGCTCCGTGATTACGCCGTCCATCCCTTCGACATATACGTTGGGGTTCAGGGGCCGCTGTTCGTTCCGCTCGTCGATGTCGGCCGGATTGATCTTGGAGCCGGTGTAATCGTGTCGGATGGTGTTGATCGAAACATTGCCGTAGGGATCGTCTTCGCGGTAGAAGAGGTAGCTGGCCGTGATCGTATCCTGGATCAGCGTCGGGTCGGTTCTGTTCCGGCTGCGGGTGTACATCAGAAGACCCGACTCCGCGAGGTTCGTAGCGAACAGGTTCCCTTCTCCCGATGGATCTTCCTGGGCCGGCTTGATGTAAATACCGTTGAAATAGTCCACCCAAAGCTCCGGATTGCGGTAGATCGTCATATCGCCCTTGTACTTGCCTTCGAGCAGCATCAGTCGTTTGATGAGCCCCCGTCCTTCAGGCGTAGGCTGCAGGGTGACGTACTCCGTGGCCGGTCCCGTCGTCGTGCCGTTGGGGAAGGTGAAGGTGAATACCGGGTTGGGGTTGAGGTAGGGGGTCGGATCGAAGGTCGGGTAGAAAAGGGTGTCGGCGACGCTGCCTGCTCCGGCCGGGGCTGTCAGCGAGGGATTGAGGTAATCGTTCGAAATCACCTCATAGACATTGTACGTCATCGGCTTGAGGGTGTCGCCTCCGTAGTTCGAGATTTTGATTTTGAGTTCGATCGAGTCGAAAATGGGCTGGTAGCCGAATCCGGTCGTATCGGAGAGGGCTACGGCGCGGTATTGGGTCAGGAAACCTGCCGTGCGACGCCCGAAAGTTTCGTCGTGCATCACACCGAAATACCCCTCTCCCAGGTTGGAAGCCTTGAGAGAGTCGGTTTTGTAGAGTCGAGTTTCGAAATAGGGCCGCTCGGCGTCGGGTGCGAGCGCGAAAACTTTCAGACCGATCTTCATCTGCTGATCCCCCGGTTGGTAGCCTGCGCCCAGCCGGTCGTCCACTTTCGTGCAACCTGTAAAGAAGACCATGCCCGCTGCGGTGAGAACGGCGGCCAATTCGGCGGCCCGGCGTATTTTACTGGATCGAATCATAGAATCGGTTGTAGTTGTCGAAAAAGTCCTCTGCGTCGGGCGACTGGTATTCCAGGAGCGGTTTGCCGCTGTTACGGACCAACTCGATAATTTCGGGGGTTACCGCATCGGAAGCCAGAATGATGCCGTCGGCATACTCCATAACGTAACGGCAGAGGTTTTCGTATGAAGGGGTGTCGAGGATCGACAGTTTTTTGTCTTTGACGCCTTCGTTGGCGATTTTCTCCTTCATTCCTGCATCCAGCGGTTTGTCGAAACCGTCGCCGTAGAGCGAAACGACGATTTTGACCTCCTTGAAAATCGGGTCGTCGGCGAAGACCTTTTTCAGATAGATCGGCACGATACTCGAGAACCAGCCGTGGCAGTGGACGACCGTCGGCGTCCAACGCAGTTTCTTGACCGTTTCGAGTACGCCCCGGGCGAAGAAGATGGCCCGTTCGTCGTTGTCTTCGAAATAGTTTTCGTCGGCATCCCGGAGAATCGCTTTGCGGGCGAAATAGTCGTCGTTGTCGATGAAATAGATCTGCACTCGGGCTGACGGAATCGAAGCGACCTTGATAATCAGTTGATGATCGTTGTCGTCGATGATGAGGTTCATACCCGAGAGCCGGATCACCTCATGCAATTGATGACGCCGTTCGTTGATGCAGCCGTACCGGGGCATGAATGTGCGGATTTCATTGCCGCGCTCCTGCATCGCCTGCGAGAGCCGCCGGCACAGAAGCGCCCCCTCCGTATCCGGGACATACGGAGCCACTTCCTGACAGACGTATAGTATCCTGTTCGATGCCATTGGTTGAAATTTTTTCTTCATCTCCTGGTGCGGTGCGCTCGGAGTGCCCGCCGGTCGGAAACGATGATTTTTTAGCTTGCTCGGCGAAGAAGGCACGGGCCGGATGCAATGCGAAAAGTTGCCTTGTCGTGCTGCCGTACCTCACTTCACGAAAGTTTATCTTTCGCAAAGATAGTGAAAGGTGAGAGCAATCGCGCGGGCTTGCACGCAAAAGATTGCCGAACCGCCTCCTATCTTCTGCAAAGATAGTGATTTTTCTTAAAGAATCAGCATCGCGTCGCCATAAGTTCCGAAGCGGTAGCCCTCCTCTTTGGCTATTTTGTAGGCATTCATTATCAGGTCGTAACCTCCGAATGCCGAAACCATCATCAGTTGGGTCGAGTAGGGAAGCTGGAAGTTGGTCACCATGGCATCGGCCACCGAAAATTCGTACGGGGCGAAGATGAACTTGTTGGTCCAGCCCTCCATCGGCTTGATCATGCCGCCGGTCGAAACGGCCGTTTCGAGCGTTCGCATGACCGTCGTGCCGATCGAAACGATCTTATGTCCTTCGCGTTTGGTCTTGTTTACCGTTTCGGCCGTGGGTTCGTCCACGAAGAACTGTTCGGAGTCCATCTTGTGCTTCGAGAGGTCTTCGACATCGACCGTGCGGAAGTTGCCCAGGCCGACGTGGAGCGTGATGAACGCCTTTTCGATCCCCTTGATCTCCATACGTTTGAACAGATGCTTGGAGAAATGCATGCCGGCCGTCGGGGCGGCTACGGCGCCCTCTTTGCTGGCGAAAATGGTCTGGTAGCGCTCGGCGTCTTCCGGCTCGACCTTTTCGCGCACCCACTTGGGCAGCGGGGTTTCGCCCAGTTTGAAGAGGGTTTCTTTGAACTCTTCGTAGGACCCGTCGAACAGGAACCGGAGCGTGCGGCCCCGTGAAGTGGTATTGTCGATCACCTCGGCTACCAGCAGGTCGTCGTCGCCGAAGTAAAGCTTGTTGCCGATGCGGATTTTGCGGGCCGGATCCACCAGTACGTCCCACAGGCGCAACTCGCGGTTGAGTTCGCGCAGCAGGAAGATTTCGATCTCGGCGCCCGTTTTCTCCTTGTTGCCGTACAGACGGGCGGGGAAAACCTTCGTGTCGTTGAAGATGAAGAGGTCCTTTTCGTCGAAGTATTCGATGATCTCCTTGAAAATGCGGTGTTCGATGGTGCCCTTGGCACGATTGACCACCATCAGGCGGGATTCGTCCCGGTTTTCGGCCGGGTATTTCGCCAGCAGGTCGGCGGAGAAGTCGTAACCGTATTGCGATAGTTTCATGGCTAAAAGTATTTGCGAACATTTTTTCGGTCCGTGGGCAGCGCTGCAGGCAGTTTTGCGGGTACGGAGCAAGATAAACCGTCAATTTATCTATACGAAAAATAAGTTATTTTGTTTCAGCTTTTTGCAGTTTTTCGAGAAAAAAGTTCAATTCGTGCGCCGCATCGAGCCGAAAACCTCCGCTGCGGGTGCGGCAGAGCGAGGTGAGGTGCGCACCGCTGCCGAGCGCCTGGCCGATCTCTCCGGCCAGCGAACGGATGTAGGTCCCCTTGCTGCACCGGACCCGGATGCGGATGCGGGGCAGGTCGTATTCCATGAGCTCCATTTCGTAGATGTTGATGAGCGCTTTGCGCAGTTCCACCTCTTCGCCCGCGCGGGCCAGCTCGTAGGCCCGGACGCCTTCGACCTTCTTGGCCGAATAGAGGGGCGGGGTTTGCAGCCGTTCGCCGGTGAGCGAGCGGAGCACCTCCTCGACCGCTTCGCGCGTGATATGTTCGAAGGGATAGGTCTTGTCGATGGGGTGTTCGAGGTCGAAGCTGGGGGTCGTGGCTCCCAGCATCAGGTCGGCGACGTACTCTTTCTCCTCGGCTTGCAGGGCGTCCGCCATTTTGGTCGCCTTGCCGATGCAGACCAGCAGGATGCCCGTTGCGAGCGGGTCGAGCGTCCCGGCGTGGCCGACTTTGATTTTCGGGTAACCGGCCCTGCGCAGGGCGAACTTGATTTTGCGGACTACGTCCGAGGAGGTCCACTCCAGCGGTTTGTCGATGACGGCGATGTAGCCCTCTTCGAAGTCGATTCCCTGTAGGTTCAGTTCGGATTGTTGCGTCATGTGCGGATTATTGGATCACGAAATAGCGGATGATGGCCAGCCCTCCGACCAGCGTACAGTAGATGGCGAACCAGTTGAGTTTTCCCCGTTTAACGATGTTTATCATGAATTTGCAGGCCAGACAGCCGACTACGAACGCAGCAGCGAATCCGGCGAGCAGGGGTGCGGTCCCGATGCTTTGGGCGGCCAGTTCTCCGCTCATCAGGTCGAGAACCATCTTGCCCAGGATCGGTGCCAGCACCATCAGGAAGGAGAATTGGGCCACGCTCTCCTTGCGGTTGCCCAGAATCAGTCCCGTGGCGATCGTCGTGCCCGAGCGCGACAGACCCGGCAGTGTGGCGACCGCCTGCGCCAGACCGATGATGAAGGCGTCGCGGTAGGAGATGGTCTCCTTGTGGCGGGGTTTGGCGTAGTAGGCGAAAGTCAGCAGTATGGCCGTGACCAGCAGCATCGCTCCGACCAGCAGCAGGATCCCGTGGTTGGGAAGATCCTCGACCAGCGACTGGAGGAAAGGCTCCAGCGTGAAGCCCACGATGACCACCGGGATCATCGAAAGGATGATCTTCAGCACGTAGGCCTGTTCCGCGTTGAATCGTTTGGAGAAGAGTCCCACGACCAAGCGTTTGATTTCGCTCCAGAGCACGACGATCGTGCTCAGGACCGTCGCGGCGTGCAGCGTGAGATCGAAGGTGAGTCCTCCCACTTCGGGATCGACGCCCAGCAGTTCTTTGGCCAGCTGCAGGTGGCCGCTGCTCGATACGGGCAGGAATTCGGTCAGGCCCTGGACGATGCCCAGGATGATAGCTTGAATGGTTTCCATTTTACAGTTCTCGGGGATATTTCGGTATCGGGGGATGCGCGGGTTTCAACCCGGCTTCCGGCGGTCGGAGAAGTCCGGATTCAGAATCGTTTGAGAATGGCGTAAATTTCGAAGATGAAGCCGCCGATCACCAGGATCGGGGCGAGCGTGATGCGGCGCCAGGAAAACATGGCGTAGTTGAACTCGTCGGGCGAGTCGCTGCCGCCGCCGGCCATCAGGACGAAGCCCAGAATGATGACGATCAGTCCGGCGAGCAACAGGATGTAATTTTTGAGCGAGAGCGGCATCTTCGGATCGTTTTTATCGTTGATCTCCTTGAATTTTTTCATGGTACGGGGATTTTTAGTAGAGATAGATCTTGTTGGATTTCATGTTGACGAACTTGTTGACGGCGAAGAACGTGAAGCAGAGCGAGATCAGGATGCCGCCCAATACCATGCCGCCCACGATGATTCCGATTTTCATGGTTTCGGCCAGCGACATCAGTTCCGGAACCGCCTCGTTCAGTCCGTAAACGGCCGTCAGGAAGAGTGCCGAGGCGATGATTCCCGACAGAATGCCTTGTGTGATGCTGCTGCCCAGGAACGGTCGCATGATGAACCATTTGGTTGCCCCTACGAGCTTCATCGTGTTAATCAGGTAGCGTTTCGAGAAGATCGCCAGCCGGATCGTGTTGTTCAGCAGGATGAGCGAGATGACGAGCAGGGCTCCGCCGAAGAGTAGCAGCACCAGCCGGATCTTCGCGATCGTGGCATGCAGCCGCTCGACGGTCTGTGCCGGATAGGAAACCCGGTCCACGCCGTCGAGTTCGGCAATTTGGGCGATGAAGGTTTCGAGCTTGTCCGGGTCCGCCGAATCGGCTGACAGGGTCAATTCGAACGAGTCGAGCAGCGGATTCTCTTCGAGGATCGCCTCGAACTCCTGTTCGAACATCTGCCGGAAATAGGCGTCGTTCAGTTTATCGTCTTTGGAGCTGTATTCCACATGGCTCACCAGCTCGTTGGCTTCGAACCGTTTGCGGAGCGATTCTTTTTGTCCTTCGTCCGCTCCGTTGCGGAGCTCGACGGTGACGGTGACGCTCTCCTGCAACGTGCGGGCAACCTGCATGGCGGCCGTCATCAGGTATCCCACCGATCCCAGCAGGAAGAGCACCAGGGCGATGCTGATGTTCGAAACGATGTAGGAGTTGCGTACCCTACGCTTGAGTCTTTTGTCGTCTTTCATGGCGTAAAACGAGTATAACGGTTGCAATGATGCCTGCGAGAATCGTGAGCGACGCGACGAGCGTCACGCCTTCGACGGTGTTCCATCCGGGAGCGCGGAACCGCCATTCGACCGTGTGCGTACCGGCCGGGAGCTCCATTCCCCGCAACAGGTAATCGGCTCGGAAATATGGGGTTTCGATGCCGTCGATATAGGCTGTCCAGCCGTCCTTGTAGTAGATCTCCGAGAAGATCGCCGTGCCGGGCGCAGTGGCCGTGTATTCGTACCGGAGATAATTGGGGCGGTACTCCTCCAGGCGGATTTCCCCTTCGCCGCCGATCAGGGGGCGGATCTCGAACTCTCGG
>OLOQ01002496.1_pt1 | contig 14971 bp, 15 predicted proteins | sample 1673101 | NCBI WGS metagenome assembly OLOQ01 (sample SAMEA3136754, study PRJEB25190) | human gut metagenome | biome: human gut; feature: human-associated habitat; material: faeces | place: Austria | collected 2013 | reverse complement strand
TGATTTCTTCCCATTAAGCGTTGAATATGAAGAGAAGATGTATGCAGTAGGAAAGATTCCTGGCGGATTTAATAAGCGTGAAGGAAAGGCAAGTGAAAATGCTATTCTTACATCACGTGTTATCGACAGACCTATGAGACCATTATTCCCTAAGGATTACAGAAATGATGTTACATTAAATAATATGGTTATGTCAGTTGATACAGAGTGCCGTCCTGAGCTTCTTGCTATGCTTGGTTCATCAATTGCAACATGTATTTCTGATATTCCATTTGATGGTCCATGTGCAACTACACAGATTGGTCTTGTTGATGGTGAATTTATTGTCAATCCGTCACAGTCACAGTGGCAGGATGGTGACCTTCAGCTTACTGTAGCATCTACAAAGCAGAAAGTTATCATGATTGAAGCCGGTGCAAATGAGATTCCGGAAGCAAAGATGATTGAAGCTATCTATATGGCTCATGATATCAATCAGACAATTATTGAATTTATCGATAAAATAGTTGCAGAAGTAGGTAAAGAAAAGCATACATATGTAAGCTGTGCTGTTCCTGCTGAAATGTTTGAGGCAATGAAAAAGATTGTTACTCCGGAGCAGATGGAGGAAGCAGTATTTACTGATGATAAGCAGACAAGAGAAAAGAATATTGATGAAGTGACAGAAAAGATGGCAGAAGCTTTTGCTGATAATGAAGAATGGCTTGCAGTTCTCGGCGAAGCTGTTTATCAGTATCAGAAGAAGACTGTACGTAAGATGATTCTCAAAGACCATAAGAGACCAGATGGACGTGCTATCAACCAGATTCGTCCATTGTCAGCAGAGGTTGACCTTATTCCTAGAGTTCATGGTTCTGCTATGTTTACAAGAGGACAGACACAGATTTGTGATGTGGTAACACTTGCACCATTATCAGAAGCACAGAAGGTAGATGGTCTTGATGATAATGTTACAACAAAGAGATATATTCACCAGTACAACTTCCCATCATACTCAGTTGGTGAGACAAAGCCATCAAGAGGTCCGGGACGTCGTGAAATCGGACATGGTGCATTGGCAGAAAAGGCACTTGTACCTGTTCTTCCATCAGAAGAAGAATTCCCATATGCAATCCGTGCTGTATCCGAGACATTTGAATCAAATGGTTCTACATCAATGGCTTCAACTTGTGCGTCATGCATGTCACTTATGGCAGCCGGTGTTCCTATTAAGAGAATGGTTGCTGGTATTTCATGCGGACTTGTTACAGGTGATACAGATGATGATTATATCGTTCTTACAGATATTCAGGGACTTGAAGATTTCTTTGGTGATATGGACTTTAAGGTAACAGGTACTACAGAGGGTATTACAGCAATCCAGATGGATATTAAGATTCACGGTCTTACAAGACCTATTGTTGAAGAGGCTATCGCAAGAACAAGAGAAGCCAGACTTTTCATTATGGATACATGTATGAAGCCTGCAATTGCTGAACCTAGAAAGACAGTTGGTGAATATGCACCTAAGATTATCCAGACAACTATTGATCCTGCAAAGATTGGTGAAGTAGTTGGACAGCGTGGTAAGACAATCAATGCAATTATTGATGAGTGCGGTGTTAAGATTGATATCACAGATGATGGTTTCGTATCTGTATGCGGACTTGACCAGGCTGGCATGGATCAGGCTATGAAGTATATCAAGACAATCGTAAACGACTTCGTCGAAGGTGAAATTTACGAAGGTAAAGTAGTAAGTATTAAAGAATTCGGTGCATTTATCGAATTCGCACCTGGCAAGGAAGGAATGGTTCACATTTCTAAGGTGGCAAATGAAAGAATTGAACATGTTGAAGATGTTCTTACACTAGGTGATCATGTTAAATGTAAATGTATGGGCAAGGATAAGATGGGAAGAATCAGCTTCTCAATCAAGGATGCCCAGTAAGGAGGATTGAAATGATAGATAATAATTGTGCTTATTGTGTAGAAGGCGATTTGGTCGCTAAGTTCGGTATTAAGATTTGCGAGCTTGAAACTTCAAAGGTATATCTTTTCAAGGAGCAGAGCCATCCTGGAAGATGTATTGTTGCCCATAAGAAGCATGTAGGTGATATGAATGAGCTCACAGCAGAAGAAAGAGCTGCATATTTTGAGGATGTTGCAAGAGTTGCAAGAGCAATTATGGCTGCATTCCATCCGGATAAAGTAAATTATGGTGCATATGGTGATACAGGTCATCATCTTCATTTCCATCTTTGCCCTAAGTACAAAGATGAATTTGAATGGGGTGGTGTATTCCTTATGAATCCTGATAAGAAGTATCTTTCAGACGAAGAATATGCTGATATGATTGCAAAGATTAAGGCTAATCTTTAATTAAAAATATTTTTATAATAATGCTTGTATACCTGTGATATATTTGATGTAAATATATTACAGGTATGTTTTTTATATAGAGAAATTTGGAGGATAAAGGTATGTGTGAAGACACGGAATTGTTGCTGCAATCATATATAAATCCGGTTCGGCAATGTCGATGACAGAAACGGTAAAATATTTAGATAATCTTGACAGTGCCGTAACAAAAGCAAATGAGGCATTGCATAATACAGTTATGACTTCTGCTGGAAAGATAAATCAGAATCCCAATCTTGATGGATTTAAACTGCAAATACGGGAAGTGTTAAAACACTTCCCGTAATATTTTTATATCAAATTAAATTTTTATCTTGAGACTTCGTTTCCACTTGCTGAAAATGCAAGCTTCATAACTTCGTCAACAGTTACAAGGTTGAAATCACCGCTTACTGTATGCTTTAAGCAGCTTGCTGCATTTGCAAATTCGACGGTTTTCTGAGGATCAAAGTTGTTGATTATGCTGTATATGATTCCGGCACAATAAGCATCGCCGGCACCGATATAATCAAGAATATTCATAAAATATTCTTTGCTGTAATAAGCTTTGCCTTCTGTATAAATCATGGACTGGAGCTTAAATGTTGTGATAGAAGTTTCTGTACGCCATACAGATGCAACCATTTTAAATGGAAAACGTTTTGTAAGTTCTTCGGCAATGTATGCATTTTTTTCTTTATCAGATTTTGAGGCATCCATAGAAAAGATGCCTACAGCATCGTCTTCGTTAGCAATACATATATCAACATAAGGGCATAATTCGCTCATAACTTTATTGGCTTTTTCACTTGACCAGAGCTTGCTTCTGTAATTAAGGTCGCAGCTTATTGTAAGACCTTTTTCTTTAGCCGCTTTACACGCTGCAAGAGTAATTTTTGCCATATTATCACTTATGGCAGGTGTGATTCCTGAAAAATGGAACCATGTAGCATCTTTAAAAATCTTATCCCAGTCAAAATCAGATTCCTCAGCGAGAGCAATAGCAGAACCGCTTCTGTTATAAATAACATTAGTAGGACGCTGGCTTGTCTTTTTTTCAAGGAAATAGATACCAATCTGGTCGCCGCCGCGGACAATGTTACTGATATCAACTCCATACTGACGAAGCGAATTGACAGCACTCTGTCCAATTGAATGTTCAGGAAGTTTTGTTACAAAACCGCAGTCAACGCCAAAGTTGGCAAGTGATACAGCAGTGTTAGCCTCACCTCCGCCATAAACAGCTTCAAATTCATGGCATTGAGTGAATCTTTCGTTATTTTCAGGTGAAAGTCTTAACATAATTTCACCAAAAGTAATAATCTTATTTTTCATTTTACATTTTCTCCATTCTCGTATAACTTACGTTTACTGAATTGAAAGTGCTTTCAAAACATTATATCTATTGTAGCACATCTTTTGGCAAAATTCACTAAAAAATCTTATGTATTTGCAGCTTGTACATTTAAATAATTTGGTGATAAAATAAGAGCATTGGAAATAAAGAAAAACTGTATTGATTTTTATTAAAATTATATCTGTATTTTGGAAATGGAGTGATGTTTATGTATAATGAATTAACTGAAAATGATATAAAGAAAATGGAAAAGGAAATAGAATACAGAACACTTGTAGTAAGAAAAGAGGCTCTTGAAGATGTTAAGACAGCTAGAGCACATGGCGATTTGAGTGAAAATTTTGAGTATCATGCAGCAAAACGTGAGAAAAACAGAAATGAGAGCAGAATACGTTATCTCCAGAGAATGATAAAGACAGCAAAAATTATATCAGACGAGTCAGCTGATGATGAGGTTGGTGTTAATAATATAGTTGAATTATTTTATGAGGATGATGAAACTACTGAAAAAATCAAGCTTGTGACTACTGTAAGAGGAGATTCACTTGAGGGACTGATAAGCATTGAATCACCACTTGGAAAGGCACTTCTTGGACATAAGGCTGGAGACCGTGTTTTAATAGAAGTAAATTCGAGTGAAAGTTATTATGTCAGAATTAAGTCAATAGAAAATTCAGATGACAGCACAGACGAAATTCAGCCATATTAATTTTAATTATTTCTAATAAAAAAATATTAATGCTTGACAGATGGAAAGTATTCTGATAATATAATGTTATAAAAATATATTTTTAATAATATTATTGAAGAGGTGATATGTACTGCTTGACAGTGAACAGCAAAGGGCGGTGGAGCACTTCGAGGGACCTGCGATGATTCTTGCCGGTCCGGGAAGTGGTAAGACTACAGTTGTCACAAACAGAATACTCAATATGATTGACAATTGCAAAGTTAATCCGGAGAATATCCTTGTAATAACATTTACAAGGATGGCAGCACTCCAGATGAAAGAGCGTTTTTTAAAACTGGCATCAGAATCAGATGTGCATGATAATGCAGAATTATATGACGATGTGACATTTGGAACGTTTCATTCTGTATTTTTTATGATGCTAAAGAATGCAGGAGAATATGCAGGATATAATGTTATAACACCGAAAGCTCAGAGGGCATTTATAAGAGAACAGCTTTTATACTATAATATTCCGTTGCCGTCAGATGGTGAGATGGAAGATGACATATTAAATGATATTGCCAAAGCAAAGGGATGCAGCGAGTCTGCTATATTTAATCCGACATCATGCGAGAACGATTTTTTTGAAAAAATATATAATGAGTACGAATTATTTATGAATCAGTACAAATATATTGATTTTGAGGATATGATGATTCGTACATTACATATGTTAGAGAGTGACAAAGAGAGTCTTAACATATGGCAGGAAAAATATAAGTATATTATGGTGGATGAATTTCAGGATGTTTCACCGGTTCAGTTACGGCTGATTAATATGCTTGCACAAAAGAACCGCAACATATTTGTGGTAGGCGACGATGACCAGAGTATATATGGTTTCAGGGGTGCAAAGCCTGATGTGTGCCGTATGTTTACACAGATTTATAAAGAGGCAGAGATTTTCAGGCTGAATATGAATTACAGATGTTGTGAGACTATAGTTAATGCATCATTAAGTCTTATTAATCATAATAAGAACAGGTTTTATAAGAATCTGAAGGCGTTTAATAAAGGTGGTAATTCTGTGGAATATTATAATTTTAATGATATTTCAAAACAGGATGATTTTGTTACAGGATATGTATATAATAAAATTTATAATGATACCAGCAGTGATTCAGATGAAAGTATTGCCATACTGACAAGGACGAATGCTGAAGCCTCTGAATTTACGCATAAGCTTCAAAAACATGGCCTTAATATATTGTACTGTGGGAATCAATCGGATTTTTTTGATAAGTGGGTTGTGAAGGATGTTATTGCATATTTACGGATATCGGTGGGAGATTACAGGAGACAGAACTTTATAAGAATAATTAACAAACCGCAAAGATATATAAGCAGGATGTATTTTACTGATGAAAATACCGGTTTTAACACGCTTGAAGATAATATCAGATGCAGAGGCAGCAAAGAAAATCTTGAAGAGATTATAAAGCTTCAATGCCATGTTAAGAACATGAATACAATGATACCGTTTGCAGCAGTTAATTATGTGAGAAAGGTAGTCGGTTATGATAGATATTTACATGAATATGCAAGCGAACGTGGTACAGATGTAAAGATATTTCTTGATATTATTGAGAAATTGCAAAACATTTCAAAGAGTTTTGATAATTTAAAGCAGTTCATAGAATATGTTGATAATGTATCGGAAGATAATGTCAATGATGCAGATGGTCTTGGAAAAGCTGATGAATCAAAGACACATTTATGCAGTGTATCTACGATGCACAGGGCAAAAGGACTCGAATTTGATACCGTTATAATAGTGAGTGCCAATGAGAAAAATATACCATATTGCAAGGCTGTGTCTTTAGAGCAGCTTGAAGAGGAACGCAGGCTTTTTTATGTTGCACTGACAAGAGCAAAAAAGAAACTTATTATATGTTCGGTGCAAAAGCAGTATAACAGGAAAATGCAGTCCTCACGTTTTATAAGAGAACTGCATCTTTAAATTGATTTTTGTGGGATTATTCTTCGTTTTCGGCATCTTCTTCGGCATATAGTTCTTCGTATTCCATAGCATCAAGTTCTTCGTCAAATGCGTCAGCAACAGTTTCGTATTCTTCATCTGATTCGATGTTTTCAAGAACCGGTTCACCATTGTCTTTTTCTGTATATCTGTAAAGATATACTTCATCGTTGCTGGCAGCTTCACCTTCAAGAGGAAGAAGTGCTATATAGTTATTATCTCCGGCAGGAAATATTCTTACTATGGCACATTCACATTCTGTGCCATCATCTAAAGATAATGTAACAGTAGAATATTCATTTGCATTGTTATCAGCCATTACTAACCTCCATATAAATAGTTTTTCTTAATAAAACTTTAGCAGAATAATTGTATTATTGCAATATGAGTTAACAAAACTTAATGAAATTTCAAAAAAACTTGCATATGTGATGAAAAAGGTGTATATTAATTACAAGATTAAGAGAGTCAAAGGAGACAATTTTGGAATGTTTTTCCAGAATTGTCTTTTTTCTCTTTAGAGTGAAAATATATGAAAGTTGGGAATGTGTTATGGATAAGATTGATAAGAAACTGATTACATTGTTACAGCAGGATGCAAGAATGCCTTTGAAGGCACTGGCAGAGAATGTTTTTTTGTCATCTCCGGCAGTATCTGCAAGAATTGAAAGGCTTGAAAAAGAGCAGATTATAGAGGGATATGAGGTCAAAGTCAACCAGTTAAAACTTGGATATCATATTACAGCTTTTATAAATCTTGAAGTTGCACCTGTTCAGAAACCGGATTTCTATCCATTCATCAAGTCGTGTCATAATGTTGTAGAATGTAACTGCGTTACAGGAAATTATTCAATGTTACTTAAAGTTGTATTTCCTAGTACAATGGAGCTTGATACATTTATAGGACAACTCCAGAAGTTTGGAAGAACGAGTACACAGATTGTGTTTTCAACACCGGTTGAACCAAGAGGAATAGATGTCAATGTAGAACTTCCTGTTAATGATTAATTATGTATTTAAATGACATTTTAATATTAAAAAAGTATAAAATAGCACTGATACGTTGTTTGTCAGTGCTGTTTTTGTTATTATATATAAAGTTAAATGAAAAGGTTTTGGAAAAACAAGGAGGACAAATCCTCTCCTCATCAAGGGATTCGGATTTTTCCTTCGGAAAAACAAGGAGGACAAATCCTCTGCTCCCCGGAGTGGTCGCATTTTTCCTTCGGAAAAACAAGGAGGATATAGATGGAATTTCAGAGTAAAGCAGTACAGATGAAAGAAAACGTAAGTAAAGTTATTGTTGGAAAGGGAAATGTTACAGATTTAATTCTTACAGCATTGATTGCAGGAGGACATGTTCTCCTTGAGGATGTTCCGGGAACAGGTAAGACTATGATTGCAAAGTCATTTGCAAAATCAATAGATGCTGAATTTGCAAGAATTCAGTTTACACCTGATCTGCTTCCGTCAGATATTACCGGTATTAATTATTATAATCAGAAGCAGGGTGAATTTGTTTTCAGAAAAGGGCCGGTATTTTCTAATATTCTTCTTGCTGATGAGATTAACAGGGCTACTCCACGTACACAGTCAGCCTTGCTTGAATGTATGGAAGAACATCAGGTGACGGTAGATGGTGAAACAAGAAAACTTGGATTTCCATTTATCGTAATTGCAACACAGAATCCGATAGAAACAGCAGGAACATATCAGCTTCCGGAAGCACAGCTTGACAGATTTTTGTTACAGATTTCAATGGGTTATCCTAAGCAGAATGAAGAACTTGAAATTATAAAAAGATTTATGACAGATAGTCCGCTTGAGAGCCTGTCAGCAGTATGTAATGCAGATGACGTAAAAGGCATGGTTAAAGAAGCAGAAGGCGTGTATGTTGATGAGGCGATTATGAATTATATTGTTGATATTGCTGATAAGACAAGAAATAATATAAATATTGCGATCGGTGTAAGCACAAGGGGCGTTATTAATATGGTGAAAGCTGTAAAAGCATATGCATATATCAACGGAAGAAATTATGTAGTTCCTGAAGATGTATATAATCTTGCAATTCCTGTATTTGCTCACAGAATCTTACTTTCTCGAGGAATATCAGACTCAGCACACAGAGAAGATGTTATGAGGGAAGTTATCGGACAGTGCAAGGTGCCTACAGAAGACTGGAGCAAATAAAGAAGGATTGGAGACAGAATGCTTATAATAGTAATGTTGCTGGGTGCCGGTGCCGTGTATATGGTACTCAGAAAAATATATGCTGCATTATGGTATAAAAATCTTACAGTCAGAATTGATTTTTCAAAGAAAAATGCAGTCTGTGGCGAAACCATAGAACTTATAGAGACAGTTACAAATAAAAAGAGACTTCCGCTTCCGTATATTAATCTTAAATTTCAGGTAAATCGTGCGTTCAGATTTGAAGATGGCGAAGAAAATTCTGTGGTTTCTGATAATACTTACAGAAATGATATTTTTTCACTGATGATGTATCAGAAAGTGACAAGAAAGATACCGATTAAGTGTACTAAAAGAGGTATTTATTCAATTGGGCGTGCAGATATGGTTTCATCGGGGCTGTTTATGAACGATATCAATCTCGTTGGAACAAACCAGAATGCTAATATTGTAGTTTTTCCAAAACAGATTAATCCTGAACTGACTGATATAACATTTTCAAAAATAATGGGTGCGGTTGAAAAGAATACTTATCTAAATCCTGATATTTTTGAGTTTCGTGGAATTAGGGAATATGATACACATGATACTATGAATATGATTAACTGGAAAGCATCTGCGAGAACAGGGCAGCTTATGGTCAACCAGTATAAGGAGACAATGTGCCAGTCAGTATGTATTCTTGCCAATGTTGAACCGGAAGGAATGTTAAAACAGGAACTTTTGTCAGAGATAACAATCTCGATGGCTTCAGGACTCGCACAGTATCTTATATCACAAAAAATCAATGTTTCACTTATTTCAAATGGTGTAGAAACTGATGGTGAAAAAACAGATTTTCTTGAAGTTGAAGAGGGGGGTGGATTATCACACCTTAATGAGATTAATACAGTTCTTGCAGGGATTGATCTGTCAAAAAATGCAAACAGATTTACAGATATTCTTGAAGAACTGACAGACAGAACTCACAATAAACATGAATATGGAATGTCAGAAATGGCTGATACTCTTTATATTATGATATCACAGAATAGAAGAAAAGATTTGCAGAAATCATTTGACATGCTTACTGGAAATAACAGGCAGTGTGTCTGGATTGCACCATATTACGGTGAGCCGGGTGAAAGACTTGAAGATACTTGTGCATCTGTGATTGACTGGGAGGTGCATTACAGTGACGATTAAATCTGATAGTTTTAATAAAAATAAAACAACAATCAAAAAAAGTGATTCTGTTCTTTCAATTATGGAACTGATATTGCAATGTGTATTATTTGAATCATTTATTCTTATGGAATATATGGGGGTATTTCTGATAAATGACAGCAGGGTATATATGTGCCTCTGGGTTATTCCGGCTGTAATATTTGCATATTATACAAGAAGAAAGATAAAAAAATTCAATCTGTTTATGTTGTGCAATATTGCAATATTTGCGGTATCGGTTGTAATGTCCGGAAACGACAGTGAATTGTTTGCAAACATGTTGTGTGCGATTCTTATATGTGCATACTCAATGTGGCAGAAAAATAATACAGTTCAGAGATATTCAACAGAAAATCTTATAGTTCAGGATGGAAAGACAATTGATGATGCAAAAAAAGCACTTGCAAAGATGTATGCCGGTGAAGATATTCATGTAGTTTTTATAGCAGCACCTGCATTCGGGTACCTTGTGGGATATTGGAGAAATGTACTTCCGCTTATGTATATTGAACTTACATTGTGCATATTGTTTGTAGTGTTAAAAATTATTTATAACAATATGAGCCACCTTAATAATGTTCTCAGCCTTAACAGCAAAAAGAATGATTTTCCGGCAAAACAGATGAAACAGGTAAATACGTTTATTACGGCTGCTTCTGCAATTCTTATTTTGTTTGGAATGCTTATATTTTATAATGGAAGATATGGTGGACTTTTTGGTGTTATAGGAAGTTCAGTGACAGGAGTTGTGAGAATCCTTGTAAAAGGATTTTTATGGCTTCTGGGTAAGTCAGGACCGGAGAGCAGCAATACACCGCAGATGGATGATGAGACGCAGGAAGATATTGAAGATGCTATGCAAAGAGAACTTGAATATCCTGACTCACCGATTATGCAGGCATTGTTTGAGGGGATGGTCTTTGCAATAATAATTGCCATGATAATTGCAATTATTTATATGATAAGAACATATGTAAAGACATTTAACAAGACGAAAAAACTCGGCAGTGACTATATTGAGTATATTTCACTTGATGATGAAAATGTAAGGGCTGATAAAGATGTATCAAAGGTAAAAACAAAAGAACCACGTGAGGTACGTTCAGTAAGGAAGCTTTATAAAAAGCATATACTGAAAGGAACGGGTGGAAAAGCACCTGATGAGACAGTTCTGCCAAGTGTTCTTACAACTGAAAATATTACGGCTGACAGTGAACTTTCAGAAAAAATAACAGCGGTATATGAAAAGGCAAGATATTCCAGAGAGCAGATTACAAAAGAAGAAAAAGCTATTTTTAACAATCTTTGATAATATATAATAAAATACTATTGACATGGTTAAAAATATAATGTATTATTTAGATAATAATTAGCAAAAGCAATGAAGAGGAATAATAGGTATTAACCGGAGTCAGAGAGTTGCCGTGTGGTGCGAGGCAATGGAAGGAAGATATTGAACTCACCTCGGAGCTGCTATCTGAAAGTATTATTATATATGAGTAGGCGTAGCCGGAAGCCAACCGTTATATTGGACAGAATATAAGGCAGAGATGTCCGTATTCAGTGAGTGCACGATTGATTCGTGAATAAGAGTGGTAACGCGTGAGACTATAGTCTTTCGTCTCTTGACAGATGTTTTGTCATGGACGGAAGACTTTTTTATATGACAGGATATTTTGAGCAGATATACTAAAAAATGTCTTGTTATAAAAATACATGCGTTCAAAAAACGAGAAAATTGCAAATGCTTTTTATTGAATTTAAGAATAGTATTAATTTTTTGGAGGTATTAAGATGTTTGATTACAGACAGTACAAGAGAGGTTATTTCATGCCACCTGTAGAGTGCAACGACTGGGTGAAAAAGGAGTATATTGATAAGGCACCAATCTGGTGTTCAGTTGATTTAAGAGATGGAAACCAGGCACTTGTAGAACCGATGAGCCTTGAACAGAAACTTGAATTTTTCAAGCTCCTTGTAAAAGTTGGATTTAAGGAAATCGAAGTTGGTTTCCCGGCTGCATCAGAGACAGAATATGTATTTTTAAGAACACTTATTGAAAAGAACATGATTCCTGATGATGTTACAATTCAGGTCCTTACTCAGGCAAGAGAACATATCATCAAGAAAACATTTGAGGCTGTAAAGGGTGCACCGAGAGCTATTGTTCATGTATACAATTCAACATCTTTAGCACAGCGTGAACAGGTATTCAGAAAGTCAAAAGAAGATATCAAAAAGATTGCTGTTGAGGGTGCAAAGCTTCTTAAAGAACTTGCTGCAAAAGAAGAAGGAAACTTTGCATTTGAATACAGTCCTGAAAGTTTTACAGGAACAGAACCTGAATATGCACTTGAAGTATGTAATGCAGTAATTGATATCTGGGAACCTACAGCTGACAATAAATGCATAATCACCCTTCCTGCTACAGTGGAGATGTCACTTCCTCATGTATTTGCAAGCCAGGTGGAATACATGGATAAGAATCTTCATAACAGGGAAAATGTTATTATTTCGCTTCATCCTCATAATGACCGGGGAACAGGCGTTGCTGATGCAGAACTTGGTCTTCTTGCAGGTGCGGACAGAATTGAGGGAACATTATTCGGTAATGGTGAAAGAACAGGTAATGTTGATGTAATTACACTTGCAATGAATATGTATGCACAGGGTGTTAATCCTGAACTTGATTTATCTAATATGCCTGAACTTTCAGAGACATTTGAAAGACTTACACAGATGAAGATAGATGACAGACATCCGTATTGTGGTAAACTTGTATTTGCAGCTTTCTCAGGTTCACATCAGGATGCTATTTCAAAGGGGATGCATTACCGTATTGAAAATGATACAGAGCATTGGACAGTTCCATATCTTCCAATTAATCCTGAAGATGTAGGACGTACATATGATTCAGATGTTATCAGAATTAACAGCCAGTCAGGAAAGGGTGGCGTTGCATATGTCCTTGAACATAATTATGGAATGATAATACCTAAGAAGATGAGAGAAGATCTCGGTTATGCTGTTAAGGATGTATCAGATGTTAATCATAAAGAGCTTACACCTGGAGAAGTTCTCGAAATATTTGAAAAAAGATATAAGAAATATACACCTGTATTTAAGATTACAGAAGTTCATTTCAGACAGATTGATGGAATCCAGACAACAGTTACAATAGAAAAAGACGGCGAAAAGATTAATGTTGAATCAAAGGGTAACGGACGTCTTGATGCTGTAAGTAATGCACTTTCAGAATATTTCAACCATAACTGCGATATCTGCTGCTATGAAGAGCATACTCTTAATAATAAGGGTTCAGAATCAAGTGCTATTGCATATGTAGGTATTGTAAGTGATGATGGAAAGGAATATTATGGTGCAGGTGTTGACCATGATATTATCCGTGCATCTATAGATGCTCTTGAGTCAGCTATGAACAGAAGTTTGGAAAAGGCTGAATAAAAATGAAAAAAGAGATTATACTTGCTTCGGGGTCGCCTAGAAGAAGAGAACTTCTTAATCAGATTGGAATTGATTTTACTGTGATTACAAGTGACGCCGATGAGATAACAACAGAAAAATCTCCCGAAAAAATAGTTATGCAGCTATCAAGCCTTAAAGCAGAAGCGGTTGCAAACTTCCTGTTAAAAAAAATACAGCTGCGGTACAAAATAGTGCCGCAGCCTCTTTCGGTGATAGCGATAGTTATGTTATAATAGGAGCTGATACGATTGTCTATGCGGATGGTCAGGTTCTTGGCAAGCCAAGAGATGAGAGACATGCATTTGATATGATAAAAAGTCTTTCGGGCGGCAGCCACAGTGTATATACGGGAGTTACATTTATTTGTGGAAAAGAAAAAACGTCATTTTATGAACAGACAGAAGTTTATGTATATGATATGACAGATGAAGAAATTCTTGATTATATAAAGACAAAAGAGCCGATGGACAAGGCGGGGGCTTATGGCATACAGGGCAGATTTGCGGCTTTTGTATCAAAAATTGAGGGCGATTATAACTCAGTAGTCGGACTGCCTGTTGGCAGAGTATATCAGGAATTAAGAAAGGCCGGGTATATCGGATGATAAAACTTGTTGCAAGTGATTTGGATGGAACGATTCTTCTGAATGGAGCACAGCATGTTGACGATTCAATGTGTGAAACTATAGACATGCTTGGCAGAAAAGGAATAATATTTGCACCCGCAAGCGGCAGACAGTGTGAAAGTCTTGTAAGACTTTTTTCAAAGGTAAAAAGTCCGTTAATGTATATTTCTGATAATGGTGCATTAGTAAGATATAAAGGTGAGACAATTGTAAAGACACCAATGGATTATAATCTTGCAATAGAGATTGCGAAGGATATAATTTCAGTTCCGAATTGCGAGGTACTGTTATCAGGAGAAAAGACAGCATATATAATGCCAAAGACAGAAGAATATCTTATCAGGATGACAAAGGTTGTGCAATATAAGACGACAATAATTAAAAGTCTCGATGAGATTCAGGAAGATATTTTAAAAGTGTCTGTCTGTGATTTGTCAGGGATTGCCAATTCTGAAAAGTATTTTGCGGATAAGTGGTCTGATAAAGCAGCAGCGGCAGTTTCCGGTGACCAATATATGGATTTTATGGATTTGTGTGTCAGCAAGGGGGACGCTTTAAAGAAAGTCCAGAAAATTTATGGCATAGACAGAAGTGAATGTATGGCTTTCGGAGATAATTATAATGACTGTGAAATGTTAAAGCAGGCAGAGTTTTCTTATGCAATGGCATCGGCTGCTGATGATATAAAGAAAAATGCATTATATGTAACTGATTCGGTAGAAAAAATATTAAGAGGAGAGCTGTTATAATGAAAGATGATTTAACATTATGTGCTGAAGTTTTTTTAAAGGAACAGACAAAGCTGTATGATGAACCGGTCGCACAGGATATAGAAGAAGCAAAGGAATTTCTTGAAGATTGTTTTGCACAGGTATTTGACAATATTAAAGAAGTAAGGGAATATCTGAGTGAAGAGGGAATGGACGTTGATGAAATTACGGACGAAGAACTTGCAGAAGAACTTGAAGTGTTCGCTCTTCCGGATGGCAGATTCTTTGTGGTGGAAGGCTGATG
>OLOQ01002492.1_pt1 | contig 14989 bp, 17 predicted proteins | sample 1673101 | NCBI WGS metagenome assembly OLOQ01 (sample SAMEA3136754, study PRJEB25190) | human gut metagenome | biome: human gut; feature: human-associated habitat; material: faeces | place: Austria | collected 2013 | reverse complement strand
TTGTTTTATCAAATGGCTCTGGTTTGGCTCTATTTGTGGGGAGAGTAATGGAGTTATCAGTTTTGAAAAGGTAAATAAAAAAGGAAGAAGGTACAAGCTATGTTGCCAACAAGAGAAGAAGCATTGAAGTTAATTCGTGATGGGTTATTATTTAATCTGGGACCTTGGGGAAAACATTGTTTAACAGCAGCACACTGTGCAGAAAAAATAGCAAGTGCATGTGGTGATATGGATGTTGAGAAAGCATATATATTAGGTTTACTACATGATATAGGAAGAAAATTTGGTGTAAGACATCTTGGACATGTTTATGATGGATACGTATATATGAAATCATTGGGATATGATGAAGTAGCAAAGATATGTTTAACCCATTCTTTTAATAATCATACGATAGATGAATACATCGGAAAATTTGATGTTACAGATGAAGAATTGACAATTATAAAAACTGAATTAGCAAAGACCATATATGATGAATATGACCGGTTAATTCAATTGTGCGATTGTTTGGCAGGAGCGGAAGGAGTTCTTGATATAGAAAATAGGATGAATGACGTAAAGAAAAGGTATGGCTTTTATCCGCAGGACAAGTGGAATTCCAATATGAATTTGAAGCAATATTTTGAGGGGAAAATGAATAAAGACATTTACCTTATATGTGAGAAAGATACATTTGCACCAGGAGATTTATGATCTTATAAATATATTTTTACTACAAGTTTTATGAACAGGTTGGAGGTGGTTAAGTGGATATTTTATTTAAAAATGATGATTTTGTATTTTCATACAGAGTTGGCGGTATATTGAAACATAATGGTAAAATCTTGTTACAGCGTCCGAAGAATGATGATTATGCCATTATTGGCGGACATGTTGCGGCTATGGAGACAAGTATGGAAACTCTTAAAAGGGAATTTGAAGAAGAGCTTCATGCTAAAATAGAGGTAGATAATCTGTTAGCAATCGGAGAAATTTATTTTCCATGGGGAAAAAGACCCTGTCATCAGATATGCTTATATTATAATGTACATCTGGTGGATGATAATATTCCATTAGATGGAGTGTTTCATGGATATGATGAGCTGGATAATGAAAGAATTGATTTGGATTTCTGTTGGGTTTCACTAGAAGATTTAAAGAAGGGTACTAAGGTATATCCTTTAGAGTTGATACCATATATCCTTGAGCCAGGGAAAGAAATTGTACATTTTGTTTCAAAGCAGATTTGAGGAGATAGTCAATGATAGAAAATATGAAGGTAGAATTTGGCAGAACATCAGATATTGATTCATGGATGCGATTAGTGAGAAAAGTAAGTTGGAATTTTCCAGGATTAGAGACAGAGCAGAGTATAGATGAACACAAAATAATAGTATTGAAATTCATGAATGATAATCGTGCTTTGTGCGTGAAGAACAAACAAGATATTGTTGGCGTACTTTTATATTCAAGGAAGTATAATATGATATGTTGTTTGGCTGTTGATCCAGCTTATCGAAAAAGGGGAATTGCTTCGCTTCTTTTAAGAGAGGCACTGGATAAGCTTGACAGAGATAAAGATATAACTGTGTCTACATTATTCCAAACACAGGGAACTGGCGGTTTCTAAAAATACCTATTACCGCTTTTTAAACGAAGCTTCCTACAACTGGAGCCGCTTTTTACTGCTTCTTGCAGTTAAAGTGACCACTGCTTTTGACCGATTGACACGTCCTGAAAGAATCAAAGTACTTATTCTGGATGATTCCGTTATCAAAAGGAACCGAAGTAAATCTGTAGAATTACTGGCTCGTGTGTATAACCATGTCGAGCATCGATTCCAGAGAGGATTTACTCTGCTTACTCTTGGTTGGTCTGATGGCTACAGTTTTATACCAACAGGCTTTAACATGCTTTCTTCATCATCTGCCAGTAACCGCGATAATGAAATCGACAGTACAGTCGATCATCGCACGAATGGTTACAGATTCCGTAAAGAAAGTATGATGCATAAAACAGACGCTGCCATCTGACTGATCGAAAATGCATTAAAATCTGGTATTCAGGCTGATTATGTCTTGATGGATACCTGGTTTACAACAGAGCCGATGATACAGGCTGTTCTGGATACAGGTCTCGATACTATAGGAATGGTTAAACAGCTGAAGCAGAGATACAGCTTTCAGGGCATATCCTATACACTGCCTGAATTACGGAAATTTGTTGATTTTTCCGGTGCCGGTAATATATTCGGTTCTCTTGTCGTAAGGACCAAAACAGGAATTCCGGTCAAGATTGTCTTTGTACGGAACCGCAATAATAAAAGTGAATGTCTGTATATTTTAAGTACAGATATTTCTCTTGAAAGCAGCGAGATCGTACGGATTTATGGCAATCGTTGGTCGATTGAGTGCTTTTTCAAAGCATCAAAGACATTTTTTAAGTTAGGCACTGAATTTCAGAGCCATAATTACGGAGCAGTGGTCAGCCATACAGCCATTGTGTTCACGCGATATATCGTTCTAGAATGGATACGCAGGAACCAAAATGACCAGAAAACGTATGGTGAATTATTTTTCATGTTCAGTGAAGATATACAGGACATGGAATTAACAGATGCACTTCAGAGCCTTATGGCTCTGTTTGCTGAGCACATTTCCAGCTTATCAGCAGATATCACAGATGTGATAAAAAATAAAGTAACTGAATGGATATCGACTCAAGCCGCATTTATCCAGGCTTTATTTAGAAATGTCTGCTGGGAAAGTTGAGTGAGATATATTTCTGAGGCAATAATAATCAATTCGGCTTCGCCATTGTAATGGAAAGTTTTGGCTCTAAAAATTTTAGACGAGATACATAAAAATGCAAAATAAGATGAATATGAAGAGCAAAATGCACAAATATGTACTAAGAAACAGCCAGATAAATCTCTCCGCCCAAGAAGCAGAATAAAAATAATGGAATTTAGCTGTTATTGATGATAGCAATGCCGGAAAAGTTACCATGAACCTTGTGCTGAGAATGGCGTCCATCATTGATGATGCTTATCCCGTCATTAATAAAGCCATCTGGTCATAGGCGGCAGCGGGTCTGCCGGCAATACGGCGGGCCCAATAAGTAAAGGGATGTTTTAAACCGCTGGTTGAAAATGAAAAAAGCCAGAAAGCATTGCAAAACCTTACTTTCTGGCCTCTTAAAATTCATATATGATACTATTTTGATACTAATTTGTTGAGCTTGTCGGCTACTTCCTGGTGTCGGTTCGGGTACAGATGCCCGTAAACCTTGTTGATCATCTCCGGAGTGTCGCCGATACGTTCAGCGATCAGAAACGGCGTGAAGCCCATATCAATTAGCATAGATACGTGACTATGTCGGAGCTCATGTATCTTTATGCATTTGATATCGGTGCTTTCACAGCCGTTTTTTATTGCTGTTTTAAGCTTCTGGGGAGTAACCAGACTAAACAGCCTGTCATCCTGCTGCATGTCGTAAAGATGGGATATATACTCTTTCAGAATATCCACCAGGAACGGCGGCAGCGTGACAGTTCGGTTACTTCTGGAAGTCTTGGGCGGCGTTATATGGTCAGCCTTATTAAATTTATGATAGGTTTTACTTACTGTCAGTGTTCCGGCGTTCTGGTCGAAGTCTGCCAGCGTGAGCGCCTGCAACTCTCCAACCCTTAGACCGGTGAAGAATAATACTTGAAAGGCAACCTTCACCAGTGGATTTCTTACCGTGTCCAGAAACTTCTGGAACTCTTCCAGCGTCCAGAAATTCAAGCGCCTGACGTCTGATTTTCCCATGGATCCGGCAATACTACACGGATTCTGTTTAAGTCCATAGTATTTAACAGCGTATCCCATGAGCTGCACCATTACCACATTTATCTGGTGCAAATGTGACTGACTGTAGCCCTTGCCAATAATGGACTGCTGCCATTTACGTATACCGGCGGGGGCAATCTGGTTGATTGCTGTATCCTTCCAGTACGGCAGCAGGTGTTTATTTATGATAGATCCCCGGGTAATATAGCTTGACAGCTTCACACGGCTTTTATAATCTTTCAGAAACAATTCCACCAAGGCGGAAAATTTCATGTCTGATTCGCCCGCCTGCTGCGTGAGAAAGTCGCTTTCCCATTCTTTAGCATCTCTTTGGAGCTTAAAGCCCCGCTTCATCTTCTGGCGCTTCTGGCCAGTCCAATCCGTATAATATAACTTCACATACCATGTATTATGCTTTTCGTCTTTATATACCGGCATTGTATCCCTTCTTTCATTTCTCTGGTGCTGGGGAGCGGCTTTGAAATGATTGAAAGGGTGTTAGATATCGGCGTTTTACCGACTCCATAAAAATATGGAGCTGTCACCTGAGCCGGCATTTTGCCGGGGCAGATGGGGGTAGCGTTTCGCGACTCCCTTAAACAAAGTAGTGTTTCGGTTTCTATTTTTTTTAGAAAGCGAGTCTACCAGCGTACTTGTAAGTACGGTGGTTTTTGTCAACTTTGATGATAACTATTTGTCCTGATCGGAAGGTGCCGGAGATTCGGCGGCTGATGCAAATGGATACTCTCTAAAATGAATATTCAAAAGCTCTTTATTGTCATATAAAGCCATTAAAATCTCGCTTATATTATTTCGCATTGAAGTTGTAAGAGCGAAGTAATAAGACAGGAACCAGGCAACGTCAAAATAAGACTTGAAGGGATGGGCTCTAAGTAAGTTTCTAACAAGTTCTTGTCCTATTTCCTCTTTCATATGGTCATAATATTGATGGCGCTCATCAATATTCGCAATAGCAAATCCTTTTGTCACACAATCATTTATTTTATTGCATAACTGTTCAAATTGGGAATTTGTTAGATAATAACGGTCCCTTTCTTTTATATCGTCTCTTACATAGGTTAATGAAGATGCATACATTTGATTTGCAAATTCTGGGATTTCGTCCCAGTCCAACAGGTCGTGTATAGAAATATTTAATGCATTTGCAATTTTTTGTGCAGCTTCTGCTTTAGGTTTATATTTTGACTGTTCATAACCTTGAATAGTAGCGATAGATAAACCGGTTTTTTTTGCCAGTTCTCTTTGGGTTAGGCCGGCTCTTTTCCGAAAAAATTTTATCTGTTCAGCGGTATTCATTGTTTTCACCTACCTTTATCATAATAATGATTGTACCATGTCGAGAAGCACAATGCAAATAGAAAACTATTTATTTTTTACGTATTGACAAATAGAAAACTATGTTTTATATTAAAAGAGAAATAGAAAACTATTTGCAAAAGTGAGGTGATAACATGAAGCTCAACAGAAACAAGGTTAACATTGTTCTGGCAAGGAATAGCATGTCTATTTCAGACCTTGCTGCATCATATGGCTGTTCAAAAAATAGAATCTATGCGATTCTCAACAGCTTGAATGTAAAGCCGCAAAGCGTCGGCAAGATGGCAACCGCTTTAAAATGTGACGTAACAGATATTATTGATTAACCCGCTGGGGAGCGGCTTTGAAATGGATGAAAGGAGAAAACATGGAGTTTAGAACATTCAATCAAAACGAGGATGAACCGGCCAACGGCTGGACCGGCGAAACGGTACGGCATGCATTGCAGCAGGGAAAGAAACTTGTCGTTGATCAGCGCGGTGACATCTGGGAACTTGACCAGGAAGGCCGCCAAAAAGAATACTGCGGGAAGATATTGAGAAAGGAGAAGCAAATGAGCGAATACATGAACGCCAAAGAACTGGCCGAGATGGTCAGCGTATCAGAGAGTAAAGCATACTGCTTTATCCGCCAGATGAATGAGGAATTGAAAGCCAGGGGATATTTTATCGTTCGCGGCAAAGTACCGCGTAAATACGCCCGTGAGCGCTTCGGGGTGAGCGAATGAAGTATGTAGCAGCCCGAGACGAGTTTTATAAAAGGCTTAAACCTATGCCACTGACAAAAGAGTTCTTTTTAAAAATCTATGGTTTTGAGTTGACATGGCCTGGAACCGCTGAAAGGTTTTTGAACAGATTGGAAGAGCTTGGCAGCAGCAGGGCCCGCAAGCTTTACGCTGCAGTTGTGGCGGATTATGAAGAGAAACAAGAGAAAACGACTCAAGAGGTGGCCGCCTGGTATGCGGAACAGCTTGAACGCAAATATTCCAACAAGGAGGTGAGAGCATGGAACCAGAAAGAACAGATCCCGAATACTGGGAGCATCTATCAAAGGAAGAAGTTGCTATTGAGCTTGCTAAACTAGAGCAGCAGGAGAAGCAGCAGACGCCCGCTGTCTGTGACAATGGCAAGGCTCGACCAGTGAAACAGATCAAGACTATTGAAGCCGTGACAGCTGCCGCATTGGATACTATGAACATTCCGCCCGTTGAATGGCTAGTTGATAATATATTGCCGGTCGGAATTTCCATGATCGGAGCGCCCAGCAAGTATTATAAAAGCTTTATGGCCTTAGGGTTATGCGTGGCTATATGCAATGGCGAATGTTTTTTAAATTTCAACACACATAAACACGCATGTCTATATTTTGACTTAGAGAGCACAAAACGCCGACCAAAGGACAGACTTGATAAGATCTTAGGCGATGCCGAAAAGCCGGACAACCTTTATATTATCACCGGTGACGATGAACCCGGGCGAATTGGTGACGGCTTCGAGGAACAAATTGAATTGCAGTTACAGGCTCATCCGGATATCAAGTTAATTATTATTGATGTATTCCAGTTGATCAGACGTCCAAAGAAAGCCGGACAAGACAGTTACGAACGAGACTATGAGGACTTAAGGGTGTTGAAAAGCATTGTTGACCGTCATTCAATCGGCCTGATGCTTATACATCATACTAGGAAGATGAAAGACCCGAACGACGTTTTTAATGAACTGTCCGGATCAGTGGCCATCATGGGCGCTCTTGACTGTAGTTGGGTGATATCAAAAGATGATCGTTTTGCAAATGAAGCGACATTACATATTACGGGGCGGGATCTGGCGAGTGAACAATATAAAATTCGATTCAATAGACAGTCCTTTAGATGGGAGTATGTCGGAACGGCCGAAGATATCGAGATGCAGCGCTTTCAGTTTGAGTATGAGCAAAGCCCGCTTATTTATACGATTAAGCAGTTATTGAAGCAAGGGGGCGGACACTGGGAAGGCTCAGCAAGCGACATTCAGACCGCCAGCAAGTACTTAGGTAATGAAATTTATGACGATGTGCGTAAGATTGGTACCAATATTAATAAATATGAGCCCTTATTATGGACGGATGGCATTGATTTTAAAAATATTAAAGGTAACAGAGGTAAGAGAAAGTGGATTTTTGATGCCACTCATGCCGATGATGCCACTCATGCCGATGATGCCACTCATGCCACAAAATAATAATGATATGGTGGCATGTGGTTTGATGTGTGGCGTGTGTGGCATGGTGGCATGTATATTTTATAAGGACAAGGAGAATAAAAAAAATGAATTTACAAGAAATTGTCGAAACTATCGAAGAACTTAAAAGCGAATATGATTATTCATTTGACGAAGCTGTCAAACTGCTTCAGTTGGTGGGTCTTAAAGACATTATCCGTATTTCAGAAGAAATCAACAGCGTGTTAGATGATATCGGACGAGCCATTGACCGAACCAATGACAGTATAAACGCCATTGAAGAGGATATCCGCACCGGCAAGACCTTTGTTAAAGGCGAGATCAGCACTTACAACCTTAACTAGATACATATTAACCAGAACATAAAAAAAAAGCCCTCAAATGAGGGCCACAGCCGGAGCTGTTCAGATTAGCAACCTCAGAATAGCACATAACCGGCGGAAAGGAAAGGAAAAATGACGAATTGGGATGAATTACTTCAGAATTTGCATAAATATGTAGCTAAAGCAAACAAGGCACGGAATAACGCCGCAAATATTATATGTGCTGATGCTGATATTCTTAATACAGAATATGACAGACGAATGAATGCATTGATTAAATTGGAAAGAGATGCATTTGTGGCCGGCGCTGAGTTGGTTATTGATTTTTTTACAAAAAAGGAGAACAAACATGACGATAAAGGAATTTGAATTACAACATGCATTTTGTATTCTGGTGAAAACTTTGTCTAGCTGGCCAGTGGATGACTATGAACAGGCTCGGATTGTAGCGCATTCGGTGCATTCGGAACACGTTGAACGGGACTACATGCAGCGTGTTTTCGAGGAAGCTGACAAGCGCCGGCCGCTGCTGATCGAAGGGGTGGTGAACCCCGAGCAAACCAAGAGCGAACCAAGAGAATACACCCCGTGCGGGCTTCCAGTAAGACAGAGCACGGCCAAACAGTATAGGCTGACAGATAGAGACAAAGAGTATATAAAAAGCTTCGCAGCAGACGGCGTAGTTCCTCTGGATGCATACTTGTGCGCCCTGGAACATCTGCCGGATCAATACTAAAGCGTCCCCCACCTGCTGCCATCGTTACCAGAGACGGCAGCAGGACAAAGGCAAATATAAAAAGGCATATGTTGACATTGAACTGCCTCAGAAAACATCATGTTGAAAAATGTTGAAATACTACATTGAATGCACACAAACTTGAAGTTAAAATGTTAGGATTTGTTAGAGTTTTTGCAACGGAACCTGACAAAACTTGACATTAAAATACTAAATAATACTAGATGCCAATGGATAAAGGCCAAGAAAAACCAGTTCAAATGATGGCAAAAGATGGCATTGAAAAGAGTTTGTGGACACGATAACGCGCGTGCACACAATTAATGAACACGATACACGCATGAGAAAAGTTATAAAATATCTTTTTATCGGTTTACAAAAAACCGATAAAGGAGTATAATAAAACTGCTCAGATATATGAGTGATTGTGTTTTTTGTTAAGAACATGTCTGTCTAGCATCACACAAAGAAGAAGCGACGAAGACGAAGGCGCGGCCGATCCACCGCGCTTTTGTTGTATCTGAGCATTAAATACCTCACTTTCCCGGCTGGTATTCTCCGCCAGCCGGAAGAGATTTGTCATCTGAGTGCGGCGACACTGTAAAACGCGAATTAATAGACGGCGGTCTTTAAACGGGTGAAATGTATGGATGAATTAAACACCACTACAGAAGAAATGGACGGCATGAATGCCGCTGCTGAGGCTTCCACAGACACAAAGGAAGTAACCCCGGGCACTGAACAGAATGATTCTGATCAGACACCACCGGCGCCAGAAAAGAAGTATACGGACGCCGATGTTGACAGGATCATAGCTAAGAAGATAGCCCAGGAACGGAACAGAATGCAAAAGCTTTTCACTGAAGATCAGCAGGAAAGCGAACTTGATAGACGAGAAAGGGAAGTCACAAAACGAGAGCTGCGGGCGGATGCCATGGAGGCATTAGCACATGACGGGTTTCCGTGTTCTCTGGCGGATACGTTTAATTACAGCAGCAAAGAAGCATTTGATGAGAGTTATAAAACTTTAACAGATGCATTTCAAAAAGCTGTTAATGAAAAGGTCAGAAATATATTTATGTTTGATGATAGGGTTGCACATGAAGCGCCAAAGGTAGGCACGGGAGCCCCTCCGGACCAGTCGCGCGCGGCTTTCTTTTCTGGCAAGAGATAAAATAAATGGCAATTAATTTAGTCACTAAATTTCAGCCCTATGTTGACGAAGCTTTCACAGCAGGAAGCAAGGCATCAATGCTGACCAATCATGATTTTAACTGGTCGGGGGCTCATACAATTAAGATTCACAAGGTGAACACCGTGCCGATGAGCGACTATGACAGAGCGGGCACCGGCGAAAATGCTTCCAGATATGGCGCACTCGGCAAAGTGGAAAATACCATTGAGGAAATGACACTGACAAAGGACCGTTCCTTTACATTCGTTATTGATACACTTGATAACGATGAAACAGACGGCGTGCTGAGTGCGGCGGCTGCATTAGGCAGACAGCAGCGCGAAGTTATCATTCCGGAGGTTGATACATACGTTTACAGCGTCATGACTGCCAACGCCGGTACAAAGGTAACAAGCGTAACGCTGACCAGTAACAATCTCTATGATGAGATCATCCAGGCCACAGAGACCATGGATAACAACGATGTACCGGATACCGGCCGTATTCTGACGGTAACACCGGCTACATACAGACTTTTAAAGAAGTGCCCTGATCTGGATATTGACTGCGATATCACAGCCGAGCAGAAAGCAAAGGGCGTTGTTGGCATGATTGATGGCATGGACGTTGTAAAGCTGCCAGCTAAACGGCTGCCAGCGAAGTTCGGCTTCATGATCGCTCATCCAGTGGCGACCGTGGCACCGACAAAGCTTGAAGAGTACCGGACGCACGACAACCCGCCCGGCATTTCCGGTAAGCTGGTAGAGGGTCGAATTGTCTATGACGCTTTTGTTCTGGACAACAAGAAGATGGCCATCTACTATGAAGAGAACAAACCGGTCGAATAATTCGGCCGGCTGTAGGAGCTGATATAATTCAGCACCTGTTTTATTGGGGGCTCTGGAATGATTCCAGGGCCCTTTTATTGTTGGAGGGTATGTTTTATGAGTAATGAAGAATTAATTGAATTATGGGACGAGCACCGGCCATTTATTTATAAAATAGCTCTCCAATATTCCGGATATGCTGAAATGGATGATTTAATGCAAGAGGGATACTTAGGGCTTTACTCCGCTGCCATTCGCTTTGATCAGAACGCGGGGGCGTCATTTCTTACTTATGCGGCCTTCTGGATCCGCCAGCGGATGCGCCGATACATTGAAAACTGCTGCAGTACGGTCCGGATATCTTCCGGAATGGCTGCCAGGGTCCAGAAATACAGAAAGCTACAATCAGACTATCAAAAACAGTTTGGTCACAAGCCCTCTGCTGACGAGATACGGGCGTTGATGGGAATAAGCCGGTCAGAATATGACACCATGCAGCAGGCCGTCAGAATGGGCACCATAGCGAGCCTGTCAGCCCCTACAGGTGAGGACGATACCGTTACCATCGGCGACACCATCGGCAACGAGGGTATAGAGGATGCTATCATTGACCGTATCGACCAGGAGGACATGAAACGGGATGTACATGCAGCCGTTGATAAGCTGCCGGACCGTGAACGGGAAGTGATCACCTTGCGATATTTCGAGGGGCTTACTATGGAACAGGTTGGAGAGCTTGAGAGCCGGAGCATGGAGAGCGTCAGACAATGTCAGGCCAAAGCCCTGAGACTCTTAAGAAGCCCGAGTTATAGGCGGCCTTTGGAATGTTATGCACTGTCAGACAAACAGCTGTCAGCAGCCATGCACAACACGGTGAGCGGCTTCAATCGGACATGGACCAGCGCCACAGAAAAAGCGGCTTTTATCGGCCTTGCTGCCGATCGTGTGCGATACTAATTTGATACTAAAAAAGTATATAGACTGTAAAAATGGGGTATTTCTGACAGGGAAAACAGCCAAAAACATATAAAAATACGGCTAAAAGTCAGTAAAAACAGTGCTTCTAAACCGCTGGTTGAATGACAAATACTTCATCAGCGTTTATAATAATTCTTGTCAGCGGGGGACAGCGATGAAATACAGAGTATCAGAGTAGTTGCTACGTCTGGTCTGCTGACAAATGACAATTTCATATTTGAATATTTGAATCATGTCTGCAATCAACTCGATGAATAAAGTACGCCAGTGCTTCGAGGTGTGCGGTAATTTCCAAGAGCCGAAATGGTGAGGAGGTCCGGTTGATCGGAGCAGGGATACCTGCTTCGGGAGGCCGTCGGGGTTCAGTGATGAATCCCGGGGAGACGGAAACCGTCAAGGAAAACGCATATCGCAGAGATGTTCGCACTTAATTGCACGGAACTTCCGGGTGCAGCAATAGACGCCTGCGGTGCAGGAATAAGCCTAAGGGGTATCAGTGTGGCAGCTGGTATGACAGAGGTAAAGCCAATAATGCACTCTGCTTTGACGGTGGAGAAATCTACCTATAACGGAAGTAGCCGGTAAAAGTAGCCGTATGGCAGAAATAGTGAGGAAAAATCTGAATGGACGGTGAAATTTGCAGGTAGCCATTCCTGTGCAGGCTTGGGCGAAAGCCGGGGTAAGAAGTTAGGGGTCGCTCCCCGAAGCTCAGACTTATCTTCCTGGTGGCAGAATATAGGTGAAGGGCATGGATGTACGGCGAAGGCCGGATTGCAGATATGATTCAGATATTCAAAAAAGAGCTTCAGTCTTATAGGATATGTGATGACTGGAGCTTTTCTTTTTTTGAAAGACATTGCATTTATAAAATTTACACGATGTGGACTAATTGCAAAAATATGCCACCGTGGTAACAGCCGTCAAAAAGAGATGTGTTATGATAGCAGCATCAGAAATAAAACAGCTGCAAAGAACAATGGAGGTAGACATATGCTTAAAACAACAGAATTATTTATCAATGAACTGAAGGAACGCGATCTTAAATACAGAGACATCAGAACGCTTCAGGATGGGGATGATCTGGTGGAAGTAGGATTTAATCTGGACAGTACCCGGATACAGATCATGATTTTTTTTGATGCATCGGAAGAGTCGGTGGCCCTCAGATGTTTTGAGGTGACCCGCGTGACAGAAGAGCAGTACCCGAATGCACTGCTGAGCTGCAATGAATTGAATAACAAGATGCGCTGGGTCAAATTCTGCATTGGACAGGAAATGAATGTCCATGCAGAGGCAGATGCCTTGGTTGATGAGACTACCGCTGCAAAGGTAACGATGGAACTGATGATGCGGATGGCATCTATCGTAGATGAGGCGTACCCGATGATCAACAAGGCTATCTGGTCCTAGGACATCGTTATTTACGAAACGGCGCGGTGAGCCGCGCGGCAGCCCGCCGCTTTACGCCATAGGCAAGCGGCGGGTATGAAAAGAGAAGCCTGATACAGTGATGACAGATGAGGAGGAACATGATGCAAACAGAATTATTAACATTGATATTTGAAGAAGCAAAAAAGCAGTGTGAGTCAAAAAACGATTCTGTCGGTCTGGGGGCTATGTACAGTGCAATCATTTCAGTAGGAAGAGACAGCCATGTACTTGAGGGGAAAACCTATGATATTCAGGAGTATGAAGCGCTTCGGAGAGCTGTTGCCAGGGATGAACCAGAAGGAACAGTGATGCCGCCTGTGAAATCTGAAGACAGTCTGACAGGGCAGGAGAAGCAGCTCTGTGCATTCCGTATCTGGCTGAACATGAGCACACGCTCTGCGGTGGATGCGTATCAGTATCTCCGCCAGCAGGTAAAGACGGCTCGGGAGACTGGACACCCGGAGAAGATGACTGCGGGAACGGAACGTCCGATTAAGGCAATGACAGAGACAGAGCATCCGGTTAAGGCAGCTGCAGAGACGGAGCATCTGGTTAAGGCAGCTGCAGAGAAAGAGCATTCCGTGAAAAAACCGACGATGGAACAGCTGGCAGCAAAGACGGTTCAAATCCGCGAACAGTTGATGCAGAAGGTCATTGGGCAGGATAATATTATCGCAGAATTTGCCAATGGTTATTTTGAGGGAGAATTGTCCGTCTTTACGGAGAAGAACCGCTGCAGCCCGAAGGCCATTTTCCTGTTTGCGGGAAGTCCCGGAGTCGGAAAGAGTTATCTGGCGACAGAAGCGGCAAAGGCCCTGGAGCTGCCTGTGAAACGCTTTGATATGAGCAGTTATGCCGACGATGTTTCGGCTTCAGAATTAACGGGTGCCGGAGCAAATTTCAAGTCACCGAAACCCGGCGCATTAACCGGTTTTGTGCATGACCATCCATCTTCAATGTTGATTTTTGATGAGATTGAGAAAGCACATCCGAAAGTTATCAATCTGTTTCTGCAGGTGTTGGATGCCGGTACACTGTATGATAATAAATATGAAGCCAATATCGCTTTTGGTGAAACCGTGATCATTTTCACAACCAATGCCGGCAAGTCCCTGTATCAGGATACGACAAAACACAACTATTCGGATGTACCGAAAAAGGTGATTCTGGATGCTCTGGAGAAAAAGTGTCATCCGGTTACCGGAAGACCGGTTTTTCCGCAGGCAATCTGTTCCAGATTGGCCACAGGAAATGTTTTACTGTTTAATCATCTTACGGCCCATCAGCTTTCGACGATTGCAGCGAGAAAGCTGATGGAGCAGCAGGCGTCTCTTTATCAGGAGGCTTCCATTTTGTCGGAAGATGCTGAATCACTGGCCACAACCCTTCTCTTTTCACTGGGCGGACATTGTGATGCAAGAAATATGACTGCAGCGGCCAAACGCTTTTTCTCTGCAGAGTTATTTGAACTTTATCGTCTGGCAGGAACTGACAGAAAAGCAATGGCAGCAGGCGGCATTCAGAAAATCCGATGGCAGCTGGATATTGACCGGGCTGAACCGATCATTCGGCAGTTATATCATGTGCCGGAGGACAATACTTTCCTGTTTTTCGGCAGTGAAGAAGCGCGGATGCAGGCACAGCAGATGCAGGAAAAGGGCAGGATGCTGTATGCATCGAATCTGGATGAAGTGAAACAGATTCTTCAGGAGCATGAACTGAGTTTTGCAGCCATTGATTATTTTCATGGACGTTCAGAGAAAACGTCTTATCTGAATGCGGGAGATGTGCATTCAGAGGGCAGAAAATGCTGGGAGGTTTTGCAGCAGTATGAACCGGAACTGCCGGTTTTTATCTGGGAAACAGATAATTATCAATATAATCGTGAAGAAGTACTCTCATTTCTGGGGAAAGGAGCCGAGGACATTTTACATATCTCATTTTCGGACAGGAATGCCTGTGAAGCAACGCTTGACCAGCTTCAGGTGCAGCTGTGGCAGCAGAAGGCTTTGGATATTCTTGCATTCAGGCATCAGGTATTGAAATAAGGCTACCGCAATCCCACTGGCTTTAGACGGTGGGTTAAGGTAGCTAAAAATCAGAAATTATTGTATACTCATGGCATGGGAACATGGAAATCTAAAAACA
>OLOQ01002483.1_pt1 | contig 15060 bp, 15 predicted proteins | sample 1673101 | NCBI WGS metagenome assembly OLOQ01 (sample SAMEA3136754, study PRJEB25190) | human gut metagenome | biome: human gut; feature: human-associated habitat; material: faeces | place: Austria | collected 2013 | reverse complement strand
AAGAAAAGAGAAATACCTTTTTTATAAAATCGTTTCATAGAGCATCCTTAAAAGACATTTGTATTATAGTATGAAAGACAGATGAAAATGTGCTATGATGGATAGGATAGGATTGTCTGAAATTTAGAAAACAGTATTAAGACAAGAGATATAAAAGGAGAACAGAACATGAACGACTACGTAGACCTTCATACTCATACAATTGCAAGCGGACATGCTTACAGTACTATTGAAGCAATGATAAAGGCGGCAGAGCAGAAAGGAATCCGTCTCTTTGGTATTACAGAGCATGCTCCGAAAATGCCGGGAACCTGCAGCGAGTTATATTTTAATAATCTTCGCGTGCTGGAAAGAAAGCATGGAGAAATGTATACGCTGTTTGGCGCAGAACTTAATATCATGGATATGGAAGGGCATGTGGATCTGCCGGAGCGTACCTTAAAGCAGATGGATTTGTGCGTTGCAAGTATGCATGGTCCGTGTTTTCATCCGGGAACCATAGAAGAAAATACGAAAACTTATCTGAATGTGATGAAAAATCCCTATGTAAATATTATCGGACATCCGGATGATTCTTATTATCCGGTGGATTATCGTGCATTGGTGGAAGGTGCAAAGGAACATCATGTATTGTTAGAGGTCAACAATGGCTCCCTGACACCGGGTGGCTTCCGGCAGAATACGAAGGAAAACAGCTGCAAAATGTTAGAACTTTGCAAGGAATATAAAGTTCCGGTTATCATGGATTCCGATGCGCATGTGGATACTGCAGTTGGGAATCATCAATATCCATTGGAAGTTATTCAGATGGTAGATTTTCCGGAAGAACTGGTGGTCAATACCAATGTGGAACTGGCGAAGAGTTTTTTGAATTATTTTAAATCACCGGAACATCTATAAGGAGTTATCACAGGTGAGAAAAGAATATCAACAGCGGTATTGACAGAAAACAAGAGTTAGCATAAACTAACTCTTGTAAGGAACATTACAATACACACAAAATACTTTGGATGTAAAGGGAGCAGACTTTTGATGCGGGTCTGCTCCTTTTATATGCCATCAATTAGGGGATTGTGATGTGGGAGATAACATTTAGAATCAAAGAATTTTGCAGCAGTCAAAGTACATCTGATTTTCTTTTATGTGAAATGTCAACCGTTCTTAGGGGTCTGTTTTTCTTGATGATAAACTGTCTTTTCGGTTGCTTTGACAGAATATTGGTACTGTCCGTCGAGGACAGATGCCACCTAATGTCTGCAAGGGGCACTGGGAATTTCGATATACTTTTCATTTCATCTGGCAACCGGCACAAATTCACATCCATGTTCAATTGTGCCTCGCTGGTACATCCCTGTACCAGCGTTGCCTGTTGCCAGACAAAATTCCCAGTGCCCCTAACAGCCCTTATCAGGCATCTGTGCTTCGGCGAACCGTGCCGATATTCTGACAAACATTGGAAAGACTGTTTTAATAGCAAAAAGAAAGACACGCATTTTAGAACTGTGGTATTTCGTAGCGAAAGATAATCCCCTGTGAATCCGTGATATTATTGGGGCAATCATCTTTCTGTCCCGCTTCGCAATCGCCTAACTATATGCATGAGAATAACTCATGATTTTTCTTGCAGTGTATCACAGGAAACGAAGAAAAACAAGCCGGGGCGAGGTTGAAAGAAGAGCCTTAATTTGCTATACTAAAGCGGATGAAAGCGAGGCAATTATGAAGAAAATAAAATATATGGCAGTTGTACTTGCCACAGGACTACTGTTGGCCGGCTGTGAGGAGGATGAGACACAGAATAATAAAGATGCATATCGGCAGATAGGCATCAACTGTATGCAGGAGGGTGACTATGAAGGCGCCATTGATGCATTTCAGAATGCACTGGACCAGTCGCTGGCAGTTGTGGGAGAAGAAGAAATAGATACCTGTTATTATAAAGCAGCAGCACAGTATGCCGCAGGAAAGAAAGAGGATGCCATTGAGACCTATCAGGCATTAATCAATTATGACAAGAAAAATGCCCAGGCATATTTCCTGTTAGGAGAACTGTACCGGAAAGAAAATGACATGGATAAAGCAAAAGAAAATTTTGATCTGGCAGCACAGTATGCCGGCAGTGACTATGAAATGTATATTGCTTTGTACCAGGAGTGTTATGCCGCAGGAATGCAGACCGAAGGTCAGGAGTATCTGAAAAAAGGTATTGAAGCAGGTGGTAAATCAGCGGAGGACTATGCCCAGAGAGGCAGAATTTATCTATTACTGGGAGATTATGATAATGCGGAAACAGAGCTTACGACAGCTATTAATAAAAAGAGCACGGAAGCTTCTTTGTATATGGCACAGCTCTATGAAGTGAAAGGCGAAGATGAGAAGGCAGCCGGATTATATAAAGAATATATCGATGAAAATCAGGATAATCCGACAGCATTGATTTGTCTGGGAGGAATGGAATTAGAAAAAGGTAATTATGACAGTGCAATAAACTATCTTAAGATGGCACTGGATTTAGATGCAGGCTCACAGAAGCAGGAGGCGCAGCGTAATCTGATACTGGCATATGAACAGAGCGGAGATTTCGCATCTGCAAAAAGCGAGATGGAGGATTATACAAAGAATTATCCGAATGACGAAGAAGCTGCCCGGGAATACTTGTTTTTGATGACACGTTAAGCAAAAAGGGAAAAATGTATGGGACAGGAAAACGAGGGAAAAAGGCAGAGAGGAACAATACGAAAATGAGCGAAACCTATGAGATTATCGTGCTGGATTTAGATGGCACCTTAACCAATTCAAAGAAAGTCATTACACCAAAGACGAAAGACGCACTGATGCGGATTCAAAAGGAAGGGAAAAAAGTAGTGCTGGCATCCGGCCGTCCTACCGGGGGCATCGTAAAGCTGGCAGACGAACTGGATTTGAAGAGCTATGGCGGATTTGTACTGGCATTTAATGGTGGAAAGATTATTAATTATGAGACCGGAGAGATTGTATACAATAAGACAATACCGGTAGAACTGGTGCCGGCAGTGTATGAGCAGGCATGCAGACTGGGTGTGGGCGTGCTTACTTATAAAGGAAATACCATCATCCATGGAAACGGAGTGAATGAATACAGCAGTATCGAGGCAAAAATTAACGGAATGCCGATAAAAGAGGTAGATAATTTCGCAGAATATGTAGATTATCCGGTAAATAAATTCCTGATGACAGGAGAACCGGAAAAGATTGCAAAAGCACAGGATGTGATGCGGCAGACCTTTGGAGAACAATTAAACATTTTTCGCTCAGAACCGTTTTTCTTAGAAATTGTTCCACCATCCATTGATAAGGCATATTCTCTTGGAAAACTGTTAGAATATCTGGGAGAAAAGAAGGAGCAGATGATCTGCTGTGGAGATGGCTTTAATGACAAGTCTATGATTGCATTTGCCGGGCTTGGTGTGGCAATGGCAAACGCACAGCCGGAGGTAAAAGAGGTCGCAGATTATATTACCACTTCCAATGATGAAGACGGAGTGGCGCTTGTAATAGACAGATTCATGTAAGGAAGGCGTATGGCATGCAGAAAATAACAGAACTATTGTCAAAGGGAAAATCACCATATCATGTAACAGAATGGACAGGAAAGCAGTTACAGGAGGCAGGGTATGAAGAATTAAAGCTGCAGGAATCCTGGCAGCTTCATGCAGGCGGTAAATACTATGTAAGACCGTATTCCGGTATGGTAGCAGCATTCGCTGCTCCGGAACAGCTGGACAGAAAGACGGCACTCCGCCTGATGCTGGCCCATACAGATTTCCCATGTTTTAAAATAAAACCGAATCCTGAAGTGAAGACGAAGGATTACAGGCAGTTAAATGTGGAGCCATATGGCGGTATGCTCAAAAATACATGGTTTGACCGTCCACTTGGAATTTATGGGAAAGTGGTATTAGAATCGGAACATCCATTTGCACCGGAAGTAAAGCTTTTCGGAAGTGAGGAACCGGCAGCAGTGATTCCGTCATTAGCACCACACCTGAACCGTGAGGCAGGCGGAAAACAGGAATATGATATGCAAAGAGAACTGCTTCCACTGCTTGGAATAGAGCAGGACGGAGACGTTACAGAGAATTTTTTCACGGATTACTTAAAAGAACAGCTTGGGGCAGAGGCAAATGAGGTTTTAAGCTATGATTTATTCCTTACCAATATGGATGAACCGGAATTAATAGGAAGTGATAAGAAGCTTCTTTCTTCTCCGAGAATCGATAATCTGGCATCGGTAGCAGCAATTGTGGAGACAATGTGTGAAAAAACGACCGGAGATTCACTGGTTGTGGCAGGATTATTTGATAATGAGGAAATCGGCAGCCGCTCCAAGCAGGGAGCAGACAGCAGTCTTCTTAAGGATATCATAATGAAGATTGGTGCAGCCTTTGGAATGGCAGAAACAGAGGTAAATGATATGCTCCGGGGAGGCTTTCTCTTGTCTATAGACGGAGCTCATGCCGTACACCCGAATTACACAAATAAATCAGATATTACGAATGATGTGATATTGGGAAAAGGAATTACCGTAAAGACTTCTGCCAGCCAGCGGTATCTTTCTGACAGTGAGGCAACAGCGGTGGTGATGCAGCTTTGTAAAAAGACAGATATTCCATATCAGGTGCAGGTAAACCGTTCCGGCATGCCGGGTGGACAGACCCTTGGACCGATTGTGGTTTCCTATCTGCCGATGCAGGGAGCGGATATTGGAATTCCGATGCTTGCCATGCATTCTGCAAGAGAACTGGCAGATATGAGAGATTATCAGGCATTGGTAATGTTTTTGAAAATATTTTCTGCATAAAGAAATTGCAAAAAAAGTTGAATTTTTTGGAAAAATATCACAAAATGTCGTTGACAATCGGTAAGATTCAGTACAAAATTAGTAGTATAACGTAATGCACAGAAAGTGCATTGATTGGAGGAAATATATGGCATTGGGAAAGAATAAAAAAATTATAAATCTGGTTCAGTCAATTAGTGAGATGAAAGAAGAGAATTATGCTGCAGGTTCACCGGAACTGCAGAATATGTATGAACGCATGAGCGCTGGCAGACGTCAGCTTGCACAGGTATATGGGGAAGATATGCAGGCAGTTATGACAATGAGTGCCTTAGGCCTGAAAGTTGGACATGATACCGTAAAGATGACAACGACAGCAGAGGATGTCAATACAGCAACAAAGGCAATCCATGATGCAGCAGCAGAAACATCCAGTATTGCAGAGGAAGTAAGAAATGCCCATGAGGGTCTGACCAATACAATTGTTGATGTATCAGAGAAAACTACTGATATTTATAAGAAGATAGAGAATGGCCAGGAAGAACTGACAGCTATCCGGGATTTATCCAAAGATGCAATCTCAGAATCCACAGAAATGAAGAAGAATATGGATGCATTGATGGATGTTATCAATCATATGAATGAAGTCATTGAAGGTATCAATGCAATTTCCGAACAGACCAACCTGCTGGCATTGAACGCATCAATCGAGGCAGCAAGAGCAGGAGAAGCAGGAAAGGGATTTGCCGTTGTAGCGGAAGAAATCCGTCAGCTGGCAGAGGGAACCAAACAGTTAACTGGAAATATGGGTGAATTCGTAGAAGGAATCCGTGATGCTTCTGAGAAGAGTTCTAAGAGTGTGGATGTTGCAATTACATCTCTTGACAATATTGATCAGAAGATTAATGCTGTATGGAATATTAATGACGAGAACAAGAAAAATGTTGGAACCATCAGCGAATCGATTGGTTCCCTTGCTGGTATCAGTGAAGAAATCAGCAGCTCCATGAATGTGCTGGAAACCCAGGTGTCCTGTATTGAAGACCAGTGCAGTAATCTCAGCAATGATGCAGAATTGCTGACCGTTATAAATGGAAATTTAAAAGGTTCGGTAGAACCATTAACCCAGGTTGAAACGGGTATGGATAATGTGGCGAAGGTTATAGGAGAAATGAGCCGTGATGCATTTTACCGTATGGATAATGCAGTTTTTGATGCTTATGTACAAAAAGCAATGGAAGCACATAGGGCATGGCTTGAGACTTTACATACCATGGTAACTGAGAAGAATGTCCTTACGTTACAATTTGATGATACAAAATGCGGCTTTGGTCATTTTTACTATTCCATGCATCCGGAAAATCCGGCAATTGCACCGGCCTGGAATGCACTGGCAGAGAAACACAGAAGATTCCATGGATATGGAAAAGAAGTGCAGCAGGCACTGTTTGATGAGAACGCGGAAAAAGCAGAAGAAATTTATCTGGAAGCAGAGAAATGCTCAAATGAATTACAGAATGATTTTGCTGCAATTTTAAATATTTCTGCAGGATTATCCCAGAACGGACAGAGTGTGTTTGCATAAACAGAAAGTAAGAAAAGGATATTTTATGCCTGAATTTTTTGAAAACAATGAAATGGAAGAAAGAGTCATCCTGGTTGGCGTAAGCAGCCAGGATGGCGATGATACAGAAGACTCCCTGGATGAATTGGAGGAGCTGGTGAAGACTGCCGGAGCAGTAACGGTGGGCAGGGTAATCCAGAACCGTCAGACAATACATCCGGGGCTTTATATTGGTAGCGGAAAAGAAGAAATTGCATGGACCAATGCAACAGGAATTGTCTGCGATGACGAACTAAGCCCGGCACAGCTTCGGAATCTTTCAGATACCCTGAACGTAAAAGTGATGGACAGAACCTTAATTATCCTTGATATTTTTGCTGCCAGAGCATCTACCAGTGAAGGAAAGATACAGGTGGAACTGGCACAGCTTCGTTACCGCATGAGTCGTCTTTCCGGCATAGGAAAGAGTATGTCAAGGCTGGGAGGAGGAATTGGAACGAGAGGTCCGGGAGAGAAAAAGTTAGAGGTAGACCGTCGTCTGATTGCATCAAGAATCAGCCAGCTCAAACGGGAGTTAGAGGAAGTGAAACGGCACCGGGAAGTGAATCGTGTGGCAAGACAGCGGAATCATGTTCCGGTGGCAGCAATTGTAGGGTATACCAATGCCGGTAAATCAACCCTTTTAAATGCTCTGACCGGAGCTGGAATTCTTGCAGAGGATAAACTTTTTGCAACCTTAGACCCGACTACCAGAATGTTAGAACTTCCGGGAAGCCAGAAGCTTTTGCTTACGGATACGGTAGGGTTTATCCGAAAACTGCCGCATCATCTGATTGATGCCTTCCGTAGTACTTTAGAGGAAGCTAAGTATGCAGATTTTATCATTCATGTGGTGGATGCATCCAATCCACAGGCTGCCAAGCAGATGCATATTGTATATGAGACATTGCACCAGTTAGAGGTTACAGATAAAAAGATATTGACATTGTTTAATAAGCAGGATGCTATTACAGACCGGGAACCATTGCGGGATGGCAGGGCAGATATTACTTTACGGGTATCTGCAGCAAGAGGTGATGGACTAGAAGAACTGAAAGACTGCCTCGCCCGGATACTACGGGAGAACAAACGATATCTTGAGACAGTGCTGCCATATGACAAGGGTGGATTGCTGCAGCAGATAAGAGAAACAGGAGAATTAATAGCAGAAGAATATCTGCCGGAGGGAATCCGTATAGAAGCATATGTACCTCCGGAGCTATTTGAGAAAATACATGCATGAGCAGATTGCCCCAGAACTGCTTGTATGCTAAAATAGGAGCAACAGGAGGTATTCCACATGACAATCTTAATAAAAGGTGGCCGCATTTTAGATCCGGCTACGAAAACAGATGATGTAATGGACCTTTTCATAGAAGATGGAGTCATTACCAAAAGAGGGAAAAATATCAAGAAAAAGGCAGAGAAGACTATCGATGCCAAAGGACTGTATGTAATGCCGGGACTCGTTGATATGCATGTGCATTTGCGTGATCCAGGATTTACTCATAAGGGTGATGTTGAAACAGAAACCAGTTCCGCAGCAAGAGGCGGATATACCACGGTACTTGCAATGCCAAATACCAAGCCGGTGGTAGATAATGCTGATGTGGTACGTTATGTACATCATAAGGCAGAAAGTGTCGGACTGGTGCATGTATTACAGGTTGGTGCTGTAACAAAAGGACAGCAGGGAGAGGAATTAGCTGACATCAAAGAGATGGTGGAGGCAGGAAGCCCTGCAATCAGTGAAGATGGCAAATCAGTCATGAATTCACTTCTTGCAAGAGATGCCATGCTGGTAGCAAGAGACTGTAACATTCCGGTACTGTCACATTGCGAAGATAAGAATCTGGTTGGCTCCGGCGTGGTCAACGAGGATGAGAATGCAAAACGGTGGGGACTGGCTGGAATTACCAATTCCGTAGAAGATATCATGATTGCAAGAAATATCCTGTTATCCAAAGATACCGGTGCACACCTGCATCTTTGCCACTGCTCCACAAAGAACAGTGTAATCATGGTAAAATATGCCAAGTTAGAGCATATTCCGGTATCCGCAGAGGTATGTCCGCATCATTTTACACTGACATCAGATGATATGGTAGAGGGAGATACCAATTATAAGATGAATCCGCCACTCCGCCGGAAAGATGATGTGGAGGCATTGAAAAAGGGACTTTCCGACGGAACCATGGAAGTCATTTCTACAGACCATGCACCGCATACAGCAGATGAAAAAAATAGCAGCATGGTAAAGGCACCATTCGGAATCGTTGGAATGGAAACTGCAGCAGCACTGACTTATACAGAACTCGTGCTGGGTGGATACTTAACACCGATGCAGATGGTAGAGAAGATGAGCTATAACCCGGCACAGATTCTTCATTTGAAGAAAGGAACTTTGGAAGAGGGAAGAATGGCAGATGTCATGCTTTTTGATCCGGAATGCACTTATGCTATTGATAAGAACAAGTTCTGGTCGAAAGCAAAGAATACACCATTCCACGGCAGAAAAGTAACCGGTAAAGTAATGATGACTATCTGTGACGGCAAAATTGTATATGATGCAGCAGAAGAATAAGAAAAAGAAAGGCTTAAAGATATGATTAACAAATTAATTAAAAAAATTGAGAAAACCCATGCACCAATCGTTGTCGGCTTAGATCCGATGTTAGATTATGTTCCGGAACATATTAAGGCAGCAGCATTTAAGGAGCGTGGTGAGACTTTAGAGGGTGCAGCAGAAGCAATCTGGCAGTTTAACAAAGCAATTGTAGATGCCACTTATGATCTGATTCCTGCTGTAAAACCACAGATTGCCATGTATGAGCAGTTTGGAACAGAGGGTGTGAAAGCATATCAGAAGACAGTAGATTACTGCCACTCCAAAGACCTTGTGGTAATCGGAGATGTAAAACGTGGCGATATCGGTTCTACATCCGCAGCTTATGCAGTGGGACATCTTGGTAAAGTCCAGGTGGGAAGTAAGAAGCTTTCTGCTTTTGATGAAGACTTTGCAACCGTTAATCCATATCTTGGTTCAGACGGAATCAAGCCTTTCCTGGAAGTATGTAAAGAAGAGAAAAAAGGTATCTTCATTTTAGTTAAGACCAGCAATCCATCCAGTGGAGAATTCCAGGACAGATTAATTGATGGCAGACCACTGTATGAATATGTCGGTGAAAAGGTAGCACAGTGGGGCGAAGAAGTCATGGGAGATAACTACAGCTATGTGGGAGCAGTAGTAGGAGCAACCTATCCGGAGATAGGAAAAGTCCTTCGTAAAGTAATGCCAAAGAGCTTTATCCTGGTTCCGGGATACGGTGCCCAGGGTGGAAAAGGAGCGGACTTAGTACATTACTTCGACGAAAACGGACTGGGTGCAATTGTCAATTCATCCCGTGGAATCATTGCAGCATATAAGCAGGAGGCTTATGCATCTTTTGGAGCAGAACATTTTGCAGATGCATCCAGAGCAGCAGTAGAGGCAATGATAAAAGATATCGATGGAGCTTTACAGGCAAGATAGGAGAAGAAGATGGCAGAGAAGTTTAAAGAACAGGCGATTATTATCCGCCAGGAAGAAATTGCGGATGACATTTACAGTATGTGGCTGCGTACGGAAGAGATTGCAGCACATGCAAAAGCAGGTCAGTTTGTATCTGTATATTGTAATGAAGGAAGCAGGCTGCTTCCAAGACCAATCAGTATCTGTGAAATTGATAAAAAGGATAATGCCATCCGTCTGGTATACCGTAAAGTTGGAAAGGGAACAGAAGAGTTTTCCGGTATGCATACCGGCGGAATTCTTAATATAACAGGACCGCTGGGAAATGGATTTCCGAAGAAAGAAAAGAAAGCGTTCTTAATTGGTGGTGGAATTGGTATTCCGCCAATGTTAGAGCTGGCAAAAGAATTGGACTGTGAAAAGCAGATGGTACTTGGTTTCCGGGATGAGCTTTTCCTGATGGATGAATTTCGTGAAGAAGGAGAAGTCTATGTGGCAACTGAGGACGGAAGTGCCGGGACAGAAGGAAATGTATTGGATGCCATCCGTGAAAATGGGCTGACAGCAGATATTATCTATGCCTGCGGACCAAAGCCGATGCTGGCAGCTATTAAGGAATATGCAAAAGAGAAACAGATTGAGTGCTGGATTTCCATGGAAGAACGTATGGCTTGTGGAATCGGAGCCTGTTTAGCCTGCGTGTGCCAGTCTAAGGACAAGGACGAACATTCCAATGTCAATAACAAACGTGTATGTAAAGAAGGACCGGTTTTCCGGGCTGAGGAGGTGGAACTTTAATGAATACAAGAGTAAATCTGGCAGGAGTATTATTGAAGAACCCGATTATGACAGCATCCGGAACCTTTGGCTCCGGTCAGGAATACAGTGAATTTGTAGATTTGAATAAACTGGGTGCAGTAGTGACGAAAGGTGTTGCCAATGTACCATGGCCGGGGAATCCGACCCCTCGTGTGGCAGAAGTGTACGGTGGAATGTTAAATGCTATCGGTTTACAGAATCCTGGTATTGATGTATTTGTACAGCGTGATATTCCATTTCTTACCCACTATGACACACGCATTATTGTAAATGTTTGTGGAAAAACAGCCTCCGATTATATAGAAGTTGTGGAAAGACTGGCCGAACAGCCGGTAGATATGCTGGAAATCAATATTTCCTGCCCAAATGTCAAAGAAGGCGGTATTGCCTTTGGACAGAATGCAGCTTCTGTAGAAGAAATTACAAAAGAAGTGAAAAAATATGCAAGACAGCCGGTTATTATGAAATTGAGCCCGAATGTAACGGATATTACAGAGATGGCAAAAGCGGCAGAAGCAGGCGGAGCAGATGTAATTTCCCTGATTAATACACTGACTGGAATGAAGATTGATGTAAACCGCAGAAAATTTGCTTTGGCAAACAGAACTGGTGGGATGTCCGGACCGGCAGTGCATCCAATTGCAGTGCGTATGGTATATCAGGCAGCCCAGGCAGTGAATATTCCGATTATCGGAATGGGAGGTGTACAGAGCACTGAAGATGCATTGGAACTGATACTGGCAGGAGCAACCGCAGTATCTGTGGGAACTGCAAACTTTACTAATCCTACCGCAACGATTGATATTATCAATGGTATACAGGATTATATGGAAAATAATGGAGTTGAAGATATCAATGAACTGATTGGTGCAGTCACTGATTAATGGGACTGTTTTTGGTGCTGCCGGAGAGATAAAATGATGTCCAGGGATAAAAGGTAAGTAATGTAATTGACGGAAAGGATAGAAACAGTGGAAAAGATTTGGAATTTCTTTGAAAATCTTAATGAATTTGTATATGTCTCAGATGTTGATACATATGAACTTGTGTATATGAACCGGAAAACACGGGAAAACTTTGGATTTCAGACCCAGGAGGAAATAAAAGGAAAGAAATGTTATGAGGTGATGCAGCATAATGCCGCCCCTTGTAGTATGTGCAATAATCAGGAACTGGTAGAAGGTGAGTTTAAAGAATGGAAGTATTATAATCCGGTTCTTGGCAAACATCTGTTGTTGAAGGATACTATGCTGGAACAGGATGGTCGACGTTACCGGGTAGAAATTGCACTGGATGTCAGCAACGAAGAAAAACAGGGAAGTCTGATTCAAAACTATGAAAATATGGAGGCTATTATAAATGAGGGCATAAGAATTTCGTTAAATGCCCCTACGTCAGAACAGTCGCTGGAAATTATTCTGGAATATCTTGGAAAGGCATTGAATGGAGAACGTACCTATATTTTTGAAAAAAACTTATTGGGAAATGACGATAACACCTATGAATGGGTAGCGAATGGTATCGGGCCTGAGAAAGATAATTTGCAGAATGTTCCGGCTGAAGTATGCGAGAACTGGTACCGCAATTTTAGGGAAGGCAAAAATATTATCATTGGTAATCTGGAAAATATACGTGAGAGTGATCCACTGCAGTATGAGAATCTGAAACAACAGAATATTTCAACGCTGGTAGTAGTTCCACTGTATGAAGGGCAGAAAATCATCGGTTTTTATGGAGTTGATAATCCTCCCGAAAAAATGTTGGATTATACTTCTAATATGCTTCAGATTATGGGATATTTTATTGTCTCCAGCATCAGAAGGCGTAATCTGGTGCGGGAATTGGAACGGATGAGCTATAGTGACCAGCTTACGAAACTTGGAAACCGGTTTGCCATGGAACAGTATGTTACAGATGCATCAGGGACTTCAGGCTTTGGTGTGGTGTATTGCGATATTACAGGACTGAAAAGGGTAAATGATACTTTAGGTCATCAGGCAGGTGACCAGCTCATTCTGCGTGCCGGCGAATTACTCCGTGAGGAATTTTCAGACTATGGACTGTTCCGTATTGGAGGGGATGAGCTTCTGGCATTGTGTGCAGGTATCGGAGAAGAGGAACTGAAGCAGCGGATTGAACGTATGAAGGCTGGCATGAAGAAAAAAGATGTAGTAATGGCAGTCGGAACAGTATGGCAGGAAAGCTGGGAGCGTGGATTTGACCTCTTGCTGATGGAAGCTGAACGCAGAATGTATCAGGAAAAAGCAGCTTATTATAAAAATGCCGGTATAGACCGGCGCCATTAAGAAAAACGCATTGAGGTTTTCAGGGAAGTATGGTAGCATAAGAAATTAGGTAAAAGAAAAAAGTGTGTAGTAATTCGTAGGAAGGATACGCCAAATATCAAGAGTGGCAGTGAATTCGTCCATGTGTTTGTAGAGATACAGATGCATGGACTTTTTTTATTTTGGTTACCGGCACAGAGCAGTGAACAGCCGATAGAAGCTGGAAAACAGGAGCAAATGGAGCCGGAAGAGAATGAGTTTCTGGATTGCTCGTTTGGTGTGTCATCCGTGTGGGCTTGCTTTTTATTCGGATATTCGTATATAATGTATTGTATTGAGTATTATCCATGCGGATCCTCTCCGCATTGGAATTGGAAGCATCCGCAAAAAGGAAGTGAACGCTATGACCTGCGACGAGGCTTTATACCGCCAATATCTGAGCGGCGACGACGAAGGACTCAATGCCCTGATGAAAAAATACGGCGACCCCCTGACCCTGTATATCGACGGCTATCTGCACGACGTTCACGAGGCGGAGGAGCTGATGCTGGATGTTTTCGCCTATCTGTTCACGAAAAAACCGAAGATACGGGACGGCGGCTTCAAGGCGTATCTCTATAAGGCCGCGCGGCACATGGCGCTGCGCCATAAGAGCAAGCGAAAACCGCTGTTCAGCCTTGATGCGCTGACCGGCGAGCCGGAGGGACGGCTGCTGGCGGAGGAGGTCATCCGGACGGAGGAGCGAAACCGCGTCCTGCATTTCTGCATGGGCGAAATGAACCCGGACTACCGCGAGGCTTTATATCTTACCTATTTCGAGGGTATGAGCTACGCGCAGGCGGCGGAGGTCACGGGAAAAACGGCGAAGCAGATCACCAACATGGTGTATCGTGGAAAAGAGAGCCTGCGCAGGCTCTTGGAACGGGAGGGCATTACAAATGCGGAGTTATGAGGAACGTGTTGCGGAGACGAAGCGGCGCATCGCCGCAAGGCAACGTGAAAAACGGCTGCGGCGCAATACGGTCACCATGGCTTCCGCTGTGGCGGCGTGCCTTGCGCTGCTCATCGGCGCGTCCCTCGCCATGCCCGGCATTGCCGCAAGCATCCAGACCGGCGATTATTCCGGCTTTGAAACGGCGGCAAGCATCTTTCACGGCGGCGTTGCCTTGGGATACATCGTCATCGGGCTGCTGGCGTTTTTACTCGGCGTTTGCGTGACCGTTCTGTGCTTCCGCATCCAGCAGCTCAGCCGCGAGAACGCGCAGGACAAGGAAAGTGAGGATGCGCATGGAGCTGATTGAGAACCTGCTGCAACTGCTGACCACGTTCGTCGGCGCGCTGCTTTCGGGTATCGCCTACCGCAAAAGCCACCGGCAGGCGTATTTCCTACTGCTGTGCTTCTACGGCTGCTTTGCCCTCGGCTCGCTCTACTGGACGCTGTATCTGCTGCTGTTCGATACCACGCCGCGTGTCTTTTATGTGTCGGAGTTCGGCTGGGTGGCAAGCCTCATCTTCCTGAGGATCTTGCAGGCCACGCTGTCCGGCAAAGATGAGCGCAACTTCTGCTGCCGCAGGGCATGGCTTGCGTCTGCGTTCGGTGTGCCGCTGCTGGCGTTCTACTGCACCTTCGGGGATATTCTCTCCAACCTGATCTGGTGCGGCATGATGATATGGCTTTCCTTCTGCGCCATTCGCGGGCTTGTCTATGCGAAAACGCAGACGGGCGCGGCGCGGAATATGCGGTACTTCCACATCGGCGTGCTGTGCTTTGCGTTTGCGGGGTATCTGCTCTGGACGGCGGGCTGCTTCTGGCCGAACACCTCTCTCGCAAGCCCCACCTTCTGGTGCGATATGCTGCTGACGCTCGCCATTTTAGGGCTGCTGCCCGCCATGAGAAAGGCGGTGGCGGCATGACCTACATCGAAAACATCTTTCTGTGCATGGTGTCCCCGCTGCTGGTGGCCGCTTTGTGCATGGGCAGGCGGCAGCTCCGCTTCTTCCTGTTCTGCATTGCCGGGATGGG
>OLOQ01002474.1_pt1 | contig 15086 bp, 12 predicted proteins | sample 1673101 | NCBI WGS metagenome assembly OLOQ01 (sample SAMEA3136754, study PRJEB25190) | human gut metagenome | biome: human gut; feature: human-associated habitat; material: faeces | place: Austria | collected 2013 | reverse complement strand
GAGATAAATATGAAGGTGCTTCAATAATAGTGGAATGTGGTTTTTTATCAAATCCAACAGAAGAACAAGAGTTAAAAACTGATGCGCATCAAGAATTAATTGTAAAAGGAATATCTGATGGTATTGATAAATATTTTGCTTTTAATGGTGATAATACCATAATAAGATTCAAAATAAATGCAATTACCCCTGCGATAATGTAAGTATAAATTGGCATATAATTAATTCGCAAAGCAACATTAATGAAAACAAGTGAAGTGATTAATGTTGTTGATAGAAGTATTAAAGTTTTTAAACCAATTCCTTCTTTTGTTGCAGATTCTTGATAAGTCTGCGTTACATTGTTTAATCGCCCAAAGGCAAAGTTACTACCTACTTTCATAATATACCTCCATTTTTACAATAAAGTAGTATCATCATCTACTAAATCACCAAACGCCTCTAATTTTACCAAATTAGCATATTGTTTTTTGTTGATACTTGTACGCATTTCAAAATCTTTTTTAGATGAGAACGCACGTTTTTTTCGAGCTTCAACAATTGATTGTGCAACTGTTTCACCAAGTGAATCAACAGCTATAAAAGGTAAATATAATGATTTTTTATCTGGTGCAATAACTAAATTAGTAGCATCTGATATATTAACGTCAATTTGTCTAAATTTATATCCTCTTAATACCATTTCTAACGCAATCTTCAATTCATCTAATAAATCAACTTCTTTATTAGTAACTTCTTGATGATCACGTATTTTTCTTTCTATTTCGTTAATACGATTTGTTAAGGCATTTTTTCCAAGCGCAAATGCTTCAGGATCAAATTCTTTAGCACGTTTCGAGAAGTATGCCGCATAATAATATATTGGTCTATACACTTTAAACCAAGCAATTCGAAGCGCCATTATAACGTATGCCGCAGCGTGTGCTTTAGGAAACAAATATTTAATTTTTTTACACGAATCAATAAACCAAGCAGGAACATTATGTTTTATCATTAGTTCTTCTTGTTCGGCAGTAAGTCCTTTACCTTTTCTAACACCTTCCATTATTTTAAAGGCATTAGCTGCAGATACACCAATTGCAATAAGATAAATCATAATATCATCACGACATCCAATAACTTCATTAAATTTAATTTTAGGATAATCAGGATTAGTACCTTTTACCAAATCTTCAGCATTTTTCATCCAAACATCTGTTCCATGCGATAATCCTGAAACTTTAATAATTTGACTTATTGAATTTGGTTTAATAGTTTCTAACATACCTCTAACAAATTGAGTACCAAATTCAGGTATACCAATTGTTCCACTAGATAAAGTGTCAACATCTTCGCCTTTTAGTTCAAGTGCATCTTTTGAGGCAAATAATGAAATTACTTTTTCATCATAATATGGTATGCCATCTACGGTTGAAAATGGAAAATCATCGGGATTAGCATGTACATTATCCATTAAGAATTTCATTACCGTAGGATCATCATGTCCAAGAATATCCAGTTTCAAAAGGTTATGGTCAATGGAATGATAATCGAAATGGGTTGTAATAATCTTGGTTGTCTGGTCATTGGCCGGATGCTGAACCGGTGTGAAGGAATAAATCTCTTCACCATGGGGCACAACAATGATACCGCCGGGATGCTGACCGGTTGTACGTCTGACACCGACGCATCCGCTGGAAATCCGTTCCAGCTCGCAGGAACGTTTATGCTGTTCATGCTCTTCGTAATAATGCATGGCATAACCGTAAGCCGTCTTATCTGCCAATGTACCAACGGTTCCCGCACGGAAAGTCTTGCCTTTACCGAAGATAACCTCCGTATAAGCATGAGCCTTACTCTGATAATCACCGGAGAAATTCAAGTCAATATCCGGCTCTTTGTTGCCCTTGAATCCAAGGAAGGTTTCGAAAGGAATATCATGTCCCTCCTTCATCAGCGGTTCTCCGCATACCGGGCAGACCCTGTCTTCCATATCACAGCCGGAACGGCCCGAAAAACTTTTGACATAGTCCGAATCAAAATCCACATAGTGACATTTCGGGCACAGATAATGGGCCTGCAGGGAATTAACCTCTGTAATACCGGCCATATAGGCAACGAAAGATGAACCGACAGAACCTCTGGATCCTACCAGATAGCCGTCTGCAACGGATTTCCACACCAGTTTCTGCGCAATGATATACATAACCGCAAAACCATTACCAATGATAGAATTCAGTTCTCTTTCCAGTCGCTCCGTCACGATATCCGGCAAATCCTCCCCGTAAAGCTCATGGGCACGATTGTAACAGATATCTCGCAGGATGCCTGCCGAATTCTCAATGACCGGCGGACATTTATCCGGCCGGACCGGAGAAATTCTGTCAATCATATCCGCAATCCTGTTGGTATTGGTCACAACCACCTCTTCTGCTTTCTCAGCTCCCAGGTACTGAAACTCCTCCAACATCTCCTCTGTGGTCCGAAGGTACAACGGCGGCTGCAGATCCGCATCGCCAAATCCCTTATTTGACATGATGATCCTTCGGTATACTTCATCTTCCGGATTCAGAAAATGCACATCGCAGGTGGCGCAGACAGGCTTGTTGAATTTCTCTCCCAGCTCCACAATCTTCCTGTTCAGATCCTGCAGATCAGCGACCGTGCTGACCTTCGTCATCTTCGGATCACGGATCATAAATTCATTGTTGCCGGTGGGCTGAATCTCCAGGTAATCATAAAATTCGACAATTCTCGCGATTTCTTCTTCCGGACGTTCATCTACAACAGCCCTGAAAAGCTCTCCTGCTTCACAGGCAGACCCGATAATAAGTCCCTCCCGGTATTTTGCAAGAACACTCTTTGGTATTCGCGGACGTCTTGCATAATAATCCAGATGAGACAATGACACAAGACGATACAGATTAATACGGCCGATCTCATTCTTAGCCAGAAGAATAATATGGTAAGTTTTTAATTTCTTAATGGCATCCACAGACATGGCACTGTATGTATTCAGCTCATCCAGATCCCTGATATTCTTTTTCTTAAACCGTTCCAGAAAGCGCACAAAAACATCCGCTGTCGCTCCGGCATCATCCACAGCACGATGATGATTGGCCAGAGTACATCCCATGGCTTCAACTACGGTATCCAGCTTGTAATTCTTCAGACCTTCCAGAAAGCTTCTGGCAATCCCCAGGGTATCCACATAGGTGTAATCATAGGGCAGCCCCAGAACCTCACAATTGTGACGGATAAATCCCGTATCAAAATCCGCATTGTGAGCCACCAGGACAGAGCCCCCGCAGAAATCCATGAATTTCGGCAGGATCACCGAAATATTCGGGGCATCTTCCACCATTCTGTCATTGATGCTCGTCAGTTTCTCGATTTCAAAAGGAATTGGCCTTTCCGGATTGACAAATTCACTGAACTTCTCCGTGATCATGCCATTTTCCACCTTGACGGCACCGATTTCGATGATACGGTCATTCACCGCACTGAATCCCGTTGTCTCAATATCAAAAACGACAAACGTAGAATCCAGGCTCTGCCCTCTGGAGTCCGTGACAATATTTTTGATATCATCCACCAAATACCCTTCCATGCCGTAAATGACCTTAAAGTCCTTGCCCTCTACACAGTGATTGGCATCCGGAAAAGCCTGAACAACGCCATGATCTGTAATGGCCATGGCCTGATGTCCCCATCCCATAGCCGTCTTCAGAAGCTTCTTCACATCCGTTACACCATCCATATCGCTCATGGTGGTATGGCAATGCAGCTCCACACGCTTAACCGGGCTGTGATCCATGCGTTTCTCCGTGAAATCCGGAATGGTCTTAATACCGGATACAGAACCAAGGGCAATATCATGCTCAAACTGGTCCATCATGGCAACGGCCTTCATTTTGATGAAAGCCCCTTCCTTTAACTTGTCCAGAAGCTCCGGCAGACGTTCATTCTTGGTGAACACCTTTGCTTTAATGGTATCGGTAAAATCCGTTACGGCAAACATCACGATGGTCTTCTCGTTACGGATCTCCCGGGTCTCCAGCTGAATGATCTTTCCCCGGACAACCACTTCGCCCATCTCATCGATAATCTCATGAATCTCTGTTTCTTCACCTTCAAAATTGCGTCCATAAAAAATATCTTTATCTTCCGGAAGCCGCTGTTTCACATAATTCTTCTTGAAAGCAGGCTTTTCCCTCTGCTGGACCTCCTGCTTTTCGACATCTTTCTGGTCTTCTTTTGCCTGCTCATAGGTCTGTACAATCTGTGCGATTTCTTCCTTCATGGCAGAATCAGCATAAACCGCATACTTACTCTTTTTCTTCGGCAACCATCCGAGGACGATCTCAAGAGGCATATCAAAGCGCTCTGAAAAAATATGTTCCAGCTTATGCTTCAACTTCTCCATTTTCACTTGCGCAATGCAGTTTTCTTCCACCTTCAGCTCCAGAACAAAAGGTTCCAGAAATGTTTTCTCTGCCTTTCTGAAAAGATTGGCAGAAAGTTCTCCCTCTTCTTCCAGTTCATCGATCAGACTTCCAGTATACGCCTCCAGCAATCTCGCCGGCGTATACTGCCGGGACAGGTGGTATTTTTCAACCAGGCATACATCTACCTGGTCCTTAAACATCTGGCTACGAATAGCCCGCTCCGTCTCCCGGATGGCCTTATGGGCAATCAAACGATCACTGTGAATATAGATCTTGATGCGCGAATGATCTCTGCTGGCCGCCACCTTTTCACATTCCACAGTTTCAAACAGCTCAGTCATTTCATGACTGAGCTTTAAATCAGGTAATATATTCAGAAATTTTTTCACTTAATCAAATCCTTCTATTTGTTCCAGTGATCAAGCTCATCTTTCAAAACAGCCAGAAGCTGGTCTTCCGGCACCTTCTTCACAATTTCACCTTTCTTGATCAGCAGGCCTTCACCGATGCCGCCTGCGACGCCGATATCAGCCTCTCTGGCCTCTCCCGGTCCGTTGACAACGCACCCCATGACAGCCACTTTGATATCCAGATCGTAATTCTGAACAAGGTTCTCCACTTTGTTGGCAAGGCCGATCAGATCAATTCTTGTACGACCACATGTCGGGCAGGATACAACTTCAATACCGCCTTTTCGAAGTCCCAGTGTCTTTAAAATGAGTTTGGCTGACTTGATCTCTTCCAGAGGATCCCCGGTCAGGGAAACGCGGATAGTGTGACCAACTCCCTCATTCAGCATAATACCGAGACCGACGGCTGATTTGATATTGCCGGAGATCAGGGTTCCGGACTCTGTAATGCCCACATGCAGCGGATAATCCGTCTTTGCGGCAATGAGTTCATGGGCTTTCACACACATCATAACATCTGAAGACTTAATACTGATGACCATCTGGTCATAACCCAGATCTTCAATCAGATGCACCTTATCCAGAGCACTTTCCACAATGCCTTCCGCCGTTACATGACCTCCGTATTTGGCGATCAGATCCTTCTCAAGAGAACCGCTGTTGACACCCACGCGGATCGGCACATGATAAGCCTTTGCCTTATCTACAACCGCCTTCACGCGATCCACACTGCCGATATTGCCCGGATTGATACGGATTTTGTCAACCCCGTGTTCAATGGCCGCAATAGCCAGACGATAGTCAAAATGAATGTCTGCCACCAGCGGAATATGAATCTGCTTCTTGATCTCCGTGATGGCCTCTGCCGCCTCCATGGTCGGCACTGCCACACGGATGATCTCGCATCCGGCCGCTTCAAGGGCCAGTATCTGGGCAACAGTTGCCTTTACATCTTCCGTTTTTGTATTACACATAGACTGGATCGCAATCGGATAATCGCCTCCGATGCAGCGATCGCCTATGCGAATCACCTTTGCTTTTGTTCTATCAAACATAACTGCTCCTTTAATGTCTAAAAACCAAAAATTCTCGCAAAATCATTGAACATGACAAGCACCATGATTCCCATAAGAATCACAAAGCCGATCATATGCACAAACCCCTCTTTGTCTCTCGGTACCGGCTTGCCTCTGAGGGCTTCCACAATAAGAAAGACAAGACGTCCGCCATCCAGTGCAGGAATCGGCAGCAGATTCATCACGCCAAGATTGGCTGACAGCAAAAGAATCATATCTGCAATGGTTAGTATCACACTTCGAAGGCCGTACTTTGCCGCAGATTCATAGCTGTCACCGATCACCTGAAACATACCTACAGGCCCCGCCACATCGCTTCTTGATACCTGTCCCTGGATCATCATCTCAAGGCTCTTGATCACCAGATCAATATTGGACTTCACTTCATAGAAACTGCTGATAAGAAGTCCGCCTAACTTCGGCTTCTCCTGAACACCGCCCACAATACCAATGCGGTATACACCATCATCGGTCATCTCCGGCGTCACCGTAGTCTGATGCTTCTCACCGTCTCTGATGTAGGTGATCGTACATTTCCGTCCCTGATTCAGTGCAATATGCATTCTGAAATCAGAAAATGTATGCACAGATGTTCTGTCCGCCCTTGTAATGATATCTCCTGCTTCAAGGCCAGCTTCCATGGCCGGTGATCCATCCTCCACCTGAAGGATCTCACCTGATATATAACCATTCATACCGATAATGATCACAGCACAGACAAAAGCCATGATAAAGTTAAAAACCGGTCCCGCTGCTACAACAGCCATTCTGGCCCACACAGACTTCGAATTGAATGACCCGGGAATCACTTCCTCTGCTGTATCCTCACCAAGCATCATGCAGGCACCGCCAAGGGGCAGCAGCCTTAATGTATATTCTGTCTCACCGCGGCGGACACCAAAAAGCTTCGGTCCCATGCCCACGGCAAACTCTTCAACAACAATACCGTTCTTCTTTGCAACTATAAAATGTCCGAACTCGTGGAATATGACAATGATGCCAAATACAAGAAGTGCCACGATCAGCTTCAATCTACCACCTGCTTTCTATATAACGATAGGTCCACTGTTCAGTCTCAAGTATATCTTCAAGAGACGGATGATCAATCCACTGATGGGCTGCCATACACTCTGAAATAATCTCGGGAATATCAAGAAAGCGAATCTTTCTGTCAAGGAACATGGCCACAGCCTTCTCATTAGCCGCATTCAATGCTGTCGGCATGCTGCCGCCTCTGCGTGCTGCTTCATAAGCCAGTGCCAGTCCTCTGAATGTTCCAAGATCCGGTTCTTCAAAGGTCATTGTATGCAGTTTGAACAGATCCAGGGCTTCTGACTGAAGCGGCTTTCTCTCGGGATAAAACAGTGCATACTGGATTGGCAGACGCATATCCGGTGTGCCGAGCTGGGCAATCACTGCATGATCCTGGAATTCCACCGCAGAATGGATCACGCTCTGCGGATGAACAACTACCTGGATCTGATCAAGGTCTACACCGAAAAGCCACTTAGCCTCAATCACTTCCAGCCCTTTGTTCACCATGGTCGCTGAATCAATGGTAATCTTGTGTCCCATAGACCAGTTTGGATGCTTCAGGGCATCCTCCACCTGGACATCTGCAAGTTCATCCAGGGTTTTCCCTCTGAAAGGGCCGCCGGAAGCTGTCAGAAGGATTCTTCTGATGCCTGATGCATGTTCCCCCTTTAAGGACTGGAAAATCGCTGAATGTTCACTGTCTACCGGCAGGATCTGCACATGATAATCCTTTGCCATCTGCATAATCAGATGGCCTGCCGTAACTAACGTCTCTTTGTTGGCCAGTGCGATATCTTTTCCGGCTTTGATAGCTTCCATAGTCGGACGGATACCGATCATCCCCACAACAGCTGTCACAACAATATCTGCCTCCGGCAGTGTCACAGCCTCTATCATTCCTTCCATACCAGAAACAATCTTCACATCAAGATCCGATACGGCAATCTTCAATTCTGCCGCCTTCTTCGCATCCCAAACAGCTGCGATCAGCGGATGGTACTGTCTGATCTGCTGTTCAAGAAGGACAATATTCGACCCTGCTGCCAAAGCAGCAACGCTCAAATCCTGCGGATGCTGTGAAATAACATCCAGTGTCTGTGTTCCTATGGAGCCTGTAGACCCCAATATTGCAATCTTCTTCAAAAATGATCTTCCTTTCTCAATTCAGGACAGTTATGCGCCCAGACATACCGCCAGTATATACACAACCGGTGCTGTAAATAAGATACTATCAAAGCGGTCCAGAATGCCGCCGTGTCCCGGTATCAGACGGCCGTAGTCCTTGATGCCTGTATCACGCTTAATGGCGGATGCTGCCAGATCACCTACAACAGCAATCAGCGCGCCCACACCTGCGATAATCGCACAGTCACGCATTGGCACACTCAGTGAAATCAGGTGTGTTCCAAAAATACGTCCGTAAATCAGTCCCAGAAGCACAGCACCTGCAATACCGCCTATAAAGCCTTCGACACTTTTCTTCGGACTGAGTCTCGGGAACATCTTGTGCTTGCCAATAAGCATGCCAACACAGTAGGCGCATGTATCATTGCCCCATGCACAGATGAAAATCAACGGAATAATATATAATCCGTCATTCAGCATACGCACCTTGTAAATAAATGACATCAGCACAACCACATAAGCAAGTCCTGCCACTGCACAAAAAATCTCATTGACCTTGTACTTCGGAAAACTGAAAACATAAACAGCCATGATCAGCAGTGTTCCCACTGCTGCTGCCATCAGTTCTCCTTCCGATACAGCCGCCCACAAAAGCATTTCATACAAAAGGGCTCCAATATAGCCCGCTATAGCCGGTCCCTTCTTCTCAATACCTGAAGCTCTGTATAATTCAAACAGGCCAATCATAGAGATCAATGCCACAAAGGCGAATAAAATATTGCCGCCAAGGAGCATTGCCGCCACAGCAATAGCCAGTACAATCACACCACTGATCAGTCTTGTAATAAACAATTTAAACACCACCAAATCTTCTGTCACGTTTTGAATAGGCACGAATGGCTTCAATCATTGTCTCTTTGTTATAATCCGGCCAAAGAACCGGTGTAAAATAGAACTCAGAATACGCCATCTGCCAGAGCAGGAAATTGGAAACACGCTGCTCGCCGCTTGTACGGATCACCAGATCCGGATCCGGCATGCCGGCCGTATCCAGATAGTGCTCAAACAATGCTTCTGACATCTCATCCGGATTCGTATGCCCGTCTGCCAGCATCTTCTTCATGGCACGGATCATCTCATCACGGCTGCCGTAATTAATGGCAATCGTAAAGTTCAATCCCGTATTACCCGCAGAAGCTGTTTCCACATCCGCAATGGACTTCTGAATATCTTCACTTAACCCGGTCTTGTCACCAATTACCCGGACGCGCATATTATTCTTCGCTGTTCTCTCAAGGGAATCGACCATATACTTTCTCAAAAGCTTCATCAGAGCATCCACTTCAGACTGAGGCCGCTTCCAGTTCTCCGTCGAAAAAGCATACACTGTAAAATACTTGATGCCGAGATCTCTGGCAACTTCACACATTTTCTCAACTGTCTTCGCGCCCTGCATATGACCGTAATTTCTTGGCATGAAACGTTTCTTCGCCCAGCGGCCGTTGCCATCCAGAATAATGGCTACGTGCTCCGGCACATTAAGGGTTTCCCCATCTATGATTCTCTCCATATTATACTCCCATTTATTCATCAACTGTAACCATCTCGTACTGGCCCAGCTGTCATCAATCATCTGTTAACAGATATGTACGAGGCTGTTGCATCCTCCGTAAAATATACAGATTCTGCAGCAGCCCCACCCAATTACTTTATAACAGTATTTGTCAAGACACGCCTGTTAGACTGTCATGATCTCTTTTGTCTTTGCCTCTACAGCCTTGTCAACCATAGCCACATACTTGTCAGTGATCTTCTGAAGCTTCTCCTGTAATTCTGCATATTCATCTTCAGAAATCTCTTTGGCTTTGTTGCTCTTCTTGAAAGCATCATTGCCGTCACGACGGATATTGCGAACTGCAGTCTTCGCTGCATCCCCCTTCTTCTTCACATCCTTCGCCAGTTCCTTACGGCGTTCCTCTGTCAGTTCAGGGAATACAAGACGGATAGACTTGCCGTCGTTCGTTGGTGTGATACCAATATCAGAAGCAAGAATGGCTTTCTCGATATCCTTGATCAGCTTGCTCTCCCATGGCTGGATCATCAGTACACGTGCTTCAGGCACTGTGACATTGCCCACCTGCTGAAGTGGTGTCGGTGTACCATAATAATCCACCTTCAGTTTATCCAAAATATGCGGATTGGCACGGCCAGCACGAATGGTTGTATATTCGCGTTCCAGTGCATCCAATGACTTCTGCATCTTTGTCTCATATGGCTGTAACTTCTCATTACTCATAAATATAGTTCCTCCTAATATCCTTATACAGTCACGTAAGTACCTGTAAACTCTCCGTATAATGTCTTCACAATGCTGTTCTCTTCATTCAGACCAAATACCACCATCGGCATCTTGTTCTCCATGCACATGATCGTTGCTGTCAGGTCAACCACCTGCAGTCTCTCATCTACAACCTGCTGAATGCTGACGCTGTCATACTTCTTCGCATTCGGGTTCGTCTTCGGATCACTGTCATAAACACCGTCCACAGCCTTGGCAAGTAAAATCGCATCCGCCTCAATCTCAATGGCACGAAGCGTTGTACCTGTATCCGTTGAAAAATACGGATGACCTGTGCCGCCGGCAAAGAAAACGACCTTGCCTGCATTCAGATCAGCAACAGCTGCATCCTTGGAAAAAAGCTTCGTAAAAGCGCCGCACATAAATGGTGTATACACTTCTGTCTGCATTCCCAATGTACGGAAAATCTCAGACACATAAATACAGTTCATAACTGTACCCAGCATACCGATCTGGTCAGACTTCGTACGCTCTATAATCTTGCTGCTGTTGCGTCCGCGCCAGAAATTGCCGCCGCCGATCACAATCGCAACCTGCGTTCCCTTATCTGTAATCTGTTTCACCTGTTCGGCAACCTTCAGACAAGTTGCCTCATCAAAGCCAAAATCCTTGTCTCCGGCCAGCGCTTCGCCGCTTAATTTTAATAAAATTCTCTTTAAATCGTTCATCATCATACCGATGTCCTCCGTTCATCTTATAATCTACCATAAAACTGTATATTTGACCAGTCCTTTTCTTACAGTTTTGAGTAGCCGAAACTGTTGACAATGGCATCGATAGGCATCTTCTTACGGCACATCGGGCATTCCGACGGTAAATAAGCCTGATAATCCGGCAAATCTTCCTTCTGGAAAATGGAGAAGATCTCCATCCCCTCCGCTGTCTGTTCCACGTTACTGAAAATAGCAGCCACGCCTCTTACCGTTCCGCCGTAATAAGAAACGGCCTCAGCCGCCCTTGTAATGGTCTGTCCGGTTGTCACAGATGCTGCCAGTACAAGCACCTGCATATGCTTGATCATTCGCAATGTACTGTCCATGAAAACAAGCTGTCCATAGGCATTCACATCCGGTGTAATAATCGAGATATTCTTGCCGCTGTTAATGGACATAATCCCGGTATCTGCGAGAAACTCTGCCATAAAAGCACCGATCAGCTCTGTTCCGTCCAGACATACAATCGTATCGATCATCGTATTGTTCTGAAAATGATTGGCCAGCACTCTTGCTGTTTCTCTTCCGTTGTTGTGTCTGCACTTAACTGTCGACATATCAATATACGTATTGATATGGGAATTAACCGTTGCAAAATGACCCTCCAGAATCTTAATACGTGCCTTCGGATTACGCGCCGATCTCAGATCAGTTAAACATTCTCTCATACATAGCCCCCCTTCTCTGCAGATTTCCTTATCCCCATAAAATTCCTGCAGACTTGCCAGCTTCTGTTATGCTTCTATACGGATGGACTTAAATAACGTAATCATTGCCCTTGGCATCCTGCCAGTCTAAAAGATCCTCAAGTGTATACTTGTCAATGACTGAATTGATTGCCTCATCCAATTCCTTCCATATACGAATTGTAACACAATCCTGCATTTTCGGACAGTCATAATTGTTATCGGTACATGACACAGGGGAAAGATCGCCTTCTGTCAACCGGAGAATCATCCCCACTGTGTAATCTTTTGGCAGTCTTGCCAGGCGATAGCCGCCCTGCGGGCCCCTAATACTTTTAACATAGCCCGCCTTCGTCAACACCGACACGATCTGCTCCAAATACTTCACGGAGATATCCTGTCTTGCAGCGATATCTTTAATTCGGACCGGCTCCCCGTGATCGTTTGTCGCTATATCCAGCATCATACGCAATGCATATCTTCCTCTGGTTGAAATCTTCATTTATTCTTTCTTCCTTTCATCTTCTTCACTTAACTAAGCCCCTATTTTCTATACTGCTGGCTTATTCTTTCATTTCCTTTGTTCTCTGACCTGACATCTCTCTTCACTTATGTCTTTCTTAACTTAATGTCAGTTCCGGACTCTTAATACTGACTCTCGTATGCGCCGGTACACTTTCTGTAATAAATGAGTTGCCCCCGATAATGGAGTCGCATCCAATCACTGTCTCGCCGCCAAGGATCGTGGAATTCGCATAGATCGTCACATGATCCCCAATGGTCGGATGACGTTTGGTTCCGGCCAGCTGCTGTCCCTTCCTCGTGGACAATGCTCCCAGTGTCACGCCCTGATACAGCTTGACATAATCACCGATTTCTGTTGTCTCACCGATAACAATACCTGTACCGTGGTCGATAAAGAAATAGCGCCCGATAGTGGCACCGGAGTTGATATCGATCCCAGTCTTGCCATGGGCATATTCTGTCATAATACGCGGTATAAAAGGTACATTCTGAACATACAGTTCATGGGCAATTCTGTAAACATAGATAGCAAATAATCCCGGATAAGAGAAAATAATATCCTCTTTGCTCTTTGCAGCAGGATCCCCGTCAAAACCAGCCTGTACATCCATCAGCAGCATCTTCTGGATATACGGTAGACGGCTGATAAAACGTTCACAGATCTCTCTTGCCTTCTCCGTCACCTCTGCACTGCTGCTTTTTCCCTTATCATCATACAAAAACGCAATCTCAATCTGCGCTTTCAATTCTTCATAAATATGCGTCAGCATATTGCCAAGGAAATATCCCGGCATGGTGCTGGATATATTCTCATCCCCGAAATACCCAGGGAAAACAACACGTCTTAAATCCTTGATAATACCAATAATCGCCCCACGACTCGGCAGATGAATACTCTCCTCATCTGTCACATACACATCCTCGATCATGCAAGTCTCTGTAATATTCGCCACCACATTCTGAATTGTCTCTCTGATCATCCCCGTCATCTCCTATCTCTCTAAAATCCATATACCGACCCGTATCCTGCTTAAGTTCAAGCTTGGTCAGCCTCATAATATTCAGCATTTCCTAGTTGAATTATATGAAATTATAATTCAAAACGTGCGCAAAGTCAAGAAAAAGCTTGATTCTATGATGACACCCTTTGCTCCAAAAATCATAGAATAAATCAAAGACTTTCGGAGTTTTTTATCATGCGTTTTAATCCTTTTGAAGAAAAACCGATGCCTTTAGACCAGCTTTTTATGGACTGGGATAAACTTTATCCAAAACCCTATCATCTCGGCACCGTCCATCCTTACACCAAGGTCCGCATTGTCCTCATGAACGGCACCGAATTCGAAGCCCAGTGGTTCGGCCATCAATTCAGCCGTCACTGTCAGGATAATGATCTTCGGCGCGAACTGGCTATGATCCGCCGCATAGAGCAGATGCAGCAAAAACGGATCAGTTGTCTGAAGCCTAAAAACGAAACCGTTCTTGAGCATACCATTACCTATGAACAGCTGGCTGTTGATCTGACTGCCTTTCTGGCAAGACGTGAAAATGACTGCAATGTCAAAACAGCCCTGGATTTTGCCCTGCTGGAAGATTTTGACCATTTGTACCGCTATGCCAACCTGTTGGATTATGAATATGGTACCTGCCCTGAAAAACTGGTGGGTCGCTATACCGAGATGACACCGGCCCGACCGACCATCGCCCACCACCGCTATCCGACAGACAGCATTTTCCGTTCCATTGACAACCAGACAGCTTCCCTGAAAACAAAACTCGGTATTAATATCATCACTGCCGCCGAGCAGCAGACGATGAATTATTATATGAATATTGCACCGTTTTATTCCCGTTCCGACCTTGGAAGACGACTGTATCAGGAAATCGGCATGATCGAGGAAGAGCATGTTTCCCAGTACGAAAGCTTAAAAGACCCATCCGCCACATGGCTGGAAGATCTACTGATGCATGAATATACCGAATGTTACCTGTATTATTCCTGTATGATGACGGAGTGCGATCTGTACATCCGAAAGATATGGGAAGAATGCCTCATGCAGGAAATCTCTCATCTGCACAAAGCCAAAGAATTGCTTGAGAAATATGAAAACAAGAGCTGGCAGCAGGTCATCGGCGGCTGCGGTGACTTCCCGGATATCCTTGTTCTCGGACCAAATATCGACTATATTCGTCACATCATTGCTACAACAACCGGCAATACGCAAAAAGAGGAAGACGTTGTTCCTCTCGGACGTCTCTCTGAAAATGATCCGTTCTTCTTCTACCAGCACGTCATGAACGACCCGTTATGTGAAGTCGCCAGCCATGTCACCATCGATGCCCGCATCCGCAGGAAAGGCTGCGATTATCGTTTCGAAATCAAAGAAAATCCACTGCCTGAACTGAGAAACAGACGTTGTGACAATACTTCTATCGGACGTATCCCGGCATGCACACCGGCTTCGGCCTCAAGCGAAGGTACAACATCAGATAACTGCCAGTGCCCGCTCAATAAATAAAAAACGAAAGTGCGGCCCAGAAAACTATAACAGGCTCCAAAAGGAGTTCTTGTAATTTTATGAGGCCGCACTCTTTTTATTCGTTTGTTATTTCTTTTATGTCACACTCTCTTACATAGCCAACTTTTTTATGGCTTTCATTGCAAACTAACACAGCATCCGTATAATTTTCATCTTGATATCCTATTCCTTTCCAAGTCATCATTTCTCT
>OLOQ01002461.1_pt1 | contig 15130 bp, 17 predicted proteins | sample 1673101 | NCBI WGS metagenome assembly OLOQ01 (sample SAMEA3136754, study PRJEB25190) | human gut metagenome | biome: human gut; feature: human-associated habitat; material: faeces | place: Austria | collected 2013 | reverse complement strand
AACGGCTCTCTGTGGAGTTTTATAGGTGAGATTAAGTCGAGCGTCGGCATGTATTCCGAGGGCTACATGTCGTGTCTGGGCAAAAACGACGGCTCGGACGCGCGGCTGAAAACCATCCTTGGGGATGTGACGCTGCCGATAGACGTAATACTTGGCGCTCCCGCCGTCCGTTTTACGTGGAATGCCAATGCCGGAGCGGTCATGGCTGGTAAGGTCGCCGTCGGCACCATTGCACAGTATTGGCTGGAGCATCTGACCGAGGTGGTGGGCACAATGCCTACCGGATATTACGGAGTAAACTACGGTACGCTGGACTGGATAGCGATACACTCAGTGGCCAAATACGCAAAAACCGAAATCGAATTGCTAAAAGAAGAGAATCAGAGACTTAAAGAGCGGGTTGCCGCTTTGGAAAGGAGGTTAGCAGCATGAGCGTAAGCAGCGACGGCAAAAAAATATCCGGCCCTATATTTTGGGGCGACCCATACACTGTGCTCAGGGTGTCACCGTCTACCTCTGCGGGGTATGACGCAGGTACTATTATCTGCCACGAAAATATCACCAAGTGGAGCAAGCACAAGCCCATACGCTACGACCAATTTGAGCCGCTTACGGAGCTACAATTTGCAGGCTCAATCCAAGACCGCGCAAATGGCATATTTTATGGTCTCAAGCTCGCCAATGTCGGCGGTCAGATAGCTACTATGCATGAGGCTACATTTGAGTATATGCGTGTGCGCCCGTGGACCGACAAGGTGCGTATGACAGATTTCGAGGGTTACGACCACGCCGCCAAGCCAAATCCTATAGGCACGCTCCCCGAGATCATCCATGTAGATGTTGCTCCGGCGCACGGTGTCATCGACATCAACTATGACACCTACAATACAACGGGCGTCAATATCGCCGATGTGATTGCCTCCATGTCCACCTCCGGCGCCGATCTCAAGGACTTTTATCCGTGCGTGCTTGTCACAACCGACCGCGGGAAGTATGTGCGTGCACTCTGGAATATGGCCTACGACCTGCTCGACCTTAGCAACTCCGACCGCAAATACCGCGGTTATACCACCTTTTACCACAACAACACATGGGCGAGGCAGTGGGCGCTCATCACCCAGGGATTGCCCGGAGCGGCCGATGGAAAGTCTATCACGGCGACGGTGTTTTTCCAGCGGTCGATCGGCGTAGGCAACGGCGGCGTTGCCGGTGATCCAGATTTCCGCGAGTGGCAAGCTGTTGACAGTTTGATTGTTATGAACACGGGATATGCGTGCCCGGAGGCCGTGGCGAAGACAATACAGCTGCGCAACCTCATCACCAAGGGCCTCAACATTACCGGAGGCTCGTGGGGCCGCAGTACCACCCTCAACAATATCATGGTGGGCCTCTCGTCGGAGTGGATACAGCCCGCCGAAGATGCCACATATACACTCAACGGCACTCTTTATGATAGTAGCAACGAGCCTATCGGCTCGCTCAACGGCAGCTACGCATATCATCCAGATCTTATGCTCCTGCTGAGCTTTGACGTCAAGCCGTCGTTGTTGCTGATTCCCGAGACAATGGTGTTTACGCTCCGCTGGACAGTCACATCATCGCTGCGTCCGGCATCGCCCTGCAACAGCGGCACTACAACACTTGCATTTCGCAGCAGCTCAATAGTATCGTAACCATTATATTAACCAATAAATACTTACAATTATGTCAAAACTTACACTCACTCAGGCGGTCAGCAAGACCGATTATTTCTCAAACTCCGGCATCGCAAACCGTCACTACGACGTCAAGGCGCGTGTAACCGTGGGCGACGGCGAGATCAAGGAGATTGCCGAGGGTGTCGTCACTCTCAAGGGCGGCACCGTGCCTGTGGCCTCCTTTGTCAAGCCCAAAAAACAGTACGGCGAATCGTCGTCGCCCACAATCACCTTCCCGGGCAATCCCGCAACCTCAGTGATGCGCGACGCCATGAGCGATATCGCCGACTATATCGACGCCGTGGAGGAGATGGTAGCCGCCGAAAATGTAACCGAGTAATAACCAACAAAACCAATCAACATGAGACAGATTAAGAAAAAGGACATATCTGCACTGCACGCTATCCTCAAAGGCGCCAAAATGACAAAGGGCGACACCGCCGGGAAACTCGCTCTGGTAAAGGCTATCATCGCCACCAAAGCGGAGGCCGAGAAGCATGACAACTTTACCCAGACGACCGCTGAAAAGATGCAGCCGGAGGACTTTAAGGAGATGCAGGCAAAAGCGCAGAACACAGCCGGGGCGTCGGTCGAGGACGTGCTTAAGCTCCAAAAATACTTTAGCGATTACAACCAGTCTGTGGCCTCGGCCATCAAGGCCGAGGAGGACAAGCGCGTGGGCGTGGACCTGGAGCCGTGGAGCGAGGAGCAGTTTTCGGCGCTACTGGAATCGAATGACTTTAACGGCGCGCAGATGCTTCTTTTGCATCAGACGCTCCGCAATGATGATAAAAAGGTAAAAGCGTGAGGTTATGACCGTGGATTACACACATGAGCCTATACGCGCTCTGCTGACGGCGGTCTTAGCCATAGTGGCTGAGTTTTACGCCCATCTGGCGCCGTGGCTGCTGCTGGGTCTGGTGCTCTGCCTCTGCGACCTGCGTTTCGGCATCAAGGCCGCACGCAAGCGCGGGGAGGTGATACGCACCAGCCGCATGTGGCGCCGCACCATCAACAAGATGATAGATTACCTATGCTGGGTGACAGTGGCCGAGGTGCTGAGCCGCACGTTTGCCCCTACTCTCGGCGCTCCGGTGGTGTCAATGGCCGTGTTGTTCGTGGTCTACGGCATAGAGCTGTCGAGCTGCATCAATAATTATTTTGAGTACAAGGGCGTCCGCAAACGCTTCAACTTCTGGCGACTGATAAAGCGGCCGGAGATTGAGGCGGCTCTGGAGGATGTGCCCGAGGATGACGATGAGTAATCTTTGTATAAACCAATCATTAAACGATGAAACACTTTACATTTCAGGAGTTTGAGCGGTCCGAGACGGCCACTCGCTACGCAATAGACAACACCATGCCGGAGGCTGCGCGAAAAAACGTGGCCGCGCTGGTCGACACGGTGCTCGACCCGCTCAGAGAGGCGTGGGGAAAGCCCATCATTGTAAACAGTGGCTACCGCTGTGCGGCCCTTAACAAGGCCGTGGGTGGCGTCCCCACGTCGATGCACCTCACCGGCCATGCAGCCGACATAACCACGGGCAATAACGTTGACAACCGCCGCCTGTATCAGCTGGCGCAGGATTTACACCTGCCATGCTTTGAGCTTATCGGCAAAAAGTATGATTTTAAGTGGCTGCACATCTCCCACTGCCCTGGGCGTGGAGAAAGGAGGCCGGCATGAGCAAGGCATCGGTATCGTTTTGCTACGCTTTGGCAGTCCTTGCCGCGATGTCAGCTATAATGTGCGTCGTGATGCAGTGCGCTCGCTCGCATAGCCTGACGCCTTTGCCCGTGGTTGTGGCTGATACCGTCACGGTCTATGACACCCTAACAGTGTTGCAGCCTGCTCCCGCAGCTGTGGCGGCTCTGCCGGATGTAGTCAAGAGATTGCCGCGGTGGACACCGCCTGCAAATAAAACCACACAGCGGGACAGCGCATTAACCGCATCCGTGGATATGTGCGCAAATACGGACTCGGCAATGGACAGCGTGGCCGTCATCGTCCCCATGGAGCGCAAGACATACACCGACAGCGCCAACTATCGCGCCGTTATCTCTGGCGCATGGGTGGCTCTGGACACCATAGAGATCTATCCCCGCCGCGAGATCGTCACCATCAAGCAGCCTCCCGACCGCCGCCGCTGGGGCGTCTCGCTCATGGCCGGATATGGCTGGGCAGGCAAATGGACGCCCTTTGTGGGCGTAGGTGTCAGTTGTACTTTATTTAGATTTTAAGATTATGGATGACAATATTATAAAAGTAGATATAATCATAAATGGCTGCATCTCGACAAGGCGATGGATGGCCTGCGGTGCCGGGGCCCATATCGTTCCGGGGGTCCTGGAGCTAAGTGGCGATGAGATACCAGAGCAGATTGCATACGAGGGCAAGGTTTATGATTGCTCCTCGGCGATCATCATCAACGCCGGAGGGCCTAACGGCGTCAACACGGTAGACACGATGTTTGTGCCGCATGGCCGCACAGTGCTCGTAACCGGGTTTGCAAGCTGCCTCGGTGTGGAGCGGGTAAATCCCCATTGGTCCGAGGGCAACGTGACCTGCAAGGGCGTGACACCACAGCAGCCCTATGAGCCTGCGACGACACAGCTCTACGGGCATACTTACGATGACACCGGCAATACGGATGGAGCCGATTGAGTTTGTCAACGCATTTTAGTTTTAGTTGGTTATCATGAGAGAGAGCAGCGGCCGGCCCGGGATGGGTCAGCCGCTGTGTTTTTTATATCCTGCGCCGTTTTTACTCTTTGGCGCCGACACCGATCTCCATGCCGAGGGCGTCGGCCAGGAGGGCCAGCGTGTCGAGGGTCACATTGTACTGGCCCTTTTCGATACGCCCGATGTGGTTAAAGGCAATGCCGGTCATTTTGGCGAGGTCTCTGAGAGTGTAGCCTGCGTCTTCGCGTGCGCCCTTAAGCTCCTCGCCGATTGATTTGCGCGCGGTCTGCTTGATTTCAGTAGGCGAGCTAAACAGCAGCTCGTAGTGGTTATCTCTCAGCCACTCGGCGATGCCGTTTGCCGCTGCAGCCAGCCGCGGGGCCTCTGCCTCGGTGAGCTTTATATCGTTGAGCATTGTGTATTTCTGCGAGCCGTTAAAATCGCCCTCTCTAAAGCGACAAACAAGCTGCGTCTCGGTGTCGGTGGCGACCCACCAGAGCGGGTCGTCAGCCGATTTTTGTAAGATGTATCTCATACTGTTATGCCAAGATTTTAGGCAGTCCGTTAAGCATGATGGCCGGTTTGCGGGTGGTTATCTCGCACCAGTCAGCATCCTCTATCTCAGCGGGTGACTGGGGCATCCAGCTCTGCCAATCATCGGGCGTAAAAAACGTAAATGCGTCGCCCTCTTGGTAGTAGATGGTGGGCACGTCGCGTGTAAGACCGCTCATCTCGTCGATATCGGCCATTGCAAACACAGCGCCGTCGTGTAGCTCTTGCATGGCGTAAAGCCTCACGCCTAACGCGCCGAGCTGTTTTGTCATGGCAATCTCAGCGGCATCGCACGGCTCGCAAAACCATGCCACGGTCTCGTCGCCGACCTTAACTGCTGACAGCTCGCCCATAAACTCAGGGATGTCTACCATGCGCTCAAAATTATCACCGTCGTAGACTGAGCTCTTTGTGGTATACTCGCCGGGGTGCTGCTCGTTGATGTACTTGTCAGCTGCGCTTTTGCTAAAAAATAACTTGGTTGTCATTGCTGGCGATGTTGTGTTAACAATTATTTTTGGCGGCCTCTACAGCATCGCCAAACTCGTTGAGTATCTGATTGACCTTATCAAGGCGCAGCTCATGCACGAGCCTGCGGCGGATGTCGGTGGCTTTGGCGGCGTCTTTAATTACCTGCTCGGTGGTCTCAAACGCTTCGGCGACTTTGGCCTCGCTGGTCAATCCATGTATATACTGGCCTAATACGTAGCACTGCAATGCGGTTATCTTGAGAGTCTGTGTCATAATAATTGACTTAACCGTGATGTCGAGGGCTTTATGGTTATTAATGATGATTATGCAAATGCGCGACGGTGGTCGATAAAAAAGACTGCGCTCTGAGTGGTAAGGGCGTGCAACAGCAGCATAAAATAATTCTCTACGTACTTGTAGCAGTCCGAGCTCTCGATGGCATCTTTTTCCGCGCTGTATTTTTTGAGCAGTATGTCTTTAACCTCGTCGAGGGTTTTGCCTTTGGACTCAAAATATTCTCTGGCTATATCAATCCAGCGCTGACGTATCGAGATTGCCCATTTAATCTGCTTCTCACTGCCGGTCAACGCAGGCAGAGCGTCGATGTTTTTAAGGGCGTTGTTATACTCTTCTTCGCGCTTTTCGGCTGCCAGTTTGCGCTGGCACTCGGGGCAAAGTTTGTGCTCTTTGCACCAGTTTATGTAATTGTCCCGATCGTCGATTTTACCAAAGAGCTGCTTGTCTGCTGTGTGACCGCAAGAGTAAGTGATGGTGTAACGTGCCATGATGTTGTTGCCGACTTTATCCACCTGCGCGGGTGTTTTTAAGATTACACTGCAAATATACGTCGCGGTTTTGATTTGTGCAAATATATTTACACAAAAATAGGGGTAGGGGGTAAAAATTTTAGGGGTGATGGACTGCAAACCGCGCTCTCACCCCCTTTCCACAAAATGAAAATTTTCAAATTTGAATTTTGGCCCTCCCCGGGTCACTTTTTGCCATACAGCACCCAGTCGAGCACGCGCCGGTTTGCCTGGTCCACTTTTGCCTGATCAAAGTCAATGTAAATATCGGTGACGGTGTTCCCGCCATGACCGAGCGCATGGGCGATGGTGTCTCGCGGAATGTCGAGACTGGCCGCAATCGTCGCCCATGAGTGCCGCGCCCAGTACATCGTCAAATCTTGAAATAGACCTTTGCCTGATTTGCTTCGTCCGGGTGCCGTTCGAGGAGCGCCAATATTTCTAATGGCAGTGCTCGCGCCGGCGATGAAAGATTCATGTCTCTTCCAGCGGTCTGCAAGAGATAAGAGCGTGTTCGTACCTCGATAGCGTTCTATGATATCCATAGCTTCAGGCTCAACTTTAATAGAGTATGGTTTATGGGTTTTTGCTCGACGGTATTCTATGCGCCCGTTACGAATTTCGCTTAGCCGGTATAAATCAATCGGATTAATCCCAATAAGCATGAATGATAGCTTAAACATGTCCCGGTAAATCTCAGCATACGGCTCTACTTGAATATTGAAAAGCTTTCTAATTTCATCAATCGTTAGCGAGCGATGCAGTGTACGCTCGGTTCTGAGCTTCATCCGGTCGAATGGATTCCGAATATCCAAATCGTTCCTTATTGCATACTTAAACACGGCCCGAATATTCCGCATGTGGTGATTCCGCGTGTTGAGTTTACATGTAGACGAAAGCCATCTGTCGAAATCCTCAAGCCATGCTACAGTGACGTCGTTAAATTGTAGAGAATCAAAATCGGCCCTGTACGCCCTAAGTTTAGACAAAGTATGGTTGTAGATTGAGCGAGTCTTAGAGCCCTCGGGATGAGTTTCTGCAAAACGAGTAAACCATTCCACAATTTCGCCAGATGTCGGCTTGTTGGTAGCTGTCTCTCGATTAAAACATTCACGCATGACAATCTGCTTTATTATCTGCACGTCCATATCAACGCGGCCTTCTTTAATAAGGTCGCATTTTATTTCGTCTAATTTGACCTGATATTTCAATAGTAGCTGACGCCATTTTGTATTTTGAGGTTTGGGTTTAAGAGTAGATGCGTCCTCAAAAGCCTCTTGTGTCATTTGTATTCCAAATGACATTTCTACCTTTTTTCTATTATTGGTAATTCGGAGGAATAGTGTGTTGTGCCTATCCGCTCTAATGAAAAACTTAAATGACATCATAGCGTTGCTTTATTTGATTTGAGGAACTCAGATTTATCGGTGAAACATAGGTGAAACAAAACCGATGTTTTTCGATATATTTTCAATGTTTTTCGTGAAAGATAAAGAATTTTTGAGGCCTGAATCGTACTGATAATAGAATAAAACAACTCGCTGTCAAAGTGTAATTCGTTGACAGCGAGACTGATTTTCGTCTGTGATTCGGCCGCGACTCGAACGCGGGACCGTCTGCTTAGAAGGCAGATGCTCTATCCAGCTGAGCTACCGAACCCTGGGTTTCGTGGCGCAAAGGTAGGCAATTTTGGTAATGACTGCAAGATTTCGGAACAATTTAGCTAATTTTGAAGTGAATTTTCCTTGCAATGGGGCTTTTGGTGGTTCTTCCGGACCGATGCGGAAGGCCTGTCGCCCCAATAATTCTGAATTAATGCCATAAAGGCTATAACTTAAACGCCTTAAAGGCCATAAACCAATTGTTATGTCACGCAATATAATTCTTGCAGATAATGCCGAGGCATGCCTGAATCTGCTGCCACTCACTTTTACCCGACCGATTGCCCGGCTGCTCACGGGCCTCTTTGCCATCGAGGAACGCTGGCAGCGCTATCTTCCGGGTGACTATTCGTATCTTACGGCCGACTATCTCTCGGAGGTGTTTCCGTTCAGAGCGTCGGGCGATGACAATCTGATAATCGACTCACGAGTGATTGCCGACCGTCAGCTTTCCGAGGCCGTCTCTGCCCTGCAGATGGGTGAAGGGCTCATGGCCGGCGACGTGCTCGTGGCCCGGCGCGGAGCCGTGGACGGTGAGGCTGCGACACTCCGGGAGTATGACGGGCAGGTTACGGTAATCAACCGTCCGTTCGATATGTTCCTGACCAACGGCGCGGCGCTGGAGAGCGACTTCGCCGAAGTGACACGCGGACGCGCGTCGCAGCCGGTGCCGCAATCATGCATGGTGATAGGCGACGTGTCGCGGCTCTTTATTGAGGAGGGAGCCACGGTGTCGGGCGCGGTGATAAACGTGGAGACGGGACCGGTCTACATAGGCCGCGGAGCGACGGTGATGGAGGGAGCGTGCATGCGCGGCCCTATTGCTATCCTCGACCATTCGACCGTGAATATGGGCGCCAAAATCTATGGTGCTACCACCATTGGCCCGCACTCCAAGGTGGGCGGCGAACTGAACAACGTGGTGATTCTCGGCTACAGCAACAAAGCCCACGACGGATTTCTGGGCAACGCCGTGATAGGGGAGTGGTGCAACCTCGGCGCAGGCTGCACGGCTTCCAATCTCAAGAACGACTATACGGAAATCAAGCTCTGGAACTATGCCTCGCGGCGCTTCCAGCGCAGCGGGCTGCAGTTCTGCGGTCTGATAATGGGCGACCACTCTAAGGCCGGCATCAATACGATGTTCAATACGGCGACGGTGCTCGGTGTGGGTGTCAATGTGCACGGCACCGGCTTCCCGCGCAATTTCGTGCCGTCGTTTTCCGATGGCTCTGCGGCCGGATTCTCCGAGCAGACCCTTCAGAAATTCCTGGATGTGGCCACCCGTGTGATGGCACGCCGCGACCGCACTCTCGGCGATGCCGAGGTGAGAATGTATGAGGCACTGTATTCTCTGACGGAGACTTACCGCTGAGGTAAATCAGAGTTCTATGCGGTTCTGGCGGTTGCGGTGGGTGAAGCGCTTGCGCAGAGCTATGCCGCGGCGGTAGACTTCCATGGCCCGCAGCCAGATGGGCGATGGAGCCGAGGCAATGTCGGTGGAGAGTGAATCGGCCATCATCGGCACTATGCCTTCGTCGCCGAATTGTTCCGGATAGATTATAAGCAGGTTGTTTCGCGAGAAATATTTGCGCAAGAATTCCGGCAGCGAGTCCATGAACGAAGTGAACGAAATGGCCGCGCGGCGCGAGCTCACAACGACCATCAGGTCATCGTCCAGAATCTTGTTGGCCAGCAGTACGAAATCGTCCATCTGCTCCAGCGGGCGGAATTCGGCGCGTATTTCAAAGGCTCCGTTACGGAGCACGGCCTTTATGGCTCCGGCGGTGGCCGACGAACAGCAGAATATAATGCGGCATCCGAGCTGACGCGTGATATTGCCAAGCGCTTCCACCCACTGGCGGAAACCGGTCTCGTATTCCGCTTTAGGAGGCACGGCCACCACTACGCGCGTCACGGTATTGATGGGTATGAAGCAGCGCGAGATGGAAATCATGCGGTACGTGGCCTTGAGCAGCTGCTCGAGCTTGTCGCCCAGAAAGCTGTCGAGCACCATCGTGCGGCGGTGCAGACCTATTACCACCTCCGTTATGTCGCGCTCGTGGATGGCGTTGAGCACACCGGTGACGAAGTTGTAATCGTAGCGTTCCACCGGCTCCAGCCGCAGGTCGACGCTCGCTGCCACCTGTTCGGCCGTGTCGAGCGAACTGCGGCCCACGGCGCGGCTCTGTGCCGAATTGTCGTTGCGCACATGCAGCGCGTAGAGATTGCGCGGACAGCTGTCGGCCGGGTGCATCATCACGGCAAGGTTCACCAGCTCCGTGGCCGATTCGGGATTTGCCACCGGAATAAGCACGTTGGACACGCGCGGGTTATCCTTGGTGTTCTCGTCGGTAAGAATCTCCTCTTTTGTCAGACTCATCACCTTGAGTTTCGACGCCGCGCGTGAGGTGCCCAGGGAGCTAACGGTGCATGTGACGAGTATCATCACTATGGTGCCGTCGAGAATCGTTTCCTCGAAAATCCCCATATTGAAGCCGATCATCACCACAGCCAGCGCTACCGCCGTGTGGGCGTTGCTGAGCTGATACATAATCGAGCGGTCGATGGCCTTCATGCCGAACGTCTTCTGCGTGGCAAAAGCGGCAAGCCACTTGGTGGCCATGGCCGTGGCGCACATCACCGTGGCCACATAGATGGTATTCCACCCCGTGAACAGCACATGGATATTTATGAGCATTCCCACTCCTATGAGGAAATAGGGGATGAAAAGAGCGTTGCCAACAAACTCTATGCGTCCCATCAGCGGAGATTTCCCCGGCAGGTAACGGTTGAGCACCAGTCCGGCGTAGAAAGCGCCGAACACGGCCTCTATGTGTATGGCAACAGCCATTTCCGCCGCCAGAAACACCATGGCAAGCACGTAGATGAACTGCAGTATGGTCTCGTGATAGCGTTTGAAAAACCAGCGGGTGAGCCTCGGGTAGATGTAGACTGTGATGAGACAGTAAAGAATCAGTGACCCCAGCAGACGCAGTATCCCCATTACCTCGAACCTTCCGTCGCGCGCCACTCCCACTGTGGCCGCAAGCACAATGAGGGAGCCCAGTACGGTAAAGATAGTGCCGGCGATGGCTATGACCACAGCCGGTTGCCGGGTTATGCCGAAGCGCGACACGATGGGGTAGGCGAGCCGCGTGTGAGCCGCGAACATCGAGGCGAGGAGCGCCGATGTGAGCAGGTTGAGTTTAAGGAATGTAAGTGCGGCAACCGTTCCAAGCAAAAGAGGTATGAAGAAGGTGAACAGGCCGAACACCACACCCTTGCGCAGGTTTTTCTTGAGGTGGTACATATCTATCTCTATGCCCGCCAGGAACATGAGATAGAGCAGGCCCACCTGCCCGAACACCTCGAAGCTCATATCGCGCGCCAGGAGGTTCAGTCCGTAGGGGCCGGCTATCACGCCCGCCAGTATGAGGCCTATCACGGTGGGAATCCTCAGGCGGTTGAAAATCATGGGTGTAACCAGCATGATCATCAGCACCACGAGGAAAATTCCCACCGGCGACGTTATCATAGGCCGGGTGGCATTGATTGCGTATGCTATCAGGGCCGTGCTCACTTTTTGTGGGCCAGCATGAACATGGCAATCTGCACGGCGTTCAGAGCCGCTCCTTTTTTAATCTGGTCGCCTACAATCCAGAATGTGAGGCCGCAGGGATTTGTGAGGTCCTTGCGCAGGCGTCCCACATAAACGGGGTCGGTGCCAGCTGCATCGAGGGGCATGGGATATTTCTTGTCGGCGGGATTGTCGATCACCACCAGGCCTTCGGCGTTTTCAAAGGCGTGGCGAACGGCATCCAGTTCCAGGGGCTGCTCAGTCTCGGCCCAGATGGCCTCGCTGTGGGCGCGGAGCACAGGCACGCGCACGCACATAGCGCTTACGTCGAGACCGGGAGCATGCATGATCTTTTTGGTCTCGTTGAACATCTTCATCTCCTCCTTGGTGTAGCCGTTGTCCATGAACACGTCAACCTGCGGGATGAGGTTGTAGGCGAGCTGATAGGCAAACTTGTCGACCGTCGGTTCCTGACCGGCCAGAAGCTCTTCGTACTGATGGCGGAGCTCCTCCATGGCTGATGCGCCGGCACCGCTTGCTGCCTGATAGGTAGCCACATGTATGCGACGAATCGGGCTGAGCTCATTGATGGGCTTGAGGGCCACTACCATCTGAATGGTGGTGCAGTTGGGGTTGGCAATGATATTGCGGGGAGCATTGAAGGCGTCCATGCCGTTGACCTCAGGAACAACCAGAGGCACATCCTCGTCCATGCGGAAAGCGCTTGAGTTGTCAATCATCAGGGCGCCGTGGCGGGTGATGGTTTCGGCATATTCCTTGCTTACCGAAGCTCCTGCCGACACAAAAGCGAAGTCGATATCCTTGAAGTCGTCGCCATGGCGGAGTTCCTTCACTTCATATTCTTTGCCGCGGAAGGTATATTTGTGTCCTGCACTGCGTTTCGAGCCGAAGAGCACGAGGTTGTCAATAGGAAAATTCTGTTCGTCGAGCACGCGGAGAAACTCCTGGCCCACGGCGCCGCTGGCGCCAACAATAGCTACGTTCATCGCTTTTTATAGGTGTTTGGTGGTTAAACTCTGCAAATTTACTCATTTTGCCTGAAATTTCAGAAATCATAATTGGTGAAAATAGCAGAGGCGGCGGAGCTCCTCTATAAATCCTGGACACGCACATGCAGAAGGAGACTGAATATTGGTTGAAGAGGCTTGGCGGGGTGTAGGAATGTCTATATTGTAACACTATATTACCTTTGAAATACAGTGAGTTAATTCTTGAATTGTTTATATTGAACGAAATTGGAGGCCGCATATATTGCGGTGTGTCCGACGAAAAATTAATTTTGTATCCACAAGGCGTGAGAAGATTCGCCTTAAAAGAGAAAGAAGTGCATAAACGTTATGTGATTTTGGGTTAGGTTTATGGTTTTAATAACCATAGACATGAGGACGCGTCAGTGATGATACGTCCTTTTGTTTGATTATTGGATTTCATGCCGGTGTGCGGACACGGTTGCGTTACACAGCTTCCGGTCTCGTACACCGGCATTTTTTTGTTGATGTAAAATAGGTGGAAATGTTAAAAAAACTACCCGAGTTTTAGACGTATGTTTTGGAAGTGTAGTACTGGGGGTTAGGACGGCCGGAGGCCGACCTTCCCAGTCCCGTGAGTGGCGATAGGGATATTGCCACTCCGCACCGCCTTCACAGTAATGGGTTAATATACAATGACCGTATTTTAATATTTGGTCTGGTTACTCGGAGAGGCGGGTGAGGAGGTCGAGCATTTCGGGGCGGGGGATTATTTTTATTTCCTGCTGGTTGTAGTCTATGAGGCCGCGGGCTTTCATGCTGTCGAGAGTGGCCATGAACGACGACCGCTGGACACCGAACAGCGAATAAAGGTCGCGCTGGCGGCACGAGAGCACTATGTCGGAGCCGCCTCGCTGCGTAAGGGCCGTGATCCAGAACGCTATGCGCTCCTCAAGCGATCCGTTGGTGAGTGCGAGAACTCCGTCAATCGCTTTCTGGGCGTTCATGGACAGTATATTCAGGAAGTTGAAAAGAAAAATAGGATCCGAGTTAAGAATCTTCACATAATCATGCTTGGTAATCTGAAGGATACCTGTCGGGCCCAAGGCTACGGCGTTGCAGGGATAATGGGTGGCGCGCCCGAAGAGATAATCGGGAGCTATCACATCGGGAGCCGACAATGTCTGAGATACCTTGAAGCGGCCGTCGGCATTGGCTATCGAAAGCCGGGCTCTCCCTGAAATTATGAATTTGACGTGGGTGCAGGTTTCACCGGCTGTCACAATGGTCTCTCCGTCAAGATATTTCAGGAAATGGAATTTGGTAGATTCCACTACCTTGGATATGTTGGTGTAACTCACCCCTTTGAAAAGCGGCAGTCCCATTAATATTTCATACATGCTGTCCATAATCGCAATGCTCTATATGCGGATGCAATGTACAAAGTGCCCCTCCTGCGTGTGGACGCTGTAGATCTGGTTTCAATCTCCGGCTCCTGCGCAGGACAGCCCTGTCATTTACATTCTTCATTTATTTAACGTTCAGGGGAGGAGTTAAGTTTGCAGTTCTCCCTTTTTTGTTTGAGATATATCTGAAGTGAGTTTATGGTGTTTTGCCACGCTATATAGGCGGCAGGAGCCACTGATGTCACGGGATTGAGGTAGGTAAGGGCCATCCAGATGGCAAGAACTGTGTTTTTCTGTCCGAGGCCTTGTGCACCGGCAATGCGGTCGCCATAACGTCGGCCTATTCTGCGACCGGCGACAAACTGGACTATGCACACCACCCCTGCCACTAGGGCAAGCGCCACGAGTTCGGGGATGCGCGACGGCGGCTCCTTCATCACGAAACTCACCGCACGCCCAACGACTATTATTAGCGATACCGCCCATAGATAGAATCCTATGGACTGAGATGAGGAAATGCGTCGGTGGATACTCGGGGCTACGCCTTTGAGCACGAGCGCCGTTACGAGCGGCCCCAGGATAAGCGGAAGCACCCGCAAGGCTATGGTGCTGACCGATTCGGCAAAGTCTATCTCCGTTGTGCCCATAAGGGTGAACGCAGCAGGGGCGGTGACAGCTACAGCCATATTGCTCACCAGAGAAAAAGTGGCGAGGCGCGAGATGTTTCCGCCGAGCATCCCAGTAATCACCGGAGCTGCAGTGGCCGTGGGGCAGAACACGCAGATAAATGCTCCCTGAGCCACGTCCACGCTTACCGGAAGAAGTGCCAGATAAACGGCGACGGCTCCACCCAGTTGTACGGCCAGAAGCGATAGCGATAGCCCTGTGATGCGCATTTTCTTAGGCTCAAGACGGCAGAAAGTGATGAAAAGCATGGCGAAGATGAGCCATGGAGTAAGGAACGCCACAGCCTCTATCGCGTTGTGGAAAAGCAGTCCGCACAGCATGGCCAGCGGAAGCATCCATGGTTTTAATTTCCGTAGAAATTCGGAATATCTCATTTTGTGAAAAGATGTTTTCGGGTTGCAAAATTACAAAAAATGGAGAGGGCGGCAAAAAACGTTCGCTTGCCCCTTTTGTGAGTTAAGGCAGTATTGCCTACTTTTGCAATATATATTCTTTTGACGCCATGAATGTACGCCGACTATTCCTCACATTGCTTTGCTATTTAATCTGTTTCACCCGTGCGTATCGCTCGTTGAGGTAGACAACGCCACATTCCGAA
>OLOQ01002456.1_pt1 | contig 15145 bp, 12 predicted proteins | sample 1673101 | NCBI WGS metagenome assembly OLOQ01 (sample SAMEA3136754, study PRJEB25190) | human gut metagenome | biome: human gut; feature: human-associated habitat; material: faeces | place: Austria | collected 2013 | reverse complement strand
ACTTACCTGGTACAAGATACCATATCATCAGAGGTACTCTTGATACAGCAGGTGTAGCAAAGAGACGTCAGGCTCGTTCAAAGTATGGTGCAAAGCGTCCTAAGGATGCAAAATAAAACATGCTAGAACACAATTCTAATTTGTGCTGGTAAGGTCATGTTTTTATATAGATAATAATTCAGATAGAAACAATTAAGACAGATAACAGCACGAACACATTCCATAATTATAGAGAGAATGTGAGTACCGAAGATTTAATAAATAATTAAGGAGGGAAGAACCGTGCCACGTAAAGGACATATCGCAAAGAGAGACGTATTAGCGGATCCAATTTACAACAATAAGGTCGTTACAAAGCTTATCAACAACATTATGTTAGATGGTAAGAAGGGTGTAGCACAGAAGATCGTCTACGGTGCATTTGATCGTATCGCAGAAGAGACTGGTAAGCCTGCATTAGAGGTATTCGAAGAGGCTATGAACAACATCATGCCACTCCTCGAGGTTAAGGCTAGACGTATCGGTGGTGCAACATATCAGGTACCTATCGATGTAAGACCTGACAGAAGACAGGCTCTCGGACTTCGTTGGTTAACAGCTTTCTCACGTGCAAGAAGTGAGAAGACTATGGAAGAGAGACTTGCGAAGGAGATCATGGATGCAGCTAACAACACAGGTGCATCTGTAAAGAGAAAAGAAGACATGCACAAGATGGCAGAGGCAAACAAGGCATTCGCTCACTACAGATTCTAATTATCTGTGTGAGAATGCATTTGCATGCATGCTTATGTGTATATGGGACACAATAGATGTGTTACGAAAATTAGCAAAAGGAGGACAATCCGTTGGCTGGAAGAGAATATCCATTGGACAGAACAAGAAACATTGGTATTATGGCTCATATCGATGCAGGTAAGACAACTCTTACAGAGCGTATCTTATACTATACTGGTGTTAACTATAAGATTGGTGATACTCATGACGGTACAGCTACCATGGACTGGATGGAGCAGGAGCAGGAGAGAGGTATAACAATTACTTCAGCTGCTACAACATGTCACTGGACACTTGAGGATCATCACAAACCAAAGGCTGGCGCGTTAGAGCACAGAATCAACATCATCGATACTCCGGGACACGTTGACTTCACTGTTGAGGTTGAGCGTTCACTTCGTGTACTTGACGGAGCTGTAGGTGTATTTGATGCTAAGGCTGGTGTAGAGCCTCAGTCAGAGAACGTATGGCGTCAGGCTGACACATACAATGTACCTCGTATGGCATTCATCAACAAGATGGATAAAATGGGTGCAGACTTTTTCTACTCAGTTCAGACAATCATTGATCGTCTGGGCAAGAATGCAATTCCAGTACAGATCCCTATCGGAAAAGAGTCAGACTTCATCGGTCTGATCGATCTGTTCGAGATGGAAGCATACTACTACAAAGATGATAAGGGCGAGGACATCGAGATCACAACTATCCCTGATGACCTTAAGGAGCTTGCAGACAAGTGGCATGAGAACCTTGTCGAGAAGATCTGCGAGTTAGATGACGACTTAATGATGATGTACCTTGAGGGCGAGGAGCCATCAATCGATGAGATGAAGAAGGTTCTTCGTAGAGCAACTATCGCATGTGAGGCAGTTCCTGTATTCCTTGGTTCAGCTTACAAGAACAAGGGTGTTCAGAAGATGCTTGACGGTGTTATCGAGTACATGCCGGCACCAACAGATATCCCTGATATCACAGGTGTTGATCCAGACGGTAACGAGGTTGTTCGTCATTCATCAGATGATGAGCCATTCTCAGCTCTTGCATTCAAAATCATGACAGATCCATTCGTTGGAAAGCTTGCATTCTTCAGAGTTTACTCAGGTACACTGAACTCAGGTTCATATGTACTGAATGCAACAAAGGATAAGAAGGAGCGTGTAGGACGTATCGTACAGATGCATGCCAACGCTCGTAAAGAGATTGATAAGGTTTACTCAGGAGATATCGCAGCTGCTGTAGGTTTCAAGCTTACAACTACAGGTGACACAATCTGTGATGAGCAGCATCCAGTTATCCTTGAGTCAATGGAATTCCCAGAGCCAGTTATCGAGCTTGCTATCGAGCCTAAGACCAAGAATGATCAGGGTAAGATGGGTGAGGCACTCGCAAAGCTTGCTGAGGAGGATCCTACATTCAAGGCTCATACAGACAAAGAGACAGGACAGACAATTATTGCCGGAATGGGTGAGCTTCACCTTGAGGTTATCGTTGATCGTCTTCTCCGTGAGTTCAAGGTTGAGGCAAACGTTGGTGCACCTCAGGTTGCTTACAAGGAGACATTCACAAAGCCAGTTGATATCGACAGCAAGTATGCTAAGCAGTCAGGTGGTCGTGGACAGTACGGTCATTGTAAGGTTAAGTTCGAGCCTATGGATCCTAACGGTGAGGAGACATTCAAGTTCGAGTCAACAGTTGTCGGTGGTGCTATTCCTAAGGAGTACATCCCAGCAGTTGGAGAGGGTATCGAAGAGGCAGCTAAGGCTGGTATCCTTGGCGGCTACCCAGTACTTGGTGTTTATGCTAACGTATACGATGGATCATACCATGAGGTCGATTCATCAGAGATGGCATTCCACATCGCTGGTTCTATGGCATTCAAGGAGGCTATGGCTAAGGCTGACCCAGTTCTTCTTGAGCCTATCATGAAGGTTGAGGTTACAATGCCTGAGGAGTACCTCGGTGATGTAATCGGTAGCCTGAATGCAAAGCGTGGACAGATCCAGAGCATGGACGATATCGGTGGTGGAAAGATTGTTAAGGCATTGGTTCCACTTGCTGAGATGTTCGGTTACTCTACAGAGCTTCGTTCTTCTACACAGGGACGTGGTAACTACTCAATGTTCTTCGAGAAGTATGAGCAGTGTCCAAAGAACATTCAGGAGAAGGTTCTTGCAAACAAGAACGCATAATTTGTCTGCAAAGTATATTTGTAGTATAAATTTATAAAAATGCTTGAAAATATCGCTATATTTTAATATAATGATTTTTAGCCGAGTAAACGCCCGGAAAGGGCAATAAAATGCCCGGAGGGGCTATATTAAGGAGGAAATTATAATGGCAAAGGAAAAGTTTAACAGATCAAAGCCACATTGTAACATTGGTACAATCGGACACGTTGACCACGGTAAAACTACTTTAACAGCTGCAATTACAAAGGTATTGGCTGCTAGAGTTGCTGGTAACACAGCTACAGATTTCGAGAACATCGATAAGGCTCCAGAAGAGAGAGAAAGAGGTATCACTATCTCTACAGCTCACGTTGAGTACGAGACAGAGAAGAGACATTACGCACACGTTGACTGTCCGGGCCATGCTGACTATGTAAAGAACATGATCACTGGTGCTGCACAGATGGATGGTGCTATCCTCGTTGTTGCTGCAACTGATGGTGTTATGGCTCAGACAAAGGAGCATATCCTTCTTTCACGTCAGGTAGGTGTACCTTATATCGTAGTATTCTTGAACAAGTGCGATATGGTTGACGATGAGGAGCTTCTTGAGCTCGTTGAGATGGAAGTTACAGAGCAGCTTGAAGAGTATGATTTCAAAGATTGCCCAATCGTTAAGGGTTCTGCTCTTAAGGCTCTTGAAGATCCAATGGGTCCTTGGGGCGACAAGATCATGGAACTTATGGATACAATAGATTCTTATATTCCAGATCCTCAGAGAGATACAGATAAGGACTTCATCATGCCTGTTGAGGACGTATTCACAATCACAGGTCGTGGTACTGTTGCAACTGGTAGAGTTGAGGCTGGTGTTATTCATCTTAACGACGAAGTTGAAATCGTTGGTATCAAGCCAGAGAAGCAGAAGACAACTGTAACAGGTATCGAGATGTTCCGTAAGCTCCTTGACGAAGGTCAGGCTGGTGATAACATCGGTGCTCTTCTTCGTGGTATCAAGAGAGAGGATATCGTACGTGGACAGGTTCTTTGTAAGCCAGGTTCAATCACATGTCATACAAAGTTCACAGCTCAGGTTTACGTTCTGACAAAGGACGAGGGTGGTCGTCATACACCATTCTTCAACAACTATCGTCCACAGTTCTACTTCAGAACAACAGACGTTACAGGTGTATGTAACCTTCCAGCTGGTACAGAGATGTGCATGCCTGGTGATAACGTAGAGATGACAATCGAGCTCATCCACCCAATCGCTATGAGCCAGGGTCTTACATTCGCTATCCGTGAGGGTGGTAGAACTGTAGGTTCAGGCCGTGTTGCTACAATTATTGAGTAGTCTTTGATTTAGAGCCAAATAGTAAAAATAGCCCCCTCAATCCTTTGTTTTTCAAGGGGTTGGGGGGCTTGCTATAAAATGGAATAGCAAATGTGTGAAGAGTGTTGTCAGAAGCAATTGGCGAATGGTTCTTTTTATTTATAATTGTCAGAAATGGAAATATTTAATATAATAAATATATAAACAATTGGAGAAAAAATATGGCAGCACGAAAGAAAAATGATAAAGAATCTTTTTTAAAAGGAAATCATATAGAAGAGCTATATCCTAAAGCTGAAAAAGTCGATAGTAATTTATGGTCGGTACTGCAGGAAATTGGTGTATCATATATTGAGTATGCCAAGAATTATGACGCAATTGCGCAAAGATTATTATTGGAAATTATAAATGATAAGAAAATTAAAGATAAAATACATTCAGCAAGGTATCGTATAAAAGGTAAAGAAAGTCTACAAGCGAAGATTGTTAGGAAGAAGGCGGACTTGTCGCAAGAGATTTCAGAAGATTATGAAAAAGAGAAGTATAGAAATCTTGATGCAAGTAATTACTATAAAATAATAACGGATTTAATTGGCTTTAGAATAATTGTTCGGTATCGAGAACAATGGATAGATGTACACAACTGGATCTTCAAAAACTATTATAAGGGTGACGAACATTTTGTGAAAAATCATATTGAAGATTATCGCTCATCGGTTGCAGTTCCTTTTATGGCAGAAAAACCAAAAATATATTACCGTAATAGGCAAGAGAGAGCGTTTTATGAACAGACAGGTAGAGACTTTTACGAGTTAATCGAATCGGATGAGGGATATAATAGTATACATTATATTATTAATATAGATGGAAAATACATAGAAATACAAGTGCGAACTATATTTGATGAAGCGTGGAGTGAGTGTACCCATGATATTGTATATAAGAATAAAAATAAGAAATTGAGGAATGAGTTAAAATACTTATCAAAATGTTTAGCGCAACAAACTATAGCGTCTGAGGCTATGGTTAATCTAATGTATGAAAAGGTACACAAAAGTAGTAAGTTATATGGTGATATAAGTGAAATGACACAAATTCCCTTGATTAAAGTAGATGATTCAAAGGATATTAATAATACTATTACCAATAAATCGAATGTTGAAAAGAGAATTTTACAACTAAAGAAGATACAATCTGGTGAATTTGGTGAATTTGATGGAAGCATTGACAATTTAATTTAAAATGGTGAGAAAAAATGAAAAATAGTACAATTGCAGCAAACAACTTTTTTGATTTATTGAATAAAGGAAAGATTCGAAAACATATATTGCCTAATACTTCTCCTGATTATACTGATTCGGCTGAGAAGACTGATTTAATGCGTTATAAACGTTTTTTGAATTCTTTTGCATATGATGAAATAAAAGAGTGTGAGGTAAGAAAATACAATGCCGACGAATAGAAAAAGCTATGATTATAGTGAATTGGTAGATTCCTTTGGAAGAGAGAAGATAGAAAGTCGCTATGCTACTCTATTTGAATACTTAGAGTCATTTATTAAGCGTAATAAATATCAGGATAATGTAATAATTGCCAATAGTGTACTCAATCAAGCTGTTGTAGACTATTTTACAGATATTTATCGTTTAAAGGAGTTTCATAGGATAGAACATATAAATTACATAAAAATTCATGCATATACAGCGTATTGGATTTTAAGAAGAAAGCCACTTCAGATTATTGTAGATAATGAACAAGATATTGAACTAGCATTTGTTAATGAGAAGTTTGTTGCATCATATTTGCTCCAGTTTCTTCGTGGTGAACATGAGAAAGTTGTTATCTTAGAAAAAGATAGACAGGATTATATCGAATTTGTAAAGAACATGGAATATTTTCTGCGATATAGAACAATAACACCCCAAATGATAGAAACTATGTTGGAGTCGTATGCGGCAGGTATGGCTTTTTATAGAGCAGTAGATTATATGGAAAATTAGTAAAGACGTACAGAATCTTTATGGATTTCTGTGCGTCTTTTGTATGTTTGGGGCAAGACTCTGTTTGGCAAAAAGAAAGCCTATATGTTATGAAATATAGATAGCCGAACAAATAAACCACCTGCTATGCAGGTGGTTGGGAATGTTTCAGCTTATAGTAAAAAACTTCCAGTGATATAATTATGATGGTTCGCCAACCACATAAAAACACAGGAGGTATCCAAATGGATATAAATAGTTTAGCAAATACAAAATGGAATTGAAAGTATCATATTGAATTTGTACCCAAATTTTGAAGAAAGATAACAGATGGTCAATTAAAGCAAGATATTGCGAATGTATTGAGCATGTTATGTAGGCGAAGGGGTGTGAATATTGTAGAAGCAGAAATATGTCCTGATCATGTGCATATGCTTGTTGAAATACCACTGAGTATAAGTGTATCAAGTTTTGTGGGATATTTAAGAGGAAAAAGTACATTGATGATATTTGATAGACATGTGAATCTGAAATATAAATTTGGAAATAGACATTTTGGGTGTAGAGGATATTATGTGGACGCAGTAGGAAAAAATGTAAAGAAAATCCAAGAGTATATACAGAATCAATTGAAGGAAAGAATATGATCAAATGTCTTTGAAGGAGTATATTGCCCCGTTTACGGGGGAGTCGGTAAAAAGTAACAGATAAAAAGAGACCTTTAGGGCTTCGTGGATAAATGATGTTGCGACTGTAACAACGGACAGGTTGTATGTATCGCCGCAGATAGAGGATGCAATCGGAAGGCTGTCCTATGCAGCTGCCAGACAGCTTGTTTGCAGTGGTTACGGCAGCCCTGTGATGAGGGAAATCCACCCTGATCCAGAAGAAAATTGAGAATGTCAGAAGTGTGCAGAAAAAACAGGTGTTATGTGTGCCGGATTAGGCACATCTGCTTAGAAAAGAAACACTGGAAGAATTCTGGTTCCTGCTGAACTTCAGGTATGATTCTGCCAGTTCCATGGGACTGATTCTGGCGGAACAGACGGAACTGAGGAATCAGAAGTTAAGACTGCAGAGCTATGCAGCAATTCGGTAGAGAATCGATATGAATATCGCGTTAAACCGTCTGGACATGGCAGAATCAGGGAAATATATTACAGCGCATATGACGTATGCAGGGATGAAATAGGATGTGTTTACATTGAAGCCGAGGACGCGATCTTCAAGGTGTTTGTGGGGATTTCGAGAATGATTAACTGAATCAGTGAGAAAACACTGCTGTATGCATACCAGCAACAAAAGCAACTGATAGACGAACACCTGGTAAGGTTTGTTGTCGACCACGAGATGGTAGGCGGAACAGAGTAAAACCGGGGCGAATGCCACGGAAACACTGACAGAAGGATGAATGAGTTTGTGACAGCACATGAGATTTTTAACATTAATAGATTTATATAAAATAATTTGTCAAGAAATATAGTGTAAGAATATTGACATAAATGCAACAAAAACTGTTCTATTTGCAATAGTTTTTGTTGCATTTTGCATATGTATGGCTTATCCTATATAATAGGAAGGTGAGATTTTATGAGAAAAATTAGTTATAAAAAATTATGGGTCAAGATAGCAGAAAATGAGATGAGTCGTGCGTAATTCCGCAAGAAGGTAGAGATTTCGCCTAATACACTTACAAAACTTAATCAAAATGAAAATGTATCATTAGAAATTATTATAAAGATATGTGAATCTCTGAATTGTGATATAGGTGATGTGTGTGAAATTGTGGAAAGCAAGGAGGGTTAAGATGGCTAGGTATACTACAAAAGAGATACAACTTGATGAACTTTATTTAGATGAAAAAAATCCACGATTTATTGTTCCGCCAAATCCTACACAGCAGAGTATTGTAGACTATTTAATTGAAAATGAAGAAGTAGAACAATTGGCACAGGATATTGCAAAAAGCGGAGGATTATATGCTGGAGAAAGAGTAATTGTTACAGAAGAAAATGGAAGATGGATTGTATTAGAGGGTAATCGTAGAATATGCGCTTGTAAGATACTAATGAATCCTCAATTATTAGCAAATAAAAGATTAGCGTCTGTCGATAAAATATCGTTATTGATGAATAATGAATTAAAGCAGACATTGGCGGTTGTAGATGCAGATGTTATGAAAAATCGACTGGAAGCACAAAGTTCTTTAGCTGCAAAACATATAGATGGTATTAAAAAATGGTCAACGATTTCCAAACATAAATTTTTTGCGTTAGAATTTGATGCAGGAAAGTCAATTGAAGAAATATCAATGATAACAGGGGTATCATTGGCTAAAATTAAAACGGGATTAAAAGAATATAGAATTATTGATTATGTATTGAAATTGCCCTTTTGGACACAGACTGAGCGTGAAGAGTATTTAAATTTACAAGAAATAAAAACAACACGTTTAACAAGACTTTTTAGTGCAAAACCTTCTAAAGTGGATGCTAAAAGACTAAGAGAAATTATTGATTTGGATTATGATGATTATTATCATATAAAAACATCTCTTGCAAAGGATGTGTTTGACAAAATATTGCATATTGTAGCGCAGGCTGCATTTATACCGAATTACGCAAGTGATTTTAACGGAACCAGAAGTACATACGAGGATATTCCACAGTTGATGCGTTTTTTGAAAGAAAACAAGTTAGTTATTGAAAATAAATCTGGAAATAAAACTGTTTACGTGGCACTCGAAACGAAAACTAATGCGGATGTAAAGCCGGAAACTAGTGAAAAAATGAGTGATACAGAAGATAAGAAGGTCGTAAATACAACTAGTAACAAGCAATTTACATCTAAGAGAAATGTTTTGATTCCAGAAGATTTTAAAGTTAATTGTACTGTTGTAAAAATAAATGATATTATTAACGAATTAAAGCGACTGAATTTTGGTTATTGTGTTAACGCTCAAGCTGTTTTGTTGAGAGTTCTATTGGAGTTGAGTTTAAAGTATTATCTGAATAGAGTTAAGGAATCAGGTAAAATTGATGAAGGGCATCTTGAAGGAACATATGTGGCCGCATTGGAGAGTATGCGGGTTAAGAAGCTGTTGAATTCAGTAGAACACAGTAATTTAGTTCAACTTAAAAAGAGTGGTAAGATTTTTAGTATTTTTAATGGATATGTTCATTATGATTCGGTTGTACCAAACAAAGATGTTTTGATTTTTTACTTTGATAATTTGAGACGGATTATCGAAATTTGTCTCAACAGTTAAGAAACGGAGGCTTTTAATGCTGTATTCGCCATTACGTTATCCTGGTGGCAAGGGTAAGCTTGCACCTTTTATGGGATTGATGATAAATAAAATGAATATAAAAAATGGTACATATATTGAGCCTTTTGTAGGTGGAGCTGGGGTAGCACTTATGCTCTTGATGGAAGGTTATGTAGATGATATCGTCATTAATGATTATGACAAGGCTATTTATTCGGTGTGGAGAGCAATAATTAGTGAGTCAGAAAATCTTGTGGATAGAATATTAGATACGCCGGTTAATATTGATGAATGGAAAAAACAAAAGGAGATATATGTAGAACAAAACAAAAAATATTCTTTAGATTTGGCTTTTGCTACTTTTTTTCTTAATCGAACAAATAGGTCCGGCATATTAAAAGGTGGACCTATAGGTGGATTTGAACAAACCGGAAATTATGGAATAGATGCAAGATACAATGCAGAAAAATTAGTAGAGAGAATTCGAGCGATTGCGAAATATAAAAAGCATATCAAAGTATACAACAAAGAAATTGTTAGTTTTATTGAGAATGTTTTGCCGAATTATGGTCAAAATTCGTTGACGTACTTTGATCCACCATATTTTAATAAGGGACCAGAATTGTATAAGAACTTTTTTGATAAAAAAGATCATGCCAAGATTGCTCAGTTAATTTTGAATGGGGTTCCAGGGAATTGGATTATTACTTATGATGACACTCCTGAAATAATAAACTTGTATAAGCAACAGTGTGTAAGGAGATATGATTTGAACTATAGTGCAGCTAATACAGGAAAGAGTTCAGAAGTAATAGTTTTTAATGATAATAAGTTTTGCCCGACGAATCAAGAGTTACTGAATCAGGGAATTAATATTAATTTACGTGAGGTGAATGAATAGTGATAATTGAAAGTATAGAAGTAGAAAAGTTTCGTGCGATTGAAAATTTATCATTAGATATCGGTAAGAATATTACAGCTATTGCTGGACGAAATGCCACCTTAAAAACAACATTGCTGGGTATGTTAGGTCAACCATTTACTATTTCTAGTGGACATCCAATGTATGGTTGCACAACCATAGACGGATACAATTTTAAATCGCAGTTTAAGGAAAAATTTAAGATTTCAAAAAATTTTGATCATCATGGAGAACATATTTGGACTTTGAAGTTCTATAAAAGAGGCTATTATAATGATGATGAAATCAAAATGATGAGTATTAGGCGTCCGACTAAAACAAATCCGAATGACATTCGTTTTTGGAATGCAAAAAGTAAGGCGAAGGGAACAGGATATGTACAGTTGCCTGTTTACTATTTAAGTCTAGGCAGATTGTTTCCGATTGGCGAAACTGGAAAGACAAAGAATGTAGATATACATTTAACGCAGGAAGAAAATACATATTTTGTAAAAAACTATAAAGAGTTATTATCAATTCAAGAGTCCCAAAATGCAGTTGCTACCATGGAAAAAGCTAATGCAAGAAGAAATTTTGTGGGTGTAAACGATAGTACACATGATGTGTTTACTAACTCAGCAGGAGAAAGTAATATAGGTAAAATTATCTTGGCGATATTATCATTTAAGCGTTTGAAGGAAGAATATGGTAATGAATATAAAGGTGGAATATTACTTATTGATGAGTTAGATGCAACGATTTATGGATATTCACAGAAGAAATTAGTGGATTTTTTGTATAAGACATCTCAGGAATTTAATATACAGATAATATTTACAACACATTCACCGATGGTTTTGCAAGAAGTAAATAATTTACAGCGAAAAGAAATACGTAAAATGCAGGAAAAGGGCATAGATGTGTCAACAATTTCATATAATTATAAGAGTGAGATAATTTATCTTGAATCATATTATGTGGGTGAAGTTGGTGATAGTAAGCGAATGGTTAAAGGGCGTAATATAAGAAAGTCTTTAGATTTGAAAGAAATTACGGACGACATAAATATGCAACCCTCTATAGTAAGACAAAGTGTGAATATCTATTTAGAAGATGAACGAGCTAAGCAATTTCTGACATATTTATTGTCTCAGCATTTAGAGTATAATTATGAAAATTATTTCAATATTGTAGATGTTAATTTGGGATTTACAAATTATCTGCATTTGCATAGGAAGAAGGTTCCGGAATTCTTAAACAGTTTGATAGTATTGGATCATGATGTTTATAGAAAGGCTTCGGCAGCACAATTGGATTATGTTGCAAATAGTACTCGAAATATTATGTTTTTGCCTGAAGATGTTGAAGAGGGAATGTTTAAGCTATTAAAGGATCCGATTCGTTATAAGAAATTTGAAGATACCATTAGCAACGTTAGGATGCCGTATGAGATTTGCTTTAAAGATTGGACTGAGAGCGAGTATGAGTCTAATGAGTACAAGCATTGGTTTGCATATATGGAAGAAACTTTAGGTGGAGTTGATAAAATGTATGCTTTTTGGCTTAGTAATAATGAGGCTAGTGCTCGTAATTTTGTAGAAAAATTTATATCTGCATATAATTTAATTGCAGATAAACAAGGATATGATTATATGATGGGAATAACAGAGTAATATGGAAATGTGCGAGCACTACCGTCAGTAAGGCTTGCAACATTAAAACACCTCCAAACTATCCTCCGAATCCACCCATGCCTGCATCTCGACATAATGAACAAGTCTTGCACATTCCAGCGGATTATCAATCGCCAGAGCATTCAGGCACCGTTGGGAATTTGAAGTGGTTCGGATCCCGTATTCTGCCTGATTGCAGTCAATCTGGAGGATGTAATCGTCATAGTGGTTAATGTCGATGCTATTGTGCATCGGGTTATATCTTGCGTGTATTAATTTCATTGTTATCAGTCCTTTCATTTGAATTGGAGGTAAAAAGCCCATGGGCTTATTTTGGACTTGAAAAACTTTCGAAATAGATATAATAATCACAAAATGTACCGCTATATAAAATGAAACACCATTAGAAATATTCAAAACAATACAATTTGTGACATTAACAGTTGTGTTGCAACTATCATCGAGTAATCTTTGATAGTATCTCAAAAAAGTTAGACTTTTATGGGGCTTTCCGAGAAATCGGGAGGCCCTTTTTGTAACATGAAATAAGTGAAAAGAATAGTAAAGATAAGGTTAGCGGTGCTAAAACGGTGCCAAAAAATAAAAACTCCAGCGAATTTAGATATTCGTTGGAGAAAAATCTTTGACATATGAGATACATAGTGTTAATATAATAATAGAAAAGGTGCTACCGATAGACGGTCAGCCCAAGTAAATTAGATTGACAAAAATGCCGCTTAGTTTACCAGACAGGGCGGCTATTTTTGTATTTTATTGCTTCCGATGGCATATCCAAGCCCAAAAGCAGTCAAGCATAAGCTAATAACTGCAATCAGACCTTCAATAGTCAGCATTGGCATCCCTCCTTTAGCAAGATTTCCGACAGAGAAGCTGGGGATTTCTATGTAATCAGAGGGTCACAGTCCCTCTGTTGAAGGACTAACCGCCTACCGTTATGGTAGCACCCATGAGCCGATTGTAACAGACTAAATTCGATTTATCAATCCTAAAATATCATTTCAGATAAAAACTCCAGCGAACACACATATTCACTGGAGCTATTTTTTACCATCCCTTAATCTGTTTTACCTGTTCTGCTCTTTCCGCATTCTTAAATTGAGGGTGCAGAATAATATCGGCTATGATATAATCAGCTTTGATTGATAGGAAACTTTGAAGTCAATGAAATATGTCATATAAAAAAGAGGTGTCAAATGAAATATATACTTTTACATGGAATGGGGCAAAATGCTTCAAGTTGGGATGAAACAGTATCATATTTATCTAATACTGTTGAAACAATCTGTCCGAAACTAAGCGATTTTTTTACTGAAGAAAACTGTTATTACACTAAAATGTATAGTTCCTTTTGTGAATATTGTAATAATTTTTTTGAGCCATTAAACTTGTGTGGTCTTTCACTTGGAGCGGTTTTGGCATTGAATTATGCTATCGATTACCCACAAAAAGTAAAGTCACTTATACTTATTGCACCACAGTATAATATGCCGAAATTTCTGCTTAAGGTACAGAATGTGTTATTTAAATTTATGCCTGAAAGTCAGTTCAAAGATATAGGACTAACAAAAAAGGACTTTATTACCCTTACAAATTCGATGGCTAATATGAATTTTGCAAGTGGACTTGAAAATGTTGCTTGTCCTGTACTTGTTCTTTGTGGAGAAAAGGATAATGTTAATAAAAAGGCAGCGGTAAAGATTGCCGAAAAACTACCAAGAGCTAAATTCAGCACGATTGAAAATTCAGGACATGAGGTTAACATTGATAATCCGAAAGGACTAGCTAAGATAATAGAGAAATTAAATGTAGTTTAGGACGTATTGTTAATGTAAGGTGAATTTATCAAACATAACATCTCTCCCAACCAATGGTTGAGTTTGATAATTCTACTTACAGTTCGTGTACAATAGCTCACAAAGATTGTAAGGTTAGCATGAAAGGAGGCATATTTTAATGAATCAAGTTGATACAGGAAAGTTTATTGCTAGTTGTAGAAAAGAAAAAGGATTGACACAAGCACAATTAGCAGAAAAATTAAATATTACTGACAGAGCTGTTTCGAAATGGGAAACGGGAAAATGTATGCCCGATTCATCTATTCTGATGGAACTTTGTAATATTTTAGACGTTATGGTCAACGAACTATTAAGTGGGGAGAGGATAGAAATGAATAATTATGAAGAAAAAGTAAATGAAAATCTTATCGAGTTAAAAAGAAAAGATGAGAACAATATGAACAAGAATACCCTAATATCAACAATATATACAATAGCTATGGGTATTGGTATTTTGGTGTGTTGTATATGTGATATTGCTATTTCAGGAACGTTGACATGGTCGCTTATTGTGCTTAGTTCTGTCTTGGTTACATGGATAGCATCTTTTCCGGTTATATTGTTGGGAAAGAGAGGGGTGCTGGTGGTGATGATTGCCATTAGTATTATCATTGTACCATTTATGTACATATTAAGTATTTTGATAAAAGTTAATGAGGTATTCAGCATTGGTGCGGTTATGTCGATTATTTCACTGGTATTTCTGTGGATAATTTATATTACGTATCATCGACTTAAGGGACGAAAACTATTGGCAACAGGAATTACATTGTTGCTTGCGATCCCGTTTACTATCTTGATAAATAGTACATTGTCAAAAATGATTGGTGGACCAGTGATTGATATTTGGGATATATTATCTGTGTTTATTCTGTTTATTTTAGCAGTTGCATTTATTATTGGAGATTATGCGCGAAAGAAAGGATATGTAAGATAAGTTATTTTCAGTAGTGCTTGAAAACTCGATGGCAAGAGATTTCGGTGCCAAAATGGTGCCAACAAATCATACAAATAAAAATAGACTATATAGAATCAACGAAAACAGCGGAACACATAGGAGGTGTCAGGCAGCATGAGCAAGGCAACGACAAAGTTTGCAATCGCATTTGCGTTTAAGGAGCTATTATTAGAGAAATCGATTGATAAAATAACAATCAATGACATTACGGAAAAGTGTGGGATAAACCGTCAGA
>OLOQ01002451.1_pt1 | contig 15180 bp, 14 predicted proteins | sample 1673101 | NCBI WGS metagenome assembly OLOQ01 (sample SAMEA3136754, study PRJEB25190) | human gut metagenome | biome: human gut; feature: human-associated habitat; material: faeces | place: Austria | collected 2013 | reverse complement strand
TTTGTATGATGAAATCCCTGAGATTCCATCCTTTGGTCAGACGGAAGCCGAAATCTACAGACCCGAACGGAAAAATCTTCAGATTGCTACGGCTGATAACCTGCTATTTGCTTTTCGGCGTTGCCATAATTATATTGCCGGTAATGCTGGTATGCATAAAGATGATGCATTCTGGGAGTTACTTAAAGTCATTTTCTCTAAAATTGAAGACGAACGTTCTGGTACTATCAACTTTTATGTGACACCTTCAGAATTAAAAGATAAAACTAAAGCAAGTGCCACAAAAGCAAGAATTCAAAAGCTTTTCCAGTCTCGAGTCGTTGCAAAATATCCAAAGATCTTCAATAGTGATGAGACAAAAACAATCGAACTATCAGCGGATGTGTTGGCTTATGTAGTATCGCAGTTGCAGGGCTACTCTCTTTTGGCTTCTCCTGTAGATGTGAAGGGTATTGCATATGAAGAAATCGTTGGCTCTAATCTACGAGGAGATCGAGGCGAATTCTTCACACCCAGAAATGCGTGCCGAATGGCAGTAGAAATGTTAGATCCACAAGCCGATCAGCGTGTAATAGACCCCGCCTGTGGTACTGGTGGCTTTTTGATAACTGCCATGAACCATGCATTGAAAGTTCTAAGAGAGCAAGAAGCCTCTCTTTGGAACGATCCTGATAACCCGACATCCTATGAAATTGAGGAATTATATAGGAAGCGTGCAGAATACCTTTCTACATGCGTATATGGTATAGATCTTAATCCAGCATTGGTCAGAGCTGCAAAAATGAACATGGTCATGAATAACGATGGTGCCGGAGGACTATTCAGAGAAAACAGTTTGTCTAACCCACATACTTGGGCACCTGAATCTGCTGCAGCAATTCAAATGGGGAGTTTTGACCTTGTCTTTACAAATCCACCGTTCGGCGCAAATATTGTGATTGATGATGTGAATATTCTGTCGCAATTTGAATTGGCAGCAGTCTGGGATACTGATGAAACTGGAAAGCTTTCAATTCGACGAGATAAAAACGGTGAACCTGTTTTACAGATAAGCCAGCCTCCTGAAATCTTGTTTATTGAGCGATGTGTGCAGTTGCTAAAACCAGGCACAGGCAAGATGGCAATGGTAATTCCTAACGGTATCTTGAATAATCCGTCTCTGGAATATGTTCGCTCTTGGTTGTTGCTTAATGCTCAACTTATTGCTGTTGTTGATATGCAACGAGATTTGTTCCAGCCCAAAAATGATACGCAAACATCAATGGTGCTCATTAGACGTTTTAGCAAAGAGGAGAAGGCACTTGCGGAAAGCGGAAATATTGATTATCCGATTTTCATGGCGGTAGCAGAAAAGATCGGTCATGACAAGAGAGGTGCCACAATCTATAAACGGGATGCCGAGGGAAACGAGATTCTTTCAGATGTAAATAACCAGGAGGAAGCTATTGATCCTGTAACCGGAAAGACAATTGTTTATTCTGCTGGAACTAAGGACAGGGTCGTGGATGACGATATGCCCGATGTTGTGGCAGCCTTTAAGAAATGGCAGGAAGAATTGCTATGAGAATCTCGACTTTAAATAGAACAGAAATTTCAAATAGATGTCGGCTCGATTCATCCTATTACCTTTCAGAAGGTAATATTGCGGTCCGGCTTGTAGAAACTGCAATCAAAAATTCTCCTCGCTATATAAATTTGGGGGATACAGATATTGCAAGTGTTTGGCAACCCAATAGAAATATTTTAGTATATGCAGGTAATGGCGAAGAATCTGTGCCATACTTACAACCGTATGACATTTTAGAGTATCTTCCTGAAGCACGGGCACAGTTATCGCTCCACCAGAATCCTGTTGATAAACTTAAGGTACCAGAGGGCACAATATTACAGACGTGTTCTGGAAGAAACTTGGGGCCACTTGTTATTTCAGATAAATATTTGGAGAAATTTGTATTTGGCAGTGACCTTATGAGAATCACAATTCATGATTCCAGCACAAGATTCTATGTCTACTCTTTCTTGAATACATGGGTAGGACAAGCCTTGTTACACTCAAGCAAGACTGGCTCCGTAATTGACCATTTGAGTGCAGACGATATTCGTGCTTTGCGTATCCCGGTTTTTAGTGAAGAAGTGTTTGAAAAAGTCTCTTCCATTATGCGAGAATCGTATGAGCTGTTCTCGGAGGCTCGCTTGGAATTGGTTAGTTGTAAGGAGGAATTCCTTTCTGCTGTAAATGTTCATAAAGAAAACACTTCCCTGTGCAAAGGCTGGAATGTACAATTTAAGAATGTTTTTTCCAGAAAACGTATAGACGCCGCATTTTACGATTGGACAACCTTCGATGCTGTTAAGAAGCTGCGAGAGGCGGGTGGCTACCAGTTGTCCACTGTTGCAAAAATACATAAGCCGGGGGGACGGAATAAAACAAATTATGTTGAAAAGGAGTACGGTTTGCCTATTCTTTCCGGCCGCCAACTGCTTCAAAATCAAACTGTTGGATTAAAATACTTGCCCAAATCGTCTGCCGAAAAATATAGTAGCTTCAGCTTAAAAAAGGGATGGATTGCATATCCAGCAGATGGCCGTGTCGAAGGAAGATTGGGTACTCCCGTACTTATCACAGACAGCAGGGACGGATGGTTCGCCAGTGGACATGTTGGTCGTATAGAAGCACACGCTGATATCCATCCAGGTTATCTTTATCTTGCTTTTTCACATCCCATTGTCCAAGCGCAATTGTCCGCTGTTGCATGCGGTTCAGTTGTTGATGCCGTTTACCCAGAGGATGTTGAGAAATTCATCGTTCCTCCACATGTAGAGTTCAATTACGACAGAGTAACTACAGCATGGGCAATGATCGACAAAGCAGATTCCCTTAGAAACGAAGCATGTAAAATACTTCTTCAAGAGATGAACGCATAATCGCTCATACTATTACTCACGCAAAAGGACTGGATTTCACGGTTAAGTGAAACCCAGTCCTCATTTTATGTAACTATTATCTATTCTTCCATGACTTCCAGCATCATCCTGGCTTCCAGGCAGAAGCTATTCTGGAAAAGCAGGCACTCTGCTATAGCCTGAAACTCCCGGACACAGTCCGTATACCGGGAGAGCAACTCCTTTTGCGGCGCATCAGTCGTTTTTGCGTTTACTATCTGCTGAAGATTTATCGGGTATCATCCCTTGTGGGCGTTTTTCCTCTGTGCCGGGAGAAATAAGGCCACAGATTGTTGCGAGAAATCACGTCTTCATAGCTATGGAGCTTGCTACGAAGATCGTTATTTTCCTGCTCCACTTCCGCTGCACGGATTTTACCACGGACAGATTTATACTCCGAGAGTTCCTTTGTAGCCACAACCAGCTGCACTTTGAGATCGGCAATGGTGCTTTTCAGTTCGGCAATGGTTTTCTTGGCCTCCTTCAGGAGCCTTTTTGAGCTTTCCTTCCTGTTTCTCCTGCACAACAAATTTCTGCGCAGCCGTAACAAGTGCCTGATAATCCTCTCGTTCCAGCGCCACCTTGGAGGATAGCGGCAAGGGTTTTGCTTCAATCTGTTCTACAGCCTTGATGGAAACCTGCTGCTGTTGAACACGCTCAATCGTCTGCTCCAGTTCGGCCAGCTCCTGTGTGCGCTGTTCCCGTTTATATTCCAGAACACTCAGGTGTTCCCGGTGTTCGCCTTTCTGCTCCCACTCGATACCATGTTCCAACATGATTTCAGCCAGTGCTTCTTTTTCTCTCTGCACCCATACAGCCCGCTCTGTCATGGAGCGTCCTTCGCCTGTGATGCCCTGATCGGCAAGGGCCTGTTTCAGAGATACACGGGTGGAAAGACCTCGCTTGCTTCCGGTGGTATATGGAATGAAGTCAATGTGAAGATGGGGCGTGGCTTCGTCCATGTGCAGATGGGCAGAGAACACATGAAAATGGGGATTTCGCTCTTGGAAGCTTCGCATGAATTTGTCCAAAATAGCCCTTGCCAGTTTCCCGTTCTCGCTGGCGGCAGACATATCATCCTTGTTTCCAATCTGGAAGATCACCTCATAAAATGGCTTTTCCTGATCTCCGTCGCAGATTTTCTTGTAATAGTTTTCGATGCACCGGTCTTTGCGTTTCTGTTTGGCGTTGTACGCTGCCAGAGCTTCATCGAACAGCTCATGATAAGCCTGCTCGATGGGTGTATAGCAGTATTCGATGTTCAGATGCGTTCGTTCCGGGTCAACATTTTCGGCAATATAGGTGCGGCGATTATGCTCAATCACACCTTTACCCGACATAGCACTGATAGTCCGTTTTATATCTGTCACCTCCAAAAATGTGGTATTTTATAGAAACTCGTTTTCGCCGCTCGGTGGCGGGTTTTGTTACTTTTGTCAAAAGTAACGTAAAAGCACTTTTGATAGCGGAGCCATCAAAAGTTTTGCGCTCTCCGAGGGGGAGTGCGGCTCCTGCGGGAGCCTCAACCGCCATTTGTGACGCAAATGACGGTGCGGACGGCAATTCATTCGCAGACGATTATGCTCATGATTTTCCGCCCGTTGGCAGGGAGAAGTCCGTAATATTCTCCCTGCATGTCCACACTGAACTCTGCGGATTTCAGTGTGGGGACGGGGGTCACGAGGGTTAAGCAGGAAATGCAATAAATGCAGTATATTCCTGCTCACGCTGCGGCGGGATTTACGAAGATCCGCACGTCCGCTGGTCTGCCAGCTGACTGCCGTTCCGGTTCTTCCATCCGGAGGTAGCCGTGTCCTTCCAGAAGCTCCAACGTCGGAAAGATTTCCTCCGTCTTTTTGAAAAACTTGCCCCGGCACATCTGAAAAAGATCGGAACGTTTGATCATGGTGACGTTCTTCTTTTTCAGCTTAGCCATCACGAATTTGGCCTTCTGGATACTCAGATCTGTGCCCATCATAGAGTAAGCGTAGGTGGAATGAGCCAGAAAGTATTTCCCAATTTGAATTGCCCGGCTCACGGTCGATGCGGAAATTTCGTTTTCTCCATCGTCCATATCAGCGCCGTGGAGCAATCCTGCAATCCGGAGAACGGCTCCGATATACTTGCTGGCCCAATCGGAGATGGCCTGCCCTTCACCAGCCAGAAACCTTTCGTGTTCCTGGAAGTAGTCGGCCATCAGGTCAAAGGCTTTCTCGGAGAGATACAGCGTCTGAGTGTCCTCACTGATTGGCAATGCCATCAGGCGAAATATCAGATTGCGATAGGCGGCGCTGACTTCGGGAGGAACGGATGGAGTTCGGAATGTCCGCCCGCCAATTCTGGACGGCGGCGACGCATACAGAAATCGTGCAATTAGTCCCCGGCCAGTCATGGTGGTGTTGGACATGATCTCATCCAACACACTGGGCTGGATAGAGAGAATGGCGGACAGGGCTGGGTGCATGATACACTCCGCATCACGGGTCATCCTGTCTACATAGATGGTATCGCCGCAATGGCCCTTCAGCCAGATGTCGATATTGACCTTGTTGGAATACCGCCCGGCCATAATATCAAAGATGCCGCCTTCGGTGGAGATCACGGAGAACACGCCGCCGTTGGCAGCCATCAGGCTGGTCAATGCTTCACTGGAACAGTCATCGGCAAAGAAGCGGACAGGCTTCAGCTCGGGCATATCTTCAAGCTGCTCTTGCAGATGCCGAAGCTCCAGTCCTGTTTCACGATCTTCCCTGTGTTCCAGCTTCTTTTGCAGACCGGAGATTTGGCGCTCCAACGCTTCCCGCTGTAAGCGGTTTTCTCGGATTTCCAAGCTGCGGGATTGATTGTATTCCTGCTCGTATTCGTAGAGATACTTGGTCATATCCCGCATAACGCTGGATTTGCGCTCGCCGGGAGCAGCGATTACCACGGTGTAAAGACTCAGCGGTTCATAATAGCCAGGTGTGCCTTCCACCTTGTATTTGCCTTGCAGACAGACCGCCAGGATGCCAAGGCTGATCACGGCCGCCATGTCCGGTGCTGTCTGGCTGTGCTCTGCAACTGCACTGACATATCTACGGATCGTGTCAGGCAACGCATCCACAGGGAATGGCGGCAGATCACTCCATTGCGGCGTCAATGGCACCAATGGTGGAAATTGCGGGGTAATCTCTTGCTTTGGCGTGTAGACCTCTTTGCAATTTTCAATGGCTTTCTGGATGGTAATAGCTCCATAGGTTGTCCCGGATTGCTGCCGGTCCCATTTGTCACGCATCAGGCCGGATTGGCGGAACATAGTATCCATTTTTGCTGCATCTTTTCTTGTCCAGAATGACAGGTGACTGCATAATGCCAAATCTGCTTCAGACTGGGAAGCGTATCCCATTGTGGAGCCATCCCAGAGGGCAGTAAAGGCAGCTCCATTCTTGCTGGCCTTTGCCATTTGAAGAAGTTCGGTAGTATCTACATCGGGATTTCCTGCATTTATTGCATTTGCTGCATTGGTTTCCGGTCTGACCATGAATCGCTCCAAAAGGATTTGCAGTTCCTTTGTGCGATCTCCAAAATCATATTGCTCACATGCTTTTCCGGTCACTGTCACATACTTGTTGGTTGCGCCTGCCACATAAACTTCAATACCGGCCTGATGGTTCATGATATAAAATCGTTTGGTATCATACTGGAAGCCGTCTGCCCGGAACAGAATGTGTAATCCGTTCCCACTGGGGCTGTATTCGGTGTAGCTGTGCATCAGAGTAACGATCTCTGCGGTGACCCCAGTATAGTAACCGCTGTCCGTCACGCAGTTGTCCAGGTCAATGGCGCAAATCCCATTGAAGATACCAAGGCCAATACCATCGTAACCTTTTGCCTGTACTGCGGCATCGTAGGACACGAAGCTGTTTGGATCATTGCTTTTGACTCCAAGCCCGGTAACCGGTTGATAAGGAACTTTTGTTTTCCTTCCGTTTCTTTCTTCATACCGCCAACAGCAGAACAGACCGTCTTTTCTTAAAATGTCTGGTAACGCTGTCAAATTCAAATAACCTCCTGAAAATCGTTGTTGAAATTGGCAGCTGCCGTGTTATAATATCCATGCGAACGGATTGTTCACACGGCAGCTGCCGTTGGGACTGTCTTGAAAGAGTTCTCATCTGCCAGGATGAGGGCTCTTTTCTTTTTAGGCTGCCTCCGGCTGGAAATATCCGATTTCTTCCCACACTTTCCGGTCAGGGCAATAGTAGTTGTACTCGTTGGAATTATCCAGCTTGATGGCATAGCCGAATTTCAGAATGCCCTTTTGCAGGCCAACTCGTACATACTGAGCATCCTTGTGCATCGCTGCGGCAATCTCGGTAATGGGAACATTCCGTCCGGTGAAGGGCGGCAGCTCAACATAAACTTTCTTCTCCATGTTTCTCACCTCCTTACCTCTGAAATACGAATTTTTAATTCGTGTCCATATTATATCCTTCTCATGACGCCTTGTCAATAGCGAATGCGAATAAAAAATTCATATTACGTTCTTGCAATTCGCAAGGCTCCGTGTTACAATACAGGCGAGGTGATTCAAATGAACAGCAATCCAGCTGAAATCGGCAAAAGGCTTAAAACGGCCCGAAAAGCGGCCGGTTTAAGCCAGACAGAGCTTGCCACTCGGCTCGACAAGACCCTGCGTACCATCCAGAAATATGAGAGCGGTGAGATTGAACCGTCCATTGCCATGATCAACGCCATAGCCAAGGAGCTGAACGTGTCTCCGGCAGATTTGATTGGTTACAGACGGCCCGGCATTGAACTGAACAGCCTGTCCGATGTGATTGCGGTGCTTTACCAGCTCAACAAAAAAGCGGGTATCCGGTTTGAGATTGATGTGCAGCGTTCGCCCCACAGCGAGGAGTGGTCTTGCTCCCTGCGGTTCAAGGGGAACGATTCTTCGGCGGAAATGAATGACTCCCTGTGCCTGATATTGGAGGATTTCCGGGACGAACGTGAGAAGCTGGAAACCTACTGGACAGATCAGGAAGGCTTCGACCGCTGGATGGAAAAAGAGCTGGCCTACTATGCAGGAGCCAAGCTGCAGGACAGGGAAGTGGAAGTTCTCACCGAGATGGAGCGCATCCAGCGCCGCAACGAACTGGATCGCCAACGGCTGGAACAAATGAAAAAGGCCGCCGGGGAAACCGACAGCCAGCAGTGATGAAGGGAAAGCACCTTCAAATTCTATCTTTAGTCACTGGGAGAAAGGAAGTTTGATACTATTTGAGATTACCCAACGGATATGGAAGCGTCAAGAAAATGTCCGGAAAACGAAGAAGACCCTATGCTGTCAAAAAGACTGTCGGATGGCATTGGGACGAAGCGAAACAGAAACAAGTCCAGGAGCAAATCACCATCGGTTATGCGGCCACCAGGGCAGAGGGATTGCAAATGCTGGCGGAGTACAACAATAACCCCTTCGATGTGAAAGCGTCCAAGGCCACCTTTCAGGAGGTCTATGAGTGCTGGTCCAAGGGGAAGTATCCCACCATTTCAGCCTCCAATGTGAAGGGTTATGAAGCCTCCTACAAGGTGTGCGGGACGCTGTACCATAAGGTATTCCGAGAGATCAAGCTGGCGGATTTATAGCTTGTGGTGGACACCTGCGGGAAGAACTATCCCACCTTGAAGAAGCTGAAGGGCCTGTTCAGTCAGCTGTATGACTATGCCATGAAGAATGACATCTGCAACAAGGATTATTCCGAGTTCGTGGATATTGTCCGGTATAAGGACAAGAATCCTGACAAGCGTGACCGGAACAAGTTTACCAAAGCCGAGATCAAGCGGCTGTGGGAACTGGCAGAGGACCCGTTTTATCAGATTGTGCTGATGCTGATCTACAATGGCTGCCGCATCTCGGAGTTCCTGGATTTGAAAAAGGAAGATGTCCATCTGGAAGAACAATACTTCGATGTGATTGCCAGCAAGACGGAGAACGGCCTGCGGAAAGTCCCGATTGCAGACAAAGTGCTTCCGTTTTACAAGGCATGGTATGAAGGCTCCAAATGCGAATACCTGCTTCATACCCCTGATCAGAAGCACTTTGACTACAGAAACTATTATGACAGCTATTTTACACCCCTGATGGAGCAGATCGGCTTCAACCACACACCCCACGACACCAGACACACCTGTATCTCCATGCTGACAGAAGCGCATGTGGATCAGACCATGATTAAGAAGATTGTCGGACACTCCGGTGCCATGACGCTCACTGAACGTGTTTACACCCACCTGGATATTGAAACCCTGGTGGAGGCAATCAACCAGATTTAAGAGAGTACACCATGAAAACAGCTGATAACGAAAAAGCAGGAGATGTTCTCCTTGCGGATACATCTCCTGCTCATGAGGCTTCGGTTTTTGCTTGCGATATTTGTTCCTTGCTTGCTCCTTGCTCGCTCCTTACGCAGTCAGGCACAGCACTTTGCAGGAACTCTCAGAACTCCAAAAGATTCGATAAATCCAACGAAACAGCGCCCTGAGACGGACTGAAAAGCGGTGGAATTTATCTCTTGGAGTGTTGAACCCATCGTGTCAAAGTACCCCAATGCGTCGGAAACTCGCTATATCGTTGGATTTCGTAGAGGGGAAAATCGGGCATCGTGGGGTATCGTCGAGGGGTGTTCTGTATCGTCTTGCGTCCGATTTGCGTCAAACTTGCGGCAGTCAAAACGGCAGAAATAGAGCAAGCGGCAGGGTCAGCCTGCCGCTTGCTTGTTGTTCAGAATATTGGAAATCGTCTTTGCTGTCCGCTGTTTCGCTTCGGGGTATACATGAGCATATACACGGCTTGTAATGTCGCAAGAAGCGTGTCCGAGGTTCTCGCTGATTACCTGCATCTGCTCTCCGCTATAAACCAGCAGGGAGGCATAGGTGTGTCTTAACTTGTGAGCGGAAATCTCCGGCAGTCCGTTTTGCTTCATCAGTCGCTTCAGCCGCTTGTTCAGTTCGTTTCGGTCAAACCACTTGCCCGTCCCTGTTGTAAAAACCATTTCGGGCTGTTCCCATGCATCGCCAAACGCTTTCTTCAGCTTGTCCTGCTCCTGCTTGTGCCGCTTCAGCATTTGAATCATATCGTCATCAATACAAATCGTTCTGCGGCTCTTAGCCGTTTTTGGCGGGGAAAGATAGGAATGGTCTGTATTACACTTGGTGTATTTGATACAAATGGTTTTGGCTTCAAAGTTGATACATTCCCATTTCAGCCCCAGCAGCTCCCCGCTCCGCATACCTGTATGTAGGAGCAGTTGAATCATTGTGTTGAAGTTTGAATATTCGCTTGTCAGTTCCATTAGTTTCTGTGCGTCAGCGATAGAAAGGTATTTCGTTTTGTCGATGGCGAGACCGTCCGTGTCCTCTGCTTTCTTTTTCACATAAGTTCCCTTACATGGGTTCTCCTTAACGATTTTCTGCTCGACCGCATAATTGAAGATAGATTGAAGAACGGTTTTTGTCTTTCGTGCTGTCTGCGGTGCCATGTCAAGCGACAGGAGGAACTTGGTGATTTTGGCAGTGTCCATATCTTTGAGCCGGGTATTTGCGAAAACCGGGTTAATACGCTGGCGGACATTACTCTCATAATTGTATTGCGTCAGTTCTCTGATATGATAGGGAGCGTATTCCTTAAAATACATCTCCGCCAAATCTTTGAACTTCATGTTTTCGTTGAACGCCCTGTTGCCCTCGGCCTTGTTCCGAAACTCATTGTATGCCTCTTGAACCAGCTTGTCCCGCTTTGTTTCGCTGATATTGGCGGGTGGCGTATAGGTCATATAATGCCGGACTTGCTTACCGTCCCCGTCGAAACCGACGGAGACGGTAAATTGATAACTATTGCCACGCTTGCGAATACCTCGCAGAATGGTCGCATTGTCCCTCATTTCTTTAGTTATCTCCTTTCCTTAAGCGATAATGCCTAAACTATTAAATTGTTCGCACAGCAGGTCAAAATTAACATATACAATGTTGCCGACCTTTATGGACGGGAGCCTTCCCTGCTTCTCCAGAGTTCTTAAAGCGTTCTCGGGTAAAAGGCCCGTTGCGGCAACCTGTCTAATTGTCATCATGCGGGGCTGTCCATGCGTCATAGGCGATTATTCCTTTCTGTTTTTAATTTTATTGTCTCACCTTGCTTTTTGCTTGGGTGGTGAAGTCAATACTATTATAACGCATAAAACAGCCGAAAATGGAAATTAGCAGGTTTTTCTCAACTTTTGGCAGAACGAAGCAAATATGCTTTCATTTTTCGTTAGACTTTCCCCTTGATTTTTTTGATTTTTTGCGACAGGTTTTCCGCTCCCCACCCATGCGGAGCAGATTTTGAAAATACAATATTCTAAAAGCCCTCCGGTTTTGCTGATTTTCGCCTTGTTCTGCTAAATATTACTGGTTTTGTGCGGAAAATATTCAAAAAATGCTATGAGTATTAGATTTTCAAAATATTAAAAATCTAACAGACAAAAAAGACGCTTGCGGTCATTCCGTCAAGCGTCTTTCTTCTTCACCAGTTTGCTTTCTTTCGCCTTTTGTCATTCGGGCGGCCATAGTACATTCCTGCCTTGGTTATTTGTGTAGCGAAAATCTCTCCGCTCGGAGAGTGAGCGGCTTAACGCCGTTCCTATTATATAATATGCAGTGCTTCGGTAAATATAACACTTTTTGCGGGAATCAAACATTTTTATTTCTTTTATGCGTTTGGAGAGAAAAGAGTATAGTATTCCTTATATTTTTTAATTTTTAACCCCATACCTGAAATTGAAAGGCTTTTCGTCTATTGTCGGGGTGGTGGGGTGGTAGGTCAGAGCCTGTGCCAAACCGGCAGGCCATTTCAAAACCGGGGGAATAAATCTGTTCCCTCGGTTTTGGCCGTTCAATTTCATTCCCCCCTGTGCTTATTAAAAATAAAAAAATAAGCACAGGGGGGAATGAAAGAACATCAAAATATTCATCAGGTTATCAACCAAGTTCAGGCGGTCCTAGGTCTGCCGTTATACCGCAAGGCTACCACGCCTACTCACTCAACCCCCACAAACAGGACGGTCTCGCTCGCCGCTCGATGACTGCGGCTGCCTCTCTCGTGGGATTCACGGCTCGCACCTTTCACGCCCCGAAAGCAGGAGGCGGTACTCGGATTTTGAGCAGGAAAAAACGCCGCCCTCTAACGGTCGCATAAAGGGTGGTTAGCCCTCCAGTTATTTTAGCGTGAGACTTTCAACACGGGCGACGCTTCCATTCTTTCGTGCGGGCGTAGCCAGCCCTGTTTTCAATTTTGCTTTCCTTATACAATAAGCAGGGTTGCCCGCAATATTCCGTTTTGGCGTTTGACAGAAAAAAGCAGATGAACGGCGGAGCGTTCATCTGCTTTTTATTTTTACAATTTTACAAAATGAGATTTACTCACTTATTCTTACACGCTTTACTGCGTCAGAGAGCAAAAGACTGATTAGTTCATTTCTTGAACGATTGCTTTGTGCCGACAAGGTGTCCAACTGTTCAATCAATTCGTCTTTCAAGCGAACAGAAATGACCTTTGTCCCGTCCTCGCCTTTTAATTGTTTCTTCTTGATGTCAATGAAGTCATCCATTCCATTCACCTCGTAGTTAAAGTATAACTTGACAATTCACTTTCAAGTATGCTACAATTCGGTGCGTAGTAAAACTACAATATAAACTACAAATAAAAACACAAGGAGAGAGAAGAATGGATGGTTTTAATGTTGGTCTTATCGTTGTAGTCATTTTAAGTATTGTGGCGTATATCGCCCAAAATATCATGGTTAAAAAACTGTGGCAGACAAAGGGAATTAACCTGTCCTCAAATCGTATTATTCTTGGCATGGCGGGACTCGGTTTTTTCATTCTCTGCGTATTCATCTATGGTAAGTCCCTTGGTATGAGCCTTGGCTCCGTGATGGGAGACCTCGGTACAATCGGGTGGGTAATTGCCATTATTACGATTGCTTGCTTTGCTTATGTCCTTATTCGCAACATTCGTGGTGCTGGGGCTGGAACGGGTATCGTCTTAACGGTCTTACAGACTTTGAGCGGTGTTCTGATTTTGGTACTTGGCGTGGCAAAGGTGAGCCTCGGTGTTGCGGGAGCAGACATGACCGGCACGGTCGGCAACGGACAGAAAACCGCCGAAGTCCGTTCTGACGAAACCGCAAGAAAGCATGGGTATAAAAACGCTCAAGACGCTTGGGCGAATGGTTTTGACGCTTATGCTATCGGGGACAGCAGACGCCCCGTAAGCGGCGAGAACAAGACAAAGGTTGAATGAAGCAAAAGAGAGCCGAGCGGTCAGCCGCTCGGCTCTCTTTTACACGATAAGCCCCGCCACATCTGGACAGGTCAGCGTGATAAAGTCCAGCCGCTCCATTATCCACCAGTACCGCCCGTCTATGCGGCGGAGAATGGCGGCTTTCGCTCTGTCGCTGGCGACACATACAGTCAGGCGTGGCTCTATCTCGCCGCTGTCCTCAAACTCGCTCTCGCGGTCAAAGAAGTCCTTTATCCGCTTGGCTACGGTCGCGGGGCTTTGAGACTGCGGGAAATAGACCATAAGCCGAACGCCGTGCTTGCCGTCCTCCTTTGGAACGACGCACTCCTCATAAAAGCCCTGTGCGTGCAGGCGGGTAAGGTAATCACTCCAGCCGGTCTTTCGGTGCTGGCTCATTGTCCCCGCCCTCAGCCCGTCCAGCACAAGCCCACAATGGAGGGAAACGGTTGGAAATTTCGTCAGCCAGTATTCCGCCAGCAGAGCGGACTTTTTAAGGTGGTAGCCCGTCATAGCAAAGTTTCTGTTGGGGTTTCCGACCCACTTGTAAAAGGCGTGTCGGACAATGAGAAACCGCAGGCTCTCTATTTCATATCGCTTTATGAATTTCCTTTTGACAAGTTTGCCTATATCGTCATCGGAAATGTCGCTGAAGGAAAGGAGCTGCCGCTCCAAGCAAGCCCCGCCGAAAGCGTCATAAATGATATAACAGATTTGTGCCTCTTTGGCAGTCAGTTCTTCCATACGCTTCCCCCTCACGCTCTCACAAAATGAATACCCGCACCTATTGCCTGTGCGGTAGCTTCTTTCAGCTCCAGCTTCTCCTGCGTGTAGTTGCTGGTTGTGATTTCCACCGCTACCAATTCGCCCGATGTGCTTGTATAGACCATATCGGGCACGGAGTGCCGCTGGCTGTCCTGCCGCATTTGCTCCAGCGGCTCACGGTATATGTCCCTCGTCTCCGCCTCCGAAATTGCGGTCATACGCTCGTTGGGCGACAGACCGACATACTGGCGGAAAAGCGTGGTATCGTGTTTCACGGCGTTGGGCTGCTTCGGGTAGAATGTCCGCCCCTGTAGCGGGTCTATCTTCTTGATGAGGGCTTTGCCCTTGTCCGTGTAGGTCAGCACAGACCGCCCCCGACAGTCCATACGCTGCTCCAAATAGCCACGCTTCAGGAATGTCTCCACGCGGTTGCGGCTGATGATTTTCTCCATATCAGCCCGCATAGCGTAGCCGCATACCCGCAGACCGTTTAATGCTTGAATGTCCCGAAAGTTCAGGCGGTTGATATTTCGCATAAGCAGAAACCTCCTTTTTGGCATACTACGGCGATAAATGACACAGTATGTCAAAAAGAGGTTTGACACGGCCCCGCAGGGCTGTGAAGCCTGTCCCCGCCCCTCGTCTCCCGTCTTTCGCCCCGTCCCACCGCCCGACCAGAGTAAAGCCGGAAAAAAACAATGTCCGCCCATACTCCGCAGAGTGTGGGCGGCATTGTGGTCTGCCACGCTCCGCAGAGCGTCGACAGATTTTTGCGGCGGTGTCCTGCTATTTTGCGATACCGGCAAATTAGCGGGACTTGCGGCGGGAGGGACGGTGCTATTTTCTCTTTTCTTCTTTATTTGCGGCAGATTTGCGTCAAAGCAAAAAGAAAGAAGCCCGAAACCGTTGCGGCTTCGGGCTTCTTGAAAAAGCAATTTATCTCTTGGAGAACTGGGGAGCACGACGGGCGGCTTTGAGACCGTACTTCTTGCGCTCCTTCATACGAGGATCGCGGGTGAGGAAACCGGCCTTCTTGAGGATGGGACGGTAGTCGGGGTTGACGAGCAGCAGAGCGCGGGCAACGCCGTGGCGCAGAGCGCCGGCCTGACCGGACACACCGCCGCCCTCGACGGTAGCCACGATATCCACCTTGC
>OLOQ01002447.1_pt1 | contig 15211 bp, 9 predicted proteins | sample 1673101 | NCBI WGS metagenome assembly OLOQ01 (sample SAMEA3136754, study PRJEB25190) | human gut metagenome | biome: human gut; feature: human-associated habitat; material: faeces | place: Austria | collected 2013 | reverse complement strand
GCCTCGATATGCTCTGACCAAAGGACTGACCAATCAGACGGTGCAAAAATCTGTGGCACAGGCGCTGGAATACTATCCACCGGAAAAAGAATATCTGCCGCAGGTGATATTACAGAAATATCCCATGCTTTCCCACAGGGAAGCTGTCTATGCCCTGCATTTTCCTGAGAGCAGAGAGGAACTGTTAACTGCCAGAAACCGTATGGTATTCGAAGAATTCTTCTCCTTTTTACTGGTACTTCGCAAAAATAAGGAATTGGCGGCGAAGACAGAAAACCATTTTCCCATGTACGAGACTGCGGATACAGTGCGGTTTTTAGAACAGCTGCCGTTCCCTCTGACAAAAGCCCAAAAAAAAGTCTGGGGTGAGCTCAGGGAGGATATGGGAAGTCCTTATGCCATGAACCGTCTGATTCAGGGAGATGTCGGCTCCGGTAAGACGATCCTGGCAGTGCTGGCACTTCTCATGTGTGCGGCTAATGGTTATCAGGGAGCAATGATGGCCCCTACTGAAGTACTGGCAGTCCAACATTTTGAGACCATTTCAAGCTATGTAAAAAAATATGGCATTGCTTTCCGTCCGGTGCTTCTGACAGGCTCTATGACGGCGAAGGAGAAACGGGAGGCTTATGCAAAAATTGCTTCCGGAGAGGCTAACCTGATCATCGGAACCCATGCGCTGATCCAGGAAAAAGTGGAATATTCTTCCCTTGCGCTGGTAGTAACGGATGAACAGCACCGCTTTGGTGTAAGGCAGAGGGAGACATTAGCCGCCAAAGGGAGTGTGCCTCATGTGTTAGTTATGAGTGCTACGCCGATTCCCAGGACATTGGCCATTATCCTATATGGGGATCTGAAGGTCTCTGTCATTGATGAACTTCCTGCGAATCGTCTGCCGATCAAAAACTGTGTTGTAGGGACTTCCTATCGACCTAAGGCTTATGAATTTATCGCAAAAGAGGTGGCTGCCGGCAGACAGGCTTATGTCATCTGTCCTATGGGGGAAGAAGGGGAATCGGAAGACCTGGAGAATGTAGTGGATTATACAGAGAAGCTCCGGGCAGTTCTGCCTCCTTTCGTACAGGTGGCTTATCTTCATGGGAAAATGCGCCCGGCAGATAAGAACCGTATTATGGAAGAGTTCGCTGCTAAGGAGATCGATGTCTTAGTCTCCACCACGGTAATTGAAGTAGGCATCAATGTTCCCAATCGGCGCGCATCATGGACAGAATCCGTTCCTCGCTCATCATGCCGATCATGGCGCGCACGGCGGTCTGCTGCTCCTGCGGCAGAGAATTCAGATAGGCGTCCAGCATCTCCATGCTGGGCTCCATATCCACGCCGCCGCTGAAATTGATGCCGGTAAAGATATCGGTGTCGGGATGCGCGCGCTGCGCCTTGACGGCGGGCGTTTCGTTATTGGCCGATACCACATATTCCACCAGCTCGTGGGTGTAGCCCACGCCGCCGGCCATCATGCTGCTGATCATGGAATTGCTGCTGCTGCGCGCAATGCCCGCAATATGCAGCGTTACGCCATGATCCAGCGCCTGGCTCATCGCCGCCTCATCGCCGCTGATATCGGCGTAAATGCCATCCCCCTGCTCCTGATACAGATTGCCGGGCAGCACCAGGGTGAAGGTAAGGTTGAGCAAATCGTCGTAAGAATAGCTGATTGTTTCGGTTTGCACGGTGCTGCCAGTCAGCAGCGTCATAAACAGCTGCTGCACTTCGCTTTGATCACGCAATCCCAGGGTATACAGCGTGGTATCGCTGATATCGTCGTCCTCTCCCACAACCAGCAAAAGCTCGTCGTATTTCTGTGGCATATGGCCGGCAAGCAGCTCATAGCTGCCCGAGCGGTGGACGCTTGGCCCCGCCAGCTCAAAGAACACGTTCATGTTGTACATGCTCGTCATCTGCGATAGCGACGACATGGAAGACATGGACGCCAGCGCATTCGCGTTGCTCATCATGGAGCTGTTAGTCATGGTGTCGATCACCGTGCTGGGCTGCACCTGCTGCACGCCACCCACGGCGTTACGATTATATATGCGCAGGGTAGAGCCATACTCATAGGCGATGCTGCTGGTCAGGTCGGCGATTTCCTGTGAGCCGTCCAGATACGCCTTGAAGGAAGGCAGATCGTTTGCGTTTACCTCCGATACCATCGCGCTCATCAGATCGCCCATGACGTTGCTAGAATACACGCGGCCCTCCTCGTGCGGGATATCCTTGCCGGAGGAGGCGCTCATCATGGCGGTCAGCAGGGCCGACTGGTTCATGGTTTCGGATTCAATGGTCAGCGGGTACTGCGCCAGCGTATCCTCCTCCACGCTCTTGATATACTCGTTTACGCCATTGGAAAGCGACAGAATCAGCGCGATGCCGATAATGCCGATGCTGCCCGCCAGCGCCACCATAAAGGTGCGGCCCTTCTTGGTCATCAGGTTGTTCAGGGACAGATGCAGCGCCGTGCCAAAGTGCATGGAGGTTGCCCCCGTGCGGGCAGGCGGCTGCGCCATATCGTCCTGCCCGTCAAAGGGCATGGTGTCGTCCGTCACGCGGCCATCCAGCAAACGGATGGTGCGGGTGGCGTACTGCGCGGCAAGCTCGGGATTATGCGTCACCATGATAACCAGCCGGTCGGTGGCAATTTCCTTGAGCACGTCCATAATCTGCACGCTGGTTTCGCTGTCCAGCGCGCCGGTGGGCTCGTCGGCCAGCAGGATTTCAGGATCGTTCACCAGTGCGCGGGCAATGGCCACGCGCTGCATTTGGCCGCCGCTCATTTCATTGGGCTTTTTGTTTAATTGATCGCCCAAACCCACGCGTTCCAGCGCCTGCACAGCGCGGCGACGGCGCTCCTTGGCAGGCACTCCGCCCAGCGTCAGCGCCAGCTCAACATTGCTCAGCACCGTCTGATGCGGAATCAGATTATAGGACTGAAACACAAAACCCACCGAATGGTTGCGGTAGCTGTCCCAATCCGCATCCTTATACTCGCGGGTAGAGCGGCCCTTGATGATCAGATCGCCCTGCGTATAGCGATCCAGACCGCCGATGATATTGAGCAGCGTCGTTTTACCGCAGCCGGAAGGCCCCAGCACCGCCACAAACTCGTTTTTCCGGAAGGACAGACTGACGCCCTTGAGCGCCTCTACTCGCAGCTCCCCCGATGCATATTCCTTATGGATGTTTGAAAGCGTCAGCATGCGCGTTCATCCCCCTTGCCATGTTTTCGGCCATATTTTACCACAGAAATGTGAACATAATATAAACCCGGCAAAAAAGGGCGGTAAATGAACACATCCACCGGCTATGCCGGTGGATGTGTTCATTTATGGGAAGGAAATCGTTTATTCAATCGCATCCGTGCGATAGATGAAGCGTACCGCGCCGTCCATGCCCTCGGCCAGTCCGGAGTAGTTATTGTAGGACTGCGCCGCCTCAATCAGCAGCTGCGCGCGGGCCAGCAGGGGATCCAGATCCTCGTTGATCGCGCTGGTCAGCTTGGATACGCCATCCGCATCGAAGGTGATAAGGCCGTCGGCCAGCGCCTTCGCGCCGTCCACCAGCTTGTTCACGCCGTCAGTCAAAGCAGGCATCGCATCCTTGAGCTGCGCCGCGCCGGATTGCAGGGTATCCGCGCCAGCCTTGAGCTGCGCCGCACCTGAGGCCGCGTCGGACGCGCCGTTGGTGTAGGCAATCAGGCCAGTATAGAAGGTATTATAGCTATCCAGCTGCGCCTTGAGGGTGACGAGCGGTGCACCCTGCTCGCAGGCGGCAGCAATCTGCGCCTGCACGGTTTCGGACTGCATGTTCTGATCCACCAGCAGGCCGATCTGCTCCTCGGTGTTCTGCTCAATCAAGTCAGCCACGGTATCGGAGGTCATCTGCGCCTCGGTCTGTTGGGCGATAACCTGCTGCACCTGGGCGGTCTGCATCTGCTGATTCAGCGCGCCCTCAAGCTGCTGACGCTGCGCATCGGTTACAAGGCCAGCCTTCTGTGCGGCTTCATACGTTTCCATGGTCAGGTTCTGGGTAGCCAGGATCTGCGCCATCACGTTTTCCTTCACAGCTTCCGTTACCTGCGCCTCTACCTGGGGACGCACAGCCTTGGTCACTTCGCTGCGCACAGCATCCGCCTGAGCGCGCACCGCGGCTTCCACCTGCGCGCGAGCCTGGGCAGTCACGCCCTCCTCAGATACGGCCTCCACCAGCTTGCCCAGAACATCGGCATAGTTTTCAACGGTCAGGGTTGCGTCCACACCTGCCTGTGTCAGCGCCGCGTTGGCCTGCGCCAGCAGGGTTTCAAACACCTGGCGCGCGCCGCCTACCAGCGTTTCGTTGTTGGCGGTCAGGGTTGTCAGGCCAGTGGAGAGGGTATCCGCGCCGGCCGCCAGAGAATCCGTACCATCCGCCAGTTGATTAATACCATTGTTCAGATTCGTAGTACCGTCCTCCAGATCATTCAGGCCATTATAGAGCTGGTTGCTGCCGTCAAGCAGCTGAGTCATCGCATCGGTCAGCTTATCGGCGGCTTCCTTAAGCACGTCGGCGTCCTGCAGCTTATCAGCATCCAGAGCGGCAAAGGCCTCGTTGGTAGCCAGCGTTACGGTAACAGGCAGGGAGAAGTTTTTCACATCCGCGCTGATTTCCAGATACTCAGGCAGTTCCACTTTATCGCTTTCCAGCTTCAAGCCCGCAGTCAGGCCAGGCACGCACAAACCCACGGCCACAGTGCGGTCGCCATCGTTGACGGCCTGGCCGTTCTTAACGGACACATTGGCGAACACTTCATTGTCCAGCAGCGCGCCGGTAATCACGGCAAAGGGCATGGCGACGGTCTCAGCATCCTTGGTATAGCTGGCACTCACCGCATAGTCAAAGCGCAGGGTGACATGGCCGCTCCTGCCTGCCAGGTCGGCGGGGGCAATCTCCGTTCCGTCCATGGTGGCCGAAATCTTCAGCTCAACAGGCAGCGCTTCACTGCTGTCGCCCTGATAGTAGATTTCATTGCCCTTGGCCTGCCAAACGCCATCCGCAAAGGCTTCATCGCCCTTGACGTTTTGGATCTTTTCCAGATTGGATACATCGGCGATGGTATCCGCGCCGTCCGGGTTGCTCAGATAATCGCTTACGATCACGCGGCGGGCAGAGCCGTCCGGATTGGCCAGCACATACACGGTTTCGTCCTTTTTTCCCTCGGCCAGGGCAGGCAGCACAGCCGCGCAGGCCAGGGTCAGCGAAAGCAGAATCGCCATGAGCTTTTTCATTTTTATTACTCCTTTACTTTCATATTCAGCGTCGTATGGCGCACCACGCCATCCAGCAGCATCAGGAACGCGGGCAGCATCAGGATGACGCATACCACGCTGATCAGCGCGCCGCGGGCCATCAGCATGCACATGGAGCTGACGATATCGATGTTGGAATACACAGCCACGCCGAAGGTGGCGGCAAACAGTCCCATGCCGCTGACGATGATGGAGGGCACGGAGGTAGCCAGCGCCGTGCTGACAGCCTCATACCTGCTCTTGCCGCTGACGCGCTCGGCCTTGTAGCGGGTGGTCATCAGGATGGCGTAGTCCACCGTCGCGCCCAGTTGAATGGTAGAAATGCAGATCGGCGCGATAAAGGGCAGCGACTGTCCCAGATAGTGCGGCAGACCCAGGTTGATGAAGATGGCCAGCTCGATCACGGCAATGAGGATCACTGGCAGAGACAGGCTCTTTTCCACCAGCAGGATGATGACGAAGATGGCGATGATGGAGAACAGGTTGACCACCTGGAAGTCGTGGCCGGTCGTCTCGATCATATCCTTGGTGCAGGGCGCTTCGCCAATCAGCATGCCGGAGGGATCGTACTTTTTCAGGATCGCGTTCAGGCTGTCAATCTGATCGTTCACCGCGTCGCTGGCAACCTTGTATTCGGAGTTAATCAGCATCAGCTCCCAGCGGTCGCTCTTGAGGATGGAGCGCACGGAATCGGGCAGTACCTCCTCGGGCACGCGGCTGCCGACCACGCTTTCCAGCGACAGCACATACTTTACACCGTCCACATCCTCCATCTCGCGCTTCATATTGCGCACATCGTGGGAGGGCAGGTTGGCGTCTACCAGCAGCATATGGGTGGAGGCGATATCAAAATCATCCGTCAGCTTGTTGTGGGCAATCACATAATCAATGTCCTGCGGCAGGCACTGACCCATGTCGTAGTACACTTCTTCGTTGGTTTTGGCATAGCCCATATAGGCGGGGATAGCCAGCGCCACAAACACAGCCAGGAACACAGGGAAAGCCTTGGTGATCTTGCGGGCAAAGCCGTTGGCGTTGCGGATCAGCGCCTTATGGCGCGTCCTTTGCAGCGGGCGGTCAAACAGCAGAATCAGCGAGGGCAGCACGGTTACGCAGCCGATTACGCCCAGCAGCACGCCCTTGGCCATCACAATGCCCAGGTCGCGGCCCATGGTGAAGCTCATGAAGCACAGGGCGATAAAGCCCGCGATGGTGGTGATGGAGGAGCCCAGCACCGACGCAAAGGTTTCGTGGATGGCCTTGGCCATGGCCTCGTTTTTATCCTCAATGTGCGTGCGCTGCTCATTGTAGCTATTCCACAGGAAGATGGAATAGTCCATCGTCACGGCCAGCTGCAGCACGGCGGACAGCGCCTTGGTGATGTAGGAAATCTCGCCCAGGAAGTAGTTGCTGCCCAGGTTGATCACAATGCAGATGCCGATGCTGGCCAGGAAGATCAGCGGCGCCAGCCAGCTGTCCAGCAGCAGCATCATGGCCAGGCACGCGCAGGCCACAGCCAGCGCCACATAGATGGGCTCTTCCTGCTCGCACAGATCCTTTAGATCGGTCACCAGCGCGGACATGCCCGTGACAAAGCACTGCCTGCCGGCAATCGCGCGGATCTCGCGGATGGCGTCCATGGTCACGTCCGCCGAGGTGGAGCTGTCAAAAAACACCGCCAGCATCGTTGCGTTTCCGTTGTTAAACTCGTTATATATCTTTTCAGGCAGGATCTCCATGGGCACGCTCAGGTCGGTCAGGCTGTCATACCAGACCACCGAGTCCACATGCTCGACCGCCTCAATCTTTTCCTTCAGCGCCGATACGTCCCGCGCGGGCATATCCTCCACCACGATCAGGGAGAAAGCGCCCTTGCCGAAATCGGCAAGCAGTTCGTTCTGGCCGACGACCGTATCCATGTCCTCGGGCAGATAGTCCAGCATATCGTAGTTGATGCGGGTATTGGCCATTCCCAGCACAGAGGGAATGAGAAGCAGCAACGCGACAATCAGAATAAGCACGCGGTTTTTTACAACCGCCTTGGATAAGCGCATGTTTTACTCCTACCTTTTCATTTATTCCACCCGGCACTCAGCGCCGTCAACGCGCTGATGTCGGATGATCTTGATGCTAAACAGCGCCACGCACAGGTTCAGCACGCCCTCCAGCATCATACCGATGCCCAGCAGCACCGTCAGCGCACGCGCGCTTTGCATGGGCCGCAGCATCAGCAGCGCGCCCACTACGCCCGCCCCCACGGCCAGCGTCAGGATCAGCGGCCAGCTTTTCAGGCCGAACCGGCGCGCGTCCAGCGCCGATTGCAGCTTGAACAGCCCATCCGCCATGGTGGCGATGCCCAGCATCAGGCACAGGAACGACATCGCCTGGTCGGGATTGCGCAGGATGATCACGCCCAGCACCGCCAGCATCAGCCCCAGCGACAGATCAAACTGAAACGCCAGCCGGTACAGATCCTTGGAAAAATACCCGATCAGCTTGACGATGCCAAAGGCGATCAGCATCACCCCCGCCGCGACGCCGATCAGCGATACGCTTAAATCGCGCAGCGCAATCAGCCCCACGCCCAGCACGATAAACAGTGACGATAAAATGATGTAGCTGATTTTGGCAGCCCGGATCGCTTTTGTAGATCGCACGTTCATTCACCTCCCACGCGGATTTTCGCGCCCTTTTCCCGGGTGCAGAAGGCAGTATAGCAAACCCCGCGGAAAAGAAAAATGGACGCTTTCCCCGCCATGCCCGAAAATTGGGCAGGCAGGAGGAAATGCCCAATTTTGTTGCTAAAATTTACAATTATTCCCTTGACAGTATTTTCCCAATATGCCATAATCGTGTCATAAAGAGACTCTCTTTTTTCAATGAGCCAAAAACTTAACAAAAAGGAGGTGTAATTGCCCCAGGCTTTCCTCAAGGCGTTAGCCCCATTCACCGTTTTACAGATTGCAACTACTGCGACCTGCCTGATGATGAAAGGATTACACCATGAAGAAGTTAGTTTTATCGTTCTGTTCCTGATCACGTTGGCAATTCCTGCAATGATCTTCGCAGACGCCGGATGTCACCATAACAACTGGGGACCGTGGAAAACCGAAAAAGCCGCTACTTGTCAAAGCGAAGGTGTAGACATCCGTAACTGTAAAGTATATGGCTGTTGTGGTCATGATCGCCGCAAAACTGCAAAATTGGAGGACTGTAACAGGAATCCAGCCACTTGCACCAAACCCGCCACTTGTCCCACCTGCGGCAGTACAAGCGGAAAGCCCAAGGGTCATACTTTCACACCAGCAACTTGTGCAAGTCGGGCGAAATGCACTGTATGTCAATATGAAACGGGCAGTCTTGGAAGTCACGATTTTCCGTTCGGTTCTTGCAAGAAAAAAGTCACTTGTAAGAATTGCACCACCACCGTTTGGGGAAAGCAGCATTCATTCATTTCTTATACCTGTCTCGAACCTGCTGTTTGCCGGCACTGCGGTCATACCCAGAACGTTGCGCACAATTGGGTAATTAGTGGCAATCGTCGTGTGTGTTCTTATTGCGGCACCGGTCAAATTCTCCGTAATCCTGAAACTCCATTAACAGAATAAGTGACTTTCTGAAGGAGGATTCATTATGTACAAGTCTTCTTGGCCGCGGCTGCTCGCCCTGATGTTATCCTGCCTGCTGGCAGCCGCATGCTTCCCCCTGACCCTGGCCGAAAGCGCAGCCACGCCCGAGCGCACGCTGACCATCTCCTTTGGCGGCGGCGGATCGGAGCTTAACTTTATGGATGCAGTAGAAGCCTTCCAGGCGCTGCATCCGAATGTTGAAATCAGGCTCGTCGAGGGCAGCAATAGCAATCCCGACGCGCATGCCTGGTATGCAGACGCGCTGTCTTCCTACGAGAGCGGCGCCGATCTAATCTGGTGCTGTTCCACCAGCGTTGATCTGCAGGCGCTGATGGATAAGAATCTGGTAGCCCCGCTGACGGACAAAGCGCTGATTGACGACGTGCGCTCCATGTATCCGCAGGTTGCCGATTTTGTGATGCGCGAGAATATGCTGTATGCCTATCCGGTGGAAATCTGGCCGGGCCATGACAGCATCAATCCCGGCCTTCTGCAAAAGCTCAACCTGGGCCCCGTGCCGGAAACCGTGGACGAATACATGGATCTGGTCTATGCCTGGTACACCGCTGAGGAATATCCGCAGCGCATTGCGACCTATCAGCTGGATTACGCCATAACCCTGGAAGATGAAAAAGAGCATGTATGGTCACGGTTAATGATCGCCTATCTGCACTATCTGTGCGAGGGCAAGTCCGCCGATGAAATGGAAGGCTTCACCTTTGATACGCCAAAATTCCGCAAGCTGCTGGAATCCTATAAGTGCATCTGGAGCTTGGAGCCCAGCGCGGAGGTTGTCGCTTCCGCAGGCAAAAAGCAGCAGATTATCGACGATCTGCTCTATGTAACCTTCCTGGAGGACGGACAGGAAGTATGGATGTACCCCAAGGCAGCGTTCAATGAAGACGACTATTACCATGGCCCGCTGACCTGGTTCATGCTGCATCCGCAAAGCCCCAATCAGGACATCGCAATGGAATTCCTCAAGTATTACAGCGAGCATCCCAACTGGCGCAGCGCGTTTGAGCTGCACCCCGACGCGCAATCGGACAAATATCCCGAAGCGCTGGCCGCAGTCTACCGCGAAGTAGCCCCGCACTATTGCCTGGGCGCGTGCAGCCGATATAACCGCATCATCCTGTGGGATCTGGAGGACAATTATTCCTTCGTCAGCGCCTATTGCGCCGGTAATTTGACGGCCGATATGCTGATTGAAACCTTCGATCTGTACCTGAACAACGGACTAAGCAAAATCCAGTAATCCCCCACGTAAAGGCCGCCGCCCCTTTGCAGGAACGGCGGCTTTTAGGCGGGTGCAGGGAATGGCTTAATCGCGCTTCAGGGCGGAATCAAAGCTAAAGGTGGAGGGCTCAAAGTTGATCTGGCTGGCATACTCAAACGCCTCGGTCGCGCCGAAGATGCGCTCCATGCCGCTGTCTTCCCACTCCACGCACAGGGGGCCGTGATAGCCCATCTGGTTCAGCTCGCGGATGATGCCGTCAAAGTCCACATCGCCATGGCCCAGGGATACAAAGTTCCAGCCGCGGCGCGTATCGCCAAACTCAATATGAGAGCCCAGAATGCCCGCGCGGCCATCCTGGCGGAGCTTCACGTCCTTGAGATGGACGTGATAGATGCGATCGGCAAAGTCATGCAGGAAGGTCTGCGGATCCACGCCCTGCCACAGCAGATGGCTGGGATCAAAGTTCAGGCCCAGGGTGGGACGATAATCCAGCGTTTCCAGCAGGCGCTTGGTGCTGTAATAGTCAAAGGCGATCTCCGTGGGATGCACTTCCAGCGCCAGCTTCACACCGCATTCATCATAGATATCAAAGATGGGCGTCCACAGCTCCTTGATCTTCTGGAAACCGGCCTCCACCATTTCAGGCGTGGTCTGCGGGAAGGAATACCACATCGCCCAGATGGGAGAGCCCAGGAAGCAGGTGACCACCTTGACATTGAGGAGCTTTGCCGCATAGGCGACGTTCTTCATTTCCTCGATAGCCCAGGCACGGATGGCTTCAGGATTGCCCTTGCAGTGCGCGGGGGCAAAGTTATCCAGGCGGGGATCCCAGTTATCGCCCACGCACTGGCCGATCAGATGCGCGGAAATCGCGCCGATATGCATGTCGTACTTGTTCAGGGTTTCGTCGATCTGATCACGATAGGCTGCGTCGGTCAGCACGCGGCGGACATCCAGATGCGCCTGCGTAGCAATTTCAATGCCGTTGTAGCCGATTTCGTGCATGGTTTTGCACAGTTCCTCCAGGGTAAGATCGCCAAACTGGCCGGAGCAGATATTGATGGGGCGCTTCATTGTTTTTTCCTCCTTTGATTTTTCATGTTATTTACGATCCGCCTGCGCGGAGAAATGCCATTAAAAAACAGGCTGCTTTCATTGTAAAGAAAGCAGCCCGTTTCGTCAATGATGATTTTCACTATAAAGGTGTCATTTTACGCTAAACAGCAGCTCGCCATAGGACGGGAAGGGCCACGCATTCGCGGGCATGCGCACCTCCATCGCGTCCGCCGCCTCGCGCAAGCTGCGCATGGCGGGCAGCACCTCGTCGCGGTACAGATCGGCCGCATGCTCGTCCGCCCCGCCAGCCGTATGCTCCAGCGCCTTTTCCAGGCGGCAGCGCGCGTCATAGGCATCGTCCAACAGCTTATTGAGCAGCGCCAGTGTTTCCTGTTCGTAGCGGCCGGCGCGGTGGCTCAGCCGCTCAGTCAGCGTATCGCAGTAGGCGCTCACAGCAGGCAGGATATCGTGATCCGCCATTTCCAGCATGGTCACAGCCTCGATGCGCGTCACCTTGCAATAGTTTTCTGCCATGATGGCGCAGCGGGCGCGCATTTCGGCTGCGGAAAATACCTTGTGCGTTTCAAAGAGCGCAACGTTCTTGTCGGTTACATAGTGCGGCAGGCAATCGGGCGTGGTGGGCAGATTGCTCAGCCCGCGGCGGGCGGCCTCCTGCACCCAGGCCTCATCGTAGCCATTGCCGTTAAAGATAATGCGCTTGTGCGCGCGGATGGTATCCTGGATCAGGGTATGCAGGGTATCCTCAAAGCTATCGGCCTTTTCCAGGATATCGGCATACTGGCGCAGCGACTCGGCCACGGCCGTATTGAGGGCGATGTTGCAGCCCGAAATGGACATGGGCGCGCCCACCGAGCGGAATTCAAACTTATTGCCGGTAAAGGCAAAGGGCGATGTGCGGTTGCGGCCGGTGGTATCGCGCGGGAAGCGCGGCAGGGTATGCACGCCCACGCGCAGCAGCTCTTTTTCCTTCGTGCCCACGGGCGTATCGTTTTCAATGGCTTCCAGGATGCCCGTCAGCTCGTCACCCAGGAATACGCTCATAATGGCCGGCGGCGCTTCGCTGGCGCCCAGGCGGCAATCGTTGCCCGCGCTGGCCACGGTGATGCGCATCATCTCCTGATAATCGTCCATGGCCTGCAGCACCGCGCACAGAAACAGCAAAAACTGCGCGTTCTCGCTGGGCGTATCCCCCGGCTCCATCAGGTTGACCCCGGTATCAGTGACCAGCGACCAGTTGTTGTGCTTGCCCGAGCCGTTTACGCCCGCAAAGGGCTTTTCGTGCAGCAGGCACACCATGCCGTGCTTCTGCGCCACCTTTTTCATTATTTCCATGGTCAGCTGATTATGATCGGCGGCAATATTGACCACGCTGTGGATGGGCGCAAGCTCATGCTGCGCGGGAGCCACCTCGTTATGCTCGGTCTTGGCCGACACGCCCAGCTTCCACAGTTCGCTGTTGAGCTCATGCATAAAGGCCGCCACACGAGGCTTGACCACGCCGTAATAATGATCGTCCAGCTCCTGACCCTTGGGCGGCTTCGCGCCGTAAAGGGTGCGGCCGGTATACAAGATATCGCGACGCTTGGACAGCATATCGGCGTCGATCAGGAAATACTCCTGCTCCGGGCCGACGCTGGGACGCACGGAATGCACATCGTCATGGCCGAACAGCTTTACAATGCGCATGGCCTGGCGATTGAGCGCCTCCATGGAGCGCAGCAGCGGGGTTTTTTTATCCAGCGCTTCGCCGCCATAGCTGCAAAACGCCGTGGGAATGCACAGCACGCCATCCTTGATAAAGGCGTAGCTGTTGGGATCCCAAGCCGTATAGCCGCGGGCCTCAAAGGTGGCGCGCAGACCGCCCGACGGGAAGGAGGAAGCGTCCGGTTCGCCCTGGATCAATTCCTTGCCCGAAAACTCCATGATGGCGCGGCCATCGTCCGTGGGACGCAGAAACGCCTCATGCTTTTCGGCGGTGATGCCCGTCATGGGCTGGAACCAGTGCGTATAGTGGGTAGCGCCCTTTTCAATGGCCCAGTTCTTCATGGCCTCGGCCACCGCGCCCGCCACCGCAGGATCCAGCTTATGCCCGCCGCGTACGGTACGCTTGAGCGCGCGATACACATCGCCGGGCAGGCGCTGCCGCATCACGCTGCTTGAAAATACCATTGATCCGAAACTGTCTGCCGCATTGCCCATGAGACGCACGTCCTTTCATCTTATAGTGGCGGCTTTTTAGCGCCGCACAATGAAGCGAATTATAGGCATTCCAGCGCATTTTGTCAATAGCGACGGGCGTTGTTTTTATGTTGTTTTCGGAAAGAAATTTGTGTATTTTGGGGCATTGACAAGCCCGTGCGCCCGCCCTATAATACTTAATTGTAAATGTATCTCGAAAGGGGAGATGACGCATGCTCGGACGCTTCCTGTGCCAGATGATGCCCGTGCGCGCGGTTGTCGCCCCGATGAAGGGCGGCTTTCCCGCCGAGCGCATCACTGCCGGTTGACCGGCTCGTTTTTCCGCCATGCGGAAGAGGGAGCCGGATTTTCTTGTATTTAGGCATGGGGAAGGAAAGGTTGGGAGCAGATGTATCAGACAGTCATTATTCTTGATTTCGGCGGCCAGTATAAGGAGCTGATTGCCCGCCGCGTGCGCGAGCTGGGCGTATACAGCGAGATTTGGCCCTGCGATACCCCGCTGGAAAAGATCCGCGCGGCCAATCCTATCGGCGTCATCTTTACCGGCGGCCCGGACAATGTGTACGCGCCCGACGCGCCCGCGTGTGATCGCGGCGTGTTTGAGCTGGGCGTGCCGGTGCTGGGCATCTGCTACGGCATGCAGTTTATGTGCCATTCTCTGGGCGGCCAGGTATCTCCCTGCGATAAGAGCGAATACGGCGTTGTAGATACCCGCCTGACGGGCGAAAGCCGCTTCTTTGGCGATCTGGACAAGGCGCAGCGCGTGCTGATGAGCCACACCGATTACGTTTCCGCCGCGCCCGAAGGCTTTGTCGTTACCGCCCAGACCAGCCTGTGCCCCGCCGCGGCCATGGAGTGCCCGCAGCGCAATCTTTACGCCGTGCAGTTCCATCCTGAAGTGGAAAACACGGTAAACGGCAAGCCCATGCTGCGCCGCTTCCTGTATGAAATCTGCGGCGCGACGGGCGATTATAACATGAATGATTATCTGGAGCGCGAAATGGAGGCCGTACGCGCCCAGGTGGGCGACAAGCGCGTGCTGCTGGGCCTGTCCGGCGGCGTGGATTCCTCCGTCTGCGCGGCGCTGCTCTCCCGCGCCATCCCCGGCCGCCTCACCTGCATCTACATTGATCACGGCTTCATGCGCAAAAACGAAACCGAAGAAGTGCGCGCCGCGTTTGCCGGCCGCGCGCTGGATCTGCGCATCATTGACGCCAGCGAACAGTTTTTGAAGGCTTTGGAGGGCGTAACCGACCCGGAGGAAAAGCGCAAACGCATCGGCCGCGAGTTTGTGCGCGCCTTTGAAAAGGCCGCGCGCGACTGCGGCAATCCCTCCTTCCTGGCCCAGGGCACCATCTATCCCGACGTGGTAGAATCGGGCAGCAAGAACAAATCCGCCGTCATCAAGAGCCACCACAACGTAGGCGGCCTGCCCAAGGACATGAGCTTTGAAGGCGTAGTAGAGCCCCTGCGCGGCCTGTTCAAGGATGAGGTGCGCGCGCTGGGCCGCATGCTGGGTCTGCCCAGGGCGCTGGTAGAGCGCCAGCCCTTCCCCGGCCCCGGTCTGGCCATCCGCGTAATCGGCGAGGTAACGCGCGAGCGCCTGCACATCCTGCGCGAGGCCGACGCCATCGTGCGCGAGGAAATCCGCCGCAGCCGCGTTAAGGCCGATCAGTACTTCTGCGTGCTGACAAACGTGCGCTCTGTCGGCGTGATGGGCGACTTCCGCACCTATGACTACACCCTGGCCATCCGCGCCGTGCGTA
>OLOQ01002445.1_pt1 | contig 15224 bp, 16 predicted proteins | sample 1673101 | NCBI WGS metagenome assembly OLOQ01 (sample SAMEA3136754, study PRJEB25190) | human gut metagenome | biome: human gut; feature: human-associated habitat; material: faeces | place: Austria | collected 2013 | reverse complement strand
ATTCAGACCGCAATAATACTTCAATCGTACCAGAGAGTGCTTGTTTTTCATAGGTTAGCACCACCCATTCCTCCTTTCGGTTCGTTATAGCTAACCACTATAAGTATAGGCGCGAATAATGGCAGTGTCAAATGGTTTTCTGACAAAAAGAAAAAGTTCTAAATATAAATAAACTCTTGACAAATCATTTCCTCCACCTGTGCTTTCAGCGTGTTCATCAGCCCCACCCAACGTATGGGGTCATGGGCTTTCAGTTCCTCGGTGACGCCCGCTGCCTCCATCATGCGGAATAGCGAGAACGGTGGTTATTCCAAAATTATTCTGATTCGGGATAATACTGGCAAGCAATGCCCCTGGATAGCCATTCGGCTTCCGGCGCTGCTTGTTGAGGGTGTCCCCCAAGCCCCCATGAACGCAGAATTTCATTCTGCGGCTGCGCGTCCGATGGACGCTTCTGACCATGCTCAGCTCACCGCTGACCGTGGTCTTTTTCTATTTATGCGGATTTTGAAATCACGCAAAATAGAAGCAGAATGCGGCCCGTAAAACGGGACCGCATCCTGCAAACTATTGGCTGATTGATGTTAGCAGAATCAGCCTATTTAAGCTAAGAGTTTCTTTCAGAAAGGCTCTTGGCCAGATGTATCAAACCTCGCTTGATGCTCTTATATACCCAGCTGAGATCAACACCATCAGCCTGGGCAATTTCCTTGACGGTCATGCCCAGGTAAAACCGGGCATAGATCCACTTGGCTTGCTTGTCCGGCAACGCCGTACACTTCACCAACGGTTACAGAAAAATCAATACCATGCAACACCTCTATTTTTCCAAAACACTTTTTCAAGTGCTTTACAACAAGTAATTCTGTATTCACGAGTATCTCCTTTCTGAAGCTCAATATCTGCTTCTGATAAGGTAGTCGTAAGATAACAGAAAATCCCTCGGTAAAAACAAAATATTTTTAACGGTTATGCTCTTTGTTTTTATCTTCCCGTCTTTCTTCTTCCATCCCCATGAGCCGATCTACATTGGCCTTTGCTGCCAGCAACTCCCGCATTTCCTCACGGGAGCGGCGGTACTCAACATAGGTCTTTTTCTTTTCCTCCAGCAGCTGAGCATATTCAGCTTGCAGTTCCCTAACTTTGGGCAGCTTCTTGACACCCATATCATCAAAGGCATTTTTTGCCGCCTGATGGAGCAGGATTTCTTCCTCGTGTTCCTGGCGAAATTTCTTGGAGTAACCAGCCTGCCGATAGGCCACATAGGTCTCGCGGGTCTTGGCATAGTTGATAATATGGGTTCGCAGGACGGCGATCTCCGCCATGCGTTTCTCCGCTGCCTTGATTTTTGCGGATAGCTCATTATGGTGGGCCGTGGCCGCCGCAGCCTTTTCTTCCAGCACCGCATACTCCAGCAGGTTATGCTCCGTGAGATAATTCACGGTCTGTGCCATCTGTTTCAGATTAAAGACCTTGGCCCACCGTACATACCCGGCACCTTTTCCGGCCTGGAGCTTTGCCTGAATGTCAACCAGCAGATTGACCTTCGGCGGATCTGCTTGCTTGACCGGCTTCTGACGGGGTGTATGCTCCTTTTGACCGGCGAGGACAGCCAGCAGGTCCTCCAGGGTGTAGCCATCGCCCAGGCTATCTAGGCGGGACACTTTGCCCCAGCCGGGGAGCTTCAAACGGTAGGATTTGCCGCGCTTGGATACTTCGCAGCCGGATTCCCGGAGAATCTTCAGTAGCTCGTCCAGGTCAGCAGGCTTTTTTGCCAGGGCGTTATCAATGGCAGCACGGAGCAATTCCCGATGGGAGGGCTTCGCCTGATCGCCCAGCCATTGGTCGTAACTTTTGCCGTGGGGCTTTGGGTTCTCGACAATGGACAGTCCGTTCTCAATGCAGATAGTGTCGCTCAATCGACGGACGGCTTTTGTGCTGCCCCAAAAGTTGCGGAATTTCCGGTCACAGTCCAGGTTGACCGAACTCCAAATGATATGATTATGGACATGGGCCTTGTCAATGTGGGTACAGACGATAAAGGCGTGTTTGCCCTTGGTGAACCGCTTGGCAAATTCCACGCCCAGCCGGTTGGCTTCCTCCGGGGTGATCTCCCCAGGACAGAAGGACTGGCGAACATGGTAGGCGATCACATCGTCCGCGCCACGGACCCGTCCGGTGGCGGCAATATACTGGCGCTTGGCCAGCATGAACTCGGCGTCGGCTACACGGCTATCGCACTCATAACCGGTGATAAGCCTGCCGTGGTCAGTCTTTTGCGGGTTGGCCACATAGTCGATAATCTTGCTGATGGCTCGGCTCTCAGTCCGGCCCTTGCCGATGTGCAGCGGCATGATGCGTGTGGTTGCCATGAAGTTTCCCTCCCTTCAAAAAATGGGCAGCCTCAGCTGCCCATCTCGTCACGGTATGAAATAATCTGTTTCTTTTTCTGTTTGGCGCACCGCAGCGTTGTGGCAGCTCCGCCCCAATCATGGAGAACATAGGCCACCACCACATCTGCGGACTCTACCATCCAGCGGTTTCTGTGAGAAATAGCAAAACGGCTCGGGACAGTTTCCAACGGCGGATACACGGTGCTGTCGTAACCAGAAGTGTTTCTCTCGGTGTTTAGATAAGCTAAGACAAGTACCAGCTCGATCTGCGGATATTGTTTCTTTTGTTCTCGCAGAATAGACGCTGCCAAGCTGTCAAAAGCTCCATAGCCGCCCAGGTAAAATGTAGTCGCCCCTTGTTCAATCAGTTTTTGCGTAACATCGTATAACCATTTCTCTATTTTCTCGCTCTGCGAGATCTGTGCATGACCACAAAAGGTTACAGTCATAGATAACACCCCCTGACCCATCATAGCGCAAATAGCGGCATTAGTACAGGTACAGGGACTAATTTTCACGCGCCTGCCCATATAATACTTTTAGTACAGGGACAGGGACGGTGAGGAAGATTGAAGCTAAATCAAGCGGTCAGCAAACGCTTGTCAGAACTGCTGGACGAGCGGAAGATGACGCAGTATCAGCTGTATATGAAAAGCGGCGTTCCCAAGTCCACCATAGGAAATATCATCAACTGTTCTTACGATTCCGTAAAGCTGCGGATTATCCACGAGATGTGCCAGGGGCTGGGAATTGGGATAGACACCTTTTTTGCTTCGCCACTTTTCAAAGAAGATAATCTAGAACCATAAGACCTCCGACGAGCTTCGCCGGAGGTCTTATAATAGGCAAACACCCTCTCCCGCTTGACGGAGAGGGTGTTTTTTTAGCCGTAAACCAAATCCTGTATTGCAAATTTCAAATCCTGCACCTTACCAAGCATCCAAAATGCCAGTTTTGGTAATCCAAACGGGCTGAGAAGGTATGCAATCACTAGCAGGATAAGGCCGTTTTGCGGGGAGTAAGTCATCAAGACGCCCACGCCCAGCAGAACAAACACCATACTGACCAAACTCAACACCAAGCCAGACACATAGACCAGCCCCACACAAATCCAGATAGCCAGGGTAAGCAGCAGGATCACCGGCGCAATCATAATCTTCAAAATCAGTTTCAATACGGTCATTTCATTGCCTCCTCTCTACGATCCAAATACTTCTGGCACAGGCAGTGGACCTGTTCTTCATCATCGTTATTTTCTTCCCGGCGGCCCTTTGTCAGCTGAATAGCGGCAAAGGATTCATACTCAATCAGCAAATGGTCAAAAAGTTCCTCCGGGGTTCGGCACACCTCGCCCTCGCAATAGGGTGGGTCAGGAGGTGAACCGTTGAAGGTCACACAGACATATCCGTACCGGCTCTTGTAGACTTCCAGCTCCATATCCTGCGCCAGATAGTCCTCGAAAATCTCTAAAACCTTTTCAAAGGTCAACATCGGTATCTCAACTCCTTTGTGAGATGTGAGAACACTTTGCTATCTGCCTTTATTATCCGGCAAGCACCAGTAAAAGGCAAGGATACAGACAAAAATAAAAAGCGGAGGGAGACGCGGCGAAAAGAACGCCGTTCCTCCCTCCGCAGATGGGATATATACCCCTGTTACGAAAGATTGGAGAGCTGGGTCAGGATTTCCTTCACGCCCTCCCATAGCTGCTCCTGCCGCTGGGCTATATCCTCCAGGTCAGCGTCGTAGACACGCCCGGTCTCATGCACTCGGCGGGTGAGCTGGTTCAGGTTGTTGCTGCTCCGGCGCAGCAGAGACACCAGCTCCTTCAGCTCCGGCAAGTCCAGCTGCACTACATAACCGTCCAGGGCCATCTTCCGCAGATAGGCTTCTCGGTTCTTCGTCCCAAGTTGGGACATTTTCTGCTCGATCAGCGCCAGCTCCTCTTGGGAGACTCGGAAATTCACCTGGACATCTCGTTTTCGTCTCGGGGCGCTCACCGTTCCTGCTCCCTCTTTTTATGGGCCGGAGCTTTGGGGGCTGCCTGTTTCGGCTCCTGCTTCAAATGCTCCCGAACAGAGGACCGGGGCTGGCGCAACTCCTTGGAGCGGTCCTCGTTGGCCAGAATGGTGGCATAGGTTCCGGGCAGTCCTTTCATGCCGGTAAACGCCAGACTGCGAAACGGCAGAAGATTCATCAGCCGGTCATGGTCTTTGCTCCCTGCACGGTTCAGAAACTCCGGGGAAATGCGGGCCATATAATGGGTCCCGTGGGGGCTGTTCGGCAGATCCGGTGCGCGCAGTTCCCGCAAAATCCGTTCCGCCTCTGCCTGGATGTCTTGTGCTGTCAAAGGTTGGCGGCGCAGATGTTCCTCACGCACCAGATCAATAAACCCGTTCAAGACAGCGGGGTGGCTGTTCAGGGCATAGCCGCACCGGACGGTATCGGAGTTATAGTTGGGGATAGTCTTGGCCCATTCCTTGTTGCGGGGCGAGTAGCGTCCATCCCAGTCCTGGAGCTGGACGGTGTTGGCAAGGACCAGCATGACCCGGTCCAGGCCGTAGGTCTCGATCACACCCTTGGCGGCATCGTGACTGAGATACATCCCGTCGAAGTGTTCCCGCACCGCAGCTTCAATGGCCTCCTTGCATTGGAGATTGGCGTTATTAGAAGCCCGATACTGTTCCAGCTCCCCATGCTCTTTCGCATACACAGCAGAGTGAGGGTAAATGGCGGCTTTCCGCAGCTCCGCCTGGGCCTTGCAAGCATCATCGGCCCGGTTCTCAATGCTGTCCCGGATCACATCCATGTGGCCGGTCTCCAGTTTCTCAAAGTAACGGTACACATCGGCCAGCGGCGTGGGCGAATCCAGCAGGGCCTGGGCCTGGGTAGCGGTCAGCTCCAGTTCCTCCATCGCCATCACGATGTCCTCCCGAACAGTGTACTCATAGGCATGGTTCAGGACTTCTGCCGGGGGCTGGCTTTTCAGCCAGTCCCGGTATTTGTCCTGTTCATCGGCCATCTTCTCATAAAGGGCCGTATTCAGATCGTTGGTATTCATGTTATCGCACCTCCTCATGTTGTTTCGGTTTCTTTTCAGGGCTACGGGGTGGCACCGGGCGCTTCAAGCTGTCCAGCACCGAAGGCCGTGCGCTCTTGGCAACCACAGTTTCCGGCTGGGCATGGCCCTTGCCGTCAATGTTCAGCAGCGTGTCCAGTTCCACCAGACGGGCGGACTTGACTCGCAGATCATCCTCAAAGGGAAACGGCTTTCCGATTTCCTCTTTGGCTGCGGCCTGCTGTTGGTAAAGGTTGTCCAGCTGGTTTTTCACGGCTTCCAAACGCTGAGGCATTTGAGCCAGTGCATTGTCGATACGGGTGAGGTTTCCGCGCGGGTCTGTGCCGAGGCTTGCCCGGTGGGTCATCTGGCCTTTCAACAGGAGCGTATATTCCTGTTTCCAAGCGGAAAACTCCACGGACATAGTAAAGCCCCGATAGCTGCCGATCTGCACCGGTTCGGAGCCTTTGACCTCCTTACAGGCGTCTAGCAAGGCTGCACCGGCGTTTTCTTTGTCAGTCAGCACATCGCCCCGGATCTCCATTCCAGCAAAGCCATCCTCCGGGTGAGGATGGGCGGCCAGGGTCTCCAGATCCGCTTCAAAGCCTTTAATAAACCCCTTGTTAGTTTCGATTTCCTGGGGGAAGTATTTGAGCAACTGATCCTCCAGGCGGTACTGCTTGCTCTGATGGTCGGCTTTCATCAGCTTCAGACGCGCAACCTCCACATCCAAATCCATGCGCTCCTTGATACGGGGGTCTCCGGCGCACAGGGCCTTGATCTCGGCAAAGGACAGCGCCGTTTCGTCCACATCATCGCAGGAGCGGACCGGGCTTTTGCTGGTCATGATTTGCGAAATGAATTTCTGTTTGTTCTCCACCGTCTGCCACAGGTAGGCATCGAAAGTTCCCTCGGTAACATAGCGGTACACATGGACCAGCGGATTCTGGTTGCCCTGGCGCTCGATACGGCCCTTGCGCTGGGCAAGGTCTCCCGGACGCCACGGACAATCCAGGTCATGGAGCGCCACAAGCCGGTCCTGCACATTGGTGCCAGCGCCCATTTTGGAGGTGCTGCCCAGCAGGACGCGCACCTGCCCAGTGCGAACCTTGGAAAACAGTTCTTTCTTCTGCACCTCGGTCTTGGCCTCATGGATAAAAGCAATCTGCTCGGCGGGCATTCCCTGAGCGATGAGCTTCTGGCGGATGTCCTCATAGATGGTAAAGGCAGGCTCAGGCTCATCCAACGGCACAGCCTGTTCCAGCGCATGAAGTGTGGGATTATCCAGCTGTTTGGCTGCCTTTTTGGAGGGGGCTGCCTGGGGCGTGGAAATGTCGCAGAATACCAGCTGGGTCAGCTTGTCAGCCTCGCCTTCTCGCCAGATCTGCATGATATTGCCCACACACTGATTGACCTTGGTGCCGGGTTCATCCGGCAGCAGCTGGTTGATGATACGCTGGTCCAGACCCAGCTTGCGGCCATCGCCGGTAATCTTGAGCATATTGTCCTCTGAGGGGTCAACGCTGCCGCTGTGTACTCTGGAGGCGCGCTCGGAGAGAACCTGCACCATCTCTTTTTGATGTTCAGTAGGCTGGGCCACGATGTTGTGGTATTCCACCTCCGGGGTAGGCAGGTTTAGCTGATCGGCGGTCTTGATGTCCGCCACCTCTTTGAACAGGTTCATCAGCTCCTCCGCCGCGGCCCGCGATCCCTGAGCATGGGTGCGGTCATCTCTGCCGACCAGCATGACATCATCCCGCAAGAGCACCCGCTCATCGCATAAGATCTCGATGCCCTGCCGGGCGATCGCGCGTTCCAGCTGCTCCTCGCTGTATGCCGGCTGATCCGAATAGCGGGCACAGTCGTGATTGCCATAGATGTAGTAGATGCCCAGGCTGCTGCGCAGCTTTCCCAGCTCATCGAACGCTTCTTCCATCTGCGCGGCTGACGTATGTTCATCGACGATATCGCCGCCCAGGATGATGACATCCGGCTGCTCATCGCTGATGCGCCGGACCAGCTGACGAAGCGCGCCGGCATCCGCAGACGTCGGATAATGCAGGTCGCTGAGCCAGGCGATGCGCAGATCCTCATCGAGGCGTTCATTTTCGATCGTGACCCGTGTCGCATGGATATCACGGGCGTTGGCCATCCCGCCTAAGATCATGGCTGCCGCAAGCAGACACGACAGCGGAAGCCCCCAGCAAAGGCGCCGGGAAGACAGCCTGCGCGCCAGCAGCCACAATAGCAGGAAGACGCACAGATGCATCATGAACAGCGTCCACATGCTGCAAAGATCGAGCATGAACAGCGCGGCGAGCGCCGCGATGAGTGCCGATGCCCTTCTCCAGGACGTGCGCGTCTCACACAGCTTGCACAGGCTGATGTACAGGCAGATGCCGGCTGACACAGCCAGCACGGCCGGAAACACATGGTAGACGATCCACATGTCACTCGCCTCTGCCGCGCAGATGCTCATCCAGCGCATTCACCAGATCCCTGATGTTGCGCAGGCGGACATTCTCTGCCCGCTTAGGGAAAGCGGCGTGAAGACGGCGGCGCGTATGCCGAAACGCGCTGATGCGCTGATGCCAGTTCTGCTGCATCCGGGAGAGCGCCTCCTGCAGCCGCTCATCGGCATCCGTCTGATCCAGGATGGCCTGGATCCGGGCGCTCAGCGGCTCATCCAGGGAATACAGCTGGAAGCCCTTGAACTGGACAGCCAGCTCCTTCAGGCTGTCCTCCACCATGCGGTAATCGCTGTTCTCCCGCAGGATGGCATGGAAAGTATGGATATTGTCCCAGATGAACAATATCAGCAGCACGGCCGCCGTGATCAGGCGGGCCAGGGCGGGGATCTGCTCGAACACATCGCAGATGAACGGATGCACCACATACATCACGGCCAGTCCCATGATGCCAAACAGCAGTGAGTTCAACAGGCAGACGCGCCCGTTGATGTTGAAGGGACGCTCAGAATAATCCCACCACTTGCTGTGAAAGAGCTTTTCCATCAGCCAGCTGGTCACATATTCCAGCACGCTGGTAAAGATCATCGCGCCCAGAAACAGCAGCAGCGGATGACCCTTCAGCGGATCGAGCACAAGGATCACGATCAGCGCGCCGCAGCCGTAGATCGGACAATATGGCCCTTCCAAGAAGCCGCGGTTGATGAAGCGGTGAAACTGAATCAGCTTGCAAACAACCTCCATCACCCAGCCCAGCATGGCGGTGACAAAAAAGAGCAAAATGTAGTTTTCAACAAGTGTGCGCATGGTCTTCTCTCCTGTTCGCGGTTCTTCTTTTGTGCTTGCAGTATAGGCTCACGCGATCATTATAGCATACGCCAGGGCAATTGCATAGCGCCCCAGTCAGCGTGCAAGCGCATCGCGCATTTGCTGCACAAAAGTGGTGAAGGGCGCAAGCAGACCGTTCAAAATGGGATTATTGCCGCTGTTTTCACGCCAGCCGTCTACCTTTTCAGCGAAGGCGGCAAAGATCTGTTCCGCATCGGAAATTGCCTGCACAGCGGCGGTATGCTGAGCCGCGGCCGCAGACAGCTCCTCTTCTTTTTGCTGCAAGCGAACGTTCAGCGCTTCCAGCTCAGCCTGATGCGCCGTCGTTTGCTCATCGAACTTCTTTTGCAGCGCATCCCGCTCTGCTTCTGCTGCCTGACGGGCAGCGGTTTCGCTTTCCACGCGCGCATTCGCATCGGTCAACGAGAAAGCCTGATCGCTGTTTTTCTGCTGCAATTGCGCGTTGCTCGCCAACGCCTCATCCAGAGCCGTTTGCGCGCTGGCCGATGCGGCCTGATGCTCGTCCACTTCCTGACGCAGCTGGGTCAACTGCGTATTGCAGGCCGCTAACTGCGCCTTGGCCTGGGTCAGCTCATCCGTCAATTGATCCAGGCTGTTCTCCTTCTCCTGCACAGCCGCGCGCAGAGAGGCCAGCTCGGAATCCTTTTCCGTCGCCTGCTCCGAAAGCGCGGCCAGGCTATCGGCGCTGGCCTGGGCCTCGGCGGTCAGGGTCTCGATGCGCGTATCCCGCTCGGCTGCCTGCGCATCCAGGCGCGCGTTTTCATCCCGCAGGCGGCGCGTCTGCGCATACAGCAGCCCCGCCCCAGCAAGGGAGGCAGCCAGCAGCAGGCAAAGGATCACGCATACGGCTTTTTTCATGGCGGATGTTCTCCTTTCGGGATGTGCAAAAATAATACAAAATTTAACCATTATGACAAATTCATCATAGTACAAGCCCCTTTCTTTGTCAAGGTAAAAGCCTGTTGCCCCATTTGTAAAAATATGTTATAATTGGTGTGTAAATCAATTGGAATGAGGGATGCTCATGCCCCGCCGCTATGATAGCGCCGCTGCAAAACGCCGTATTCTATCCGTATGCGTGCGTTTGTTTATCGAAAAAGGATACCGCGGCACCCGTATGGCTGATATCATCCACGCCGCCGATGTATCCTCCAGCACGTTTCAAAACATCTTTCATAGCAAAGACGGCGTGCTAATGGAACTGGTGCAGTTCATGTTTGAAAACCAGTTCGCCCTGGCCAACAGCCTAACCATGGGAAACACATCCCCTGCGCTGCTGTACGCCGTTGAAACCTCCATCCAGCTGGCGCTGGCGGAGATCAATGAAAACCTGCGCGAAATCTATGTGGAAGCCTATACCCTGCCCGAGCCCTCAGCCTATATCCACCGCCAGACGGCTGTGGAGCTGCAGCGGCTGTTTTCCGCCTACCTGCCCGATTGCGACTCGCGCGATTTCTATGAGATGGAAATCGGCACCGCGGGCATCATGCGCGCCTACATGCTAATGCCCTGCGATTCGCATTTTACGCTGGAACGCAAGCTGGAGCGCTTTCTGCGCATGACGCTGGGCGTCTATGCCGTGCCCGAGGCGGAGCAGCAGGCCGTGCTGGCCCATATCAGCCAGCTGGATATCTGCTTCCTGGCCATGCGCGCCATGCGCGCGCTGTTTGAAGCGCTGGCCATGAAGTATGACTTTCAGTTTCCATCCTGACGCACGGCGCTGAAATTTTGCCCGCTGCATTGCCTTTTTGCGCCTCCTATGCTACAATGACCGCGATTCAATTCGTTATCATACCAAAGGAGGCTTTTTCTATGCTTCGGCAAGCGGCTTTTGAGGGCGAAAACGCCCTGCTCAAGGGCGGTCTGCACTGCCATACCACCCGTTCGGATGGCAAAGGCACCCCCGAGGAAGTAATCGCCATGCATGCGCAGCACGGCTATGATTTTCTGGCGTTGACCGATCACCGCACCTATAACTACAAGGACTACCTGCCTGAAAGCGGCGTGCTGATCATCCCCGGCATGGAGTTTGACCGCACCATCACCAATCATCACCGCGTGCACTGCTTCCATACTGTATGGATCGGCCCCAAAAAGCCTGAAAATCCTTACGAGCAGGATCAGCCCTTCCAGCGCGGCTATGTGCAGGATCAGTACGAGTTCCAGCAGTTTCTGGACGAGGCGCACCGCAACAAGCAGCTGACCATCTATTGCCATCCCCAGTGGAGCGGCACCTTTGCGCGCGAGTTTGAGCGCCTGCAGGGCAACTTCGCCATGGAGCTGTGGAACAGCGGCTGCGTGATGGAGGACGGCGTGGACTTTAACAACGGCTCCCTCTGGGATGAGCTGCTGTGCCAGGGCAAGCGCATCTTCGGCGTGGCCACGGATGACGGCCACGCCATGGAACAGCACTGCCGCGGCTGGGTGCGCGTCAACGCGCAGAAGAACGTAAACGACATCCTGCGCGCGCTGCGCGAGGGCGCGTTCTATGCCTCCACCGGCCCGGAAATCTATGATTTCTATATCGACGACAGCAAGGTCGCTCATGTCATGTGCTCCCCCTGCGCAACGGTCAAATTCTTCTGCTCCCGCGTGACCAAGCTGCTGCGCAGCGAGGATGGCTCCCCCATCACCGAAATGGCCATGGAATGCCCCGTGCGGGACGATCTGTTCTACCTGCGCGTAGAGGTAACGGATGCGGACGGTCACGTCGCCTGGTCCAACCCGATTTTCCTGGAAGAAATGAAATAAGCTCTTATACACAGCAAAACAGCGCGGAGATGATATCCATCCCCACGCTGTTTTTTCCTATCAAAAAGCACAGCTAACTTAACCGAGAAGTAAAGAAGGGGCGCAGCTCCTCCTTATTTGCCAAACAGGCCCTTCACGCCGTCCAGGATACCCTTTACGTCGTCCACCTTGATCTTGGCCTTTACGCCCTCGACCACCTTTTCGATCATCTCGTCGGGCAGGTCGATATCCAGCAGCTTTTCCACCATCTTGATCGGCTCGCTCTGGAAAGAGGCCAGCAGCGTTTTATCGCTTTGCAGCTTTTTTACAATTTCCTCAATCTTGGCTTTGATATCCATAAATTTTGCTTCCTTTCTGTATGGGGTACGCTTATGATACTGCAAACGATGAAAAAAAACAAGTGAAAAGATGGAACCTTCCGCGCGCCCGTCCGTTTAATAAAGTGAAGGGGCTGAACCCTTCAAATAAAAGAAAGAGGATTAGAAATATGAAAAAGGCCCTGATCATGCTGCTGTGCCTGCTTGCCGCGCTGTGCCTGGCCGTGCCCGCCCTGGGCGAGGGCGTATCCCGCACCGTATCCGTATCCGGCTCATCCAACATCTCCCTTGCCGCCGATACCGCCACGCTGCGCATCGGCGTAAGCACTGTGCGTGATACCGTCGCCGAAGCGCAGAGCGAAAGCAATGAAATCATGCAGCGCGTCATCGCCGCCATCCTGGGTCAGAACGTGGCGCAGGTGGATGTTGTCACCTCCGACTTTTCCGTGTACACTGAGCGCGATTACAGCGATGCTTCCGTCCCTGTGCGCTACCATGTGGACAACACGCTCTACGTTACTGTGCGTGCGCTGGACACTGTGGGCGATGTAATTGACGCGGCCACCGCCGCTGGCGCAAACCAGATGTACGGCCTCACCTTCAGCAGCAGCGGCGAAACCGCCGCCTATGAAAAGGCCCTGCGCCGCGCCTATGAGGACGCCGCCGCCAAGGCCGCCCTGCTGGCCGAAGCCGCTGGGCAGACGCTGGGCGAGGTAGTATCCATCAACGCTTCCAATAGCTATGGCGGCGACTATGGCATCGCCAATACTTACGCCATGGATGCACGCAGCGCCAAGACGGCTATCGTATCGGGTAATGTAACGGTATCCGCCAGCGTGACAGTTGTGTTTGCAATCAAGTAACCATTACAGAAAAGCGCCGCTTTCCAAATTGCTGGAAAGCGGCGGCTTTTTATTTGCTTATAGTGTCTGGGTCAGATAGCAATGCGGGTATCTGCGGCTTAGCGCTACAAAGGCGGTACGGGCGGCAGCGGCTGTGGCAAATACGCCAAACACCGCGCTGCCTGAGCCCGTCATCTGCGCGGCGCGCGCGCCATGCTCCCGCAAGGTGGTAATAGCCTGGCGAATCTGCGGCCGCATGGAGACAGCCACCGGCTGTAGGGTGTTGCCCAGGCTATCCGCCAACAGGGCCAAATTGCCGCCCGTCAGCGCGGATAACGCCTGCGGTGTATTCGGACGGCTGGCGGATATATCCATGCCATCCAGCGAGCGGAACACCTGCGGTGTGGACAGGCCGCGGCAGGGCTGGATGATGACCAGATGGTAGATGCGGGGGCAGGGAAGCGGCTCGATGACCTCGCCAATGCCCCGCACATGGGCAAGCCCGCCCATCAGGCAGAAGGGCACGTCCGCGCCCAGCGTCAGGCCGATCTGCCGCAGCGTTTCCATCGGCAGATTCAGCTCCCACAAAGCATTGAGCCCATGCAGCACGGCAGCCGCGTCGGCGCTTCCGCCGCCCAGGCCTGCCCCACTGGGGATACGCTTGTGCAGGTGGATCATCGCGCCCTGCGCCGTGCCCGCATGCCGGCGCAGCGCCAGCGCCGCGCGCAAAGCAAGGTTGCCCTCATCCTGCGGCACGCGGGTGGCGCCGTCGGCGGAAAAGGTCAATTCCTGCGCAGGCTCCAGCGTCAGGGTATCATGCAGGGAAATGAACTGCATCAGCATATCCAGCAGATGATAGCCGTCCGCGCGCACGCCCACGGTATCCAGCGTCCAGTTAATCTTGGCGTTTGCCCGTATCAGCATCCTTCTCCTCCGCATGGGGCAGCGCCTCGGGGGCGCGCCCGCTTTCCAGGGTAAATTCAAAGGCCGCGCCTTCCTTGGTATCCAGAAGGCGCAGGCTTTGGCCGTGCTTGTCCATAATGCGCTTGCAGATGGCCAGCCCCAGACCTGTGCCCTTGCCCACGGTGTGGGCCTTATCGGCCTTGTAGAAGCGATCGAAGATATACGGCGCATCCTCGGGCGCTACGCCCGGGCCGTCGTCGCGCACAACCACGCGGGTCAGCTTGCCCTCCTGCGCGGTATCGATGGCGATATGCCCGCCCTCGGGGGTATACTTGACAGCGTTGGACAGGAGATTAACCAGCACCTGCTCGATCTGATCAGCGTCCGCGTGGACGTACATGGGTTCATCTTCAAAAGACAGCTGCAAATCCATGTGCTTGTCGTCCAGCTGCGACATGTTGGCGATGATCACGCGGCGAATGCACTCGTGCAAATCAAAATCCGAATAGGCCAGCTCGGTATTGTTGTTTTCCATGCGCGAGAGGTTCAGCAGGTTGCCCACCAGCTTGGACAGGCGGCGCGTTTCATCCAGCACGATCTGCATATACTGCCTTTGCTCGCCGGCGGGGATGGTGCCATCCAGCATGCCCTGCAAAAAGCCCTGCATGCTGGTCATGGGCGAGCGCAGCTCATGGGACACGTTGGCCACAAAGTCGCGGCGCGTCTGCTCCAGCGCCTCCAGCTGAGCGGCCATGGAGTTGAACGCCGTCGCCAGCTCGCACGTTTCGCTGCTGCCGCTGACGGGCACGCGGCGGTCAAACTTGCCCTGCGCCATTTCGCCCGCCATCTGCGCCATCACGCGCAGCGGCGCGATGATCTGCCGGGTCGTGAAGAACACGCACACCGCCGCCAGCGCGCAGGTGACCAGCGCCGCGGCGAACACCTGCAGCGCAAAGCCCGCATAGGTGGCGTATACCGTCTGCGCGGCGGTCTGGATAAACACCGCACCCAACACCGTGCCCCTGTCCGCCCAGGGCACAGCCACGGTGAACATGGGCTTGCCGCCGCTTTGGGTGCGGAAGATGATCTCCTCCCCGTGCAGCACGCGGCTGAGGATGGATACGATCTTTTGCTGATCGAAGATCATATCCTCCTCCTTCATCAGCTCGGGCGTGGCGTACAGGGTGGTCTTGCCCGTGCGGTCCACCACCACGCTGTAGGCGTTGAAGTCGGAATAGATCGTGTTGGCCTTCCACTTGATGTAGTTTTCGGTGGTGGAATTATAGCCGAAGGATTCCGCAATGCTGTTGTTATGCACCCGGCTGGCCAGGTAGGCGATATCGTAGGCCTGGCGCTTCAGCTCGTTCATGCGCGCGTCGATATGATCGGCGCGGATGGTGAAATAGAACAGCGAATACAGCACCAGCACGCACGCCAGAATGGCTGCCAGCATGACGGTCATCAGCCGGGCGAACATGCCGTGAAATACCTTTTTCATTTTACCTCGAATTTATAGCCGACGCTCCACACCGTGCGGATCTGCCAGCCGTATTGCTCGCTGTCGGGCAGCTTTTCGCGCAGGCGCTTGATATGCACGTCCACGGTGCGGCTGTCGCCGAAGAAATCAAAGCCCCACACCTGCT
>OLOQ01002439.1_pt1 | contig 15247 bp, 17 predicted proteins | sample 1673101 | NCBI WGS metagenome assembly OLOQ01 (sample SAMEA3136754, study PRJEB25190) | human gut metagenome | biome: human gut; feature: human-associated habitat; material: faeces | place: Austria | collected 2013 | reverse complement strand
CGCCGGCGGCGGTGGAGGCGGAGGCGGCGGTGGAATGAACGAACGCCATAGTTCAACATCGGCAGGTTCCGGCGGAGGCGGCTCTCCGGTAGTTGCAAGCAGAGGTTCAAAAGGAGGAAACGGCAGCTATGGTTCCGGCTCTAATATCGGAGGAACAGGAGGTTCCGGCGGCGGTGGATACGGCGGCGGAGGCGGAGGCGGCGGCAGCGGAGGAGCAGACAGAAGAGATACCCCGGGCAGCGGCGGCAGTGGCGGAGCGGGAGGACAAGGTATTGTCATTATCCGCGATGCAAGAGCATAAAGGAGGGAGAAAATGCGACACGCTTTAATTGAGAAAAATAAGGTTGTTAATATCATTGAAATTGACCCGCGCAACGCAAGTGATTTTAAAAATGCAGTTACTATCCCGGAAGAAGTCGGCGCGGATATTGGTGATATTTACGAAAATGGGAAATTTTACCGCATGAACCCCGAAACGCAGGAAAAGGAAGAAATTCTTCCACCCGACCCATCTGTTCCTTTTTTGGAAATAATACAGAATCAGCAGAATCGGCTTTCCAAACTCACCGTTGACACAGACTATCGCTTGTTAATGCTTGAATTTGGCAGTCAAACACAAATTTAAAACAGGAGGTTATATATTGATGGCAACTTACGAAATGATGAAAACTTTAATCACAGAAGAAAAGAAAAGCGGCGCGATTGATAAAAAAGCATGGGAGAAAAAACTGGACGTGTTTTTGCTCTTTGATAGGATTACACCGGAGCAGTACAAAGAACTCAAAGAGCTGATTGGCGATAGTCCGGCAGCATAAAAAAGGCAGGAAGATAAAAGACGGCTTTCTTTCCTGTCAGGAGGTGATAAACTTGACCGATGAAGAACTGGACGAGCTGACCGAGGATTTAAAAAACTTCCTCGCAGCGCAAAAAGGAAAGCGTCCCCGAAAGCGGGGATTGTTTTCCAAAATCATCGTAACCCTGTGTATTCTGCTTGTAGTGGCGTACACGGGGTTTTGTCTTATCATGCAATGGCGCACAGGTACACAGCCGGAACCGCAGCTGACGATTGCGTTCTTTGCTTTTGTAGGAACAGAACTTATGAGCCTTGCCGCAATCAAGCGGGGTAAAGATAAAAAATAAGAAAGGACTGAGAGAATGAACATTCAACAGCACAAAACTGTAAATCAAAGCAGCAGGGGAGGATATAAACCCTGTCTGATTGTTTGGCACATCGCAGACGGAACCTTTAACGGAACCGTGTCATGGGAGAAGAACCCGGCAAGCCAAACTTCCAGCCACTTTGTATTAGGCAAAAACGGGGAAATAGCGCAGCTTGTACCTTTAACGGAAGCGGCGTGGACGCAGGGAAAGGTGAACAATCCGACCCACCCGCTTGTTAAAATGAGAAAGAATGTAAATCCAAACCTTTATTGTATTTCTATTGAGTGCGAGGGATTTTGGAAAGACACCAAAGGCAAGTTGACCGACAAACAGCTAAAAGCGGCGGCATATCTGACCTCTTACATCGTGGAAGAAGTTGACCGAATTTACGGAATAGAAATCCCGATTGACCGAGAACACATGATAGGACACTGTGAAATTAACTCTGTTACCCGCTCGCACTGCCCAGGGGAGCTGTTCCAATTTGACGAACTGATTGCACTGGCAACAGACACACCGGACAAGCCAAAAGAAGCCCCGTATACCGTTCAGGTGGGTGCGTTTTCGGCGGCAGAGAGCGCGGCAGAGCTTTATTCCAAACTCAGCAAAATGGGGTATTTTACATTCCTGAGAAACGAAACATTGGTGAAAGTCTGCGTGGGAAAATTCCCGACACAGCAGGAAGCGCAGAAAACCGCCGAGGATTTAAAGAAAAAAGGCTTCGGCGGGTTTGTGACGATGATTTAGGAGGGATTTTTGTGACTATTGATATTACTCAAATCATGGTAGCACTCATCGGCTTGCTTGGTATTATCGTCACCAGTGTGGTTGTTCCGCTGATTAAGAGCAAAATGACAAACGAACAGTGGGACAGTATCAGAAACTACGCTTTGGCAGGTGTGCAGGCGGCTGAGATCATCTTTAATGCACAGGGTAAAGGTGAAGAGAAATTGCAGTGGGTTTCTGATTACATCGAAGTCCAGTGCAAGAAGCATGGAATCAAAATTGATATGGATACCATCCGTATTGCTATCGAAAACGCCTGGAAAGATTTGGGCTTAGACCATGAAGAAAAAAACAGCCAGTCGGTTGGGTTTTAAGAAACAAAATGATATAATGGAGGAAAAAATTTATGACACTAAACGCATTTTACGGCAATAAAAAGGTAATCATTGTAAACGAAACAAACTGCAAGCTCGGCAAGGAAATCGCCGCAGAGCTGAGAAAAAATAACTTCAACAATGTAAAGGAGCGGGGAAACCTCAACTTCTGCGCAATTGCCGACGCAGACCCCGACTATGTTCTGGTAGTTGAAGAAAACAAGGCTAACCGTTGTGTCCCGTTCCGCACCGAAGGTCATGTGGGCGACAGATTGGGTCATTATGTAACTTGCGTTCTCGACCGCGCCGACGCAAGAGAACATTTTGAAAAACACATCGAAGGAATCAAAACCATCGGCAGAGAATCCTTCGACTTCGAGAAAATCAAGAAAAATTCTTGGTTCTATGACGATAAAAACATGACCCCGTTCCTCAAACTGGAAGTTCCGTACACTAAAGAGAATGTAGCCGGCGCAGTCGAATCTGTTAAAGATTTCTTTAGAAAGTAGGCGATACCTATGCCGAATGAACCGGTTTTGGAAAGGCTTTGCCTGGAACGCCAGGAAAAGCAGAACGAACGCTTTGCCCGGGATTTAAAACGGTTGGAGCAGTTGGAAGAAAGCAACGAGGATTTAAAACAACTCACCATCGAGATTAAAAACCTTGTGAAACTCAACAATGACCGTCTGGACAAGCAGGAAGAACGCCTGTCCGCTATCGAGCAGCGTCCGCTGCACTGGTGGGAAAAGTTTGCCGGGGCAATCGTCACAGCGTTGGGCGCAGCGATAGGGGGCTGTCTGCTCACGATGATTGCGCAGGGAATTATCAGAGGATAAAATGCAGAATAGCAAAAGGTAAAAAAGCCCTCACCAAGTTTGAATCATCAAATAGGTGAGGGCTGATTTTATAAAATAATAAACAGAACGAACAAAGAATAGATATGAAATATAACGAAATTTACAAAAAAAGATAGACAAAACGGAAAAAATATTATAATATAGTATTGACAAGGAATCAATATTGTGGTACAATTCATGACTTGTTTTTTAAGGGAAGGAAAGAAACGGAGAGGTGCTTTATGTACAATGCGTTATCGGTTGCGCATTATATTATAGATTTTTATAATAGAAATAATCGTGGGATATCCAATTTAAAGCTACAAAAGGTTTTATATTTTGTTCAGGCAGAGTTTTTGGTGGGAACCTTTGACCATAGACCATGTTTTTCAGACCCGATTGAAGCATGGGATTTTGGACCTGTTGTGCCAAGTGTATATCATCAATACAAAATATATGGAAGCGGGATAATTCCGTCTGACAATAATGATATGTTAAAACCGTATTATGATACAATATCGGAAGAAGATAAAAAAAGAATCAATAATATTATAAAGGAAACCTTTAACTATACTGCTTCGGGACTGGTTAGTCTTACGCATAATCAGGCACCTTGGAAAGAAGCGTATAGAAAGGGTTTTAATAACAAAATATCAAACGAATCTATTTATAATTATTTTAAGGAGTAGTTTGAGATGAGTTTAATAAAAGCTAATCTTACGAAGCAAGACCAATCTTCAAAAGAAGTATCTGCAAATATAATGAACAATACCAATGAATACCGACAAATAGCAATAAGAAATATTTGCTCGAAACTTACGTTATCTGAATTCGATGAACAACAGGTATATCAAGATATGAAGACTTATTTGAATACATATGGACGTTGGTTGTATTCTGTGATTAGTAACTATTTGTTTTCTTTAAATGAAAAAGATAGAACAAAATACATATCTAATTTAAATACATTGTTAGAGTATTCAGATAAATTAGAAACTAAAGAAGAATTAACAATAAAGATGTGTATTGAAAAATTATGGGATCATTCAAACCTTGCTATTGCTCAAGTAGAGCAGCTGCATGATTCAGAAGATACATTTTCTGCTCGTTTCCAAAAAAATCTGATTCCTTTCAAGTCGGAATTTACACATGAAATGAACATGCAATTTATTTCTTTGATTGCTATTTTTACAGCTCTTTCTTTTATCGTTTTTGGAGGAATAAGCTCATTAGATAATATATTTAACGGTGCGAAAGATTTCCCGATTTTAATTTTAATGATAATGGGTTCAATATGGGGACTGTTTATTTGTAACTTGGTATTTGTTTTTATGCTTTTTGTTTCAAAGTTCACAAAACTTTCTCTAAAAATGTCAGAAAAGGAAGATGCAAGCCTTAGCGAAAAATATCCTTTTATCGTTTGGTGTAATTACATTTTTCTTTTGATTTTATCAGTTTCATCATGGCTTTATTATGTTGATTATTCTAATTCGGGTGGTTGGTTATTAAATTGGTCAAAAGCATACCCTAAGATTTCTTGCTTTATGGGATCTGGTATAATTGCAATAATCTTTGGCGGATTTGCACTGTTAATATTACATCACCCCAAAAAGAGAAAGGAAGATTCATAAAACAACCCGCCTCCTCTTTGGGGGCGGGCGTTGCTTTGAAATGATAGATTTTAACAGCCATTTGACCTTATTTTTGACCTTGTTTTTGATGATTTTAAGAGAAATACAGGGATAATCTGAAAATGCAAATGTATTTGTAAAATCGCATGACTAAGCCAAAAACAAACTTTAAGAATGTGAGTAAAAACATGAAAAATAGGGTTCAATTCCCCTCGCCTCCACCAGATGGATATTACACGAACACCTACTTTTTCAAAGGCGGCTTTGCCGTAAGGGTGTGGCTGTGATGTCATAAAACACAAAACGAGGTTTAAGGCACGATGTGCCCTGAACCTCGTTTTTTATATGCTCGTGCCTTATTTGGATTCGGTGTCCAATCATAATAGGCAGATCACCGCAAGCAATGCGAGTGTTCATATACACTCACATCCTCTGCTTGTTGGGTGCTATACCCCCGCTGGACACAGAATTTATTCTGTGGCTGCGCGTTCTGCAAACACTTTTGAAGGGTATGCTAAAATGCCGCCCCTTTGCAGAGATGTGACGAATCGTTGCACCCTGATTATCTCAAGGGCTGTCGTGAAGCGGCATAACTCTTAGTCAATGAATGGGCAAACCGTTCCTTATCGAATGCTTTCATGTCTGCACCCTATGATCTATTTTAGAGCAGAGGGCGTCGTGAATTACGACACCCTTGTGTATGGTGTGGTACGCTCTGAAATAGGGCCTACCCTGGAAGATGGGGTGGCAATATACCATCCCATCGAGCAGTATGGTTTTCATCAAAAGGGCTTTTTAAAGCGCCCCCCTTACTCAGAACGATAGCTATGGTGTATCATCCTTCCAAATAAGAGCTCGAATTCCGCATTTTTACTCTGTAAGGACACTGCGCTCTCGATTCAATCTGGTACATCGCAAAACGCGACGCACCGAACATGAGCGGGTAGGTAAACCGCCTATCCATCTCAGGTGTGAGAAATACCCCCATGGAACAAACCGTTCCTCCTCATTACTGCGACAAAAAGGGACACCCAAAATAGGGCGCCCCTTTGCATATTATCTTTGAACTTTACTTCATTCCTCACTTTTATCAGAATACTTCTTTTTCCATGTTTCCAATTCTTTTCGCCCTTCTTCGCTGGCGAATAATTTCTGGATTTCAGGTGCGAGGAATCGGGCGAAGGAATCTATGATGGACTGTGGTAGTTCAATTTTGTATGGATTCTGATGATTTTCTTGGCCGACCATGGGTGAGTTGCCCCAACAGCAAAACCTTACTGGCTCAACTTCAGTCCATCTCACACTCCTTCCCGGCGATACACAGCTGCCAAAGATTGTTCCCATACACAGAGGAGAGACAGATCATTTCAAAACCTGAGAAAATTCTCATAGAGCTCCGTTCCCACCCCTTCCCTTCCGGGGTTTTCACCAGAAAATCCCACACAAAATAGCTCGGATAGGAAGGGAATGAATCGAATTAAACTGAGTATATTTATCTTTTTCTTTTTATCTACCATCTGGTTTTCGTACTTCAAGAAAGCGGATTACCGTACTTATTAGACTCGTTTTTCAGTCTTCCGGCGTTCCGCAACCGGATTTCTTGAAGTCGGTGTTCGAAACCGCGTCATAGTGTTTTGGGTAGATACGGTTGGGTTTTCCACATCCCTGTTTTTTGATGGACACAAGATCGGCATATTGCAGCTCCCGCAGCGTGTCCACTGCTTTTTGGCGGCCACAGTGCAGCAACTCACACACCTCGTTGATGGGGTAATACAGATAAATCTTCCCATACTCGTCAGCCCATCCGTTTTTGCGGGACAAGTCCGTTCGACGCAGGATCATCGCATACAACAGTTTGGCTTAGCTTGACAAGGAGCAAAAACTTGGTGACTCAAACAGAAAATTGGGTAGGCGTATAAAACTTTGGGCCGGTGGCTTCTGATGAATGTAAAAGGGTTTTGTAGCCATGACAGGTACCTCCATGCGGACAATTAGAACATGATTTCCGAGTGATAATGGACTATCTGCAAAACGGTGTGCCAGTCAAATACTTTGATAATGGCGAGGAACGCTCCACCCTCGTCTATCTCATCGAATTCAAAAATCCTTCCCAGAATGACTTTACCGTTGCTAATCAGTGGACTTTCATTGAAAACTCCGAGAAGCGTCCTGATGTTATCCTCTTTGTAAATGGTCTGCCGCTTGTCATTGTCGAGTTGAAATCTCTTTCCCGCGAAGAAACGGACGCATCCGACGCATATAGGCAGCTCAGAAACTATATGTATGAGATTCCATCTATGTTCATCTACAACGCTGTGTGCGTTATGAGTGACATGACCACCTCCAAAGCCGGTACGATTACCTCCGGGGAAGACCGCTTTATGGAGTGGAAAACCACGGACGGCAGCTATGAGAACACACAGTATGCTGCCTTTGATACTTTTTTTGAAGGACTATTTGAGAAGAACCGCTTCCTTGACATCGTGAAGAACTTCATCTGCTTCAATGTGGATGGGCAGAACACCTTCAAAATTCTTGCCGGTTATCACCAATATTTTGCGGTCAAGAAGGCTGTTGCATCAACGCTGAACGCTACTGTGACGGATGGCAAGGGCGGTGTATTCTGGCATACACAGGGCAGCGGAAAATCGTTGTCCATGGTCTTCTATGCCCACTATCTGCAAGAGGCTTTGGAAAGTCCTACAATTGTTGTAATCACAGACCGAAATGACCTTGACGATCAGCTTTATGGGCAATTCTCTCGTTGCAAAGATTTTCTGCGGCAAACTCCGCAGCACGCTGAGAATCGGAAACACTTAAAGGAACTGCTGGCGAACCGGCAAGCAAACGGCATCATCTTTACAACGATGCAGAAGTTTGAGGAGCCCTCTCCGAGCGTCGAAATATCATTGTCATGGCTGATGAAGCGCACCGTGGGCAGTATGGCTTGACTGAAAAGGTTGTTGTGAAGCAGAAAGAAAATGGAGATCTTGAAGCGAAAACAATCATCGGCACAGCCAGAATTATCAGAGACAGCTTGTCAAACGCTACTTATATCGGGTTTACCGGCACTCCTATTTCCTCCAAAGACCGAAGCACCCGTGAAGTGTTCGGTGATTACATTGACATTTATGATACGACGCAAACCGTCGAAGATGGTGCTACCAGACCTGTTTACTATGAGAGTCGTGTTATTCATCTCAAGCTGGACGAGAACACACTGCATCTCATCGACACAGAATATGACATTATGGCGCAGAATGCAGATCCGTATGTCATTGAAAAGAGCAAAAAAGAGCTTGGTCAGATGGAAGCGATTCTTGGTGCTGACCAGACGATAGACTCTCTGGTTAGTGACATCCTCGACCACTACGAGAATTACCGGGCAAATATCCTCACCGGCAAGGCAATGATCGTGGCATATTCCCGTCCTATTGCCATGAAGATATACAAGCGCATTCTTGAACTGCGTCCTGCATGGACTGAGAAAGTCGGCGTGGTTATGACGCAGGGCAACAACGACCTCGAAGAATGGCGTGAAATCATCGGCAATAAGGCACACAAGGATGATTTAGCAAAGAAGTTCAAAGATAACAGCTCTCCTATGAAGATCGCAATCGTCGTTGATATGTGGCTAACGGGCTTCGATGTTCCATCCCTTGCAACCATGTATGTCTATAAGCCTATGGCTGGACACAATTTGATGCAAGCCATCGCCCGTGTCAATCGCGTATTCAAAGACAAAGAAGGCGGTCTTGTCGTTGACTATGTGGGTATAGCGGCTGCTTTGAAGCAAGCCATGAACGACTACACCACCAGAGACAAGAAGAACTACGGAGACACTGATGTCAGCAAGGCGGCATATCCCAAGTTCCTTGAAAAGCTGGAAGTTTGCCGAGACCTGTTCTATGGATTTGACTATGCAAAGTTCTTGATCGGTTCTGATTTGGACAAGGCAAAAACCATCAACGGCGGTGTAAACTACATACTCGGAAAGAGTGTTGCAGAACATGAGCTGCCCGACAACGAGAAGACACAGAATGTGTATATATGAAAGAGGCTCTTCTTCTCAAACAAGCTCTTTCCCTCTGCGGAAGCTTGGTGGATGAGAGGACACGCTTTGAAGCAGCATTCTTTGAGTCCGTTAGGACTATGATTGTCCGGTTGATGTCTGGTGGCACAGGAAAGAAATTCACACTGCCCGAAGTGAACGAGCGCATTAACGAGCTGCTGAAAAGCAGCATCAAAAGCGAAGGTGTTATCAACCTCTTCTCCGATGTGCAGGCTGAGTTTTCTCTGTTCGATCCCAAATTTCTCGAAGAGATAGCGAACATGAAAGAGAAAAACCTTGCTGTCGAGTTATTGAAGAAACTCATTGCCGAGCAAGTATCTGTCTACCGCCGCACGAATGTTGTCAAATCGGAAAAGTTTTCCGAGCTGATCCAATGCGCAATGAATCAATATCGATCTAAATAAAGTCAAGAAGAGCATAAATAGATAACAAATCATAAAAAGAAATTTATTATGATAAGTAAAACAAATGGATAGAATGTGATAGCAATATGCCTATTATAAAATAATCTTATAAGTTTTAAAATATCTATTGATTAAAAAGTATTCATCAATAAAAACTATTGGAAATCATATTAACAAAATGTTAATATGATTTTGTCGTTGGCTTATAAGTATAATTCAAAGGAGAGAGTGTGCATGAAGAAAATGTTGGCTGTCGCTTTAGCAGTAATGATGCTGACTTTGGGTGCTTGTTCAAATGCGCCAGCTTCTACTGAAGCAAAAGAAGAGTCAAATACTGCTGCGGCACAATCTACAGAGGAACAGGAAACAGAGGAGAAAAAGCCAGAGGAAAGTGTAACTACAGAGACTAAAAAAGATGGCGGCGTTTTTGTAGTTCCAATTTCTGCCGATATTAATAACTTTAACCCTGTTATTACAGAATCTAAATCGGTTGAAATGGTAATGCGTGCGATGTATGACCCACTGTTCGTAATTGACAACAACGAAACAAGATATTACATGGCAGAAAGCTACAATGTTTCCGAAGATGGTTTGACCATCACAGTAAAACTGAAAGATAATATGTTCTGGCATGATGGTGAACCTATCAATGCAGATGACCTTGTTTTTGACTTTGATTTTATGTGGAATGAAAAATTGAAAAGTGCTACAGGAATCAATGGTGAAAAAATCAACTGTGAAAAGGTAGACGATTTGACTGTTAAGCTTACCCTTCCACAACCATCTGCTTCTTACCTTTCTACTTTAGGCAATTTCAAAATGTTCCCAGAACACCGCTACAATAATGGTGAGCCATTCCGTACTACTTTGGAAAATGAAAAGGGAATTGGCTCTGGACCATATAAACTGGTAAGCTGGACAAAAGGCAGCACAATTGAGTTGGAGCGTTTTGACGAGTACTATCGTGGAAAACCAAACTTTGATAAGGTGATTTTCCAGGTTGCTCCAGAAGCTACCACACAGGAAGTGGCTTTCCAAAAAGGCGAGCTGGGAATGATTGAGGTTTCGGATAGCCTGAAATATGAAAAATACAAGGCAGACGAAAACTGCAATGTATACTCCTTCCCAGATAATCGAGTAAGCTACTTTACATTCAATGCAAACAGTGAAAAAATGCAGGACATCGAGCTGAGAAAAGCATTTACATATGCGCTGGATCGTGCAGCACTGTATCAGGCAGCAGCTGGAGATGAAAATCTTGCTGTAGAGCACGCTTCTGTATATGGACCTCAGACAGAAGGTTTTGATGAAAACTTTACCTCTTATCCTCATGATGAAGCAAAAGCGAAAGAGTTATTTGAAAAACTTGGAGCAACAAATCAGACCTATAAGCTGATTTGCGATAAGAGCCATCTGTATTTGGAAGATATTGCAGTTGCTGTTCAGAGCCAGCTGGCTAAGTATGGTATTAAAGTAGAAGTCACTGCTATGGATTCCCAGGGCTTCAACAACACCTTCTTCTACACCACAGAAGGAGACTGGGATTTGGCTGTAAACGTTTACCCAGCAAAAACAGATCCAAACAGTATTGCTTTTATGTACAAAAAAGGTGGATTCCTTACAAAGAATCTCTTTGCTTCTGATGAAGCACTTGCTTTGTTTAATGAAGGCGATGCTACATTAGACAAAGAGAAGAGAATGGAAATTTACAAGAAACTTCAGGATCAAATCATCAATGACTATTGTGTATACCCTGTTTTGACCTCTAGAGCTTGCATTGTAACTCCTAAGAATATTCGTGGTGTAGATGATATCAAAAAGATACTTCTCTTCGAAGATTACATGAAAATTTTTATGGTAGAATAAGGAAATATTGATGAAATGGAAAATCTGATTGATTTATTTTAAATCAATCAGATTTTCTTGGATTGAGAGATTTTATTATGAAGTTTATTTTAAAAAGGCTTTTGCAAACGATACCAGTTATTTTTCTTGTTGCTTTTTTTTCCTTTGCAATTATAGAAATTGCACCAGGCGATGTACTGATGCATTATATTCGACCTAATATGACAAACGAAGAGATTGAAGAGTTAAAAGAGGAATTAGGTCTGAACGACGGAATTGTAGAAAAGTTTTGCGGATGGGGAAAAAATGTATTAAAGGGAAACTGGGGATATTCTCAGATCAATCATCGTAGTGTAACAGAACAAATCAAAGAGAAATTACCAGCCACAATTGGCTTGATGGGTGCAGCCTTGATTCTTTCCATTGTGATGTCAATTCCATTGGGATTGATATCAGGAGTGAATAAAGGGAAGCCAATTGATCGAATTATCAGCGATATTAGTTATATTGGAATTTCCATACCGCCTTTCTGGTTTGGTATCATGCTGATTATTGTTTTTTCATTGAAGTTGAACTGGCTCCCGAGCATGGGTATGCGAACAGTTGGCGTGGATTCTGTATGGGATGTTATTAAACACGGTATTTTGCCGGCTATTGTTTTAAGTACAAAAAACACAGCTGTATTTACAAGATATATTCGAGCAAATACAATTAGTCAGATGGAAGAAGAGTATGTTGATACAGCCATCTCGAAAGGAGCTTCCAAAAACAGGATTGTGTATTGCCATGTTATGAAAAACTGTCTATTACCAATCATTACTTTAGCGGGCATGAACTTATCAGGATTGGTTGTTGGTTCCTTCATCGTTGAATCTGTTTTCAGCTGGCCAGGAATGGGTACTTTGGGAATGGCAGCAATCAATGCTAGGGACTATCCTGTTGTTATGGGCTTTACGATGATATCCTGTGTCATCCTGATTTTGGGAAATTTTATAGCAGATATTTTGTATGGTATTTGTGACCCAAGAATTGATCAAAGAGAGGGAGATGAGGTTGATGGATAATACAGAAGAACTGCTGCAAGAATCTGATTTCCGGTTTGTTTCAGATAATGAGGAAGAAGCGGAAATTGTTTATGAGCGCAGTGTGTTTAAAAATCTGAAAAAAAACTTTAAATCCAGCTTTTCTGCAAAACTGTCTGTGGGAATCTTGCTGTTTTTGGTAGTCGTAGCGATACTGGCACCTCTTTCCCCATATGACCCATATGATATAGCTGTAGGAAGTCCTAAATTAGCCCTCCCATCGTTAGAGCATCCGTTCGGAACAGATGATATGGGTAGGGACTACTTTACCAGAGCGCTGTATGGTGGACGAGTTTCATTATTGGTTGGTTTAGCTGCAATGTCTATTTCAACTTTATTTGGAACTATTTATGGAACGATAAGCGGTTATGTTGGGGGAAAAGTTGATATTTTTATGTCCATTCCGAGTTTTCTGCTTATTGTTATTATTAATACCTTTTTTACTCCGAATATTTTTACCTTAATTATTGTGATTGGTTTGTTTACATGGCAGGGTGTTGCGAGAATTACGAGAGCAGAAACTCTTTCGCTGAAAAAAAGAGATTTTGTTCTGGCATCCCGTGCTTTGGGGGTAAGCCATTGGTGGATTATCGTACATCATATTATCCCAAACTTAATGAATCACGTAATTGTAGTTGCCAGTGTAAGCGTATCGAATTCCATTATGCTGGAATCTTCATTAAGCTTTTTGGGGTATGGCGTTTCTGTGCCGATTCCTTCATGGGGAGGTATGCTGCAAAATGCACAGAGTTTTATATTAGATAGACCTCTACTGGCATTTTTTCCAGGTCTTCTTATTTTACTTACAATTTTGTGTATTAGTGTTGTCGGATTTGTTAAGGGATTCTTTGAATCCGAAGCTGAATAAGTAAAGGGTGGTAAGATGGAAACGCTTTTGGATATAAAAAACCTGTCGGTTTCGTTTGATACATATGCAGGAACGGTAAAAGCTGTGCGGAACGTATCCTTTCAAGTTAAGGAAGGAGAAACCGTTGCTGTTGTGGGAGAATCTGGTTGTGGTAAAACTGTAACAGCAAAATCTATTATGGGTCTAGTAAAATCTCCTCCTGGAAGAGTGGAAGACGGTAGCCAAATCCTGTTTGAGGGAAAGAATATTTTTGACTTCACAAAGGAAGAATGGGAAAAATATCGTGGGGAAAAATGTGCGATCATTTTTCAGGATGCTTTGGCTGCACTCAATCCAACCATTCAGGTGGGTAAGCAGATTGGAGAAATGTTAAAACTACACACTAAAATGAATGCAGAACAAATCAAGCAGGAAGTCATTCGTTTAATGGAAAGTGTAGGTATTCCCGAAGCAGAGCAACGATGCAAGCAATACCCACATGAATTCTCTGGTGGACAAAGGCAGAGAATTATGATTGCTATGGCATTAGCTTGCACGCCAAAACTTTTGATTGCAGACGAGCCGACAACATCACTGGATGTTACTGTCCAAGCACAAATTTTAGAGCTACTTCAGCAGATGAAGTTAAAAAGTGGTGTAGCAGTTCTTTTGATTACGCATAATTTGGGAATTGTTGCAAAGGCAGCAGATCGTCTTGTTGTAATGTATGGCGGAGAAGTTGTAGAACAGGGATCTAGTATGGATATTTTCTACCGTGCTCGTCACCCATATACGTGGGCATTGATTAATGCAGTTCCAAGAATTGATGTCAAACTGGAAGAGGAATTGACAACAATCGAGGGAACACCTCCGGATTTGATCCAACCACCAACAGGCTGTGTCTTCCATCCAAGGTGTCCATATTGTATGGAAATTTGTAGAAAAAGGAAGCCTCAGGTTACAGCGGACGGAGAACATATTTCCTTCTGTTGGTTGAACCACTCTATGGCACCGAAGGTTGAGATTCCAATAAGGCAGGAAAGGGAATAGCGATGAACAATGAAAAAGAGGTCCTTTTAGAGGTTTCTGACTTAAAAAAGCATTTTACAATGAAGAACAAAAAGATCATAAAAGCTGTAGATGGCGTTAGCTTCTCTATTGCTAAAGGAGAGACATTGGGCCTAGTCGGTGAATCAGGGTGTGGTAAAACAACCTGTGGAAGAACTGCTATTGGCTTATATGCACCAACCAGTGGAAAAACGCTTTACAGAGGAAAAGAGATCCATTCATTGAAAGGTGCAGAGAGAAAAGCCTTCACAAAAGATGTACAGGTTGTTTTTCAGGATCCATATTCTTCATTAGATCCGAAGATGAGGGTTATTGATATTGTTTCAGAAGGATTGATCGGTCATAATCTAGTTAGCGGCAATGCTGAAAAGAAAGAAGCTGTACAGGAATTACTAAAATTGGTTGGATTAAGGAGTGAACATGCAACACGTTATGTGCATGAGTTTTCAGGAGGTCAAAGGCAACGAATTGGTATTGCTAGAGCATTAGCGGTTTCGCCAGAATTTATTCTTTGTGATGAACCAATTTCTGCGCTGGATGTCAGCATTCAGGCGCAAATTGTAAATCTTCTTATGCGATTGCAGAAAGATAGAGGATTTACTTACCTGTTTAATTGCTCACGATCTTGCGATGGTTAGACATATCTCTGATAAAGTGGCTGTTATGTATCTGGGAAAAATTGTTGAAATGGGTAGAACTGAGCAGTTATTCAAAAGTCCGCAGCACCCATACACCAAAGCGTTGCTGGAATCCATTCCGGTTGCAGACCCAATCATAGAAAAACAGAGGATGTATCAACCATTAAAAGGAGAGGCAACCACTCAAAGAAGAGGGGCAGGTTGTGTGTTTGCCAGCAGATGTCCTTATGCAAGCGAACAATGTTTCCAAGAAGAACCGATGATACATGAAATAGAACCGGGCTATTCTGTTGCCTGTCATTTATTCAGAAACTAGGAAAGGGGAAGATAAAATGAATCAATTGTTATCTCCTATTCGTATTGGAACCATGGAATTGAAAAATAGGATTGTTATGGCACCTACATCGATGATTCTCTCATTGGAAGAAAAAATTGATTTTCTTGGTAGAGTAGCTGATGGTGGTGCGGCTCTCATTTATATTGGAGATATGGGAGTAGAATATCCGCCTGAAATCCTCTGCAGACGGCACATCAATATTCTCCATGACATCAAGCTCGTAACG
>OLOQ01002438.1_pt1 | contig 15249 bp, 12 predicted proteins | sample 1673101 | NCBI WGS metagenome assembly OLOQ01 (sample SAMEA3136754, study PRJEB25190) | human gut metagenome | biome: human gut; feature: human-associated habitat; material: faeces | place: Austria | collected 2013 | reverse complement strand
CCAACCCTGAGGACACGGGCATTTACAATGAAAAAATCCGGGAATTTGTGGACATCGTCCACGCCGCCGGTGGTCTGTGCGTCTATGACCAGGCCAACCTCAACGGCCTGATGGGCATCACCCGGGCCAGGGACGCGGGCTTCGACCTGTGCCAGTTCAACCTGCACAAGACCTTCTCCTCCCCCCACGGCAGCCAGGGGCCGGGGGCCGGCGCCCAGGGCTGCACCGAGGAACTGGCCCAGTTTCTCCCCCTGCCCACGGTGGAGTTTGACGGCACTCAATACTACCTGGACTACAACCGCCCTCACTCCATCGGCAAGCTGCGCAAATTCTACGGGGTGCCCGCCGTGGTTCTGCGGGCCTACGCCTATATCCGCAGTCTGGGGGCCGACGGGTTAAAGCAGGTCTCTGAGCTGGCCATTCTCAACAACAACTATCTCCTGAAAAAGCTGGCATCCGTTCGGGGGCTCTCCATGCCCATGGCCGAGGGCAAGCCCCGGCTGGAGCAGGCCCGGCTCAGCTGGGAGAAGCTGTGCCAGGAAACCTCCGTCACCACCGACGACATTGACCGCCGGATTGTGGACTACGGATTCCAGAGCTACTTTGCCAGCCACCACCCCAGAATCATCCCCGAGCCCTTCACCCCCGAGGCCTGCGAGACCTATTCCAAAGCGGATATCGAAGAATACGCCGCGGCCCTCCAGTCCATTTCCGAGGAGGCATACGCCACCCCCGAGGTGGTAAAAACCGCCCCCCATCGGGCCGCCTTGGCCACCCAGCTCACCGGTGACCGGCTGGACAACATGGACACCTTCGCCTGCACTTGGCGCGCCTATCAAAAGCAGAAAAACCGGTAACGGAACCATCCAAACAGGAAAGAAGCGATTGCATGCATGTTACCTTTTCCATCGCGGGGACCACGTTCCTGGTGTTCTGCGTCTTTGCCATTGCTGCGGCGGGCTATCTGTTGGGCCGGGTCACCATCCAAGGCGTCAGCTTGGGTACCGCCGGTGTCTTTGTGGCCGCCCTGCTCTTCGGCTGCTTCTGTTATGGGAGCCTATCGGAACAGCTCACCGTAGCAGGGGCCACCTTTGTCACCGACGGGCTGAAGATTGTGGAGAATTTGGGGCTCATGTTCTTTGTCACCGCCGTCGGCTTCATTGCGGGCCCCGGGTTTGTCCACAATTTCAAACAGAACTTCAAGTCGTATGTGTGCCTGGGGCTGGTGATCACCCTGTTTGGCGGGGTAGCCTGCGTACTCTGCATCCTCATCGGCCGTTCCTTCACCGGACTGTCCCACGCGGAGTTCACCGCCATCCTGGTGGGCCTTCTGGCCGGAGCTCTCACCTCCACCCCCGCTTTCTCCGCGGCCAAGGCCACGGTGGCCACCGCGGAGCTGGAGTCCCTGGTCTCCGTGGGCTACGGCATCGCCTACCTCTTCGGGGTGGTGGGGGTGGTCCTCTTTGTCCAACTGATCCCCAAGCTCACCCACGCGGATCTGGACCGGGAACGGGACCGGCTGACCCAAGTCTCCCAGAACGCCGCCAGACGGACCGGGCGGGTCTGTTTGGATGAGTTCGGGCTCATGCCTCTGGCCCTGGCCATTGTCTGCGGCATCGTGGTGGGCAGCTGCAAGGTGGGGAACTTTTCCCTGACCACCACAGGCGGCTGCCTGCTGGCCGGTCTGGTCTTTGGGCACTTTGGCCGGATCGGTCCGGTCAACCTGATGCCCAGGGACACCACCCTCAAGGCCATGCGGGAACTGGGTTTGGTCCTTTTCCTCATTGGCGCCGGGGTGGCGGGCGGCTCCCGGTTCGCGGAGTTTTTCCACCCCATTTACTTTGTCTATGGCATTCTCATGACCGCGCTGCCCATGGTGGTGGGATACCTTTTCGCCAAGCATGTGCTAAAACTCTCCCTCCTAAACAATTTAGGCTCCATCACCGGCGGCATGACCTCCCCCCCCGCCCTGGGGACCCTGATTTCCGTGGCCAAAACGGAGCAGGTCGCCGCCGCTTACGCCGCCACCTATCCCATCGCGCTGCTCTCGGTGGTGGTCATCTCCCAAGTCATTATCCTTGTGCTGTCATAGCCTTGCAGGGATTCCAAACGCAAACAGAATCGAGGTAAACTATTATGTTAGCAGTGGTAAAAGAACACGAAGGCCCGGGCTTCGCGGTAAAAGAGGTCCCCTATCCTGTCCTCCGGGACACAGACGTCATCATCAAAGTCCGTTCCGTGGGCATCTGCGGCACCGACGGCCCGATCCTGGCCGGCACCCGTCCGGTCCCCTATCCTTTGATCCCCGGGCATGAGTTCGCGGGCGACATTGTGGAGGTGGGTTCCGCCGTCCAGCATCTCAAGGTGGGAGACCGGGTCACCCCCTGCATCGTCATCGGCTGCGGTGACTGCGACATGTGCATTGAAGGCAAAGAGGTTCTTTGCGACAACCTGGTGGAGACGGGAATCCACGTGGACGGCGCCTTTGCCGAATACGTCCGGGTCCCCGCCAAGGTCTGCCGGAAAATGCGGGACACCACCACCTATGACCAGGGGGCCTCCGTCGATCCCGTGGCCTCCGCTTACCGGACGGTCAAGGCCTCCAGGATCACCTCCAAGGATGTCTGCTGTGTCTATGGCGCCGGCCCCATCGGACTTTACGCCGTCCAGCTGATCCGGCTCCGGGGCGTCAAAACCGTCATCTGCCTGGATACCGACGCCGGCGCCCAGCGGCTGGAGCTGGCCAAAACCCTGGGGGCCGACTACACCATCAACGTCTCCCGGGAGGACCCTGTACAGCGGGTCAGAGAGATCACCAACGGCGCCATGGCCGACTACGTCCAGGACTGCGTCGGCACCCCCACCGTTCCAGTCACCGCCATGAACCTCTTAAAGAAAGCCGGCACCTATGCCATCACCGGACTTTACCACACCCTGCCCCAGGTGGACTTAGGCAAAGTGGTTCGAAGCGAGATCGACATCTATGGCACCATCTGCTATACCCGGCAGGAGTTCGAGGAGTGTCTCCACTTCATCGAGGACGGGCGGGTCAAGGTAGACCCCCTCATCACCCATCACTTCCCTCTGCGGGAAATGGAGCAGGCCTTTGCCATCACCCAGGCCAAGCAGAGCATTAAAATCATTCTAAATCCCTAACGGATTCCATGGGAAAACAAGCAGCCTCTCCGGGGAGAGGCTGCTTGTTTATTTCTCTGTTTCCCACTGCCGCCGGAGTTTTCCCAGGGCCCGCAGCTTGATCTGATTGACGTTTTGCTTGCTGGTCCCCATCCCGGGGGCCAGCTCCGCCGCAGTGTATCCCCAGTAATAGACCTGTTCCAAAACATAGGTTTCTTTTTCCGTCAGCCTCGGGCAGCCTTTTACCAGGTCTGAAAACCGCTGCTTCTCAGCAGAATCCTCCTTGGCCAGCGCCGGCAGGCTGTCCTGCTCCTCCATTTCATTCAGAGAAAAGGCAATGGCAGGCTGGCGCATCCGCTCCCGTTGCAGCCGCTCATAGGCATGGCGCACAGACTGCACCAAATACTGGACCACGGCCCCCTCCGCACGGCACCGAATCTGTTCCGGCTTCATGTCGTGAATCACCTGTAAAAACGCCGCGATCATATCCTCCAATCCATCTTCTCCCCACAACTTTCGTCCATACTTTTTCAGGATCGGCTGGAACTGCTGGAGCAGCGACAGCATGTCCGCCTGGCTCCCCTGTTTCGCCTGTATAATTTGGTCCATCAGCATTCTTCATCCTTCCATTCTCAAGGAGATGGAAGTAAAAGAGAGAATCCGGGACCAAAAGGAAACGTTCCATTTTTATTTTCTGTCTTTTTCTGCTTTTCTGTGGAGTATGAGAGAATATTCCAACACATGAAACGCAGATTTCCAAAAAATGCAACAAAAATGCCGAAAAATACAGAACTGTATTTTTCGGCATTTTCTGCTTTATCCTGGCCTGACGCCATATTTTATTTTTGCTGCTCTGCTGTCTGCTCTTCTCCTTCCCGTCTCATCAGACGCTGCACGTGACGGCGGGCCCTGGTCATCATCATTCGTATGCTGTTTGCCCCGCATCCCAGATCATCTGACAGTTCCCTGTCACTTCTCTGCTGGAAATACCGTCCCTCCAGCAAAAAACGCTCTGTGGGGGCAAGCTGAGGCCAGACAGCGGCCAACGTATTCCACCGTTCTCTTTGAATGACCCATTCCTCCGGCAGGCATCCCTCCACAGGCAGAGCACCCGTCTCCAGGGAAACGCACCATCCCCGTTCCTTGGCCTGCTTTCTGAGCAGGGTGAAGGCCGTGTTGCGTACGGTAACAGTAAGATAGCCAACCCGCTCCCCTTCCTTCAGGGCTCGCAGCTTCGGAATCCTTGAAAGCAGCCGAAGAAAGCTCTCCTGCAGGATCTCTTCCCAGAGAAACGCATCCCGACAGTATTTCTTTGCTGTACGGCGCATCCGCTCCTCATAGTGATTGTACAGCCACACCATAAATTCTTGGTCATCCATATCGTCCTTTTCTGTCAACGTGGTCGGAGGCACATCCATCTTTTCTGATTCTTTCTTCTTCACAGTCCAGCAGCAGTCCATTCCTTCCTGGGAGAAACCAATTTTCCCGAAAAAACGCCTTGTTTCCCCACGAAATTATTTTACTCGCACTCAGATCACATTTCAATACAACATATTATTGTTTTATAATTTGAATCTAATCAAATACATGTAATCAAAGTATATGAGATATCAAGCGAGACATCTTCCCGCCCTCACACTCCCGCCAGATGGTTTACTTTCCCACCCTCTCCCCCCTCTTTTCTTCTGAGAGAGGAGGTGAATCAAAATGGAATCCACCGAATGGATTGATTCTTGGCTCCGCTCCTTCTGTGGGAACAGTTCCGGCCTGCTTTTGGCGCTGCTGCTGTTGGTCCTGCTGGATTATATCACAGGAATCTGCGTCGCCATTCAGACCAAGCAGCTCTCCAGTCAGATCGGCGCCAAGGGGATCACCAAAAAGGTTGCGATGTTTGTGGTAATCGCGTTTTGTCACGTGTTGGACGCCTATCTGCTTCACGCAGAGGCCGCCCTGGAGACGGTGTCTACCATCTTTTATCTGTCCAACGAAGGCATCAGCATCCTGGAAAATGTGGGAAAACTCGGGGTTCCCTTACCCCAAAAAGTCCAAACCCTGCTCAGCTATCTGAAAAAATCAGGGGACAACGATCCCCCATCCTAAGAGAGGAGGCGCAGACATGGCGCTCACAGTACACCAAACCTATCTCACCCAAAACGACTGCTACCGTTCCGGCGGTGCCCTCACGCCTCAGGGGCTGATGCTCCACTCCGTGGGCTGTGCCCAGCCCGATGCCATGGCTTTTGTCCAAAGTTGGAACCAGCCCGGGGTAAAAGCCTGTGTCCACGGCTTCATCGACGCCAACACCGGGGCAGTTTACCAGACCCTCCCCTGGACCTGCCGCGGCTGGCACGGCGGCGGGTCCTCCAACAACACCCACATCGGCGTGGAAATGTGTGAACCCGCCTCCATTCGCTATACCAGCGGGGCAAACTTCTTAGACCAAGACCCCGCGGCCACCGAGGCAGCGGTCCTGCGGACCTATGGCACCGCCGTGGACCTCTTTGCCCAGCTGTGCCGTACCTTTTCCCTGGACCCTCTGGGCGATGGCGTCATTCTCTCCCACCGAGAGGGCCACCAGCGGGGCATCGCCACCAACCACGGGGACCCTGAGCACCTTTGGTCCCCCTTTGGCCTCACCATGGATATTTTCCGGCAGGCGGTCTCTGCCGCCCTAACGGGCCAGGCAGCCGCCCCTGCTTCCCCTGCGGTTCCCTTTCTGGGCCGGGTTACCGCCGACGCGCTCCACATTCGCTCCGGTCCGGGAACCAACTGCCCCATTGTGGGAACCATCCGGGACCAGGGTGTCTACACCATCGTGGAAACCGCCGACGGCCAAGGTGCCAGCCAGTGGGGAAAGCTGAAAAGCGGCGCGGGGTGGATTGTCTTGGACTATGTCACCCCCCAATAACCCCCCGGGCAGAGCGCCAGCCCTCTTTCCGCCTAAACTTTTTTCCAACTTTTTGCCCCATCCGGTTTACTTCTCCGCCCCGTTTGCCTCCTTTTCTGGTGAAACCAGTACAAACCGGTTGGGAATTCATTTGCCGGGCAACAGCCGGCGGGGACTGGAATTCAAAAAAATAAAAGGAGATTTTAAGTATGGCAAAAACAATCGTAGTATACGGCGCCACCATGGCCGGTGTGGCCGCGGCCGCAAAGGCGGCAAAAAACGCCCCCAGCGCAACCATTCACCTCATTGTGCCCGATCCTGTGGACTACAACGGCAACGGCTGCTGCCTCGGCGCCATTGGCACGGTGGGTGGACAGAACTTTTTTGATATTGGTTGGAAAAAAATTGACAGCGGTGAGAAAATCTTTTTTACCAAAGGTTCTTTCAACTGGTGGGAGAGCCAAATGGGGCAGCATTACAGCGTGGATGCCATGTCCGACCTTCTGAAGAGCGATCTGACAAAGGCCGAATACGGCGGCAGAATCAAGATTCATTACGCCTACGACATCACCGGCATCGGCTGGGAAGCGTCCCACATCACTGAAGTTCGCCTCTGCCATATCAAACGGGATGACGAAGGCATTGTCCAGTGGGATACAGAGGGGAGTGACAGCAAGCTCACCATCACCGGTGACGTTTTCATTGACGCCTCGGAATCCGGTCGTCTGACCCGTCTGTCTAACTTCGGTGGTACTGTAGGACGGTATGACTGGCCTGCCGATAAGCTGGACAGTGATGAGCGTGGTTCCTCCGGCAAGGCCCGGCAGCAGGTGGCGTCCTTGATGTTCAAGGTAACCGGTTTTGATATGACCGATCTGCGCGAAGACCTTGAAGTTGCAAACCAGCACGAAAACGGTGTTTGCAGCGCCACCGGCGGCAAAGACGCCTATAAGGATAAAAACCGAAAAATCTACCAGTTTAATGAAAAGTACGGCCCTAAGGGGTTTGCAATCAAGCCCTTCAACATGGCCGAGGACGGCCCTCAGCCCGGTGTCGAAGACAAAAACAAGGAGTGGTGGGTCAACGCATTCCTGGTGTTCAACGTGGACGGCCGAGCTTACAATCGGGACCTCACAGGTGATACCAAAAATCACTTCCCCAAAGATATGCGTTCCGATTATAAGACGGTAGATGACGCCTGGAGGGATGCCAGAAGAATCATCAACTCCAGCGAGTTCGAGGAAGCCATCCGGGATTTCCCCGGCTTCCGTGATGCCACTGTTGTAAAGGAAAATGGCATGCCCGTTGTCGGCAATGTCCTGTACCTCCGGGAGACTATCCACTCCGCCCTGTCCTCCAGTGCCCGTGCAAACGACACCGAAAACTCGAATTATGCTCTTCGTGCCACAGATTTCCTGGAGGCCGGCACCGCTGATAACCGCAACTACGCCAAGCGTATGGGACTCAATGCCTACTGGATTGACGTCAACGCGTATAAATTTGAAGATTTGAAACCCAATGGGTCCTATACGTGGCCGGTCACCGAGTTTGTTCGTTCCGACGTTGCCATTCCCGATCTGAGCCCCACCTATGTTCCTTACGGCGCAATCGCCACCAATTTTGTCTTGAATCTGCTGATTCCAGGATATGCCACCGGAGTTGCCTCTTTGGGCTGGGCCGCTGCACGCACCATTCCCAATCAGTGCGTCTTAGGAGACGCCGCAGGAGTTGCCGCTGCTTACGCTGTGAACAACAACATCGATCCTTTGAACTTCGGTTCTGCCGATATCACAGCAATCCAGAATACCCTGAAAAACAGTGGCGCTCTTTTGGAAAAGTAAGTATTTTCTTCTTCCCCTTAAAAAAACGGAGGCAGCTTTCCGGCTGCCTCCGTCTCTATCCTCAGCTGGACCGCACTGGGGGAACATAATAATTCATTAACAGGGTCAGCGTATTGGTTTCAGGATCCCATCCACCCTTCCATTCATCTTGTGCTTCTCTATTGTAATGCGAAAGATCACACACTGGAACCATCAAGTCTCCATACAGTGCACGTGTTGGTGCGCAATACTCCGTATTCCTTACACAGTTTTTCCAACAATAAGCTTTATTTCCCATTTGATACCTGTATTCAACTACATTGTTAATATTTACAACTTCCGCTACTATCGCCTGTTGAATCGGCCACCAAGTAATGCCAAGTTTATCCGCGCTCTCCTTTCCATATTTTTTTATCAACTCTATTTCAACATCATACATATCATTAAGCGACGCATAAATTACGTTGTCCACTACTTGCAGCTGAATTTGATCGGTTTCCTCTTCCTGTAGAATCGTCCCTTCTTCTCCATGCTCCTCATAGTCTTCTTTATATCTTGCTACAACCGTGATATCAGGATTCAGCCCCTCTTCCATCTCCTCCAGCATCCGTTGAATCATCACCACGGCCTCGGCACGGGTGGAGGTCTTGTTGGGCTGGAAGCTCCCGTCGGGATACCCCTTCAGGACGCCAGCCTTGACCGATTCGTTCACATACCCCTTCATCCAATCCAGGATTTCCTCCTTGTCGGCAAAGGGCAGCTCCCCCTCCACCGGTTGGCTGGCCGGATACACCAGGCCAAGGGCCCGGTCCGTCATCAGCGCGATCTCATACCGGGCAATCGCCTTCTCCGGCCGGAAATTCTTCCCATTGTAGTCATCCGGCACCACCATGCCGGAGTACAGCGCCGCGTCCAGCCACCCCTGGCTGGTCAGCCAGTGGCCGCTCATATCGTACAGCTTCGGCGTATACGCTGTCGGCCTTCCCCAAATATCCTTCATTTTTGCATGAGCTTTCATCCATGCCACTGTCTCACTGTCCGGCGTCAAGTGGATCGCGTCCAGCAGCATTTTTGTAAACTCCGCACGGGTGATGCTCTTCTCCGGCTTAAAACTCCCATCTGGGTAACCGTCCACCCATCCAGATGCAACCGCGGCCTCTACCTCCTTCTGGGCCCAATGCCCCTCCAAATCTGACAAGCCTTTCTCTCCGCTCACCGGTGCTGCCAACCCGACCGGCACCATCAGCGCCGCAGCCAGCAGGCCGCACAGTCCTTTTTTCCAATGTTTCATCAGGGTCACACTCCTTTCTTAATACCCTTTGTTTATTAAGACGTAATATCTCCCAAAATGCAACTATTTTTGAAAAAATTTTTATCTGATGCATTCCTGACCCCTGTACTCCCCCTATCCAGTCACCAAAGCGCCCCACCCTCCATCATCCTCAGCACCGATCCTCTGAACTTCGGTTCTGCCGATATCACAGCAGTTCAGAATACCCTGAAAAACAGTGGTGCTCTTTTGGAAAAGTAATGATTTTGCTTCTCTGATGAAAAGGAGAGGCGGCAAATGCCGCCTCTCCTTCTTATAGCAATGGTTTATGATACATTGAAAAAAGGCTTTCGGAACACAATAGGGATTGTTATTGTGTTTGTTTCTGCATCCCATCCGCTTTGCCAGCCTTCTTTCTGCGGTTCACTATTGGGGTGAGACAAATCACAAATGGGAACCATGAGCTCCCCATACAAAGAACGGACCGGAACATAGAATTGATTGTAAAAATTGAACCAAGAATACTCTGTATTCCCCATTTGATAATGGTATCCTATCGGGAAATTTCCACCGTCAACCCAAACTTCCAATTGTTGTTTGATTGGCCACCAATTTCCACCAAAACTATTCACATCCGGGTCATTGCTTTCCTGCATCATGTCTCTTTCTACCTGATACAAATCGTTAAGCGATGCGTAAATGACATCGTTTACAACTTGCAGTTTGACTTGATCCGTCGTCTTCGTGGAAACGATTTTGTCCGAATCATCTGTAATCTTCCGATATTGTGCCACAACCGTGATGTCCGGATTCAGCCCCTCTTCCATCTCCTCCAGCATCCGCTGGATCATCACCACAGCCTCGGCACGCGTGGAGGTCTTGTTGGGCTGGAAGCTCCCGTCCGGATACCCCTTCAGGACGCCGGCCTTAACCGATTCGTTCACATACCCCTTCATCCAGTCCAGGATTTCCTCCTTGTCGGTAAAGGGCAGCTCTCCCTCCACCGGCTGACTGGCCGGGTACACCAGGCCAAGGGCCCGGTCCGTCATCAGCGCGATCTCATACCGGGCAATCGCCTTCTCCGGCCGGAAATTCTTCCCATTGTAGTCATCCGGCACCACCATGCCGGAGTACAGCGCCGCGTCCAGCCACCCCTGGCTGGTCAGCCAGTGGCCGCTCATATCGTACAGCTTCGGCGTATACGCTGTCGGCCTTCCCCAAATATCCTTCATTTTTGCATGAGCTTTCATCCATGCCACTGTCTCACTGTCCGGCGTCAAGTGGATCGCGTCCAGCAGCATTTTTGTAAACTCCGCACGGGTGATGCTCTTCTCCGGCTTAAAACTCCCATCTGGGTAACCGTCCACCCATCCAGATGCAACCGCGGCCTCTACCTCCTTCTGGGCCCAATACCCCTCCAAATCTGACAAGCCTTTCTCGCCGTTCACCGGTGCTGCCAGCCCGACCGGCGCCATCAGCACTGCGGCCAGCAGGCCGCATAGTCCTCTTTTCCAATGTTTCATCAGGGTCACGCTCCTTTCTCCACTTCATAAGCTTCTACTGATTGAGACGCAAGTTTTTCCAAAAGGTTCCCCTTTCCGGCCAGAAAAAACTGGATTTTTCTGGAAGTTTTGTCGTCTTTTGTCGCGTACTGCTTGGTTCCCTTAAAAGCATTGTATTATCGAACCATCTCTTAACGGAAGGTGGTTCCTTATGACAAATACAGAGGCAATTATTCGCACCATTCTCGGGCCAATCCGCCGGGACACCCGCCCCCTGGCCTGCTCGGTGGATTGCCTTTCTGAACTGCTCTTTGTTCAGAAAATTCCCATGGATGAGATCATGGTGACCAAGGACATTTACCCGGAGGTCGCCAAACAGCTCAACAAAAATCCGCGCACCATTTCCCGCTCTGTGGAGCGTCTGGTCCTATGCTGCTGGGAGGAGGGCAACCGCGCATACCTTGCCAAAATCATTGGCCGAAACCTGACCACGCTCCGGGAGCCCAGGGAAATGCTGTTTTATCTCTCCGTCTATTCTCACTGGAATGTCCCGTTTTTCACCGCTGTCCAGGCGCAGCCCTCCCTGTTGTTTTGAGATATAACCCTTTTTATTGTAACGGAAGCTTGATAAAAATGGCAATCCATTTTCTCCATTTTCATCAAGTTTCCGGTCGTTTCCAAGTAATTTTCCCTGCCTCTCACAGGTCTTCCCCATGAAAAAAGCCCTTGAACCAGTGGTTCAAGGGCTTTTGTTCTCTTGTGCCGTTCTCCATGCATCGACCCGCTGCTGCGTTAAGCGAAGAAATACCTCGGTCAAGTGGGACCGCTCCGATTCCCGGGGACAGAGAAGGCTCACCGTCCGGGTCAGGCGGTCCTTCAGGGGAATGATCTTCACCGCCCGGTTTGGAATCAAGTCGATCAGAGTCAGACCCGGCAGGACCGTGATTCCCAATCCTTTCTCCACCAGCGCAATGGCCATTTGGTTTTCCTGGGGTTGGAAATCCAACCGGCTGAATCTGGCAAAAAGCTGATAGATCTCATGGATGGTACTTCCCATGTCAAAACTCTCATTGGTTGGAATAAACTGGTACTTTCCCACCACATCCCATACAGAGACCTCTTTGAGGCTGGCCAAATAGCTCTTCTCTTCCACCACCAGATAGTAGGGGTCCTCATAGAGGGGAAAGCTCTCCATGCCAGGGGGGCACTGTCCAATGAAGAAGCAGCAATCCAGCTTATGCTCCTTCACATCAAGCTCTCCATTCAGGTAGCATGACTCTTGCTCCAGCTTCACCACCACATCTGGGTACGCCTCATAAAACGCCTCTAAGATTCCGGGCATCCACTGGGCCGCCACGTCGGAAAAAATTCCCACGCGCAGCAGCTCCCATTTGCTGACCCGGGCCGCTTCCTGCAACCGCATCTCCATGGCCTCAATCTGGCGCATAATTTCCAGCAGGCCGACACCGGCCTCTGTCAAGGTGACCCCTCGCTGGTCCCGATAAAAAATCTTGACCCCCAGTTCGTTCTCAATGTTATTGATAATATAGCCAAGGCTTGGCTGGGTGTAACCCATGGTTTGGGCTGCCCGGGTCATACTGCCGCACTCAGCGGTCTTGATGACCGGTGCATATTTACCCATTGCTCATCTCTCCTTTATTCTGCTGTGTCCTGTTTTGGATAAGCAATCCATGATTAGTACATGATGATACCACATCTACCGCAAAATTGGTACAAGAATTTTTTTATGGCGACATAAATCCTCTCAATTTTACAAAAAATTCTTCCCCGAGTATACTAATCGGCGGTCAAGAACTTTGACCGCAGCGCAAAGCTGCCCTACCGGTCTGGGCTGGTGTCTGTTCGCCCTTCTTCTTCCAGGCAGACAAGAGGCCGCCTCTTCTGGGCGGGAGAGACCGCCGTTTTTTCCCCCAACCCGGGCCAACTTTTCCTGAACTCATCTTCGGATAGCAAGAAGCAGCCGTTTTGTTCGGCTGTTTTTTGCTATTTTTCTTTCATCGCCAGGTCCAAGAATTTTTTTATATTGCCATAGATTTTCTCTATTTTACATCTTTATTGACATTTTTTATAATAAGTTGTCGATTTAAGTCACCATTTTTTCGCCATTTTTATTTTCTTTTTCGTTTATGAGCACCCCCGGGCTGAAAGGAGGGCCGCACTTTCCGGGAACTTATGATTCGTTTCCTGCACGAATCCATCATCCCCGCTCCATCCGGAAGCGGTCATTTCAGAAAAGAGGTACTGTATGAGTAACAACCCAGAAAAGAAAGGTGTCAGCGCCATTGACTTTTTCTGCATTGGCTTTGGCGCAATCGTCGGCGTTGGCTGGGCAGTCGCCATCAACGGATGGATGACCAGCTGCGGCGGCCCCATTCCGGCCGCGATTGGTTACATCGTGGCGCTGGTCATGATGATCCCCATTGCTCTCTGCTACTGTGAGCTGGTTCCCATGCTCCCCGTTGCTGGCGGCGGCATGGCCTTCTCCTATCGGGCATTCAACGAGAATGTCTCTTTTATTTCTGGATGGGCGGCCTTTGGCGCGTTCGTCTCCATCATTCCTTGGGAAGCCATTCAGATCACTGACGTGTTGGGCTACCTGATTCCCGACATCAAGAGCGGGGAACCCCTCTATCAGATCGCCGGGACAGATGTCTATCTCGTCACCATCATCATTGGCTCCGTGGCCTCCCTGCTGCTGTTCGCCCTGAACATGCGCGGCCTGGCAGCGGCCGCCACGGTGCAGAAGGTGCTGTGCTTCATCCTGGTGGGTGCCGCCATCATTGGCGCGGTGGCCGCTCTCATCGGCGGCGACGCGAAAAACTGGCAGCCCATCTACGATGTCTCTGACCCCACCATCTACGGCGCTGCCTCCGAGGGGCTGAAAGAGGTCTCTCACCACAGCATGTTTGGCGGTATTATGGCCATTCTGGCCTCCGCCCCCTTCTTCCTGGCCGGGTTTGAGACCATTCCCCAGGGCGTGGAGGACGCCGGCGGCGACATCACCAACGTGGGCAAAACCGTGGTGCTGTCCGTCTGTCTGGCCTGTGTTTTCTATGCCATCCTGCTGTTCTGCTTCGGCTATGGCTGGCCCTGGCAGGAGTTTGCCCACATGGCAAACCCCTCTGCCTCCACCATGTTCCTGAACCTGTATCCCGGTGCCGTGGGCGAGGTGCTGTATTGGCTGATTACCCTGGGCGCCATCGCCGGCCTGTTCACCACCTGGAACGGCTTCTTCATGGCTTCCGCCAGCCTGCTCATGGGCATGGGCCGCGGCTGCCTGGTGCCCAAGGTGTTTGCCAAGCAGAATAAAAACGGCATCCCTGTTCCCGGTCTGATCGTCTGCCTGGTGCTGTCTCTGATCGGTCCTTTCCTGGGCGCCGGCCTGATTCAGGATATTACCTCCTTCTCCGCAGCCGCCTTCGTGCTGTCCTGGACCATCACCTCCTACTCTCTCATCCGCCTGCGGAAGAAAGAGCCCAACCTGGAGCGTCCCTACAAGATTCCCGGTGGAATTGCCATGGGCGCGTTCTCTGCCATTGTGACCACCGTGGTCTTCGTGCTGCTGTTTATCCCCAACAACCCTGTTTACATGGGCAAAACAGCCAGCATCATGTTTGTGGGCTGGATGGTCATTGGCATCATTCTCTTCCTGGCTTCCGGTGTGCAGAGACGCCGGATCTCTCCGGAAGAGCGTGCCGCAGCTATGTTCAGCCACGCCAAGGATGCGTAAGGCACTCGTTTCTTCTCCATAGTTTCTGTTTCATGAGCGTGCCGCTGTCTTTCCAGTGGCACGCTCTTTCTTGTCTTTTCTCACGACAATTTGTTGATTTTTCTTGCATTTTCTTATCGTTTCCTGTAAGATGATAGCATTGGTTATTATGCCCCTATCAGAAAAAAGAAAAGAGAGAGTGATTCCAATGAACCAAATTCTTGACGGCATTGATTCTGTGGTCACTGCCATCAGCGGGGTCCTGTACATGCCATGGGTCCCCCTTCTGCTCTTGGCTGCCGGGTTATTCTTTACCTTCCGCAGCAAGTTTATCCAGATTCGCCTGCTGGGCGAGTCCTTCCGGGTGGTTTCGGAAAAGCCCAAAACCAAGGGAAGCATTTCCTCCTTCGGCGCCCTGATGATCTCCACCGCCTCCCGGGTGGGCACCGGCAACATTGTCGGGGTCTCCACTGCCATCTGCCTGGGCGGATACGGCGCGGTGTTCTGGATGTGGGTCACCGCCATTCTGGGCGGCGCCTCCGCCTTTGTGGAGTCCACCCTGGCCCAAATCTATAAGCGGAAGAACAAGGACGGCAGCAGCTACGGCGGTCCCTCCTACTACATGGAAACCGCCCTGCGGCAGCGCTGGCTTGGGGTCGTCTTCGCCATCATCATTATCCTGACCTATGCGGTGGGATATAATATGCTGGCCTCCTACAACCTCCAGTCCGCCTTTGCCGGCTTCAGCTTCTACGGCGACCATTCCCCCTTTCTCATCGGCCTGATCCTGGCGGTTCTCTTTGCCGCCTGCGTGCTGGGCGGCGCCCACCGTCTGACCAAAGTCACCGGCACACTGGTTCCCATCATGGGCGTTCTCTACGTTGTCATTGCCTTGGTCGTGGTTC
>OLOQ01002436.1_pt1 | contig 15255 bp, 10 predicted proteins | sample 1673101 | NCBI WGS metagenome assembly OLOQ01 (sample SAMEA3136754, study PRJEB25190) | human gut metagenome | biome: human gut; feature: human-associated habitat; material: faeces | place: Austria | collected 2013 | reverse complement strand
AGCCGCTGGGCAAGTACGGCAGGCTGCGCCGGACGTACCTGATGAACCATCGCCCAGTGCTGTACAACACGATGCTCCTGAACGGGAGCCTGTACCCGCACCTGATGGAGGTGGAGCAGACGGCAGAGAGCCGGATGCAGCAGACCATGGAGCAGCTTCTGAAGCAGAACCCGGAACCGGACAAGGAGCAGAACCAGATGGCGTGGGTGCAGCACATGAACAGCCTGAAAGCGCAGGCAGAGGAACTGGTGCTGACGGAGCTGATCTACAGCTAAGTTTTCTGGATGCAAACATCCCCACCGAAGCCCAGCAAATTGAAAAAATCGACCGAGCGGAGAGCGAAAAAACGCCCTCCGCCTTTGTTTTGTCGCAGGCTGAAATCGAAAACGAACTGCGTAAGCACGGTTCTGGATTTGTGGGCGGCAAGCAGCGCATTATGGCACTGTACCAGACCCAGCCCGACCGCAATCTCCGTGCCAAGGCGCTGGCAAAGGAGTACGGCATCGGTGGGCACTCCCACGATTTTCTGGACGGAAGCCGGGGCTTCGTCAACCACAACGGGAGAGGATTGGAATTTGATCATTATCCCGACCACCAGAAAATCACCCTGAAATGGACGCAGGTGGAACAATATATCGACCTGATGATCCAGTCCGACCGCTACCTGACGGACGAGGAAAAGGAGCATTACACGCCCTCTGTGCCCGTCAGCGCAAAACCGGATGCCGACCTGACCCGTGCAAAGAACCTGATCCGGGAGTTTTGTCAGGAGGAATACGACTCTGATCCGGACTTTTCCAATCTTGCTAAAATCGACATTGCCTACACCTATGCCACCGACGAGGAGATCCCCATACAGGTCAACGTAGATTTGATTGGGTATCGGGTGGAGCGGTATCTGGGCGAGGTACTGATAGACCAGCGGCAGTACGAAAGTCTGGAGGAGCTGACCGAAACCGAGTTGGAGGCGCTGGATTTTTCCGAACTGGTCAGCGTCACGGATGAAGAATTGGAGCACTACCACAGCAAGGCGGAGGAACGCCCGGCGCTGCTGCCGCTGGCTGCCGCCACCGAGTACAACACCCTGAAAGAGCAGCACCCGGACGCTCTGGTGGGCTTTGAGCAGAACGGACGGTTTGAGTTTTACGGCGAGGATGCCCGGAAGGTCTGCGAGCTTGTAGGCGGAAAGCTGCTGGAAAAGGAAACGGCGCTGGGCACCGTCCCGGTCACCGGCTTCCCCAGCGGCCAGTGGGCGTACCGTGCCAAGCAACTGTGGCAGTGCGGCGAGAACGTTTATCTTGCCGGGCTGAACGAGGATGGCACCCACCACCAGACCAAGTACCTGCGCCGGGAGGATTATCTGCCGCTGGGTGCTACCGTCCACATGGAAGGACGTGCCTTCCGGGTGGATAACGTCAACTTCGATAAAGACAGCGTGTCCCTGCAGGATGTGGCATTAGCAGAAATGCGGATGCCTGTTTTCCGGCAGGAACCGCTGGCGGTTGTCCGGGAGTTGTACGAGCAGGAACAGGATGTGATGGAACACCCCCTGCCTGATTACAAGGTCGGTGACAACGTTATCGTTGACCTTCCTACCCGAACCATCGAAGGAAAAATCGGCTATGTGGGCGAAACGGATGTTCGCATCGACACCAGCGCACAGGGACAGTCGTGGGATAACGAAGTTATCAACAAACGACAATTCGAGGACGGTCTGCGGCAGGTTGAGCCGCAACTTTCCGACGAAGATCTGGATGAGCTGCCTATCTCTGCCGTGATGGACGGAAAGGTGCAGACCTTCCCGGATGCTGCTGCGTTGGATGAAGCCCTGAACGCTGTGCCTGCCGGGAACTTCCGCATCACAGACGACCATCTGGGCGAGGGCGGTGCAAAGCAGAAATATGCCCGGAACATCGAAGCCGTCCGCACCCTGTTCAAGCTGGAACAGGAGCACCGGGGTGCCACCGCTGAGGAACAGCAGGTGCTTTCCCGGTATGTGGGCTGGGGCGGTCTGGCAGATGCCTTTGACCCCAATAAGGACAGCTGGGCAAAGGAATATGCGGAGTTGAAAAATCTGCTTTCCGAGGACGAATACGCCGCTGCCCGCAGCTCCGTGCTGAACGCCCACTACACCAGCCCCACCGTCATCCGTGGTATCTACGATGCAGTCGAAAAGATGGGTTTCCGGTCTGGCAACATCTTGGAACCGTCCATGGGTGTGGGCAACTTCTTTGGGATGCTGCCGGACAGTATGGCAGACAGCCGCTTATACGGCGTGGAACTGGACAGCATCACCGGGCGCATTGCCAAGATGCTGTATCCGCAGGCTGACATTACTGTTGCCGGCTTTGAGACCACCGACCGCAGGGATTTCTACGATTTGGCGGTGGGCAACGTGCCTTTCGGCCAGTACAAAGTCAACGATAAGGCGTACAACAAGCTGGGATTTTCCATCCACAATTATTTTTTTGCGAAAGCCATCGACCAAGTGCGTCCGGGCGGCGTAGTGGCGTTCGTCACCAGCCGTTACACCATGGACAGCAAGGACAGTACCGCCCGCAAGCACATGGCAGAACGTGCCGATTTGCTTGGTGCGATCCGTCTGCCCAACAATGCGTTCCGTGCTAACGCTGGCACGGATGTTGTCAGTGACATTATCTTCCTGCAAAAGCGTGACCGCCCCATCGACCATGAGCCGGACTGGGTACAGCTTGGAAAAACGGAAGACGGCTTTGCCATCAACCAGTATTTTGTGGACCACCCGGAGATGGTTCTGGGTGAATTGACCACCGAAAGCACCCAGTACGGACGAGAGGAATTGACCGTTGCACCCATCGAGGGCGCAAACCTTGCCGACCAGCTTACAGAAGCGGTGCAGCACATTGAGGGGCAGTATACTGCCGCCGAGGTGGACGCTCCCGACATTGCTGAGGAAGAAGCCACCCGGCGCACCCTGCCTGCCGACCCGGATGTAAAAAACTTCTCCTACACCGTGGTGGACGGCGAGGTTTTCTACCGGGAAAATTCTGTGATGACGCAGGTGGAGCTGTCCGACACCGCCAAAGGGCGTGTCACAGGCATGGTGGAGCTGCGGCAGATCGTCAATGAACTGATCGACCAACAGTTGAACGATTTCCCGGACGAGGACATCAAGGCAACACAGGAGCGTTTGAACACCGCCTACGATGCTTTTACCGCCCAATACGGCTTGCTGAATGACCGCAAAAACGGGCGGCTGTTTGAGCAGGATTCCTCTTACTATCTGCTCTGCTCTTTGGAAAATCTGGACGAGCAGGGGCAGCTCAAGAGCAAAGCGGCGATGTTTACGAAACGGACGATTCGCCCGGAGCGCACTGTCACCAGTGTGGATACCCCCAGCGAAGCGTTGACGGTGTCCATCGGGGAGCACGGCAAAGTGGATTTGCCCTATATGGCGGAGCTGCTGGGCACGCCCGGTGACTATGGGCGCATTACCACCGAACTTTCCGGCGTGATCTTCAAAGACCCTGCCGCCGACCCCACCGATCCGGAAGCGGGCTGGCAGATGGCAGACGAATACCTGTCCGGCGATGTCCGGGCAAAGCTGCGGATGGCACAGTTTGCCGCTGAAACCAACCCGGAATTTGCCGTCAACGTAGATGCGCTGACCAAGGCACAGCCCAGAGAACTGGAAGCCTCCGAAATTGATGTGCGCTTGGGTGCAACGTGGCTCGACCCCAGTATTATCCAGAAGTTTATGACCGAGACCTTCCAAATTCCCTACTATCTGCGCCGGGCGGTGAATGTGCGCTACTCTCCCTATACCGCAGAGTGGCGTGTGGAGGGCAAGACTGCCACCGGGCGGAGTGACATTATTTCGTCCGAGACCTACGGCACCAGCCGTGCCAACGCATACAAGATTTTAGAGGAGACCCTGAACCTGAAGGATGTCCGCATCTACGACACCATCGAGGATGCCGAGGGCAAGCCCAAACGTGTGTTGAACAAGCGGGAGACCATGCTGGCGCAGCAGAAGCAACAGGTCATCAAGGACGCTTTCGCCAACTGGATCTGGCAGGACCCCCAACGGCGCATTGCGCTGGTGAAACAGTATAACGAGCTGTTCAACTCTACCCGCCCCCGTGAGTATGACGGAAGTCACATCAAATTCGTGGGCATGAACCCTGAGATCACCCTCCGGGAACACCAGCGCAACGCCATCGCTCATGTGCTTTATGGCGGTAATACGCTGCTTGCACACGAAGTTGGTGCCGGAAAAACTTACGAAATGGCGGCATCCGCTATGGAAGCAAAACGGCTGGGGCTGTGCCAGAAAAGCCTTTTTGTCGTGCCCAATCACCTGACAGAGCAGTGGGCAAGCGAGTTTCTGAACCTCTACCCCAATGCGAAACTTTTGGTGGCACGGCGCAAGGACTTTGAGACCGCCAACCGCAAAAAATTCTGCGCCCGCATTGCCACCGGGGACTACGATGCTGTCATCATCGGGCATAGCCAGTTTGAGCGCATCCCGCTGTCCTTTGAGCGGCAGGAACGCATCATTCAGGAGCAAATTTATGAAACGCTTGCTGCCATCAACGAGCTGAAAGTCCACGCAGGCGAGAATTTCAGTATCAAACAGATGGAAAAGACCCGCAAAACGCTGGAAACCAAGCTGGAAAAATTGCGCTCCGATGAGCGTAAGGACGATGTAATTACCTTTGAGCAACTGGGCGTTGACCGCCTGTTTGTGGACGAGTCACACGCGTTCAAAAATTTGTTCCTCACAACAAAAATGCGGAATGTCGCAGGATTATCCACCAGCGAAGCCCAGAAATCTTCCGATATGTTTGGCAAGTGCCGTTATCTGGACGAGATCACTGGCGGGCGTGGCGTAGTGTTCGCCACGGGTACGCCCGTGAGCAATTCCATGACCGAACTGTACACGGTTATGCGGTATTTGCAGTACAGCACCTTACAGCAGAAAAAGCTGACCCACTTCGACTGCTGGGCGTCCACCTTTGGTGAGACCACCACCGCCATCGAGCTTGCCCCCGAAGGTACAGGGTATCGGGCAAGGACGAGATTTGCCAAGTTCTTCAACCTCCCGGAGCTGATGTCCATGTTCAAGGAGGTGGCGGACATTAAAACTTCCGACCAGCTTCATCTGCCTGTGCCGGAGGCAAAGTTTGAGACAGTGGTAGCAAAGCCGTCCGACCTCCAAAAGGAGATGGTGCAGGAACTGAGCAAGCGTGCCGCCCGCATCCACTCTGGCACCGTGGATGCCTCCGAGGACAATATGCTCTGTGTGACAAACGACGGCAGAAAAATCGGTCTGGATGTTCGCCTGATGAACCCCATGCTCCCGGACGACCCGAACAGCAAGTTGAACATCTGTGTGCGGAACGTGCTGAAGATCTGGGAGGAGGGCAAAGACCAGAAGCTGACCCAACTTTTATTCTGCGATCTCTCGACACCGAAAAATGACGGCAACTTCAATGTCTACGAGGATATTCGCAAAAAGCTGATCGCTGCCGGTGTGCCGGAAAACGAGATTGAGTTCATCCACAATGCCGATACCGAAGCAAAAAAGGCGGCACTGTTCTCCAAGGTGCGCTCCGGCGATGTGCGAGTTTTACTCGGAAGTACGGCAAAAATGGGAGCGGGCACCAACGTGCAGTCCCGGCTTGTGGCGGTGCATCACCTGGACGTTGGCTGGAAACCCAGCGACATGACCCAGCGCAACGGACGCATCATCCGGCAGGGCAACATGAATAAGGAAGTCAAGGTGTTCAATTACGTCACGGAAGGGACATTTGACAGTTATTTGTTTCAAACTTTGGAAAATAAGCAGCGATTTATCAGCCAAATCATGACTTCCAAATCTCCTGTGCGCTCCTGCGAGGATGTGGACGAACAGGCACTTTCCTATGCGGAGATCAAGGCACTGTGTGCCGGAAATCCGCTCATCAAGGAAAAGATGGACTTGGACGTGCAGGTGGCAAAGCTGAAGGTGCTGAAAGCCGACCACCAGAGCCAAAAATTCCGCTTGCAGGACAAATTGCTGACCAAGTTCCCGGCAGACATTCAGGAAGTAAACGCCCACATTGCCGGGTTGAAAGCGGACGCACAGCTTGCCGCCGCTCATCCGCAGGGCAAGGAGGAGTTTTGCGGCATGACCATCAAGGGCGTTGCCTACGACGAGAAAAAGACTGCCGGTGAGCGTCTGGTGCTTGCCTGCTCCGAGCTGCCCAACGCCGAGGAAAAAGTCATCGGCAGCTACCGGGGCTTTGAACTTTCTCTGCGGTTCGATGCTTTCCGCACGGAATATCAGGCTCTTTTGAAAGGGCAACAGAAGTACACGGTTCCCTTGGGCAACGACCCGCTGGGCAACATCATTCGTCTGGATAATTCGCTGAACAGCTTCCCGGAGCGCATCACCTCTGCCGAGAACGAACTGACCACCCTGCATCAGCAGCAGGCGGCGGCGCAGATCGAGGTGGAAAAGCCCTTCCCACAGGAGGAAGAACTGGCCGAAAAGTCCGCACGGCTTGCAGAGCTGAATGCTCAGTTGGATGTGGACGAAAAAAGCCACGAGCCGGAACAAGACGAGGAAGAACAGGAGGATGCACCTCGCCGCCCCTCGGTGCTGGCGGCGCTGGAGGAAAAGTCGGACAAGCCGGAGCCGGTGAAGCCCTTCAAAAGCTATCTGGATAAGGACGGTGATGCCCGGTGAGGGAAAAGCGGGACGAGATCATCATCCTGAGAACCACAAAAGCGGAGAAAAACCGCATTTATGAAAAGATGCTTGGCATGGGCATCCGCAGCCTGAGTGCCTATATCCGCAAGATGGCACTGGACGGCTATTGCCTGCACCTCGACTTGAAAGAACTGCAACGCATGGCATATCTCTTGCAGATGTGTAGCAACAATCTGAACCAGTACGCCAAGCGTGCCAACGAGTGCGGCAAGGTCTATGCCGCCGACATGGAGGACCTGCGGCAGCGGCTGGATGAACTGATTGAGATTGGTCGGCAGATCCTTTCCAAATTGGCAGAACTCTAAAATTTTACCCCGCAGTTGGAGGGCTGCGGGGGTACATAAGGGTTGACATCCTTGCAAAGCAATCGTTGACACCTTTATAATAAGGGCGAAAGAAAGGCAGGTGCTAGATATGAGGTTTGTTTTTAAGATGATCGTTTTTCCGTTTTGGCTGCTTACGGCTTTCCTTGCGCTGATGCTGAAATGGACGCTGAACCTGTCGGCGTTTGTGCTGGCGCTGCCCATGCTGTATATTTTTGGCTGCGGACTTTATACGCTGTACTGCCGGGAGTGGATGCAGTTTTTGATCTTGCTGGTGGCAGAGTTTGGCTGCTTTGTGTTGATTTTCATGGGCGCTTTGATTGCAGATGCAGCAGAGCGTTTTAGTGGCTGGGTTGCTGGATTGTGAGGGATGCTATGGAAAACCAGAAATTGGAGGCTTGTTATTCTGAGCACAGCAGCACGATTTTTTCTGAAATGCTGGGCGAGGATGAAAACTATCGGCGACTGAAAAAAGCCAAAATAGCGGCTGAGAAAGCCCTTCAGAGCGTCATCAGCCAAGAAGCATGGAAGCGATACCTTGCCTTAGATGAGATCTGCAACGAACTGGAATGTGCCCGTTACAAGGCGATGTATCTGGCAGGTGCTGTCGATTACGAAAAATTATCCAAATGATCTCGATGCCGCCGATGTGCGGCATTTTCTTTTTTGTAAGGGGGGTGATGGCACTGGCGGCAACACGGTTGATTCCCATGCGGAAGAATAAAGGAAAATCCATCGGGGCGTGTCTGCACAACCACACCAGCTATATCCAGAACCCGGGCAAGACCGAGCAGGGCGAGCTGGTCAGCAGCTATCAGTGCAGCCCGCTGACGGTAGACGAGGAATTTCTGCTGACGAAACGGCTGTACGAGCAGACCACCGGACGAAGCCAGAAAAGTGATGTTATCGCCTATCAGGTGCGGCAATCTTTCAAGCCGGGAGAAGTTACGCCGGAGGAAGCCAACCGCATCGGCTACGAGTTTGCCGAGCGGTTTTTGAAGGGCAAACACGCTTTTATCGTTGCCACCCACACAGATCGGGCGCATATTCACAACCACATTATTTATAATTCCACTGCCTTGGACGGGACCCGGAAATTCAAAAATTTCTGGCTCTCCACCTTTGCGGTTCAGCGGTTGAGTGACCTGATTTGCCTAGAGCACCAGCTCTCCACCATCGAGTACAAGCCTTATCGGGAACGACAGAAGCGCATCGTCTATCCGCCGAAAGAAAGCAACCGTGACCGCCTGTGCGGAATCATCAACACCATCCTTGCAGAAAAGCCGGAGGATTACGAAGCGTTTCTGCAAAAGCTGGAACAGCAGGGCTATGAGGTGAAGCGGGGCAAGCACACGGCTGTGAAGGGCAAGGGGCAGAAACGGTTTATCCGTTTCCGCACACTGGGCATCGGGTACAGTGAGGAGGAAATCAAGGCGGTGCTGGAGGGAAAGGCGAAGCACCACCCCTATCAGAAGCAGCCGCCCAAAGAACAGCCCTTTCAGTTGCTGGTGGACATTCAGGGAAAAATGGCGGCAGGCAAAAGTGTCGGCTACAAAAAGTGGGCAACGAAGTTCAACCTGAAAGAGATGTCCAAGACCTTGCTGTTTTTACAGGAGCAGAAAATCGGCAGTGCCGACGAACTGCGGGAACGTGCAGCGGCGGCAACCGAACGCTATCATGCCATGGGCGATTCCATTAAGGCAGCGGAAGCAAGGTTGACGGAAATTGCCGTCTTGAAAACCCACATCATCAACTATGCCAAGACCCGTGAGGTGTACGCCGCTTATCGGAAAGCCGGGTACAGCAAGGCATTTCTGGAAACCCACCGGGAGGAGATCACTCTGCACAAGGCGGCGAAAGCTGCCTTTGATGAAGCCGGGCTGAAAAAGCTGCCGAATGTCAAGGCGTTGGATGCGGAGTTTGCAGAGCTGCTGACCAAGAAGAAAGCGGCTTACCCGGACTACCGCAAGGCAAGGAATGAGATGCAGGAACTGGTTCGGGCACAGAAAAACGTGGAACGCTTTTTTGCGGAGGAAAAGCCAGCACAGGAGAACGAGCAGGCTCGATAAGAACAAATTGCCGGGAGTTGACCGCAAGAGGTCGGCACCCGGCAATCTTTTTTCGTTGGTTCAATCTTTAACGGAATGGTTTATCTCTTTCGATTGTGTATGTTGGTGCAACCAACAGGTATCCTATGGAGTGTAAAGAACACGATAGGATGAGGTTGCACTATGAAAGAGCTTTTTGGACAGCGACTACGGGAGCAGCGTATAAAGCATAGGTTGACACTGGAACAGCTTGCAGAAAAATCTGAGCTTTCCTCCAACTATATCGGCATGGTAGAGCGTGGCTTAAAGGAACCCGGTCTTGCCACCATCGTCAAACTTCTGAATGCTCTGAATATTTCCGCCGACACATTGTTGTGTGATCTGGTTCCCAGTGCATCCCATGTGACCGATGACGAGATCCGCAAGCGACTGGAAGGTTTGACCCCCATCCAGAAAAAAGCGGCGCTCGATCTGCTGGACACCTATATCAGCAATCTCCCTTACCTCACAAACGAGGAATAAACCACAAACTTTGCAAGCGCATCGGCTGAAATTTAGCCGGTGCGCTTTTCTTTTGCAATCCTATCGGTTATAATCGTTCTTATAGGATATATTGTTTCCCAAAGAGTTGATTGTTTGGAGGTGTCAAAATGAGAGAACCACGGTACAGCATTTTAGCTGATATTCGGGATGCGATCGAGCGAGCAAAACGGGGCAAGCTGGCGTTGTACTGGCAGCGCGCCATCCAGCGGGAATACCACTGCAAAAAAGTCGCCCCTGCCGAACAGCAGGCGTATGAGCAGTTGCAGAGTGTTCTCTCCGAAGTGCCGCAATGGAGCGATGAAGAAGAGCTGCGCTCCGGAATGGAAGAAATCGGCGGCGGGGTTCGTTTCTGCCACTTCTGGACTGACCACGATTCCATGGTGCAGTTGACGGAAGATCGCAACGGCGAGTTTACTGTTGCCTATGTGCTGGACACGGACGCTTCCCCGGAAATGCGCCGGGAGGCTGCACTGCTGGTGCAGAAGGAGCTTGCGGAATGTATGCAGGAATGGGGCATTTCACTTCAGAATGCGCATGTCCCGGAACAGATGAAGTATGCTTCTCTGGCAGAAGCCGCTTCTCACCTCATGCAAATCCTCAACGACCCGGAAAGCATCACCGGGTAAAAAGCGTCCCGCCGGGACGCGCAGCCTGCATTGGAACAATGCAGAACAAAGGGGTTTGGGGCACTCCCCAACAAGCATTTTGCAGCGCAAAATAAGCAGATGTATATACGTCTGCACTGCTTGCCACAACAATGCGTCCTTTTTGTCCGCAGTTTGAAATTTTTAGATTGGAGAAAAACGCCATGCCAACCTTGGAATGGATCGGTAAAAATAAAGTCGTGAACCATCATCAGGAAGTTCCCTTCCGGGTGCTGGAGCGGCAATACAGTTTTGATGAGCAGGGGCAGCACACCGAAAACAACGGCAGTGAGAACATGATCATCCACGGCGATAATCTTGAAGCACTGAAAGCCCTGTTGCCGCAGTATGAGGGCAAGGTAAAGTGCATCTACATCGACCCGCCCTACAACACCGGCAACGAGGGTTGGTGCTACAACGATAACGTCAGTGACCCCCACATCCAGAAATGGCTGGGAGAAGTAGTGGGCAAAGAGGGCGAGGACCTGACCCGTCACGATAAGTGGCTCTGCATGATGTATCCCCGGCTGATGCTGCTGCAAAAGCTGTTGGCTGACGATGGCGTGATCTTTATCAGCATTGACGATCGGGAACAAATTATGCTTCGTATGATTTGTAATGAAATCTTCGGAGAAAAAAACTTCTTGGCGCAATTTGTCTGGCAGAAAAGAACCTCGCCGGATATGCGCAAGCTAGTAAGCACCGCCCATGAGTATGTCTGCGCTTATTGTCAAGATATTACGCATCTTTCTGAGGCAATCAATAAAGTTGCTCTTAGCGATGAAGATGCAGCAGGATATAAAAATCCTGATAATGACCCTCGTGGCCCTTGGACATCCAGCGACTTTACAGCACAAGGAATACGCCCTAATCAACTTTATGAAATCATAACACCCGGAGGCGCACGGTATGTTCCTCCAAAGGGAAAGTGTTGGAAAAATATTGAAAGTGAATTTATCCGGCAACGCGATGAAGGGCGAATTTGGTTCGGAACTGATGGTAATGGCTTTCCGAGAAGAAAAACATACCTATCAGAGCGTGAGGGAAAAAATATTTGGACGTGGTGGGATAACAAAGGCGTTGGACACTCGCAAGAAGCAACCAGAGAAATCGGTAAAATCTTTGATGATTTAGCAGTTTTTGATTATCCAAAGCCTGTTCGCCTTGTGCAACGCATTGTTCAAATTGCGTCCTCACCTGATTCCATCATCCTCGATTCTTTTGCAGGTTCCGGCACCACAGCCCATGCGGTGCTGAACATGAACAAAGCAGATGGCGGACACCGCAAATTCATTCTGGTGGAGATGGGCGATTATGCAGATACCATCACCGCCGAGCGTGTCAAGCGGGTCATCAAGGGCTATGGCGAGGGCAAGAACGCCGTGGAGGGCACCAGCGGCAATTTTAGTTATTATGAACTGGGCGAACCGCTGCTGCTGCCCAGCGGCAACCTGAACGAAAAGGTGGGCACCGAGAAGATCAGAGACTACATCTGGTATACCGAAACCAAAAAGCCACTGCCTGACCACAAGAACAGCAATCCTTATTTCCTTGGCGAGAACAACAGCACCGCCTACTATTTCTTCTACGAACCCCAGAAGGTCTGTGTGCTGAACTACGACTTTGTGGCAACCATCCCGGAAAAGGCAGAGGGCTACATCATTTACGCCGACCGCTGCACCCTGAGCGAACAGGAGTTGCAGCAGCTTGGCATTACGTTCAAAAAGATTCCCCGTGATATTGTGCGGGTGTAAGGAGGACGGCAAAAATGGAATTGAAGAATTATCAAAGAGCCGTGATCCGTGACCTTGAACGGTATCTTGAGATTTTGATGCAGACAGGCAGCATCGAAACCGCCTACCGCCGTCTGTGGGAAGAAAAGCACGTTCCGGTGGGACCGGGCGGAATGCCCCGGTATCAGGATCTTTTGCCGGGCGTGGCAAATGTCTGCCTGAAAGTGCCCACCGGTGGCGGTAAGACCTTCCTTGCAGCCAACGCTATTGAGCCGATCTTCCACGCACTGGGGGTGATGCAGCAGCGTGTGGTGGTCTGGCTGGTGCCCTCGGATGCCATCCTCACCCAGACCCTTGCTGCCCTGCGGAACCCGGCACACCCCTACCGCCAGAAAATTGATGTGGCGTTCAACAGCCGGGTGGAGATCTACACCAAAGACCAGTTGCTGTCTGCTACACGGTTCAACATCTCTGCCATTACCGAGCAGCTTTCCATTCTGGTGCTGTCCTACGATTCCTTCCGGGGCAAAAAAGAGCAGCTCAAGGCACGGCAGGAGAACAGCAGTCTGGCGCAGTTGGCGCAGGCTCTGGGCACTCCTACCCACCCGGTGGAGGATGCCGACCCCACCGCCCTGCTGCAGATCATCAACCAGCTTCGTCCGGTGGTGATCGTGGATGAGAGTCACCATGCCCGCAGTACCCTGAGCAAGCAGATGCTCCGGGACTTCAACCCCCGTTTTGTGCTGGACTTGACCGCTACTCCCACCAAGGAAAGCAACTTGATCTCCATTGTGGATGCCATTCATCTGCGTCAGGAAAATATGGTCAAGCTGCCGGTGTTCGTAATGAACCGCAATAACCAGTTGGATGTGCTGAACAACGCCGTCCAGATGCAAAGCATTCTGGAAGCGCAGGCTATGGCAGAATACCGCAACGGCAGCTGCTACATTCGCCCCATCGTGCTGTTTCAGGCACAGCCCAAGGGCAAGGAGGACGCTGCCACCTTTGAGAAGATCCGCACCATCCTTGTGAAAAACGGCATACCGGCAGAGCAGATTGCCATTAAGACCGCCGACATCAACGAGCTGAAAAATGCAGACCTGCTCTCGCCCAACTGCCCCATCCGATTTATTATCACGGTCAACGCATTGAAGGAGGGCTGGGACTGCCCCTTTGCCTACATCCTTGCATCGCTGGCAAACCGCACCAGTCAGGTGGATGTGGAGCAGATCGTTGGGCGCATCCTACGCCTGCCCTATACCCGAAAGCACCCGGTCCCGGCTTTGAATATGTCCTATGTACTGACCTCCTCTGCGGACTTTAAGCACACACTGGATGGCATTGTAAAGGGCTTGAATAACGCAGGCTTTACCGATCAGGACTACCGGGCACAGGAGGAAGTCCCTGCTCCGGCACCGCTGCCTGTGGCACAGCAGACCACCTTTAGCATCACGCCCCCGGCACCTGCGGAGGAGCCGCAGGATATTTTTGATGACCCGGACACGGTGCGGCTGGACCCGGTGTGCGTCAACTCCACCACCGAACCCCAAAAGATCGCACCGGCAGTGCAGAACATTCTGGCACAAGCCGGAAAGGAAATTGTCGCCTTTGAAGCTGCCTTGCAGCAGCACAAGGACGACCCTGCCAGCGACTTACCGCAGGAGGCGCAGAAAATGGTTGGACAAACAAAGGTCAAAGTAGAGTTTGCCGACGAGATCGAACAGCTCGTCTTGCCTAAATTCTGCCTGAAGATCCCCCAGAGTATCCTGATGCCCAGTGATACGCAGGAGTTGACAAAGGAGAATCTGCTGAGCAACTTCACTTTGAAGGGCAAGCCCAGCAACATCGACTTCGATCATCTGGACAACAATCTGGCACAGGTCGATCTGGACGGCGATGGTACGCCCCGTGCGTCCAAAATGGAATCCCAGTATCAGCAGTTTATCGGGCAGCAGTTCCCTCTGATGCCGGGTGAGAACCGGCTGAAACTGTGCCGCAACATCATCCACACCACCCTGAGCCGCCAGAAGAAGCTGAACGCCGTGGACGATACGGAGTTGCAGCGTTATGTGGACTACATCATCGACGGTATGAACCAAGACCAGTTGGACGCACTGGAACAGATGCCTGTCAACTTCGCCAATAAGATCTGCGATTACATCATCAAGCTGCAAGAGGAGACCGCAAGGGAGAACTTCTACAACTGGCTGGAGGTAGGCAAGATTGTCACCGAACCCCGCTTCAAGCTGACATCGCATATCACTCTGTCCGGCAAAGCATCCTCCCTGACTAAGAGCCTGTACAAGCAGGAGTGCGAGTTAGACGATAATTTCGAGTACGATATGGCAATGGCACTGACTGGCATTGACAGTGTACGTTGGTGGCACCGCAATCCCACCAGCGGACGGAATGCGTTCTGCCTGAACGCTTTCCGCAACCACTACCCGGACTTTATCGTAATGACCAACAGCGGAAAGGTGCTGCTGGTGGAAACCAAGGGCGACCAGTTGGAAAATGCTGAATCCCGTGAGAAGATTAAACTGGGTCGTGCATGGCAGAATGCAGCCGGGAGCCAGTATCGCTATTACATGGTGTTCCAGAATAAAGACCTCCATTTGGAAGGTGCTTATCGGTTTGATGAGTTTTTGAAGATTCTGGGAGAACTGTAAACAAGAAAAAGAGTGACAGTGTTTCGATTTGAAATACTGTCACTCTTTTTCGTTGTCTGAATCGCAGACAAAATAGCCGTATCATCTTGAAAGCAGCGTAAAGATTTATTATAATAATATAAATAGTTGTGAGTTTTGCAAAGGAGCTGTAAGGAATGAATCGGAACTGCCGCCGTAAAACAGAAAAGGTCTATGTGAAGGTGAACTCTGATTTTGATGCAACCGGCTATATGCAGCCCCGGCAGATCACATGGGGCGATGGTCGGACGTATCCCATCGAGCAGGTGCGGGACTTTCGCCCTGCAAATACCATTGCCGATATGCCCGGCGACTGTTATACTGTAATGGTAAAGGGGCAGGAGCGGCACCTGTTTTTCGAGCGTTCCGACCCACGGTTTCCCTCCCGGTTCGGCAGATGGTTCGTGGAGGTTGAAACCAAATAACACAGAGGAGGGCTGAAGTATGGCAGCACAGCGCACCTATCTGGCAATCGACCTGAAAAGCTTCTATGCCTCGGTGGAGTGCGTAGACCGTCATCTGGACCCCCTGACCACCAATC
>OLOQ01002434.1_pt1 | contig 15276 bp, 14 predicted proteins | sample 1673101 | NCBI WGS metagenome assembly OLOQ01 (sample SAMEA3136754, study PRJEB25190) | human gut metagenome | biome: human gut; feature: human-associated habitat; material: faeces | place: Austria | collected 2013 | reverse complement strand
CCTCGCCGGATAACCGGCTGGTAGAAGCCGTGGAGCTCACCCGCGACACGTTTTACGTCGGCGTACAGTTCCATCCGGAATTCAAGTCCCGCCCCAACCGCGCACATCCGCTGTTCAGGGAATTCATCAAGGCCGCCTGCCAGCAAAAATAGTTTTTCTACCCCGGCAAATGCCGGGGCTTTTTATTTGCAGAAACTGCTGCCATTCGCCGAACAGATTTGTAAAAAGCAATAAAAATTCTATCCAATCTTTTGAAAAAACTGGCATTTTTGTTTTTTATGTGCTATCCTTTTTTTAATCAATCCCGTTTCCTGTTTCGGACGCAATGAAGGAGGCTTTTTATGGATATGGCACAACTGAGCAGCTTGACCGCTGTTTTAAAAGAAAACATTAGCAAAGTGATTATGGGTAAGGAGGAGGAAATCGAAAAGATCCTGCTGTGCTTATATTGTGGCGGACATATTCTGCTGGAGGATATCCCCGGCACCGGCAAGACCACACTGGCCAAAGCGCTGGCCCGCTCGCTGGATTGCAGCTTCAAGCGGATCCAGTTTACGCCGGATCTGCTTCCGTCGGAGCTCACCGGCATCAACTACTACAACCAAAAGGAGCAGGCGTTTCAATTCCGCCCCGGTGCTATCTTTACCAACATTCTCTTGGCAGATGAAATCAACCGCGCCACTCCCCGTACCCAGTCCAGCCTGCTGGAGGTGATGGAGGAGGGGCAGGTGACGGTGGACGGCGTTACGCATCCGCTGCCGCGCCCCTTCATGGTGCTGGCCACGCAGAACCCGGTGGATTTTGTGGGCACCTATCCGCTGCCGGAGGCGCAGATGGACCGCTTTTTCCTGCGCATTACCATCGGCTATCCCTCCATCGAGGAGGAAATGGACGTGCTGGAGCGCTATTCCGGCCAGGCGTCGCCCCTGTCCAGCCTGCAAAGCGTGTGCGGCGCGGGCGATGTAGTTGCCATGCAGGAGCTGGTGGGAGCGGTGTATTGCAGCCGTGAGGTGCGCGCCTATGTGGCGCAGCTGGCGGCGCTGACGCGCAAGCATCCTGCCCTGGCGCTGGGCGTATCGCCCCGCGGGGCGATTGCGCTGATCCGCGCGGCGCAGGGCTGCGCGGTGCTGGCGGGACGCGACTATATATTGCCTGACGATGTCAAGCGCATGGCGCTGCCGGTGCTTTCCCATCGCCTGATTTTGACCCCCGAGGCGCGCATGAAAGGGCAGTCTGCCCAGCAGATTTTGCTGGGGCTGCTTTCCAGCGTGCCGGTGCCGGGCGCGCAATGACCCGCCGGGGCGGCGCGCTGCTGGCGATATCCATCTTTTGCCTGTTCTGCGGGATGTCGCTGGGCGGACGGATGCTGTATCTGTCCGCCGTTTTTGGCGTGCTTACGCTGCTGTTTTCGCTTTTGACCGTGCTGATTGCCAGGCGCCGGCTGCATGTCCGCTGCCGCCTGACAACGCCCAGCGTGCCGCGCGGGGAATACATGCAGGCGGAGCTTGCGTTTGATTATAAGCGCCTGCCGCCCATATCGCCTGTGCTGGTTATCGTGCGCGGGGGCGACAAGCTGTATGAGTGCGCCTATGAGCGCTTTCCTGCGCGCGCTCAGATATCCCTGCCCGCCCCGCATGTGGGCGTGGTGGATGTGGGGATTGAAAGCTGGGTATTTTCGGATATCTTCGGATTGTTTGAAATTCGGGTACGCGGGGGCGAGACCGCGCAGTGCCTGGCCCTGCCGCGCGATTTTGAGGTGGAAGCGCTGCACTTTTTGTCCTCGGACGATGGCCGCGCGCTGCCCAACCGTACCAGCGAGGATTTGTCCTCGCCTGATGATACGCGCGCCTATCGCGCGGGCGATCCCCTCAAGCGCGTGCACTGGAAGCTGTCTGCCCGCCGGCGGGAGCTGACCGTGCGCCGCTATGAAACGCCCGCGCCGCCCGATACGCTGATCCTGATGGATTGCACCCTGCCTGGGGCGGCGGATGAAAGCGAGGAGAACCGCGCTATCCTGCGCGATACCCTGTGCGAAACCGCGCTGTCGGTGGCCATGATGCAGTCGCGCGATGATTCGCCGGTGCGTATGCCCTTTTATGGCGAGCGGACGGCGGAATTTTATATGGCCGCAGGGCGCTCGGACGGCATTGCGCTGCTGCCCGAGCTTTTGGCGCGCCAGCCCTTTACGGGCGGCACGGATTTTGCCCGCGTGCTCAACCTGGAGCTTCGCCGCATGCGCAGCACGGGCGCGACGGTGATTATCACCTCCCGCCTGAGCGCGGACGTGGTGGAGGGCATTGCGCATATCCGGCGCATGGGGCCGTCCGCGCGCGTGTATCTGATTACGCGCACGCCCGACGCCGAGCAGGATCGTCCCTATGTGGCGCGGCTGCAGCAATGCATGGTGGAGGTGTGCTATGTCTCGCCTGCGTGATAAGGGGCTGCGCGCGGCCCTGAGCGCGCTGATTGCCTGGCTGCTGGCGCTGGGTCTGGGCCTGCCGCTGCTCAAGGGCTTTGGCCTGGAGGGGCAGATGCTGCGCTTTGCCGTCTGCACGGCGGGCCTTTCGGGGGTGTTTTCCCTGCTGCGCACGCGCAAATACCTGTTTTCGCTGTCTCTTTTGCTGGCTGCCGCGGCGGCCGGCGTGCATTATTTGCTGGGCGGCGGCTGGATACAAAGCGCTCTGAACGCCGGGAATGCCATTGCGATGCATCTGCGCGGGGCGGGCGTTGCGCTGCCGCTGTATGGCGATACGATCGCCTTGCAGCTGACGCTGTACTGCGCCTTGCTGGGCACTGCGTTGGCTTCGCCCGATAACGGCCTGTATGCGCCGATTTTTATTGTAGGTTCGCTGCTTTGCAGCATGTGGCTGCTTGGGCTGCGCGGGGCCAGCGCGTATATGCTGCCCGCCCTGCCCGCGCTGCTGCTATTGTATGCCTGGACGCATGCGCGCGATCCCGAGGGCGATACGCCCCAGCGCCGTTCTATGCCTGCCATTGCGCTGGTTGCTGCGGCGGCGCTGTGCGCGCTGTCCATGGCGCTGGCTCCGGCGGACGGTACCAAGGTGCCCGCGCTGGCGCAGTTAGCGGATCGTGTGAGCGAAATACTGGACGATACGCTGCTGTTCCGTGAACAGCGCTCGCGCTACAGCCTGGCTTTAGACGGCTGGATGCCCCAGGGCGAGGGCCGTCTGGGCGGCGAACCCTCGCCCAGCGATCGCATCGTCATGCAGGTGGAAACCGATGAAACAGTCTACCTGCGCGGCGCGATTCTGGATACCTATACGGGCGGAGCGTGGTACGATAGCATCAGCGCCCAGCGCTATGGCTGGTATTCGCGCCGATATCGGGAGCTGCGCGATCAGTTGACCCAGGCTGCTTATCCGTTGGTATCGGCGCAGAGCGAAAAAATGGCGCGTGTGATCATGCTTACCGACAGCGCCAGCACGCTCTTTGTACCCCAGCGCCTGCGCACGCTGACCGTCGAGGGTACGGCCAACGCCTATTTCAATCTGGGCACCGAGGTGTTTTTGAGCCGCAATTTGCAGCCCAGGGATACCTATACCGTTGAATATTTGCCCATGAAGGCCACCGACGCGGGCATGGCTGCGCTGGTTGCCAGCAATCAAAACGCCCAGGATGCGGCCTATGCCGATGCGCAAGCGCAGTATACGGACGTTCCCGGCCATATGCAGCAGGATATTTATGATATCGTCCAGCGCGTGACTCAGGGGTGTAATACGCCGTGGGAAAAGGCCGTGGCGCTGCGCGATTATCTGCAAAATACCTGCACCTATACCCTGCAGGTGCAAACGCCGCCCACGGATGTGGACTTTGTGGCCTGGTTCCTGTTGGCCGAGCGCCAGGGCTACTGCACCTATTTTGCCTCAGCCATGACCGTGATGTGCCGCATGGCGGGCCTGCCTGCGCGCTATATCGAAGGGTATTTGGTGCGCCCAGAGGCGGGCGGCACGACCGTCGTGCGTGGGCTCAACGCCCATGCCTGGACGGAGGTGTACCTGCGCGGAGTGGGCTGGGTGACGTTTGACGCGACCCCCGGCGCGGGCGATCAGGATCAGAGCAATACGCCTGACGGCAGCCTGCCGCCCGAGCAGCAGGAGCAGCCGACCCCCACGCCCGAGCCTGCGCCCACGCCTACCCCCTCACCTACGCCTGAAGCGCAGCCGACCCCCACGCCTACCCCCGCCCCCGAGGGCGCAACGCCCACGCCATCGCCTACGCCCGAAGCGCAGCCTACTCCCACGCCTACGCCTCCGCCGCAGGATCCGCCCAAGGATCCTGGCCCACGGCTGCCCTGGCTGGCGCTGCTGTTGCTGCTGGCTTTGATGCTGCTGCTTGCCTGGCGCGCCCGCGTAACCGAGCCCATGTACCGCGCTGCCCGCGCAAAGGATGATGCGGCTGCGCTGCTGCTGCTGTGGCAGGCTGCGCTGCAATGCGCCGCGCAATTGGGCAAGCCTCGGCAGCATGCCGAAACGCCGCTGGCCTATGCCGCGCGCCTGGGGGACAGCATGGGCGTATCGCTGCAGAGCCTGGCTGAGGCGGTCAGCGCCGTGCAGTATGGCCGTCACATGCCGTCGTCTGCCGCCGTGCAGGAGGCTGGGCGCGTGTATACCGCGCTGAACGAACAACTGAATCTGTGGCAAAAGGCTGTGTTGTGCCTGCGCCGCATGCTGCATGTGACGCGCCGTCGCTGACGCATGCAATTACCGCCCTTGGGACACACTGCTCCTAAGGGCTTTTTGCATGAAAAGGAGGCGTTCATATGACCGGTACGCCGCTGTTTACAGGCGTATGCACCGCGATGATCACGCCGTTTCGCGGCGGGCAGATCGATTATCCTGCCCTGGATGGGCTGCTGGAACGGCAGATCAACGCAAAGGTTGACGCGCTGCTGATTGCCGGCACCACGGGTGAACCCAGCACGCTCAGCGATGCGGAATGGGAGAGCCTGACCGCCCACGCGCTGACGCGCATCGCGGGCCGCGTGCGGGTGATCGTGGGCACGGGCAGCAATAACCTGCGCGTCACCCTGCGCCGCGCGCGCTTTGCCGCCGATCATGGGGCCGATGCGCAGTTGTGCGTGACTCCCTATTACAACAAGGCGACGCAGGCCGGGCTGTATGCCTATTTTACGCGCATTGCGGATGAAAGCGCGCTGCCGGTGATGCTCTATAACGTGCCTGCGCGCACGGGGCTGAACATGCTTCCCGAAACCTGCGAAAGGCTGGCGCACCATCCGGGCATGATCGGCGTGAAGGAGGCGGCGGACGATCTGGGTCAGCTTGCGCGCCTGACCGCCCTGACCCCGCTGCCTGTGTATTGCGGCAGCGATCAGTGGATGGCTCCCGCCCTGCGGCTGGGCGCGCGCGGGGTGATCTCGGTGCTGTCCAACCTGTGCCCCGAGGCCGTGCGCATCCTGTGCCAATCCCAGCAGAAGGGCTGCGAGCAGTCCGCCGCCGCGCAGCAGCGCCACTTGGCTGCGCTGACGGACGCGCTGTTCTGCGAGGTCAGCCCAAGCCCGGTCAAGTACGCGCTGTCGCTGCTGGGGCTTTGCCGCGCCGAGGTGCGCCTGCCGCTGGTGCCCCTGCAGCCAGACAGCCGCGAAAGATTGCAGAGCCTGCTGGCCCGGCATGGGCTGCTGCCCGCATGACGGGGCTGCTGTTATTTGGCGCGGAGGGCCGCATGGGGCGCGAGGTGGCGGCGCTGGCGGCACAATACGGCTTTACGCTGGGGGAAAAGGCGGAGGCGGCGATTGATTTTTCGCATCCGGATGCGTTGGATGCGGTGCTTGACGCCGTGCTGGCGCGCGGCATTCCGCTGGTGAGCGGCACGACGGGCTATTCGCTTGCGCAGCAGCAGCAAATCCACGCGGCGGCGCAGCGCGTGCCCATCCTGCGCTCGGCCAATTTCAGCCTGGGCGCGGCGGTGATGGCGCGGCTGCTGGCGCAGGCGGCAAGCAGCCTGCCGGGCTGGGACGGCGCGCTGATTGAGCGGCATCACGCGGGCAAAGTGGATGCGCCCAGCGGGACGGCGATTGCGCTGGCACAGGCCATGGCGCTGCCGCGGGAGGGCATCCTGTCCGTGCGCGGCGGCACGGTGCGCGGGCTGCATGAGGCAGGATTCTACGGCCCCGAGGAGCATTTGACCATCGTACACTGCGCCGAAAGCCGCGCGGTGTTCGCCCATGGCGCACTGCGCGCCGCCCGGTGGAGCATCGGCCGCACGGCAGGGCTGTACGGCATGGAGGATCTGCTGGAAACGGTGATATAAAAAAGCCCCGTCTGTGACGGGGCTTCAGCCTGTCGAAAAAGGGTGTTCGACAGGCTGCCGCTGAAGGTCAGCCTTACGGATCCAGCAGGCCGATAATCGCAATGCCCGCCACCGTAATGGCGATGGCCGCGTAGTGCTTCCAGCTCAGCTTTTCCTTGAGGAACAGGCGGCTCCACAGCACCGACACCGCGCAGTAGGAAGCGATGATGGGCGCGCTCATGGCCACGTGCGCCTTGTCCGCCAGGGCATAGATGTAGAAGAACTGGCCGATGGTCTCGCACACAGCGCCCAGATACTTGGGGCCTTCGCTGCGCACGGTCAGCTTTTCGCGCTTGACAAACAGCACGTACCCCCCCGCAAGCAGGCCGGCGATCAGGAAGGTCAGCTCGTAGGCCACGTTGGCAGAGCCCTCGTCGAGGGTTTCCAGCACCAGGCTGTCGGCAAAGGTGCCTGCCGCGTCCAGCACGCAGTAGAGGATGGGCAGCAGCAGCGCCAGGAAGGACTTGGCGTATTTGCGGTTGCCCGCCTCCTGACGGGCGGCGCGCAGCTCGTCGTCCTCGGTGGCTTCCACCACGCCCAGCAGGATTACGCCGCCGGCCACCAGCGTGATGGCGATCAGCTGCAGCGCGCCCATATCGCCAAGACCCGCCGTGATGAGGGTCAGTATGGCCACCAGCGCGCCGGAGGAATTGCAGATGGGCGAGGAAATGGAAAGCTCGATGTAGCGCAGGCCGATATAGCCGATGGCCATGGATACGATGTAGAGCAGCGATACGGGAAGGTAGGTCAGGATGATGCTCAGGTTGATCTCTACGCCGTTTACGAAGATTTCGTAGCAGGCGTGCAGGCCCATCACAACGCCCACGGCCGTGACCATCTTCAGGTAGGCGGTTTTATCGCCGCTCTCACGGCAGCCAATTTTGGAAAACAAATCCGAGCCGCTCCAACACAGCAGGGCAGCCAGGGAATACCAAAACCACATGGTTGTATTTCTCTCCTTTTTTTCTGATGAAGATCCGTTTACTGCGCCCGCGCGCGGCTGAGGGTGATCAGGTGATACTGCGCCCGCGCGCCCAGCCGCAGCGGCAGCCAGGTGGTGCCCACGCCGTTGGAAACCAGCACGGTGACGCCGTGCTCCTCAATTTCGCCCGAGCGGTAATGGTTGCCATAGCGCAGCCCGCGCCGGCTGGCGGTGTAGGGCGCAAAGCCCAGCAGCGTCACCTGACCGCCGTGCGTATGCCCGCACAGAGCCAGATCAAAAAACGGATCCCTTTGTACATTATAAGCGTCCTCCAATGCGTCGGGCGCATGGGGGGCGTAAATCACATAATCCGCGCCGCGCACCTGAGCGGCCACGTCCTGATAGTCGGGCTCACCCCAATAGCAATCGTCCGTGGCGCATAGGGCGATGGTATCCTCCCCGCTGCGCAGCGTCAGCGCGCTGTTGACCAGCGGGGTGACATTTTTTGCCTGCATGGCGGCGCACAGCGCGTCGATATCGCCGTCCGCACGGTCATGATTGCCGATGACTGCGCACACGGCCAGGCGCGCGTGCAGCGGCGGCACGATGTGCCAGAATTCCAGGCTGTGGGCTGCGTCCTCGCCGTAATCCCCGCCCAGCAGGATGATATCGGCTTCCAGGGCGTTGAGACGCGCCGCCAGGTCGTTTAAGCGCGCCGCATCCAGCAGCGCGCCGTAATGGATATCCGAGGCGTAGGCCAGCTTCAGCCCGCTCAGCGATCTTGGGATGTGCGCGGAGCTGATTTCGTGCCGCTCCAGCCGCAGCTGGCGCGCCGCGTAGATTGGATACAGCCAGCGCCGGGGACGCAGCGAGGCCATCAGAAGGCCCAGCCGCGAGGGCGTATGGGGTCGCTTTGCGGGCGTTTTCATGGGCGAATCAGCTCCTTTCCTATCATTGAATAGGGATATAATATCATAGCCGTCCCAAAAGCGCAAGATGGCGAAAGCGGCGACAATTAGGCGGTGGCTTCGCCCTGACAGGACAGCGCCCGCAGCCGCGGCATATCCAGAATCTGAAAGCCGGAATCAACCTTTTGCAGCACGCCAAGGGAGCAGAGCGACTGCATAATGCGCTGCGCCTGCCGGTAGCTGACGCCCACGGACAGTGCCGCGTCGGTCAGGTATTCGCGGAAAACCCCGCCCTGCTGGGTGGTGAGGATGTAGGCGCGTAGGCGTTCGCGACTGGTATAGAGGGCTGAGATCATGTGCGCATCGCTGCTGCGCAGCAGCTTTTGCGCCAGTTCCTGCCCAATGCGGCTGACAAAGGACAGATTGCCCAGCAGCGCGACCCGGTTTTCACGCAGCGGCACCGCCACGCAGGAAAAGGCGCTGACGGTGTTGGTGGTTTTGGGGCTGGGCAGCAGCAATTCCACATCGCCCAGCACGCCGCTGGAGGCATAATAGCACAGGATGAGATGCCGCCCGTTGCGCGCGTTAACGCACACTTTGGCCGCGCCATCCAGCACAATATGAAAATACGTCGCGTCATCGCCCTGGCGCAGCACGGTTTCGCCCGGCTGATACTGCTGCACCCGGCAGCCGGTTAGGGTACGCGCATCCAGACCATAGCGGCTCAGGGCCGCGCGTGCCGAGGCGTTTAAGGCGATTGACTGCATCAGTATGGCCCCTTTGCCGCTATTGTACACCAATTTGCCCGCAAATACCATGACAAATGTCGTATGCGGAAAGCGCTGCCTGTCGTACAATAGGCATGTACGGGAGATGATGACAATGAGTATGCTGCTGGCGCTGCTGACGGGCGCGGTGATTTCCATCATGGTGTCCATCAACGGCGGGCTGACGGCCTGCGTGGGCGAGTACACCGCTGCGGTGGTGATCCATGTGGTGGGCACGGCCTTTGCGCTGATACTGTGCCTGATTCGCCGGGAAAAAATATTTGCCCGTCGGCATGCCCCTGCCTGGACCTATCTGGGCGGCGTAATCGGCGTGCTGACCACGTTCTTTAACAATTTCGCCTTTGGGCGCATCAGCGTAACCAGCCTGACGGCGTTAGGCCTGCTGGGGCAGACCATGACCGCCGCGCTGATGGACGGGCTGGGCTTGCTGGGCATGCCCCGGCGCGGCGTGGCCAAGTCCACCTGGATCGGCATGGGAATCTCCCTGATCGGCGTGGCGGTGATGCTGGACGCGTCCATTGCGGATACGGCGCTGGCGGTGATCGTATCCATTGCCGACGGTGTGACCAATGTGTTTTCGCGCACGGTGAACGCGCGGCTATCGCAAAAGGCCAGCGCGCTAACGGGATCATTTTTCAATCATTTAACAGGTCTTCCCTGCTGCCTGCTGCTGTGGCTGCTGGCGGGCGGCACGGCGCTAAAGGCCTCCGCCGCGCCCGCACCGTGGATGCTGTGCGGCGGCATGCTGGGCGTAACGGTGGTGCTGCTGCTCAATATCACCGTGCCGCGCATTGCGCCTTCCGCCTGACGCTACTGTCCTTCCTGGGCCAAATCTTCACCGGCCTTGCGATTGACCTGGCGCTGGGGCAGAATATCTCCGGCGGCCTTTTCTGGGGCGGCGTCATCTGCGCCGCAGGGTTTTTGGCGTCGATGCTAATAGAAATGCATAACAAAAAAGTAAAGCCATAATGGGTTAAACATCCTGCTGCAGCTCAGCGGCTTCCAACGGGAAATGGAAGCGTTGCATGCTTACCTGATCGCAAAATACGTTTTGCCGACAGGTGCTTAGGTGATAAATTGCTGTTGCGGCGAGCGTTTTTTGATAGCCTTCATCTTTGCGGAAAAACTGAAAGCCGTATTCTGAGTTGGTCCACAATTGCAGCTGTGCTGCAACGGCTTGATAAAACTGCACGCTTCCGCAATTGTTCCAACCATGATTGGCGATTTGAACGACGTCGCTGCGAAGATGACTGCCGTATTGTGAGAGAAGCTGCTCACTAAGTGAATCCGTCATATCGCCGGTGATCAGGATGCCTTTCCCCTGATATACGAAACGAACAACCAACGAGGTATCACCGATGGAATTGTATTGTGAGTTTGCATTAGGGGCGTAAAGAACATGTGCCTGAACGTTTCCAAAATGCAGCACATCGCCAGTGCGCGGGGAGCAGAGTGAAAAACGCTTAGAAAAGCAAGGCTTCTTTTGAAAATCTGCCGTGGGAAAAGTGCCTTTTATGCAATGGGCAGGTAAAGAACTACAGATGACACTGTTGATTTGCAGATGATTCAGAAAATCAGTGCCGGGCAGCGCGTCTAAAAAACGATGGTAATCTGCTGATTGATTTGGAATGAGGAAAGCGGCAATGGTTACATTGCTGCTTCCGACAAGCGCGCACATTTCATGATACATGCCGCGAAGTAGTGCGTCATGATCGTATTGTGCCCAGTCTTCATCTCGCCAACCGCCGCCGATAACGATCAATTGACTGTTTGGCAGGCGAAGGTAATAGGTTCTATCGGATACTGCGCTGGAAGCGATGATGAAATCGCTCATCTTGAAAGGGGGAAGCTCGGGTATTTGTACCGGCAAATAGGCATGCGACATGTGGATGCGATTACAGAAATAGTTTTTGACGACGCAGTCCATATGATATAGATCGGTGCTTGTCTTTGTTTTTCCATAGACTGCATTTGTTGGCCTCGGAATATAAGTAATCTGGCGATTCTTTGTAATACAGCAGTATATGTTCAATGAGCGGAGAATAACCCCTGTATTTAGCCAGATCCTTGATGATTTCCAGCTCATACAATGTGTTTTGCTTGTAAAAAAACGGCTTGTAATAAACGTTAACCATCACATTGTCAGCAACTTCAGAAAGAATGGCTTCTTGATCATCCAGATATGCGCCAGCCAGTTTTAAACGGTTGAATTCCTGCTCACGGATGGCTTTGTTTTCCTGAAATGCGGATAGAATCAGCATACAAAAACCAACTGTTAGGCAGGCAAGCACGACGAAGCTGGCATAACGGAAAATATATTCTCCATACAAAGACGAGGCTGCGGGGGTAAAAGAATGCCAACTTGTTTTTTGCCGCTTCATTGGTTTCAACTCCTGCATTTGATAAAAGGTGAAAGCCATTCATCAGGCTGCCGCCGTCCCGACAGCCTGACAAATGGTTCACTTATTTTACCTGAGTATAGTTGTTTTACGCAATCGATATTGTATTAGCGGCCCGTTGCGTCACGATACAGCTGTTCGTACTCGCGGATGCCCATGCTTTCCAGCTCGCTTACAAACTGATCGAACTCATCCAAGGAACGGGCGCCGGTGATGAACTCGGCTATTTCTCTTTCCACATAAGGGGCGATCACAGCACGGAGCTCGTTTACGCGGTTGGTCTGTTCTTCAGTCATGTATACATAGAAGGGATAATCGGAGGTTTCATAAGGAGTTACGAATTCTTCCATGGAAGCGCGGAAGTAATTGTCCTTATTGCTGGTTACGCTCCAGGTGGTCGTCTTTGGCTCGATGCCGGCGGCGGAGCTCAGCAGCGCAACCTCGGTGTTCAGCTCAGGATGGGTAACCGAGCAGCAGTTGGCGCCCACACACATGCCGCAGGGGAGCTGGAAGTGCAGGTTGTTGGGCCAAGCGCTCGCATAAAGGCCGTTCTTAACGCCAGTGGTGACGAAGGTGCCGTCTTCCGCAATGGTGTAGCCGACGTTCTCATTGCCCATGGCATCTTCACTGCCGGTCACGGGGCCGTTCCAAGTGTAGACAACACCCAGATCGCTGTAGAAGAAATCTATAAACTTGAGGAATTCAGCGGGATGCTCACAATTGGAAGAGAGAGCCATACCGCCGCACTGGAACAGCCTGGATCCCAGCCATACGCGTTCGCTGTTTTGTTCGCTGGTGAGGGGATAGGAAGCGGTCCAGTTTTTCCAGCTGTCATAGTCGTCTCCTGGAGGTGTATCTTCAATCAGCAGTACTCGGCTTGCCAGCTGCTCCGCACCGACAGTGTCCTTGTCAAGCAGGAAATAATCCTGATAAATGATGCTGTCGTTGTAGAATTGGTTCATCAGGGTCAGGAAATCTTTAAAGGTGGGATCAGCGGCGGGAATGAGCAACTTGCCGTTGCGCAGGGCAATGCCCATACCATAGTCATTGGAGCCTTCGCATACATAGCCATAAGAATTCAGGAAGAAATCACGCAGGTCGCTGCCGCTGGCGGAGGCGCCCACGGGGGTGAGATCGGGATGCGTTTGCTTGAAGGCATACAGCACGTCCACCATCTCGTCCAGCGTCTTGGGCTTTTCTTTGCCCAGCTCTTTCAAATGCGTTTCATTGATGAACACGCGGGTAGAGCCGCCGGCCGTGCGGGTCAGTTTATAAAAATAGGGCAAAGAGTAGATGTTGCCGTCCGGAGCGGTAATTATATCATAGGTTTCCGGGTAGGCTTCCAGCCATTTGCACAGGTTGGGCATGATTTCAGGGGTCATGTACTGGTTCAAGGGGAGCAGCATGTTTTCCTGGCTGCCGTACTTGACCATTTCTACAGGCGTCAGATCCCAGCCCCACATGACGTCGGGCAGCTGATCGGAGTTGAACAGCAGCTGCTTCTGGTCGGCCAGCGCCGAAGCCTGAATGGTTTCAAATTCAAAGGTCAGGCCGGTCTTGGCCATGGCCCAATTGAAAAACCAGTTGTCTTCCAGCGTCCAATCGGTTGCGGAGTTATCCAGCTTGATACCGATGGTAACCGTAATTGGGCAGCGCATACACCTGTCCACTTACCACTTTATAGGGCTCGGAGACGGAGGCGATTACGGTAAAGTACAAAGGATAAAGCATCAAGAGAATCAGGATGGAAAGGAGAAGAATATTACAGATATTGAACACCCGGTCACCGGCGGATTCCCGCATGCGATGCTTTTCGCGGATTGCGATCATAATAACTTCCTCCTTTCTTAAAACAGGCTGATTTCGGAGCATTTCTTGCTGATTGTGTTCACAATCAACAGTAATAAAATGTTTACCACCGTATTGAACAAAAAGCCGATAGCGGCGGAGTAACTCATTTCGCCGTTGAGCAGTCCCAGTTCATATACATAGGTGGAAATAACCTGTGAACGCTCAAGATTTAGCGAATTTTGCAGCAGATATACCTTTTCAAAGCCCAAGGACATGATGCTTCCGCAACGCATGATCAGCATGATCATAATTGTGGGCAGAATGCATTTAAAGTGAATATGCCACATGATTTGCAGACGGTTTGCACCGTCGATTCGCGCAGCCTCAACTAACTCGGGGGAAACACCAGCCAGTGCGGAGATATAGATGATTGAGTCCCAACCGATATGCTGCCACAGACCGGAGATTACATAAATGGCGGGAAAAGCATTGGGAATCCCAAGAAAAGCTGTCCTTTTGCCGCCAAGCAGCGCGATGAGGTGGTTGATAATGCCGTTATTGCGATCCAGAAAGAGCTGCACCATGCTGCAAACAACCACGGTGGAGATAAAATGCGGCGCGTATGTAACCATCTGCACGGCTTTTTTAAAGCGCAGGTTGTGCAGCTCGTTAATGGAAAGTGCCAGGATGATCGAGGCGGGAAAAGTGAGCAGAGACAGCGAGGTAATGCCGAGGGTGTTGATCAGGATTCGCTTAAAGTCTGGATAGGTAATGAACTTCTTAAAATAGTACAGCCCAACCCAAGGACTCCCCGTGATGCCCTTTCGAGGGCTGAACTTGCGAAAAGCAATTTGGACGCCGTACATGGGCACATAGTTGAATAACCATAAATAAACGATAACCGGTATTAGCAGCAGATAAAGTTGCCAATAGCGCGTAAATGATTTCTTTATTCTTCTCCAAGTGCGCTGCTGCATGGCTGCGCTGCTGCTTTTCTGGTGCATGGAAAGTGTGGCCTCCATATTCCTAAGTGTTTTGAATTTGTACACGATAAAACTGTGCTGATCTCATGGCACATGCGATATGAACAAAGCCATTATAGAGGGTAAATTTTCAAAAAGTAAATAGCAATAATCTGACTTTTCATTGAACAAATGCGACAAAAATACCATATTAAACATCTTTGATCGCGCTGGAATGAAAAATGATATAAAAACAGTGCGGACAATCAAACCGACAAAGTGGCGGTTTAACCGTCCGCACGATTGCTGCGCAGCGATAATAACAGTGTAGTTTTTATCAGGATTGACAGGTAAAAAGGTTATGCTTCTACTATCTCGCACCCATACAGGCCGATATCGCCGCCGCCCCAGGATGATTCCAGGCACAGGGTAAGGCGGGATGCGCCGTCCGGCAGGGGGATGCGCAGCAGCGCCTGATGGTTTTTCAGCTTCAGGGAAACGGGGCCGTCCGGCATTTCGCAGATCAGCGTGGCCTCGCGCAGCAGCGGGGCGGGCATTTGCAGCGGCGGATCGTCCGCAAACACATGCGCGCGCATGGCAAAGTCCTGATACTTTTTACGCGGGGAAATGCTCTCCCGCGAAAAATCAGCATCCAGCGCCAGCCGCAGCGCCTGACGGCGCGCAGGGGCGGGCAGGGTGATGGTCAGCCGCGTGCCAGCGGGCAGCAGGATGCGGTTTTCAACGCCCGCGTGCGGGCGCTCCCAGCCGTTTTGCAGGAGGGCCAGCTGCTCGGACGGCAGATCGATCTGCGTCGGCGCGGGGCTGCGCGTAAGGCCGGGCAGGTAGCAGCCGTCGTCCATCAGGCGGCGCTGTAGCTCGGCCATATGATCCTGATAAATGCCGCGCGGATCGCACGTTTTTTCCACGGCCAGCGCGGCGGCGGCGCCAGCAGCTTGGCCCATCAGCGAACAGGTGGCCATCACGCGCGTGATGGCCACCAGATCGGAAGAAGCGCTGATGTTGCGCCCGGCGAACATCAGGTTATCGATGTTGCGCGAGTACAGGCAGCGATAGGGAATGGGATAAGGCGCGTTGACGGGCAGATGATGCGAGGAGTAGCCCGGCGCGTAAAAGCCCGCGGGCAGGTGATTGTCCATTGTCCAGCCGCCGTAGGCCACT